>Ga0265797_10000992_pt1 | contig 51218 bp, 45 predicted proteins | sample P2T30metagenome_FD_192433 | JGI IMG/M metagenome (GOLD analysis project Ga0265797, IMG submission 192433) | Plant litter microbial communities from East Loma Ridge, Irvine, California - P2 T30 | ecosystem: Environmental > Terrestrial > Plant litter > Unclassified | place: USA: California...
CGTTTTAGGCTTAGTGTGCTTTCGCACTGCCGAGGCTATTTGTAAAGCCGGAGAACTTGGAAGCTATTCAACAACCCACGTCACTAGCAGCTCCCCACCATGCACGACAGACGACAGATATACCAGAACCCAGCCCACTTGATCCTCGCTGTGCCGCCTTAAACTGGACTTACCGCGCGTAATGCTATTATACATTGAATACCCGGCAAAGCTTGCCTCACGTGCAATTGGGTACATATGTACCTAGGTACCTCGGATCTCCGTCCGCCAAAGCAGGCTGGAATAGAGACACCAAGCCCCGTCGGCAATATGGAACTACATGGAATGACACTGGAACAAGCCGCGTTATCCCCACACAAAGGATGAGATGGCGTCTTCATGTGGACCCTAGTATGTCTGGAAGCGTGTAGTTGCGCCCATCGTCCGGCTTCCAGGGAAGCAGTACTAAAGAACGGCCATATAACCTCTCTTGACATGACTGACGAAGCAAATTAACTCATAATTCTCATCCCATACACATAGATTCATTATTACAAACTTCGAGTCCTCGTCATCCACCATGTCTCCAGCAGCCGTAACCTCGACCCCTCCTCCCGCTACAACACCCCACACGAACGGAAAATCGTCTACCAAACCTGTCATAACACCTTCGTCGACAGTTACCTCGCAAATTCCCGCTTGGGTTAAACCCGACCTTTCCCGTCTCCTCCACGTAGAACGCAACCCAGGTGCTTTTACCTCACGCTCAGTTTCTCTTGTCAACCTCCCCCCAGGCGCAGTCTTTGCCCGCATCACAAATCCCACACCAGCCACCGTAGCGTACTCCTCTGTCCAAGCTTCGCGCGACCTCCACATTGAGCTCAACTGCGACCTCGTCTACATAAACCACAGCTGCAAGCCCAGCCTAGTGTTCGACATGCAGCGCTGGGAAGTAAGGGTTTCGGAGGATGGAGAAGGGCTGAAGGAGGGCGATGAGCTCACATTTTTCTATCCGAGTACGGAGTGGAGTATGGCTCAGCCCTTTAACTGCTTGTGTAAGACGGGGGAGTGTGCGGGAGAAATTAAGGGGGCGAAGGATATGAGTAGGGAGGTGTTGGGAAGGTATTGGTTGAACAAGCATATTGAGGAGATGCTTGCCGAGAGGGATGGGCAGTAGAAGTCTTGTTGATGTATGTCTCAAGAGATGTGGATGTAAGATCTGGACGCTTAAGTGTCGACTAGAATACAATGTCAAAACACCTTACATTATACGAAGAGATGAAAGTTAGCATTAGCTTCCATCTCAATGTTCCTGGTGTACTATAGCCTTCTTGTTTGTATGATGTCGGAGAATTTCCGGCTTTGTCATTTACCTAGCTTATTATCGTAAGTATCCCCTACTGTTTACATATTTTCTATGACAGCTTTTCACAAACACCTGTTAGACTATCACCACCCTCACCCCGCCGTAAACGCCCTGACTTTCTCAATAGTAACCTCCCCAAACCCCTCCCCGAAAATTTTCCCATCGCCCACCTTCCCCTGCCACGGCACCCCTTCCTTCCAACTAGCATTAACATCAATAGCAACTTTCTTCCCCCCTCCAAGGCACGCCTGAAAGCCGAAGTCATGGTCTGTACGAATGTACGTCTTAAAATCGAAACGTGTCCTTTGCGCGGCCTTCGCGCCTCCTGGTATGTATAAAACAATGCGATTCGCAAGTTCAGCAGTGAGGTGGGCCATGACTGCCTCAGTGGCGAGGAGTGTGGTACACAGAGCGAAGGTTTTCTTAGTGCCGCCGGATCCGAAGGACGTTTGGGTGATGACCCAAACATGGTGGGGGAGTGTGATGGAGGTGACTTCTGATGTTGCGGATGAGACTGGGTCTTGGAGTGCAGGTCGAGGCCATAACAGCGACGATGATGGCAGTGGGAAGAGCGAATTTGGTGTGAGCGAAGCTTTAGTCTCTACAGCAAAAGATTCTGGATTTTGAATGTCCTTGGGTGATTTGTGGCGCTTTTGTAAAGAGCGAAGTCGCCTTTCTTCCGACATCTCTCTTTGCTTGTCGAGCTTCGCTGTGCATATTTCTCCTTTGGCCGCTTCCTTGGCCTTTGCCTTGTCGGCTTTGCTCAGTTTGGGTACTCTTGCTAGCAGCGCCTTCAAGTCATCGAATTGTTGCAGTTGCTCCGTGGTGAAGGGGTGTTCGGTTCGCATCCTCTCCTCGAATGCTTCCCTCAAGAGCCGGGTGCTCTCTTTCTCTTTTTGATATGGAAACATGAGTTGAGAGAGTCTGATGATATGAAGGTAGAGCTTTCTGGTAGTAACGCCTAGCCAGTACGGGATCTAAAAGCGAGATTCAGCCGCAGGGCCCGGAGTTGAGGTGGTGGTGAGGTATTGTTTAGTTCGGGTGGTGAATGATGGCTAGTGTATGATCCGATGCCGTGAAGAGCTTTTACACCTGCTTGCTAGCAAGCTAAGTACCGCGTTGATTGTGATGGTCCCATGTCGAGCCGGATAGGGCGAGATCACTTGTACGCAGTCTCTGGATGTGGCACATCGACGTCAACCTAAAACCCGAGTTAGTCCCATCATCTCATGCTTCCCCCTCCATCTCATAATCCACATACCTGTCCGTACTGCTGTCCATCTTTGTACGCAGTCGGCCGTCTATCATCCATCTCTACGCTCCAAACTCCACCTTCTGCTTCTTCCTCGTCTTCCAGCTTTCGATACCTGCTCTTAGACCCAGGCATACGCATCTCGGCATTCACGATTGCTGCTTTGTTCTTTCGATCGCGTTTGTTCTTGCATATGACCAGACTGATGATGAGACAGAACATGCCGACAGTAGCGAGGACGGAGAGGATGATGACGACGATGAAACCGCGCTTTTGGGCATCGTTCTCGAAGATGGAGTTTCGGGGGGTAATATGATGAGTTTTGATGGGTAACGACATGGTAAGATGTTCCAGGTCACGATCAGATGTTGGAAAATATGAATTACGGTATCGTTCAATTGTATAGGAAAGAACGATGAAAATGGAGATAGCAAAACATGAAGAAGACGCAGCACACCTACGATATAAACATGTCTCGCCTTGTCTCACGATACCCACACAGCCGCCTCCTTCTCGACACCGCTTCGCTCACTGTCCATGATCTCCCCCAGGGTGGTACGTCCCCAATGACTCCGCTCGGTCCGCCTTAAAATAGCGACTTGCGTTGTGCGATGCCTCCTGCCAATCGCAATAAAAACGTGTCGTGCGAGCATGACGTGGCGATGTCCGTGTATGTAATCCTAACACTTGGAAGCAGCCCCCGATGGTAAACGTCGAGATTGTTACATTAGAAAGAGAGTTGAACGGTGCGTACTAGGAACTGTGAAGACATAAAAATAGGGAATTAGGCATTGAGGATTGGTGGTAATGAGGCGCAGTTGTGGGCGGCCTTGTGCAAAGCTCAGATCTTAGTCGGTAAGATGAGATGTGGGGACCTTCGTTCGTGTTCATCAAGACATTCAGGCTCGCTGATTCAGCGGCTACCTCGGGATATGAAATATGTAAAAGAAGCTGACGACGTTTAAATCCTGAGCGATCATCTTCCACAAAGGAGACCAATTCATCTCAATTCAAAGTACCCAGATTTCAATTGCCACAAAGCTGTCACATTTGTTCTAGGGACATAAATCTAACCGATGATAAAGATTTGCGCGAAAAGAAGTGTACTGGATTGATGGAACCTGTAACCAACGCCATGAAATGCATGAGCACATGCTATGTTCAACTTCGTAACAACACCGACAGTCATGCTTCATAACCTCCCTCACTCCCAAACACCCCTCATTACCGTATGCGAAAAAGGAACACGGGCCGAAGCCCGGACAACACAACATAACGATCATATACGACACCCCATTCGTCCCCACCTCCACTACATCCTCCTATAATTCTCCGCCAACCCCTCAAACTCATCCAAGCTCTCCACGCCACCTCCAGGGCACTTCCAATCCCTCTCATACGCTTTATCTGGCAAGATGCCCGCCTCGCGCCCCCGCCTATAACTCCACTGTGTACTCTTCTCCGTCTCCCACGTCCAGTAGAACCAGCCCCAACCAGCTTCAAAAGCATCCATCTGGCCGATAGCAAACTGGTACAGCCACTTTTTGTATTCGTCAGAGTAATTGCTAGGGTCGGCGTTGGCTTGGTCGCAGGAGCACTGGGAGGATTCGAGCGGACATTGCGGGGCGAGTACTGCACCCGACTTGTCCGAGGCTTGCAGAGTGCCTTCCCAGCGTGTACCGGTATTGACATTGTTGATGTACTGCGTGCAGTCTGTGTCTGCTTGGGACCATTCTCCGCACATGGTGGGACCGAAACCGGTCTTCTTGTCCATGGAGCGCTTGGACTGCTGAGTCCATGCTTCGCAGGCAAAGTTCAGCTTGTCCCGGTGCTTGAGCTTGATTTGGTCCGTGTTGAAGATGACATATTGGTGCACGTCGAGGAGGAGGTCGTCGTTGCCTTGGAGCTTACCCTGCCAATTGTCGAGGCCCATGAAGCCATCGCCAAAGATAATGATGCCCTTTATGCCGTCGGCGCGAATTTGGTCAATGGCCTTTTGCGTCCAGGCGACGACTTTGTCGGTGTCGAGTTCCACGTTGCGTGGCTCGTTGACGAGACCGTACATGGTTACTACATTCTTGTAGCGGTCTTGCGCGAAGAAGACAGAGAGCTGGTGATGGACGTCTAGTGTGCGTTGGGCATTCTTGTCACCGTCTGTGCCATTCAGCCAGTTGATCTGGCCTTGACGGCCGGAGTGGTTCCAGCCATTCTGACTACCTGGTGCGCCGTGAAGATCAAGATTCACGCGTAGTCCGTTTTGGCGACAGTACTCGATACCACGCAAAAGGTAGCGCCATGATACCTGAGGTACGTAGACATCGTCGTCGTAAGTCCTCACCATCCAATAGCCGAAGGGGAAGCGAACATGGTCCATGCCAGCCTCCCTGATCTCAGCAAAGGTCTGCTTGGTGATGAAGGTGGAGTAGTGTTTTTCTAACGTGTCTTTGGCCTTCGCAGGTCCAAGCTTGCTGAGAAACGTCCATTCGTCCACTACATTGTCTTTGGATCCATACTGAGAGAAGTAGGAAGGAGTGATGAAGGGTTCGAGATTGAGCCAGCCACCGACGTTTACGCCACGTATGGGCGTCTTGCCATATTCGAACGAGTCTGAGAGCTTCGGTACAGAAGGGTTTGCTTGGACGTCATCGTCCCAAGTGGAGTTGAGACCGATGATGGGTAAACCGCCGACGAGTTCGTTGGTGTAGGTAACGTTGAAGTCCTGGGTGTCGTACCATGCCCATGGATCCAGGATGCCGCCTCGATCTGCTTCCGGTACGCTATTTCGGTCCTTCCCAGCTAGGTTGTCTTTGTTTGGCCCCGACGAGGTGGCCGCGGATGAGCTCCCTTCGCCTGTCTCGTCGTTCTTGCTTCCTTTGCTCGAATGCAGGACAGCTACAGGTATGATGATAGCGAGGAGTACCACAACGGCGACTATCGCGAATATTATACGCTTTTTGTTCTTCTTCCTTCGTGCCAGCTCCTCCTCTGTGTATACTGTTGGCGGACCGCTGCCCGCGCCTCCGCGCTTCTCCATCATGTATCGGTACTCGGAGTCGTCATCGTCGATGCGGCCTTCTTCAGCCAAAGGACCACTAATAACGCGACGCTTCTTCTGCTCTGTGCGGTATTGCTTCTCTTTCCGTCTCCGTTCTCTTCGCTCCTCAGCTTCCGACGGTGTGTATTTGGGCTCTTGCCTTCGTCTTCTTTCCTCTCGTTCGTCTTCTGTATATGTGCCTCTTGTTCTCTCGAGCTCATCATCGGTCTGACTTTGCTTCAGCGCAGCAGCCTTCCGCCTCTCTTCCCGCCGTTTTCTAGCCTTCTCTTCGAGCAGAGCGGCATCGCTCTCTGCAGCGCGTCGTCTAGCCTCCTGCTCTTTTTGTTCTCGCCTCTTCTCTTCTCGCTCCTCCTTCAATCTCTCCTTCTCCAAGTTCTTTTCTTTCCTTCTGACTTCCTTCAGGTACTCGTCGTCATAGTCGTAGCCTCCCCAACCTCCAGCCTTCTTCGCATTGCTCTTGTCAAGCTTCGCTATCGCATCAAGACTGAGAGGGGCTGAGCCTCGACTCCCACTTCCACTGCCCTTTGACCTAGAATTACGCCGCGAGCCTCGTGCTTGACGTGGGGCTGGGGATTCCTGCTCTGTGTCGCTCTGGTGCCTCGAAGGTCTTCGTGGCTTTGGAAGTAGGTCGCCTGAGGAGTCTGTCGCCCTGTGTCCTTTTCTCCGCCTTCCCTCCTGGTCGTAAACCGTGTGTTCACCTCGGGATTCTCTCCGTCTTCGTCGTTCAGGGTCCACGTCGCCCTGAGATTCTCTGCGTCGTCGTCGTTGGTCGCCTTGTGGTCGTCTGCGCGACGGGTCACGCTCGCGGTCGCTCATTGGAAAGAATGGTGGTGGTGGTGGTTATAGCAGTGTAGCGAAAGCGCGGTGTAGAAACGAGGGGCTAGCATGCACTTGATAGAACGCCTGAAAAAGCACGAAAGGAAGAATAACACGCTCAATGGTCTTCGCCAGCTCTCGGGCGCATGTGAATATCGGTAGCGAATATGTATAATCAGCGGCTGGGCACATGCACGAGGTTGGGCTTGCTGGGATGTTGGTGTCGTTGCTGTGGAGACGTGGTGTTGATAGCGTGCCTGACGTGGCCGAGCACTGGGCGCCACAAGCCGCTTGGATAGCTATCTTGGAAAGCACAACAAACTTGGACATAGGAAGAGGAATCGGCCTTGTGTAAATGTTGTTGATGTTTGACAAGGCGGGTATCACGGTGACGATGCTCTCAGCTAATACTTGGAGTACTTGGTAGTAGAAAGGCTGCGTATGCCTCTGTGGCTATGCCACGAACACAAACAAACTGCACGAGACTTTCCTTAGGACACCGGAGCATGTTGCACGCTGGATGGCATTTCATGAAAAATGCCATAACGTCATCCGGGAATATCATATCTCGACAAAGCCGTGAAGACCCTGCCCCGAAGATTAGCAACGGCAGGGAAGATCTGCCCACGCAGCCGCGGCCTCGCTTCTGAATGACATCACTGCCCCTGTCATAATTAGCAAGTTGCTGCGTGCACCTCCACGCTCCGTGGACATTGCAAATGAGGGTTGAAAAATTATCATCATGCATTGTTGAATATGTGTGTGGTATCATAGCTAGAAATGTACAAAAACAATGCGCCGTTGGTCATAAGGGTTTATGCAGCTCTTTACCCTTTCCAGCCAATCAAGCCTGTGGAGGCCCACCCGTGCCTCTCTAATAAGCCGGCATTTAGGTGATCGTGACGGTGTAATGAGAGTACCGTCTCTACAATGCCAATTCAGATTGCCACCCAAGCGTAATTATTGACTAGCGTTGACCGCACCACGCGGCGCGGCAGTCCTGTCGGAAGTGGTGGTACATGCGATTCTCAGTGCGCGAAGGGATCATCGCAGATCTGTAGTTGAAGTCGTTCAAGAAGCGGAAACGCTCTGCGAAGATCCAGGAGCGTCGGCAGATGCTGTCTCTTTGCCCTTGTCTGCTGCCTTCTTCTCGTCGTCGCTGTAGAGACCGTGTTCGTAGATGTAGTCGACGACCTTGTCCGGGATGTAGTAGCGGATGCTCTTACCCCTCTTACGGAAGAGACGGATCTTGGTGGAGGAAACGTCGTTCTGAATGAGTTGCGGAATCACGCGGATGTTCTCCCTCCACTGCTGGAGTTGTACGAGCGCGTCGTCTGTACATGTTAGTGGTTGTAGAGCGCTATGCTTTAGATTCAACACACCAATATCGGTACCACTGCGCTCGAGAATGAAGGCGCCATAGTGTCCCAGGATCCTGCTCAAATCCTCGCGAGCCCACAGGCCGGGTGTGCTCATGGTCTGGATGAGGTCGGCGCCTGCGAGCAGCGCCACATGGATGGTCTTCTTCTGGCCGTCCTCGGTCGCAATGCCTCCCATAACCTCGTTGAGTTCATGGTCGAAGTGGTCAAGCACCTTGACGGTTGGGAGATACTCCTTGTGTAGCGGCTCCCATGGGTCAACACCAATCCATTTCGAGCTGTCCTGTACAGCGATCCTCGTCATATTGATTCGGTGTTGTGCGGAAGCCAGCCCGGCTTTCTTATATGCGTCGCCGACGGGGCTGAAGAATCCGCCTACGACCTCATATTCGGTTTCAAACTCGCAGTAGTCGGCTGCCTCTTCAAACATGCGCAGGTGTAGGTTGGTTGGTGGTGAAAAGGAACCGCATGATACGAGTACGAGGGGTTGCTTGTTGGGATTTGAGAGAGTCTTCTTCAATCGCTCCTTGGGGAATGTGTAGTTGTCGAGCGACATGGCTTCGACGTTGGGTATTCCGGCGTCGAGCAGGATATCGCGGTTATCTGTCGAGGACATGGCGGCGACAGCGATTTTACTTGTTGCGATGCGCGGGCGGATAGCGAGGGGTGACCTCGGAGGGGTGAGTGGCCGGCTATGTAGTGGTGAACTGCGGAGGTAACGGCGGGGTGGGGTCGCGGCGACAGGTAGGATGTGCGTTATATTTCTAAAAGGCAAGGTCAATTGCCGGCGGGAGGGGAGCATTTATGAGTGAAAGGCTTACGAATACCGCGATAAACGGGGTCACCGGGAGACTACTGAGAGACTAGGCAGTAGTAAGAAGTGAGTCGATAGGAGCCTTGTTATGACGCGGGGGCAGCGAGGCGACACCCGATGGAACTATGTTTTCAGGCAGTGGGCGCAACAAGACGGGCTAGATGAGACTGCAAAGGTGGGATATGCCTGGATCGGATAGAGGGAAATAGGTGCACAGCGCAATCCGGCCGTGGAGGAGGGGGCATCTTGTACCATTTTACGTTTGCTTCTAGGCGGCCGTCGAGACGCTGGAACGCGGGCGGCGGGGCTGCCCAGGGTTCCTCTTTTTGCCTGCAACCGCACTTCTCGCCGTCCCATAACTCCGGCGCTCCAGCCAACCTGAGCCGCAAACTTTGTGTGGCGCCCGCATATGAAACGCCTTTTGCATCCGAACATTCGCCAAATGGCAAGCCATGTCTGCAGACTGCTCGAGGAGAAGTGGGAGACCTCACGTGGGCGTGTCGGCATTTCCCCGACCCCACAGGTACCCGGTTGTGTCTTCGAATTAGTCTTCTTGGGCCTAGGATCCGTATGCTGAACAATCAGAATGCTTGGCCCTAAAGCGGACGCGATTGCTCGTCTTGGAACTGAGTTACGCCGACCCTGACTTGCAACTGTAGGCGCTAGAGATGACTGGAAATGGGCTGATTACTCACTAGGGAACCCTGAAGCGAAGTCGGAGGACAGAGTCGCTGTAGGCTAACATGACCCAAAAGTGAATCGAGTTTACCATGTACCTATGCTATGAAGCATGCTGAATGTTGGCGTGATGAATCGAACAATTTGGGAAGACTCCATAGCCTAGAAGTCGTGACGAAACTTCTCAGCCCAATGTGTGCGGCCATACACCACTCACTGGGGGGTCCTGATAACAACGTATCCAACAGTGACGTGCGCACTGCTTCCTCCACACGCACTCGAACCTTGGAAGATGATTCAGCCTCAATGCTTTCGTCCCAACCCAGTCGGGTTGGATAACCAGAATTCACAATGGAAGACCGTAATTGCCAGACAGGCTGGTGAGAGGCCATGCACGCGTGTTCAGGAATTCAACCGTCCATCAGCCATTCACCGCTGGCACTGCGACAGTGCAACAAAACACGCGTATAGTAGGTACTCATGGTGAGTACTGGCAGGCAGGCGCAGGTCATACTTGATACGGTGACTGCGACCCTCTATCGATAACAGCAAAGGCGCTAGTCAGGTCACGTAATTAGCTCCCTCTGGCATGCAGGTGGGTATCGACGTCTAGCATTCGCCAGCGTCACTACAGTATTACCATCTCTTTCTATTACCCATCACACTACCAGAGCAATACACTCGTTTGCTCTGTTTGATTCCACCGACCGCCCTGACCGCCACCAACGCCTTCCCTGTGTTTGCACCTACCGCACTCGCTTGAGCACGCCTAATGGCGCGTCCTTGATGGCATCCAGAGGACCTCGTGAAAGGTAAATACCTTCCTACTCGACCCTTGGCCGCTGCAGTTTTCTTCCACCCCACGGTTCAACACCATCAACTGCTGTGGTTCTCAACCAAGTCTCACGTTGCTTTGCCGAAACAGAAGTGCTGCACCCACCGGGGCCACAGTCTGCGCGCATCTCGATTTCACAAGCCTGTATTCACAATCTCATGTCGTCCAGAGTCACTCGCTCGCAAAGGCGCCAACCCGCCAACACCAACGACAATTCACCGCCCGCACCTCCCCCACCCGCAGCCCTCCCGCCGCCCGCACCAGCTTCTTCACGCAAGAGGAAGACTTCAGCGCGAGATCCCAGCCCAGACCAACTGGACAACGCAGAACCACAACCGAAACGCGGTGCTCGCAACAAGCGAACCAAAGTCGACGCTCAAGACCCGCCCGCTCCACCTGCAACCAAGGCCAAGAAAGCTAAAGGCAAAGCAGTCATGTCTTCATCTGGGTCTGTGCCAGCCGCTCCAACGCCAGAGTATGCGCTGACTAAAGACAGCCCACCATCAGATCCTATCGACGAGAAGTCGACGCCACAACCCTCGAAACGATCCAAGAGTGGCCGCAAGAGCAAACCCTCTAGCGCCGCGCAAGACGCCGATACTCCTTCCACATCTCGCCGAAGCTCACGAAAGTCGAACAAGGCCGAAGACGATACAAGCATGGACGATGCACCCGCAAACAACGCTGAGGAGGAGACGCGCCAGTCTGGCGAGGACCATACTAGCGACGACGAGAACGGCGACGAACACGGAGAGCGATACGATGACGATGACGACGACGATGACGATGATCCCTTCACCAGTGGCTTCCTTGGACGCAATTCACACAGCCTCTCTGCGCTCAGGCAGCTTACTGGCATGATGGCGGGCACAACACAGCGCCTGCGGGGCATCTTGGATCAACTACGGTCGCCAGACATGTCCATACAGCTAATTGCGTTGCAAGAGCTGTCCGAAGTACTCCTCATCTCTACCGAAGACAACCTGGCTGGCCATTTCTCCCCCGATGCCTATGTCAAGGAGTTGGTTAGGCTCATGCAGCCGAACGAGTTCACAATGGAAGAGAATCCAGAGCTCATGTTGCTCGCCTGCCGATGCTTGGCCAATTTGATGGAAGCTCTGCCTCAAGCGACCGCCAACGTCGTTTACGGTGGCGCCGTGCCTGTTCTCTGCTCAAAGTTGCTCGAGATTAACTTTATTGACCTGGCAGAGCAATGTCTGAGCACATTGGAGAAGATCTCCGTCGAATTTCCGGGAGTCATTGTACGGGAAGGCGGTCTCACAGCGTGCCTGACGTTCCTCGATTTCTTCGCCACAAGCACCCAGCGAACAGCTGTCACAACAGCCGCCAACTGCTGTCGAAACATCCCAGAGGATTCCTTCCCAGTCGTGCGCGATGTCATGCCCATCCTCGAAAACATCCTGAACAACAACGATCAGAAAGTCGTAGAGCAAGGCTGCATCTGTGTATCAAGGATCGTTCAGAGCTTCAGACAGCAGGAGAGCAAGCTGGAGGAGCTGGTTAGCCCAGGACTTCTTAAGGCGATCCTGCGACTTCTACTCCCAGGTAGTACAAACCTCATTGGGCCCAGTATTCACACCATGTTCCTTCAGGTTCTCGCTTATACGGCAAAGGCGAGCCCACGTCTGTCAGCTGAGCTTTTAAAGACGAACGTGGTCGATACTCTATATCAGATCCTCACTGGTGTTTCACCTCCTAGCGGCACTGAAGACGTCGCAGCGAAAATCGACTCGGTGGTCATCATGCAAGCTCTGATTCATCGGCCCAAGGACCAGGTATTCGAGACGTTGAATGTCATTTGTGAACTGCTCCCTGATGTCTCAACCGATGGCCTGACTTACCTTGACGATCTCTTCGATGCGGGTTACCCAGGCGACGATCTTCTTCCGCTCTCATCTACGAACAAGAAGACTGCGAACGAGAAGCGCGTTGAGCTGCTGGAAGATTGCAAAGCAGAGGTTAAGCGCTTCGCTGTGATTCTTCTGCCGACTTTGACAGATGCTTACTCGAGCACCGTCAACCTCAGTGTTCGGCAGAAGGTGCTCACCGCACATCTCAAAATGCTGTCAAATCTGGACACCGATATTCTAGAGGAAGCCCTACGGCCAGTTCCGTACGCTTCGCACTTGGCATCAATCTTTACCCAGCAAGATCATCCATCTTTAGTGACCTATGCATTGCAGGCTGCTGAACTGCTACTTAAGCGACTGGAGCCCATTTACCGATACCAGTTCTATCGTGAGGGCGTCATCTCCGAGATCTCACAACTGGCAAATCGCCCATGCAAGGCACTGGAAACCAAGCCTAAGGACTCAAAACCAGCAGTTGAGGTTGAAACGGCAGCTGAATCAGGCGCTAGCACTGTCTCCTCTGGTGAGCAGGAGGTCGAGCCGCATTCGAGCGAAGGCGTGGATGTGGAAATGCAATCTGACGATGGAGAGGACGTGGACCCGGATGACGAACAAAACGAGAGCAGCCACAACCGGGACGAGGATGACGACTCGGACTCTTCATCATCTTCTGACGAGCGGGAACCACCACCAATGCCCAACGTCGAAGACATCATCACGCTGCGTGCCAAGAAGTTCATTGAGGCTCACGAGAAGGACTCCGATAAGCCTATACGCGACAAAGCTTCGGCGGTCCTAGATGACCTAAAATCGCTCGCTGAAAATATCAAGGACTGCGTTGCTGATGGTAACGCAAGCGACTGCATGACCCTGTTCACTCGGCTGGCTTCTTATTTCGAAGGTGATGCTTTGGAGAGCATTACAAGCTACGAACTCAAGACCTCAAAAATTGTGGAAGTGTTGTTGGAGCTGTTTTCGACCCCTACAACGAACAAGAATGTTGATCCCAGGCCTATCTTCTTGGAAGCCTTTATGGGAGGTAGTAGCCAGAGCAAGATCAAGACCGCGAGCACTGCATCTCCAGCTACGCCTTTTAGTGTGTTGGTCCACAAGCTCCAAGATTTGCTCAGTAGGTCTGAACACTTCGACGTGATCACCGTTCACCAGAACATGTACGATAGTCGAGGAAGCGCGACTTCAATGCTCGCAAAGCAGCTCAGGCTCAAGCTTGTCGCCGATGACGAGTCAGGCATTCCAAAGACATACAGGAACATCATGGTTTCCATTCATGCCATCGCAACATTCAAAGCCTTGGACGACTACCTTCGACCTCGCATTAGCCTGGCGGATCGACCACGACCGTCCAAGTCTCGGGACCAGTTTCCCTCTAGGGATCAATTTGAGGCCATGTATGCTCAAGCTCTGTCTGAAGGACGTGCGCCTCCACCACCGCACACCCCTTCTGGCACAGCAAATCGTGCTTCGAAGAAGTCTTCACGATCCAAGGGTGCTCCGACTGATTCACCCCAACCAGGACCGAGCTCAGCTACCCGAGAGAAGTCCCGGCGATCCAGTAGGCGTCAACAGAATCAGCTTCCTCCACCTCCGCCACCACCTCCAGCCAAGGCACAATCGCAAAGCAGCCAAGATCCAGTCGAATGCGCTGATGAAGCGCAGCTCTCTGACGGAGATTCCATGGACGAGGACAGCGCTTTGAATGCTATTGTTGACGAGCTGGACGATGAACTGGACGAGGACATGCCAGATCCATCAGCTGTTAGTGTGGAAGTTGCATCAACAGGGCAAGCCACTGCTCGGGAAGAGGATGGCACCAGGATCGCCACACCGGTGCAAAACACGCCGTTGGCAAAACCACCTGCTGAGAACCGAACACCATCATCCCGTTTGTCCGCGCTACTTCAAAGCTCAGCCGCTATGCGCCAACAGTTGGGCGGTGCGGCAAGTGCGCTTTCATATGCTGCCGCTGTGCAATCAACCCCGCAAGACTGGCACATCGAGTTTAGCGTGAATGATCAGCCACTTTCAAATGAGACGACAATCTACCGCGCTGTGCATTTCAGTCAAGCTCAGCCACAAGATGGATCACATCGCTCTGTTTGGAATGGCATTCATACTATCAAGTTTAAGCGGGTCCAGGGCCCTCCACCAAGCGAGCCCAGCTCCTTGACACCGCCTCCAGAGTCACGATCGGATGTCTCCGGTATGCCAGCCTCACTTGATCAACACCCTGTGACGTCTGGTATCCTGCGATTGCTAAGTATACTCCACGGGCTGAACTCGCACCTTGACGACATTCTGCTCGCGAACAAGGAACAAGTCAAGCTGAATGCCGAGCCACTCTCACAGTTTGTCAACACGAAGCTTACGGCGAAACTGAACCGTCAGCTGGAAGAGCCTCTCGTGGTAGCGAGTAACTGTCTCCCTAGCTGGAGCGAGGATCTGGCACGTTTCTACCCATTCCTGTTCCCATTCGAGACACGCCATCTCTTCTTACAGTCCACCTCGTTCGGCTACTCACGGTCGATGACACGATGGCAGAACTCGCAGCCCACGAGCGACTCACGTGATAGTCGACATAGGGACGAGCGGCCATTCTTGGGTCGCCTCCAACGCCAGAAGGTCCGCATTTCTAGATCCCGGATCCTGGAATCTGCGATGAAAGTGATGCAGCTCTATGGACATTCTGCCAGTGTCCTGGAAGTGGAGTACTTTGAGGAAGTTGGAACCGGTCTAGGGCCAACACTGGAGTTTTACTCCACTGTGTCGCGTGAGTTCTCGAAGAAGAAATTGAAGCTCTGGCGAGAGAACGAGTCCAACGACAGTGACGAATATGCTTTCGGTAAGCGAGGTCTCTACCCGGCTCCTATGAGCGCTGAGGAAGCGAGCACCGAGAATGGCGAGAAGCGTCTTGAGCTTTTCAAGATCTTGGGTAAATTCGTTGCCCGCTCTATGCTGGACTCTCGCATTATCGACGTCTCTTTCAACCCGACCTTCTTCCGCATCAGCGACGGCACTAGCGCAGCGGTTGCACCCTCTCTTGGAGCCATTAAGGCTGTTGATGAAGATCTAGCCAAGTCTCTGCTACTCCTCAAGCAGTTTGCCGATGCGAAGAAGAAGGTCGACAACGACAACATGAGCGCAACAGCAAAGTCCGCAGCCCTGCAAGACATAGTCATCCAAGACTGCCGGGTAGAAGATCTAGCTCTGGACTTTACACTTCCAGGCTATGATTCGATCGAGCTTATCCCGAATGGTGCGGACACACCAGTCACGATCGAGAATGTCGACACGTATGTGGAGAAGGTTATTGACTTCACGCTTGGCTCCGGTGTACAGCGGCAAGCCGACGCTTTCCGCGCAGGCTTCACAGAGGTCTTCCCATACTCTGCTCTCAAGGCGTTCACCCCAGATGAGCTAGTCATGCTGTTCGGCCGGACAGATGAGGATTGGTCGCTAGAGAGTAAGTTTCCCGGTATCCAAATGTTGATCATTGTTACTAACCACATTCCAGCCCTTATGGATTCTATCAAAGCGGACCATGGCTACAACCTCGACAGCAAGAGCGTGCGCAACCTACTCGCCACCATGAGCGAGTTTGATGCACAGGAGCGTAGAGACTTTTTGCAATTCATCACCGGTAGCCCCAAGCTCCCGATTGGAGGTAAGTTCTCTACTCATTCCATGACGAACATTCACCATACTAACACTTCCACAGGCTTCAAGGCTCTCACGCCAATGTTTACGGTTGTCTGCAAGCCCAGCGAACCACCCTTCACTTCCGATGACTACCTGCCTTCTGTCATGACGTGTGTCAATTACCTGAAGATGCCGGATTACAGCACTGTTGAGATTTTGCGCGAGAAGCTTAGTGTGGCTATAAGGGAGGGCCAGGGGGCTTTCCACCTCTCTTAGACTGCTGGATGAGTGGGTGGTGGTAGAAGTGACGGTTACACTAGTGGGGAATGAGGAGGATGGAATGGTGGGAGCATGGTAGGAGTAGGGCAGGAAGAATATGGGATACCCTGGGGCTTTTTCCGTACGGGGCGCCAGGGGACATAGTTTTACGCTTTTTTCTTCTTTGCTGGGACATGCATAGATTCAACGCCTTTACCACGATGATGTTCGTGGGTTTTTAGTATGCATTGTAAAGTTAGGGGATGGATGGGATGGGGGCGTTTCTGAGTGTAGGTAGTTTAGTCTGTATAATTCAGACTTTAGAATCGTAAAGGGATTTATGACTAGCCTGTTTTGTTGGGTTTGATAGTCGCTGATGTGAATGTTCTCTAGTCAGAGCGTTGTGCTCAGTATGCATTCATAACCACTCACATCATGGCTGAACTGAGAGCATACTAGATGCTATCCGAGCTCTACTTTCGATCGCGTTGTCAGAAGGCAAATTCTAGTAGCAAGTTCTACCAGAAAGATATGAGTTAATTTCGTAAATGCCCATTTCTGGTATTGCTCATTCATGAGGTATCAAAATGTATCTATATTACGCGTTGCGGCAGCTGTCAATGGCTCGGCTATTTTGCGTCTCCAGAATACCGCGGGATAAAGTCGATGATACCAAAGTATGCATTGCTCACACTAAGACCACTTCTACGCTGTCCTCTCTCCTAGCACAGCTTCCGTGCATTACACCGTGCAAGTATGTATCTCCAACTAATCGGTGGTGTGCTGGTGTTTCAGACTGTCTTCGAAGTATGAACGGTACATCAGAACCGTGGATTACCCAGATTTCGTCTCCAACCTTAACATTCGGGAGTGATAGACCAATACGACCTGAAAATGTTATATAAAGTATCCTCTGGTCCAATGCATTTGTACAGGCCGTTCTGTACCCCCTGGATAATTCATTCCAGTTGCCTGTTGCCCAGAAGTCGCTCCATTCGCTATCAGTGGGAAGATCGACGTCATTCTCCTCAAGCAGTTCTAAGGGGCCAGCTCCCCTGTAGATAACGCCGCCACACAAAACTTTGGCAAAAGCGTCGATTGCTTCATCAGTTCTGACTGAAACTCCATTTTCCTCGCAAGTGCGGCGCCAGTTGTGAACAGTTTCCTCAATGTTTCGCGACTCCCAGATATATGTCTTCATGGCCACGGCTTTTACTCGATCGATGAGAATTCCATGTGTCAGCAGATGCTTTCGGTCCTTCACTTCAAGCTTCCCAGACAGATCTCCACAGGTTTTGAAGAGATGATAATGCACATGGGTACGCCTAAGCTGAGGTCTCGGATCGAAGACTGCAGAGAAGTCACGCACCCAGGAAGGCAGGTTGAACCTTTCGCTATTGAATCCTCCGCCAAGTAGGCACCGAGGACTCATCTCGGCCTCTTCTAGCATCTTACAGAAAGCCTCCACATATACCTCTGACACTTCCTTCGTGTAATCGGGGTACAATTCGATTTTGGATGAGTCAGATAATCCCAAGAGAGAGTATATCTTGTCTAGAGGGTTGGAGCATTGTCGACAAATATAGGCAAGGCTGACCTCGGAAAATGTCTTGAAGCCTGGTGCTGCGCGACGCGATCCTTCCAACGTCTGTATGTAGTCCGCTACTTTGATCAGGGACATTGTTTTACTTGCACCTAACGCTTGATAAGCGTCATGACAACAATCATCTGTATGATCAGAAAAGTAACTTAGCATGCCCTTTTGATACATTTTAAAACTCTCCCAAGGGGTTCTCCATGAACCACATATGACCACAGCATGATCTGGTAGAACGGCTTCCTGTACCGTCCAAGCCCTATGCCACCATGGACTGCGAGCAACAAGCTCGAAACCTTCCCAAATGGAGTCAATCGTCCAGGTAGCAGTAGATTTGTCTTTGTAGTACCCTGGGAGTTCGTACAAATGCTTGTCTGCCGCCAAATGTTCCACAAGCGCGAACGGATTGCTTTTCATCAAATTAGAGTCGTCCGGAGAACCAAGCCAGATGTACGCCTGGTCGCACAATCTGTAAACCAGGTCCATGTGCGATACTTGGTGAGACTTCTCAATGTTGTCCGTTTGGTCGATACAAATGGCATCCACCCAAATGACGATCGGTTCATCGGGGGATCGGATGTGCTGCAGTGCCTGGAACAAATTTGCTCCAACCCCCATCTTCTCGTCGTTGACTAGGATATAGTCGACAATCGCAGCATCACCCCATGTATATGAGAGAGCAGTATATGGCGCTCGTTCCGGATCATTGAGATCTATCTTGGATAAGGAAGCTTCGATCGTAGTACCCCTGACACCCGGTTGTATGCAGAGTACTCTGATACTCTTCTCGTCTGATGGAAGCGGAAATTGTTCGTGAAATGTGTGAGTAGTCGTGGTACTTCGGCGGGTTTGGCTGCGTGTAACAACCATGACTATGTTGGATCTAGGGAAGATGGATAGCTAGAACCATGAATGCAGCAAAGCAAGGGAACTCGGAGGTCGACCTTGCCAAGGCTCTGCACCGCCTCACCAGGATCAGGCTGTAGCTACAAGGCTGATGAATGACATCACTACACGCATACAAATCAAGGGAGCGTGATCCAAAAATGCTAACGGTAAAGCGTATGCAAGTCATGTATTCGCTGTTTACAAGCACTTTACTTGGAGAAGAAAAAAACCCCAGAGACAGAAAACTTCGCGTTAAATGTAAATAGCATTATCCGTTAAATGATCGTGAGCCCCAAACCATTCCAGTCTCTATCATTACACAGCCAAGCCAAATGCCTTGTTGCGGTACAACAGTCTCAATTCCTCACATCCTGCATTTCGAAGGTGTGTGTGCCAATAAACTACTCGCCATAGTATTGATCTAGTCCTCCTCCTGGGAGTCAGCAAGCGCGGAGTCGGCGTCAGCAGCAGACTGGCTCTTGCTGCCTGAGGCCTTTCCATTGCCAGAAGCTCCGTTGGAAGCGCCGGTGGAAGCGCCAGTGTTGGAAGAAGCACCAGTAGCGCCAGTAGCACCAGTGTTGGAAGTAGCGCCAGTGTTGGCACCAGTGTTACCAGTAGCACCGTTGCCAGTGGCCGCACCAGTTCCAGTAGTGGAGCCAGTGGTAGACTGTCCAGCGCCAGTACCGGCCGAGCCACCCTGGGCAAGCTGGCCGGTTCCTTGCTGGGTTCCAGTAGTAGAGCCAGTACCCGCAGCACCAGTTCCTTGCTGGACACCAGTAGCAGAGCCAGTTCCTGTTGAGCCAGTTCCTGCAGCACCAGTACCAGTCTGCTGACCAGGAACGGGAGGAGCAGCTCCACCAGCCGGAGGAGCAGGAGGGGCAGCACCGCTTGCAAGAGGAGCGGGAGGAGCGGGAGGGGCAGCGCCGTTAGCAGGGGGAGCTGGGGGAGCACCACCACTTGCAAGAGGGGCGGGAGGAGCAGCACCGTTCGCTGGGGGAGCAGGAGGAGCAGGAGGTGCTGCGTTGCCAGCGAGACCAGCAGTGGGAGGAGTGGGGGGAGTGGCAGCTCCAGCGCCCTGTTGGCCTTGGCCAGCACCTAGAATATGTCAGTGTTTATGCTTGAGGTCATGAAATCTTAGACAACTTACCGGCAGTGGGAAGGTTAGCCTGGCCGTTTCCAGCCTGACCATTGGCACCAGTGTTACCACCTGCTGCGGCTGTGCCGTTGTTGGCGGCGCCCTGAAGAGAGTTAGCATGTGTGAAAAGTTTGAAATGATAAGAACTCACGTTGGCACCAGCAGCACCCGCGGCACCCTTGTTGCCCTTACCCTTGCCCTTGCCCTTGCCCTTACCGTTGCCGTTCGCGGCGCCGGCAGCAGCAGTGTTGGCAGTACCGGCAGTGTTGGCAGCGCCGGCAGTGTTGGCAGCTCCAGCAGTAGCAGCGTTGCCACCAGCAGCGCCGCCCGTCAGTCCACCAAGAAGGTCACCAAGACCTCCGGCTCCGCCTGCTGCTCCACCCGCAGCTCCACCTGCTGCGTTGCCGCCACCCGCACCGCCAGTAAGACCACCAAGGAGGTCTCCAAGTCCTCCAGCGCCACCAGCTCCGCCAGCGGCACCTCCTGCTCCACCGGCTCCTCCAGTCAATCCACCGAGGAGTTGGTCAAGCTGACGCTTGGTCTTGAGCTTCTCGGTGGAGAGCTTGCGGACGGTGGAGACGAAGTGTGCGGGCATTTTCTGTCCACCAGTGGTGTCAACCCATCGCTTTCCAAGACCAGCGTTGGTGAAAGGAGCCGGGGCCGCAACAGCGGAGGCAGCCAAAGAGGCGATGAGAATGGAGGAGTCGAACTTCATATTGATATTTGAGAAAGATTGAGATGAACTGCCCGGCAGTGAAGTGTATAGAGAGTGTGTGGAGAAATTAAAGCCGGCTAGCAGCGATATGTACAAGGAAAGTTGATGAAGGGAAGTAGAGAACAAGGACTGAGATGTTCAACAAGTATCGAACTGAAGAATGATTCCATGATTATGCAAGACATTACCTCTATATATCATCACCCATGGGGAAAGGCCCGATCGGGGAGAGGACGTCCGGTATCAAACAGCTGACGTGTTCTGGCCCTCCAGTAGATCGTTTTGTCGATCATGATGGTAAGTGTGAGGCTGTAGCAATGCGTGCAGGAAGTATTGCATGCCCTGAGGCCATCATGCTGTTGCGCGACCTTACTCTGCCGTAGTCTGCAACTTCGATGTGAGAAAGGCGAAACACTGGTCATGTAGCTGGGTCCCCGCATTATACAAAACACGTGATTGCTTGTTCCATGTGCGACCTGTAGCTCAACCGTACGCTGGGTCTTGGCGTAGCATGAAATCTCTAGGGGACGACCGCACACCGTGTTGACTCCTGGATTTAGACGAGAGCGCGATATCCTTCTCGCGCTCAACGGTATCGCAATAAACGTGATGATCTGGTATTCCTCTACATGCTCATCGTCAACCGTTGACGTTGCTTCCAAATAATGGTGTTGCTGTTTCTGTCGCAGCTCCCGTGAAACGACAGCTTGGCGCGTTATTTCTCCGGTTAAAAACGCGTGTTTTGGTTTTGAAACTAAGGCAGATCTAAGGTTCGGCCTTACAACTGTGACAGTCGATGTGCGAGAGCGTTTTTGACATGTTGTTGAACGTTTCGGGATCGATTTAGTTTGAGGGAGAGGTGACAAAGATGAGGACAGCGGACGGCGAGTGGGGTTCAGCGAAGCTTGAATGTTTAGCGCGCCGCTAGCCTCAAGGGTAGGGAGGCCGTAGCACTTCACCTGGCGCAATAAGCAAGACCTGAAGACCTAGTTCCTCCAAAAAGACCTTCTATAATGTTCCAGTTCGACTCCAGTCCAGCGCTCATAGTGGTCGATATGCAGAACGGCTTCTGCCACAAGGATGGCAGCTTCGCAAGGCTAGGAATACCGACTGACCCAAGAACGATTGTTCCTCGTATCAATGAGCTACTCTCAGAGTTTCGCGCTACTGGACTCCCTGTCTACTTCCTGAAGACAGGGTACAAGGCCGATTACTCGGATAGACGCGGTCGCGATAGACATGACCGACTCGAACAATTCCAAGGTCTCTTACGGGGGTCTTGGGATGCCGATATTCTAGAGGAACTCACGCCTGAGGCTGCCGACAATGTCATCAACAAGACAAGAAATTCTTGCTTTTTTCGCACGTCGCTGGAGACCACACTGAGAGAGCGGGGAGTTGACCATGTGGTTTTGACTGGGGTGGGAACCGATGTATGTGTAGAGACGACGGCAAGAGATGCCTATCAATTGGACTTCGCCGTCACTACCATAAGTGATGCTACCTGGGCATGCAATGAGTCGGACCATCTAGCCGCTCTGCACGCCCTGCGAAATTTTGGTGGCACAGCGTCGACATCGGACGTGATCGAAGCCTTGGAGAAGTTACGAAACTCAGACCATGTGTGACGGCAGGAGCTTGGACCTTTGGTGCACGTGCTTACGCGTTTGCCTGGCATAGGCCACACAGCTCAGTAGAGAGCTCGACAGTGATTACACAGACGTTTCACCACCTTTCGATTATCCTACTTCGTGGTCTCACACCATAGAAGAATGCCATTGGCGTGGGATGATACCACATATATTGCAACGTCGAATTGCGCCATTAGGAAGTATTTCTGTGGCTTAAATTTGATTAACCTCTCTCAATCGTAGCCAAGGGCGTTAAGCCGATCACAATCCTCGCGCTGTGGTAGCCAAGCCTTGTTCCATACCCAATTTGTTCGACATCACAAAAGTACGCACCGAATCGATCCTGCACCGACAGCATCGGAAATTGGTTACACTTGTTTAGAAGGAATCATGTGTGAGGACCAGAAATCTTGTATTTGCATAGGTTCTTTTGATCCCTTAGTCGATCGCAATCAATTACAGCGCTTCGCTAAATCACTACAGTACGCTAGTGGTATGGTGATTATGGTGTGTACACCAAAGAGCGTCGAGCCCGATACATTGCTGAAATGCTCCAAGATCACACCTAAGCATCCAAACTATGTCATCATCATCTTCTTCTTGCCAGGCCCGTAACGTATAGTTCTCCAGGCTCCGCTTCTACCTTCCAGCCTTCATTAACTAGCGCCTTGAGCACAGCAGGCCCAAGCTTCCCTCTTCCACCCTCGCTGTGTCTGCCTAAGCCAGTGATGATTCTGTATGCCTCACCCCCTCCTCTCCGACCAGCACCACTCCATTCTGGTATTCTTCGCTCGCCTAGGTTATTCCACCAAGCTTGCGTTCGTTGCTTGGCAATTCTTGTTGCATCTGCCACAGTGACGCCATGCAAATCCAGATCAGTAGGACCGGATTGTTGCGAAACGAAAGCGTCGGCTTCGGCTGCGTTCATTGCTTTCAGATTCGCGTTTAGGTCACGGCCTTCTTGTGCGTAGTACGCAGCTGCTTGTCTCATGAGGGGTGTGGATTTGCCTCTACGGTAGGCTCCAGATGCTTTTCCAAAAGCTTCGTTTCGAGCAGCGGCTGTGGACATTGCGTCACGTGGCCGGGCAGAGGGAGTCAAGGTAGGAAGTTTCGAAGATTCGGAAGGGTCGGATAGATCGACAGGAGCGTATCGTATGTCGAGCTTGATGCCACCTTTGCCGCCCGTTTCGCTTGCAGGTTGTTGAGTGAGGGACTTTGCTAATTCCTGAGCTTTTATCGTTGATGGGGCAGTGAGGCGTACTATGGCAAGAGCATGCTCCAAGTCCATAGACGGAAAGGCTTCGTTGAGTGTGATCGCGTCTTGCACTAGCGCAGCGTCGGGCTGACTTTCCTTCTTGTGCGTTGCGATGTCCTTCCTTACGATCGCTAGTACAGTCGCCGAAAGAGAAGTTCCGTTTGCGTGGTAAAGTGACGACACAGCCTTCGCCGACAGCCCTGTGCGCGATGTTATGAAGTCCACGTCGCGACTTGTGCTTTGCCAACGATTTGCCGGCGCATCTGATTCGACAAAATGGCTAGTGCCTGCTTCCAGAGATAACCTCTGCTTCTTCTTGCTCTTCCCCTTCTTGCCTTTCTGCGGCACGTGGTGATCTTCTGAGAAGGCCTCAATACCCTTCGCGATTGGACCTTCTTCAGTAGGGCTCTTCCTACTGTCGTCAAAGAAGACTTGGTTCAACAGTTCATCCGTCGCTTTGTCGTAGTCGTATCCGCATTTCTTCAGCGTATACGTCACCTGTGCGAGCCGCAGACCTGGGAAGGTTTCGGCGAGCAACAGCTCCTTTGTCGGAACGTCGAATTGCTCAGTGTCCTTGTAGTATCCATCCTCCAACGACCCTTCCGAACTCCCTGACCGTCCGTTTACGCTAAGTGTGGAGAAGTCGTTCGAGAGAGTCGAGCGGTCCGTGGCTACCGTTTGCGTGGTCCACGATTCAGCGTTCGAGTCGGCATCGGTGCTGTGCTTGTCTGGGCTACCCTGAAAAGCGCCTCCACTGCTGCCCGAGGGGTCGAAATCGAGGGCTTCTGCCTCGGCTGTTAATTTCAAGGGTTCCAGCAATTGCCTAGTGAGGTCAATCGCGTTTGGCTCCCCCGCGAAATCCGAGTATATCGTATATAGTAGTGTGGGATCTATTGCTGGGCAGTACTCCTGCTGTGGATCGCATTGCCGTTAGCAACCTCATTCAGCAGTACCTGGTAGTGTCCTTACCTCGAGCAGACGTAGATCCTCATCCATTTTGGTTCTTGTAGTATTGACGTCTTCTTATGTGTCTGTACAGCGAGTGCATACTCAAACTGGACTTTGAACTGATGGAATTTGTCGCGCAGTCAATCCGTCTGAAGATTTGTGCGTTTGATGCGACAGGACCGAGTATGGCTAATCAATTATGCGATAGGTGGTCGCACAGGCAGAAGTGCGTGGGGTGTTTTGGAACAGCGCCGGCGCGTGATCGCGAAAAACGTGGGAGGGGGAGAACGTAACCGAGCTTCGCGCATAGAGAGCAGTTCACCGTTGTTGCACCATGGCGACTGTAAATATAAGGAGACGAAGGGTTTGCGATTTTCAGTGTGTACGCTACTGGATTCTTCGCGCTGGCTAGATGTTAGACGTCATGTCGCCCTGGATCGAATCGCGCGTCATCCACCAATTTAGTATACGCTAATGCAAGCGGCTGAAGCGTATCTACCACCGCATTCTCGACAATCTCACAAATCGTTGGCATAACAATCGCAAGCCCTGGATACCACCATCAACCCTTACTGATATCATAAAGATGGTCGAGAGCGGCATGTTGTACCATCAGGAGGTGGTGTTTGGCTTGAACAGCATGAGGCATCCTACACCAGGATCATGGACGGGCACTGTTGGCGAGACATCCAAAAGGACATCATCAGAGCGTCCTGTGGAGAACTTTCTAATTGGATCCCATTCGCTTGTATCGTCACTGTAGACTCCGTCGGTTCTGGTTGGGGCAGATGATCTGCCCAAGCACCTATGAATCAGCCTCGCGCCGCCATTTAGGCCCCCAAAGTACGCCCGACATCTCCATCACATCCATGCCAGTGCAAAGGATCTGTGCCGCAGCATGCATGGGTTTCGGGTCTGTCCCACTCCAGTTGTGTCTAGTTTAAGTACACCTCAGGCCCCCATTGCGTGGTGACATTTCGCAACTTCGATCCTTTCGTGTTCTTCGTACTTCAACCTGCCTTCACGATCTCGACCGAAGCGCAAAACACCATGGCACCCCTACAGCGTCGCAGCGCAAATCTCTCGCTCCAAGGCACTGTAGCCGTCATCGTTCTTGTTGTTTTGTTCCTTTCTGGCGTCTTCTGCACCATCATCTTCTTCAAAATATGTAGCAAACAGCGGAGGCGCGAGAGGGCCATGCGCAGGATGCAAGAAGAGCGCACGCCATTTGTTGGCGCCCAGTATATTGCGCCTGCAGGCGCGCCAAGCAACGGAGACGAACCGCCTTATGCAGGACAGGAGCCTCTACGGACAGAGCTGCAAAACAAACAACAATACGAATATACCGGCCCGTCAGAGTTACAAAATGATCAGGAAAATACTGGTCCACTAGAACTGCAAGGAGGCGAAAGGCCTGAGCCTTTGCCAGCGCAACAGCTGGACGGATACGTAGCAGCGGTAGGTACCGTCACTGGAATATTCGTGGTGAAGATGGAAAGTCTGACAGGCTACAGCCAACTTTCGATGACAGCAAACCCATTGAACTACCCGCGAATGTAATGGTGAACGACGCAAACGGAAAAGCCCAAACACAGAGTGGCAAAGCGAAACACGATATCTGAATGAAGATGTCAAGAGATCTCGCATTGTGATGGAGATCACCCTAACTATTTCAGTGCAAATCACAAACCACGTACCAATAAAATGTAATCGCCACAACTGAAGTACCGTAGAGCAGATTTTTGTTTGCAGTATGGGTATGACCACGAAGAATCGGCAACCATACGGCAGTGGCAGCAAGGGAAACCTTCGTCATCCGTCTTGAAGACATCGAGCACAGCATCCGGAAGATACGGAGTAGGGTCAACACCTGCCGCCTCAATAACCAAGCTCGAAGTCAAGGTCATGGATGTGGCAATTATCGTAGTCGTTGAGGCGGTCGTGGCGGACAACGTGGCTTCAGGGGCCACTTGGCCTTTGATGGGCAAGATCTTGTATGAACGTAAGCCATCTAACTGATAGTGCACAGCTGAACTACAGGCGGTATATATAGGGCTAATGTGCTTCACATCTTCGGTGGTTGTACATAAATATCTAAACATATAGTAAACACCCCCTGACCTTGTCATTATGTCCTGTCATTCGAATGACAAACACGCATAGAAGACTACACATATACTGCGATTTACTGAAAGACTCCAACTTGCCATACCTATCGTATTACCTGACACAACAGTGCGCTCCACATCATGAATAGTACAACCACCACATTGGCGCGCATAGCAAGCTTACCAGTAACTCTTCTTACGTCTATTCCGAGGCCGAAGTTCTCTTACGTACCCGCGGCACATGTCAAGCTGAAGGCGGACAACATTGTAACGGTGTTGATTTGTATAGTGCGACAGACCTGGCTATATCTAGAGGGTTGGAGAGATAGCAGAAGACGAAGGAACAGGGACGATAAGGATAGGAAGGAAGGCGAACGAGCCAGGAGGCATATGAAGAAGCGGAAAGCGCTTGGAAAGGCGAGTAGAAAAGCAGGCAAATGCAAAAAGGCGAAGATCATCGCGAAAGGTAAATACACGCTGGTATTGCAATAAAATTGCCAATAAGGTTGCGTTGTATAAAGAATATTATTGCGTTGAGCAACAAGCAACGATCTATTCGCTTTCTGATTCAGAGTCTTCCTCCATGTCTGCATCGTCGTCCAACTCGGAATCATCTTCCATAGCCCCAATAATGTCTAATTTCAACCCCGCTGTCTTGCAAGCATCTTTGGTTTCCTTTGATACTCCCTCTTCGCCCTCAACCACCACCATAGTTTTCCAATTCCTTGCAACAATGTCTTTCTGCTCAATGGTGGCTAGCAGAAGGTCCGTAACTTCGGTATCGCTTCCCAGCTCGTTGAAAAACTCAAGCGTTTCCATCACCGGCGGAAGACCGACGGAATGAAGACGAGGCTTCTTAGACGACTTTCCAAATAGCTGGTAATCCCAATTCAGACGTAATGTCTTAAGCGCCGCAAACTCTCTCATACGTAGCACCTTGCGACCGGTAAGCGTTGGGTGATCGATAGTGATGCTCTTTAAGAATTCGGCTTGTGATTGCGCAGCCAATATGTAGTCTCCAACGTTATCGGAGCTTTCCTCCAGGTCTGGCTCCGGCACCTCCGCTTGCGTCATGACAAATTCTTCGAGCGCCTCGGGTAGTTCGAGTAGATCTCCAAGAGAATCGTCGTTGATGTCGCATTCGATCAGGTGCAGCTGCTTCAGTGCTGTCATGTGCGGCCGCTCAATGTGATCGAAACCCTTCTCGTCTAACTTGGCTCTACGAATTGTCAAGGTTTCCAGTGTGGGGTGTGCAAAGATATGTATGTTTTCGCGCAGGTCCCAGTAAGCATCGTTAGCGCACTGATAGAATAGTGAACAGGTCTTTAAGCAGGTAAGGTCGAAAGGTCCGTTGAACAAGGTACCGATACCGTGTAAGAGCACATCGGGAACCGATATCTCGAGCTTCTCCAAATTTGACATGATCGACAACGTCCGCGAGAGGGTGTCTGAGGTCTTTGGATCGAGATATGAACCATGGACGGGCGCGTCAAGCGCCAGTTGCGATAGCTCTGAAGAGGGATACGCGAGTTTGACTTCATAAATGGATGAGCCACGACGCGGTCGACGGCTTAACGACTCGCTGAATGTGAGGTGGAATTCAGGAGTCTCGAACAGAATGCTTTTGTACAGAACAGCGTCACTGAGGCGGTGACATCTCTTGTTGACGCGCGATACGTTGCAAAGGTCGCGCCTGGATATGCAGCCGACCGCCTCGAAGATGCGGAGTAGCAGCTCATCTGGCAAAGTGCTCAATCTGTCGCATGGTACTGCGCTCTTACTGTCCTCATCCATTGGCATATCTGATATCAAGGTATCGATACGGGATAGAGCGGACGAAGTATCCATGCGCGAGGTACTTCGCAACTTTCGCTGCGAACACGTGGAGATGGCCTGACTCGCTGGAATGCGGGGGAGCTTGTGGAGCTGCCGATCCTCAATCAGGGCACTGGAAAGGATACAAAGGAAATGTTGCCTGAAGGGTCGGACTTTGGATTTGCTCTAAACATGAGGATACAATGTCTGTACGTGCAAGGTCGTGAGAACGAAAGAACGGCGGCGGGTGATACAACAGTCCAGGTCCAGGGGCGGACACTGCAGAGCGCGCACGGCCCGCCACGCGTGGCTGGTCCCATGACATCACGCCAGAAATCTCCTTCCTCATGTGACGCTTGCATTCCCACAAATGACATCTCCGCGCGAGGCGTGTCGAGCTTCTATCTCATGGCGGCGTGGAGTTGCTGGGCAAAATTGCACCTCGGGATCTGATTCAGATGACCCATAGCAAACCACCGGCTGCTTTTCCTACACCAAAACTGACGCACGCCAGTAAACCGCGCACAGCTATGTTGGCACTGTATCTCGCAGCATATACTCAACGAAGGCTTTACCATTGGTATTAGGCCCACCAACGCCCACGGATACTATGTTTTGAGACTTGTTCTCGGGGTGTACGTTGGGCACATCTTCCGAGATGCTAGAAACATGGTTTCACACTGTGTCAGTCAGTGAGCACTACATGCATAGTAACAATGCGTTGAATCAAAGCACCGTACGATATGTGCTCACCACTTGGATCGCGGATATTCAAAACTTTGCGCAGTACGCACTATTTCTCCCCTATGTACTAGTCAATAAATGCTTGAAGATACAGAAGAGCTGAGCGGATTGCAACTTACCCCTTAACACTTCAGAAGGAAAGTACATTCTAGACGCGCAAGGCCTCAAGAAAGAACAGTATGGGCCAAACACCGTCTGTTCACGCGCTGGTTGAAGCAAGCGCGCTTCATATTTCACGTCCAAACGGACAGGGACTATTGGCCGACGAATGTACACTCTGATCGATGCTGTTCAGATGGTCATGCGCCCAAAGATTCCGCTCGCAAAACAAAGCATTGCATCTGTTGTAAACGTCGCCATACTTCAGAGCCAGAGTCTCGTACCCGATTGGGGTAGAGAGATGTTCTGTACATAGCGTGGAAGCCATAACCATCGGCGCCGCTGGTGTCACTTGTCCCAGGCTTCGTTCCGTTATTCGAGGTGATTTACCGCCAAAAGTTACGTGGCATCGTGTAACCATAAGGCGCGGGTTTGTCCATTCTGGAAAGTCTCCATCTCATGGTCATAGTCTCGCCTCGAACGAACAATGAAGAGATTCACCCGTTCTGCTACCTAATCAATACAATTTTGTTCATGTGACTGTACGCGTTGATATACATATACTATTGTTAAGTGAGCAAGCGCAGAACTTAGTCGCATTGAAAAGATTCAATCTAGACCTGCATACTCGTGAGTTCGGTCATAGTATAAAAAGCTCTAAAGCCTGACCACGTGTGTGATATCAGCAGCTTACACCATTATTATGATTACACCTAATTCACATTGACGCTTGGTTTGTGGAAGTTGCAAGTGGCCCGCTTCTCGCTATGGATCGTGACTGTACCAGTGGACGGCTACCAATGTACGACTTGCCAGAATTTCCATCTACAGAATGTGCTTTGGTAATTTCTTGGACTGCTTTGAGGAGATAGGCCCAACGTACTACGAATTTGGGTCAGCCAGGCAGCCCCGTGAATTGCATTGGTCATGGGTAATTGGTCTAAGCATTCGACTCGCTGTACAGCACGACCCTGGTTCTTCACACTTGCCAATGTATATAACCCCTGTGGCCTTGGTCTGGTACTGTGCACCCTACTTGGAAGTAGCAAATCAACCACTGTGGGAAGGAATAAATCGAGTACTGTACTATTTAATTAACTCGACTTCCATCACTTCTTCCTTTCTACATCAAATCTCTCTTGAGTACTTCAACCCTCGTACAACAACAACGACTTACAATAATATCTCTCCAAATCAGCAAGATGTCTACCTCGGACCTCTCTCGCTCTGTCAGCCCAGATCATGGCAGCACCCCATCTCTCTCCCCTCCACCTTCCGAGACCCAACAGCTCGCAGCAGCCCTAACCCTGAAGACCGGCCGCGAAGTCCTCTCTCACTGTCTCGGTCTCTCCACACTTGAAGGCGTACCCTCGGCTGCCGAAAACATGATCGTCGTAAGCTTCGACACCGAGAGTTGGGTTGCCGACCACGGCCGGCTCACCGAGCTTGGTGTCTCGACCTTCGACTCTCGGCATACGCGTGGGCTGAAGGAGGCTGGTATGCATGGAGAGAACCTGCTTAGGCAGGTTTATTTCTACCATGCGCGGATCTTGGAGAACGCATATCTGCGTAATATCAAGTATTGTGTTGGCGATCCTGACAAGTAAGTCTCGACTACATCTCTTTCTTTGCCATGTAACATGAACTGACAGAAAATCAGGAACCACTATGGTCAGACTCGCTTCTTGACCAAGAGTCAGACCAAGGAGATGCTCGAGGAAACGTTCCAGTGGCCTGTCGATAAGCAAAATCCAGAGTTGGGTTTCTGTCCCGTTGTGGTGTTGGGCCATGCTCTCCATGGTGATATGGCGATGCTGAAATCCACATTGGGCTTCGATGCCATGGCTTTGGGTACGGTGGTTAAGATTATCGATACTCAGAATTTGGCCAAGGAGTGCGAATACGCCCCTTCTGGCAACGGCAATCAGATCGGTCTGGGTAACCTCGTTGCCAAATGCAGTTTCGAATATCGAGATCCGCATACCGCTAGCAACGACGCGGCTATGACGCTCATCTCTGCTGTTCAGATGCTGCTTCCTTCCGAGTTGAAGCCAAATGACGGAGGCCTGCAGAAGGTTGTTGACAGCATCGAGGTGGATAGCCAGTGGCAAGAATGGGATTGGGGTAATGATCAGTGGTGTCTTCGGTGCGGCCAATACGGTCACACGAGGGATGACTATCGCGGCAAGCGTTGTTTCGCCAAGGTCAAGTGTAGCCACTGTACTGCTTCTCAGGTTGCGAAACGCAGGCAGGCTGCGGGTAGTCATCGAACGGAGTGCTGCATCTCTTATGCGATGCGTGGACCGGAGGTGGTTCCTACAGTCGAGACTACGGCTACCGCTCTCGCTGGCTTGGATCTCGCAAGCGACAATTGGTAGTTATCAGGCCGGCTTATGGAATGACATAGTACTGAATTACACTTGATATCTTCTCGTTGAATGTTTCCTCCTTGTTGGTATGATAGTGGACATTCGACTTATCGCTTCAATCTGAGCAGTCTTAAAAATGGTCGACGTATGTCCAGCCAGTTGTGGTACCTATACATGTATGACAAGAATTCATGCCAATACTTATGACTTTCGAAGTCGTGAGTCGCTCCTGATATACGCTGCAATCCTGACCCTAGAGAAGTTCAATCCGTGCAGATTGACGGGAAGAATTGATACGTCGGTGTGCAGGCGAGATAGTGCATAGCAAGAAATTGCCCGCCTGCACACCGCCGTCGAACAGGCTATGGGGGAGCCATAACTTCTAAGTCTTCTCGACAACATCCTAGCCGACATAGAGGTATTTTACTTCCTGTTCATACGATCCTCGACACTTGATAGCTCCGTGGAAGCTGTACAAGTACCCAACCCTGTCGCATTCTTTTGACCTCATATGATCATATGATCGAATTCTTCCTCTTTCACTCTCACCTTCGTCTCGCTATGACCGTCGTGTTTGCCTGGCAGGGTTGATGGAGGCACATGATTACGCACGTTCACTGTTCATCATCCATAAAACACCTGGTCATCTTTCTCATGAGCACCCACAGTCATACCCACTGCCTGTCTCTCAACCCACTCCTTCTGTTTACCGCGATATCAATCGACGACTTCGACCTCACCCCAAGAGACACCGCCGAATTGACACCGCCAGTTTATAATAGACACCACACGCTATAGTTGATTGCACCTGTCGCAACCGAATACCCACCGAGAACCACTCTATACGCATCTACCATCTCTTTAAAGCAACATAGTCATGTCCACCAGCGCTCAAGACACACCTATTCCTGTCGTTGCTACGCCTTCCGCATCCACCATACCCACTATACCAGATACGCGAGATCCCGCCATTATCGCACTAGAAAGCTGCTTCGAGAAAGCCACCGACCTAGAAGTATGGCTGCATTGCATCGGAGGGCCACGAGTCAAGAACATCCCTGACATCGCCGATGACCTCGCAGACCATATCAACATCGTCTGTCTGGACTGCGAACACTGGTCGACCAACACCGATGAGACCACCGAGGTCGGTATTGCGACTTTCGCGCGTCAAGATGTTCTACCCATCGTGGCGACGAAAGACTTTGGTGACCACGGTGAGCATCTTATGGAGCAAATCCGCTTCTATCTCTTCCGCACGATCGAGACGTGTCACCTCCCCAATCAGAATCCAGACTCACGCGGGGTCGATGGAAACCGGTTTGGCAAAGGCCAATTTGTTACCTTCGCTGAAGCTCGTCAGATCCTTGCCAACCTCTTTGTCCAACCTATCAAGGACCCTAAAGGCCTAAAGGGTAACTACCCCATCGTAGTCCTCGGTCATGACGTTGGACACGACAAGAACAACCTCAAGTCCAAGGCGATTGCTTTCGACATGGACCCGATCGGCACAGTCGTCCGCTACATTGATACTCAAATCATGACGCGCGACAAAGGTTACTGGATGATGCCTCGAAACGAGCAGATCGGCCTCAGGCGCCTCGTAGAAGAGCTTGCATTTGAACACAGTGATTCCCACACCGCCGCGAATGACGCGGGTCGCACGGTAATGTGTGCCTTCCAAATCGCGCTCGGCGGAGACCCATGTAAGAGAGGATGCCGTAAGAGCATGCTGGAGGTTGCCGGCGATCTCGAGTACCATAGCGTGGCTACATTCGACGAAAGCCTCGGAGGTGTCGATAAGTACTGTTGGAAGTGCGGCACAGCTGGCCATATGAAGGCGGATTGCACGGCAACTGACCTTCATTGCGACGAATGTGAAGAGAACGGGTGCTACATCAAGCCTGGTGACGAACACGTCACCCTTCATTGCATGTGCATTGCCAACGAAAAGGCTAAGGTGCGGCGAGCAAAAGATGCTGTGGCTCGAGCTCTCAAGAAACCAAAGCCCAGGGACCTTTCTCGTGGGATGTCCAACTCCCGGGCTCGGTTCATGGCACGTGGTGGCTTTCATCCTCCATCTGGTCTCGTGTCGCACTTTGGAGGTACGCAGCACTACACTCTGTCACATGATGGTCCTCCTGGCGGACCCGGATACGTCCCACCTAGCCCTGGAGGAAACCCTTCCAGGGGCTTTGGGGGACGTGGTCAGGGTGGGTACGAAAATGTCTCGTGGGGTCGAGGTCGAGGCGGATCCCATTTCCAACAGGGTGGACAAGGTTACCTCACATGGGCTTCTCATTGAGCGTAGCAAGAAGGTCTACAGATGGTTTAGAGTGCTAGTTTGCAGATGTCTTGTTTAGACTGGACGGTGTCATGGCGTTATCGGTGTTCAGACGGTGGCTAAGAACGTCTTGTTGAAGATACCCTGGGTCTAGGATAGATGCAAACAATATAAACTGGAAGTATATCATGCCGGATACGGTGTTGCTTGCGAAAGAGGTGATGTGCGGCTGACTAAGGCGATGTCGCATGCAACCGCGTCATCGGTGGCCGCTGTAAGCCGCAACCCTGCCGTGTAGCCGTCAACAACTCCCACCATGATAACGACAACACGACTGCGGTGCCTTGCGAGAGAATGCGGTTGACTTCGTAATACCTGCGATCATAGCACACCACCGCCATGATCGAAAACACAATCCCCAAGTACCTGCTCATCAGGACGTGCATCCTAGGCTTTCGCGCAATCACGCCTTTTAGCATCTTCTGGGTTTCTTTCAGCATCGCAGAACCCCCACATTCGGCCTTTCGACGTTTTTTGCTCACGTGGAGCATAATAGAAACTGCCTTTTGGTTGCTCGTCTACCTACCCCGCAAGCGCGCGCTCCAAGCCTCTGCACAACACCCACAACCGCTCGAGAAAGAGGAGAGGAAGGAACTGTTCTGGCGATGCTGGGATAAGATACCGCACCCGGAATATTATATCAGCCGATGGTTCCTGGGCGCGCGGCCGGGCGAGATACGACGTGAGAATGTGCGCGAGTTCTATGCGTGGGCTTTACTGAACCGCGGCTCTGAAAGCGACGAGGAGCGAAGGAAGCGGCGACAGGCACACCCAGAGGAGGCCAATGCTGAGGACGACGAGCTGAATGAGTATGCGGACGGCATAGAGACGATGCTTGGGAGGAAGCTGGAGCCTGGATGGGGTAGCGCAAAGAGCCTTCGGTTGACGACCGACCAGGTCAATATGGCGCATCGGCCCTTTCTGTGGTACATGGTATGTTTGATGGTCTACTCAGGTTATATACGCTGACAGCGATAGATTGTAATGCTTGTCGATACGCTCACTGCCGTTCGTCTGCGCTACTATGGCTTCATACTATTCCGCACCCAGCTCCGCTCCTCGCTGGCCATCTTCCCACCGCGGCTCGCCAGTCTCACCACGCGCAGCATCTCCTCTGCACCAGACATGAGCTACTGGTACCGACCACATACCTCGAAAACACGACTGCCGATTCTCTTCGTACATGGTATTGGCATCGGCCTGCACCCATACGTCGAGTTCTTGAACGAGATCAACAAGCACGATCCGCTTGCGGCAGAAGACGGTCAAGTCGGAATTATTGCGGTGGAAATCATGCCTGTCAGCTTCCGTATAACTGGGCCGATTCCTGACAAGGACAACATCTGCCGGCAGATTAATATCATCCTAGAACGACATGCTTTCGACAAAGTCGTCCTGGCCAGTCACTCTTACGGTTCTGTCATCTCCACCCACCTCCTCCGGGACCCCATCACCGCTGCGAAGATCGGACCGATGGTCTTTGTCGACCCTGTTACATTCCTACTACATCTGCCTGATGTAGCATACAACTTCACAGCACGTCGACCAAAAGGTGCGAACGAGCATCAGCTCTATTACTTCGCTTCGACCGACATGATGGTTGCGCAAACGCTAGCCCGTCAATTTTTCTGGGCACAAAACATCCTGTGGAAGGAAGACCTTAAAGACCGAGATGTCACTGTCAGCCTCGGTGGTAGGGACCTTATAGTCGATACTGAGACAATCGGCAAATACCTAAATAGCGCCGACCTCAAGGGTGAGGATCGAGCATGGAAGGACTCCGAGTGGAGAGGCCATGGTTTAGAGACGATATGGTGGCCGACCGTAGACCATGCACAAGTTTTTGAGAGGAGAGAGGGTAGGATGAGACTAGTGCATGTTCTCAGAGAGTACGTCAAGCGCAAAGCAGAGGACGAAGAAGTAGAAGAGCTTCCCTGAGAGTTATGCATATCCATGTACAAGAATTCAGGGTTCTGTGGCTCTGCCGCACCATTTAGCCGGATTTGTCTCAGCCTCATCGCAAGCTCAACGTTCAGGTACGAAGGAGCTGTAATTCATTTTGCGGGGGCCCGTCCGGACGGGTTTGAAACGGCGAGCCGGCCCCGCCGATCCCGAAATGGGTGGTATATACCAAGCACGAATGCGCGACGACAGCATGCATAGACTTGACAGCCTGCTTTGAGAATCTTGTTGCATCTTGTTCTTCGAGCGATATATCCATATTCACATCATGCCTAACGGAAACTGGATTCTTGGCGACCTCTTCACAAAGGACTACGGACATCGCGGCAGCATCCAGAAATTGTGGGAACAACGTTGGAAGTTCCCATGCACCAAAGGCGTTTACCCGTTCCACGATGGAAAGTTTGAAGACTTTGAACCCATTTTCAAGCATCTCATCGACAACAATATCAATGATCCGTATGACGATGCATACACGAATGCTTTCTTGCCAACAGCGCAACGCCTAGCAAAGGAGGCTCAAGAGACGGAAGGCAAAGACAAAGAGGCAGCAAAAAAGCTGTACCTGAACGCGAACGCTGTGTACAGATTGGCGAGATTTCCATACATCGGCACCGAGCTCAAGAAGAAGGTCTTTGAGGAGCAGAAAGAGGTCTACTTCCGCGGCGCACAGCTATGGGATATCCCACTAGAGGAAGTCGTAGTATCACATAAGCATGCCTCCAACGGTGATGGCGACAAAATTCCAATGTACATCCGCAAACCTACAGGAGACGGCCCATTCCCAACCGTCCTACTGATTACAGGCCTCGACGGCCACCGCCCAGACAACACCGAGCGCACACAGGAACATCTCGCCCGCGGTTGGGCGACAGTGATCTGCGACATTCCCGGCACCACCGTCGACTGTCCAGCCAACAAGCGTGACCCTCTCTCCCCAGACCGGTTCTTCACCAGCATTCTAGACTTTATCAAAGAGAAATCATATCTCGACGAGAAGAAAGTCATCGCATGGGGCCTCTCAGCCGGTGGCTACTACGCTATTCGCCTCGCGCACACGCACCGCAGCCAACTCATCGGTAGCGTAGGCCATGGCGCAGGAACACATCACTACATTGGCCGCGAGTGGCTTGAGCAAATCGACAAGCACGAATACCCTTTCGGCCTCGAACAAGCTTACACGCAAAAATACGGGTATTCTTCTTTCGAAGAGATGAAGGAGAAATGCCAGGATGAGTTCTCGCTCGTCTCTGGGAAAGGCGAGGGTGTGGCCGTTGTGGCCCAGGGGATGAAGAGTTGTAGGTTGTTGCTCGTGAATGGGGTGCTGGATGGGTGTATGCCGATTGAGGATAGTATGCTGCTAGCTGAGTATGGAAGTCCCAAGGAGATGCGGTTTATGCAGCAGAGGTTGCATATGGGATATCCTGAGGCGAATAGTACGGTGTATCCGTGGATGGAAGAGGTTATGGCGAGTAAGTAGATATCTGGTAGATAAACCTGCATTGAATGTGTCAATACTCTACTGTACCGATGAGTAATCAGGAATGACGTCTCAAGTTTATACGCAGCAAACTTGACGCGTACTCCACATGCTATAGCAGGCGTCAAGTTGTGGATTCTGCTTAAGCGACAAGTGTTGTTCATCTTACCAACTCACATCACATGCAGGTATCGCTGTGGCGGCTCCCGCTCGGACCCGCCCCACGAACATCAACACCCCGCAGCATTGCGCACCGCGTCCTCTCCAACCTGAGGACTTGCAGACATGATTGAGCTGCCCTGGATATCATAAAATCAATAATTTCATTAAGAAGCTCTACTCGGCGAATCTCATAAGACACCTGGTTTCTCCAATCGCGGCTCTATAAAGAGACGATCTAACTGCGTTCACCATCCACCACGATCACGCATCATCCGCACGGATAAGCAGCATTCAGTGCAGTATCCTCTTCAGATCCCCCCTCCACGCAAGTGGCCACTGAGCCGAATTCATTATGGAGCAAGAACAACCCACATATGTCGTTCCGGTTAGTGAGTCCGAAGCTCCGACCATTTGCACGCCATCGGTAACCTCAGACAACACAACGAAGGACATTCAAAGATGCGAAGCTTCACAGTCTTCTGCTCCATGGCCCGGCCGTACCTTTATAATTCGATCTCACGAGAACGGACAAGTCATCACATTCCTGGACGGCAAAATCGTACTAGACAAACCAGGAGGTCTCGGCACATTCAGATGGCGGTGCGTTGAGAAGAAGGGATGGCTAGGTTTTCGAGACCCAGCTTCTGCTAGGTTTCTAGGCTACGACCAACATGGATATCTTCGCTGTCTTGTAGACCACCATAAGGATTGGGAATACATTTGTCCGCGAAAACGACCAGAAGGTGGATATGTTCTGTTGGTGCTGGTTAAAGAGGAACTCCTTCCTTTGGGGGTACAAACACAAGAGACAGAGAACGGTGCGGAACAAAAAGTAAAGATTGTTAAATGGGATTCTGGAGGAATAGTCTGGGACTTCATTGAGGTATCATGTCCTTCGACGTAACGGGCGAAAGCGACAAGAGAGAATGACATTGCGACACTTTCCCCTCGATTGTTCTATTATGCTATTGCTTATCCTGATGTCTTCAGATGGGATGCTACAATCTGGAGAGCATGAGAAGCATTGGACCCTCGGAACTCGACATGCCCATGGTACAGGCTATAGACTCCAAGTTCCCCCTCACACGTTGCCTCAAGCATCTCGGGTATATCCGAAGAGTCTAGTAACGTTCGACCCATATGTTTAAGAGTCGAGAGTTTAAAATGACTCAAAGCAGGAAAGTCTTTTCCAATGTATAACAGGAGCTTCTTCCACGCCAACCCAGTGGCATAGTCCAAACGGACAGTTACTAATTCTATCTCTTGCAGAGTGTGTCTGGAGTTGCAAAGAATCTCTTGGATAAAACCTGCTGGAAAACTCGATCTTGCCAGGCGTAGTCTCTTGAGCTTCACCAAAGGTACTCCTCGCTTTACGTATGTATCGAATGGAACCATTGCGCATCTCCCTCTTGCGTCAAGACCCTCTAGTGTTAGATCTCCCAACACTGGTGCGTGGTAAAGGAGCTGATTCAGCAGGTAAATCGACGCGGGACCATTTTCCATCTCCACATGCGCCTCTCGAAGTATGCTGAAACCCGCTTTCTGGTTCTGGTTTCTCTGGTCGAAACGGAATGTTACCTTTGTGACCCACATTGTCATAGTCTCGACCCGAAGCGAAGTAATTCCAAGGTTTGCAGTTGAGACAGTCTCTAGAGCGAGTGCGATGGTAGCTTCTTTATCTGCACCAAAGCTTTCGTAGACGCCTCGGATGATCAGAGCATCTAACAGAAATCGATTCTTCTGGAGTATGGTCTGTATCTTGCTAACGGCTATCATGTCTGAGTCCAGGGTCGCAGGCTTTTCGCGGGGCCAACTGCGACATTCTCTTCTCATCTTCCGGATTTTTTGTTCACGAAGTTTCCATCCTTTCGGTATTGCCTCTTCTGGAGGCGGAGTGGTGCGAAGAAGATGCTCTCTGATATTCGCCCCGTCGTCTTTGATTTGGATTGTCTTAACATATCTGGCTAACCGGCCACTTTGGGAAATCGTTTCTAGACGATCGATATCGGAACTGATCAGAGTAGTATTCAACGTGGAGAAGAAGCGACGACCCACAGCGCGCGAAGTGTTCGAGTCAGCAAATCTGCAAGTCGAACGGAATTCGAGGAGATCTGGGTCGCACAGGTATTGTGCGACGGCCTCGACGAGCTCGGTAGGCATTTGAAGGATAGACATGCTGAGAATATGCTAGTCTTTTCTGCCTTTGAGAAGAGGCCTGGTACGTGAAGAACTGTGTGGAGGTATTTGGGGGTGTACCAGCCGGTAGTGCGACCGAGGTTGGGATGGACGAGGTTCAGAATGCAGATTCGTTGCGAGAGCGAGAGTGAAATTGTGTGGAAAAGTTGATCGGGATAGGATAGAATATATAATAATTTGATGGAATGCGAATGGGTCAAGAAAAGGTAAGATTAAACACGTTCGCGAAGCGACGAACAGTGTGTTGCATGTCGTACCGAACAAAACCGCCGATTACCTATTCGTAGTTTATCTCATTTGACAACCCGTCTTTCGCGTGATGCTCGTTTAGATTGAGAAAGCCGTGAGTGGTTCGTTGTTCTTCGGTACATCTAGTTCAACTATGGTACAGCGATGCCCAACAATCGATGATAAGCCACTCACAGTCCCCATAATTTGCCTACTCCATATGCGAGAAGAGGTTCTGGAACGAAACGAGCATCTTGCGAATACAAGCGACTCAGGCAGCAGATGCATTTAGGCGATATCAGTCTTCCCTGCATCGTCGCAGTATCGGTGGATGGGGCGGATCAAACCTTGATCAGATAACGCACACAAACTCGTAAGAGTGTCATGAAGCAAATGATCACGGGAATGAAAGATGTCATGGTATCTTAGCCTTTGGCAGATACGTGCAAAGGGATGCCTTCATAGAACGTGGAACATGCTAAAGTTTTGATGTTTTAATTTGTTTTCTACTGTAACCAGAAACACTCCCCAGTACTGTGCGAGTACGCGTTTTTATCGTTATATCGCCTTGGATCCGTACTTGCGATGCAGTGATCACATGGCGGCTTCCAATTGGAAGGCAGACTACTCGAGCGTTTAGAACCACCAGCCCTATAACCAGTACTACTCTGTGACCTCAGTAGTGCCGCCTCTTTGACTATCCTCAAGCATTTATCAGACCTATGCGTAAGTGCCGCATCTTTCGTGAGCGGATCCTTCATACAATGCTCACAGCTGAAGACTCGCACGCCACAAAACGAGGCCGTGTGATGTTGTGAATCGCACTTCTCGCAGAATCTTGTAGAACCGTAACATCGGCGATCGTATACGGCAGTTTCCCCAGCTGCTCTTAGTCGTGTTTTGAGGTCCGCGTAGCAGAGCTTGTTAGTAAGAAGCTTGTTCTCAGGGGAAGAACAAACCATGAGGAATGCAGCGATCATCGTGCATACAATGTCGTTGCCTGCATTGTGAAGATACGGTTCCTCGATGTTGTATTTGGCAAGCAGGTTTGAGAGGCGCATCTTGCGGGATGGTTCGATCAGTCCGTGCTCGACAGCGAGAACCTGCGTGTCGATTGTAGCGACAATAGTGCCGAGTTGTTGAAGATCGAGGCCGAAACGAGATTTGATGATCTCGTAATCATTGTCGATGGCGTGGCCTACGAATATGACTGGACGGAGGTTGCCAAATTCGTCCCGACGGGTGAAGATGTCGTGAAGCATAGCCCTTGCTTCATCGACGTGGACGAAAGTTGTCCAGCCAAACTGGAAGGCCTCTGGGTATCCTTTGCAGAGGTCTTTGTTGATAAGGTGGGCATGCGGTTTGATGCGGACGTGGTGATTTTCCATGCTCGAGAGGATATCCCACGCCGAGGACGAAATGGGCTGTGAGATAAAACGTGGATCCAAAACGGAGGCGCCGAGTTCTGTGATGAAGTTGTCGTCATGCTCGTACCATTCGGCATCGAGAGACACAATAACAGCGTCTTGAAGTGCTGCGACTGCTGCAGCACTGCCAAGAGGGATCTCACTTCCTGGACGTTTCATCCAGTGTTGAAGGATGGCTGACTGGGTGAGACCTTGGTACAACTGGGTTTCAATGTGAGACTCCAGCCTCTTTGGGGAAATTTGCTGAGACATGGACGGGACGTCGTTCTTACCCTCCAAATATGATGTTTGATGTATGTCGTGAAGTTTTGGTGGCCAGATAGAAGTTGAGATTGAAGCGCCAGAATCGATGCGACAGAGGGAGGGGAGAGGGGGGAAGTCTCTAAAAGAAGCAGAAGCCGACATTGTAGGTGGGCAGAGGTGATGTGAATGGTTGATGGTGTTGTAATGCTGGTTCGATTCGAATCGGGACGACTGTTGGATCATCGTAAGGGCCATGATGTCGATGTTTTCTCGCTACTGTAGCAGAATTTGTATGTGTTTGTGGAATAAGATTTTGAAGAGAGGGAGGATTGAGGACGAAATATATATTCGAAGGAAACCACGTAGAACGAATGCTTGGAAGCGAAGAATAATCGGTACCATGGATACATATTTGAACCGCGAATCGTAGGATACCTAGCTTAGCAGGATGGACCAACCTAACACCAATCCGAGAGTTTATACGCTGAAACCCTTCTCAGGACACCCCAAAAGATCAGATAGAAGCGACCAGATACCCAGAAATATCACCCCCCAAATTATGTGATAAGAGCAATCCTCCAACCAGAACCTTTCAGAGTATTCACGTCCCCTAAAAAGGATTAGATAGAAGCAATCCTTTACTAAGAGCTTGCCTAATCAGGCAATAATGTCTAAAGGTGTCGATAACTTCGGTTACTCTGACTACATCGTAGCTATATCTTGGTGGCTTAGAGACCTTCTATCTTGTCTACCTAGGTAAGTTCCTTTTATCTTATCTAATCTTTTAGGGTGCGCCGAATAGCATCTGGGGTGCTCCGAAAAAGTTTTCCCTAATCGTTTCTTGGTTGAGGTAGAAGAAACAGGCATCCTGGCCCCTCTCTGCGACTTTCAATATCCTCGTCACATCCAGAGCGGTCTTCTGCCCAGAGCTGTTCATCACGTTCTGTTTCCCTGTAAACATCGATGTTATCGTCGCTGGCCATGTCCCCGTTGTCTACGAACCCGTCGGTATTGTACTCTTCCATCGCGTTGTCTTGATTAGAATGCCCCATTTCGTTGTCTTCTTCGGATCCTTCCATCTCGCTGTCTTCATCAAACTCACTTCTTCCAGTATTACTCGTCTCATCCTGAAATCTGTCTCTATATCACGACCCTTCGCTTAGTAACAGAAAAAGACAGTGTCTAGACCACAAATCAGCAAAAGCCACGGTTGGGAATTGGATGACGTGAAGGTTCGTTATAGGTTCTGAGACGATTGGTGTCCAGGCCCTCTTGATGGCTTCAGTTCCAAGTTCGAGTGCTTCGTTCACATCTTGACTCATCGCCTTGGATACAGCGAGAAGCGGCGTCAAAACCATAATACCGAAACTCAGCACAGCGGCGGTTTTGCTCTCAAAAAGCCCCAACTCTCAAATTAGGATCGCTCCTGTCTTCCTCGAGCCATCCTGGAATGTTCAAGTGCTTATTGCTGGTACTAGACTGTTCAGACCCATCGGTATCTTCCTGGATAAGATCTTGGGAATAATCAAAATTGGCCCGATCATAATAACTCTATACATACCTGGTTGTGCATCAGGACCAGGCAAACCAGACTCCGAGGAGTATCTGGGTCGCGTATCCACTTGCCGGGGTCCCACTGAACCATGCAGAAATACTAATCTTACGTCAATCGAGTATTCATAGATTGTGTCACGAAACTCGCGCGGTAAGTCGAACAAAGGAAAGTCGGAGACTTTTAACTTCAATAACAAGGTACTCGTTTCTAAGAACCTTTACACTTCTAAATGTGCGGCAGCTTTCTTACATGCGGTTAGCGATTGATCCGTCGGCATTTCGAGTGACGCGACCAGTTTGTATATGTTTGCAGTGCTCGAACGGAGATCACACAGTGATATCGGGTGCTGTAGCATCAAGAGTTTGAAAGAGGCTGATGTAGGGTTTACAAGAGGGGGCTGGCGTTATCGCGACGCGCCAGGACCCGCGTCAGCAGCGCCTGTGGGGCCGGGCCAATGACGCCAGAACCTAGCAGATTGCGACAACACCGAATCATTTACCAATGCTAAAACGAATATGCGGTGTAAGTTTATTTCTGTTTAATTTATTGAAGATCACAAGAAAGCAGTGGAACAGTTAATCTGAAGTGAATGTTTGGCATTAAAGTAGGTAAGCTAGCCATAACCCAGCAGCCGACGCGTCCAGCGAGCGGCACCTGTGATCACGTAGCCTTACATACGCAATAACTAAGTTCGAGGGGTATATCGTTCAACAGTGATTCGTTAATCGAATCACAACATCATACATCAAGCGTCTGGACATCAGCCGCTTAGATCTTCTCTTGAGTAAGGCTAGCACGCCTTTCCTGGTTGATGCTCTGGCGCCTCTCGACATCAGCAGCCTGTTCCTCCGTACCAAGGTGACCAGTGGGCAGCAGGTTGAGCGCGTCTTCCTGCTTGTCCATGGTGCGGTAGGCGAAGTGGAAGGCGATACCGGTGACGAAAGAGATGATGGCCACACTGCCGTAGTTCCAGACGATGTGGGGGTCAGCGGTAAGAGGAGTGAAAGCCTGGGCAAGGGCAGCGGAGAAGGCAGTGGTGAAGAGCTGCACAGACTGGACGAGCGACCTCATGTTCTTGGGCGCCTTGGTGAAAGCGTACTCGAGGGTAGTGACGGAAGCGAAGATTTCGGAAATGGCAATCAGAACATAGACACCAGTGACAGCCCAGACGGAAATGTCAGTCTTGTAGTCAGGGTCGTGAGTCTGGTAGTAACCGGAGGTCTTGTAGATGTAGTGTTGGAGAACCGCAGCCCAGACCATGGCGAAGGCTCCGAGGATGAAACCAGCAGTGATCTTCTTGATGGGTGTGAAGCGGATACCACGCTTGCGAAGCATGGGGTAGACGAGAGAGTCCATGATAGGCACCTAAAAACGATTAGTCAAAGTTTCCTAGAGCTTTGTTTCCAGCAGCACTCACAATAATGATAATGGCGATGGGGTCGAGGTTGGAGAGAATGTCGTTGGGAACACCACCGAGGTGCATGGTTGCGCACATTTGGGTCAAGTTAGAGTCCATCTGACGGTATGCAAGCCAGAAGATAGGGACCCAGAAGAAGACAGAGCAGGCGGCGAAACCACGGGCAACTTCATCAACCCAGGCGTCATCGAAGTTGTACCACTTTGGCGCAGCGCTACCGAGAACGGAAGGCTTGACAGCGGTCCACATGTTACCATCGTTCCAGTTCTTGTATGTCCTGACAGGGTTGATGCTCATTCCACGTCCAAGAGCCTTGAAAAGAAGCTTGAAAGCTGGGCCCATGACGTTACCGCTCGGGGGACGGAGGATGTAGAATTTCTTGCAGAAGACAAGTACGGGGAGGGCAACGATGAACATGACGGTGGGGATCAGGTAGGCGAGCCAGAAACCAACATATCGCTCAGCGTAAACCATGCTGATTTGACCAACAAGAGCACCGATGTTGATGAAGAAGTAGAACCAGTTGTAAATACGAGTGACAGTGACGGCGGGGTCGACAATGACACGCTCAGTGCCGCGAGTCTCAACACGCATCTTCTCCTGGGGAACCTGCTCGGCGATAAGAGGGGCAATGTTGGGCTTGAAAGTTCCAGTTCCGAGACCCATGATGATGAGTCCAAGAATGAAGACACCGAGGGAGGTGTTTGAGTTTTTGATGACTGATGGAGCAGCTGAGGCGACTAGGATCAAGTGACCAATTTCAGCAACCAAGACTGAGTACAGAATAGTCTTGAAGCGACCGAGATAGGTGTCGGCAATCCAGGCTCCGAAGAGGGGGCAGACGTAGACCCAGAAGGCGTTGAAGGTAGTTAGAGAGAAGGCGACCTGCTTGCCCATGTTGAGAGCACCGGGCGACTCTTCACCACCAGGGTCGCTAGAGGCTCCGGTGGGTGTGGTGAGGGGCTTGGCGATGAAGTTGGAGTACACAGCAACGGTTCCGTAGTAACTCATGCGCTCAACAAGCTCGACGAAAGCAATAGTGAAGATCTTCCATGGGATCCTGGCGGGCACACGACGAAGCGTGGCAAGCTCTTCCTCAGTGGGGAAGTCATCAGCCTCGTCGACGTAGCTGTCCTGAAGCGTGGCCTTGCCCTCGGAGTGGAGGAAGGCTGGCGCAGCAGTAGTGTGAAGCTCGGGGTGCTTGCGCGTGGGGTCGCCAGAAGCGTCAATGAGAGCGGGGTCCAAGCCGACAGCTTGCTGCGGGCGGTGTTAGCAAGGATAGATTGCTGTTTGAATGCATTATCACTTACGACTTCAGCAGCGTCACTGATAGGCATGGTGGGCGTACGTTCACCTGTATGGATTGACAGAGGTGGACCGTGGTTGACTGACTGACACAGCAGCCGAGAGATGATTTATGGGATGCGGTGAGGAGAAGAGAGACCCTGGCGAGCAAAACAGAGTGGGTGGTGGTGCATTTAATTTGAGCACGCGAATCACGGGTCCAGCGTCGTGCTCTACAGCTTCAGGCCCGATAAGGAAGGCGCGCACACCTGCACAGGGATAGGCACCGTATCGACTCCTTCACGATAGTCGTCCCATCAGCAAACGCATCGCCACCGCGGCTGTTGTCCCCAGAAGGGCATTCGGGGCGTGCGCGATAGGTGCTGCACGATGCTCTTTTCGCACCGCACCGCCGAGGCGTCCTGGACTACTCAAGCCTCGCCAAGTTGCTAACCACCACTGGCAAGCAGCGACACAAGCAGAGCTTGCCTGTACCAAGATAACAATTCGCTGTGGCGCCCAGGTCGCATTTCATCGACTAACCTCCTGCCTAAAACGGTCGACTATCACTACCCCGCGACCACCCCCAAGGAATGCCCAGGCGCACTATTGTAGCGCCTCCAACGACAATTTGCCCTACTAGGGACCCAGCCATTGATCTCCCATGGCGGTATCAGTGCCCTTGCTCTTTTCGCCCGCAAACGCGGTTATTTGCGGGTAATAGCGTCGACATGCGTGTTCTAGAAGACGATTGCAGCGAGTGATTCGAGAGAGACATCGCGAGAGACGTCGAGGGAGCATGCAGGCCAGACCGAGACGTTCACACCAACAACCATGCTGTGGGGCCGCCTGCAGACAGTCAAGATAAAGGCTGGAAGCTTAGGATACGGACAGGGCCCTAGCCAATCGCGCCATGGAGCCAAGACCTTTTCCGGACGCTACGATTCGTTCCTGCGACGGCCATCCCTCCCAGGGCCCCTCCTTGAGGCGGGTCTCCGAATGTTCTCTGCGTCGCCCAAGACCTGGGCGACGGACCTTGATCGTATTTTTGTCCACGGTGATTGCGTGCTCAGGGGACTGCGACATCACGACACCGGCTACCGGCATCACGAAACCCAAGCGACCGACAAGTCAGACAAGCCTCGGCCAACGGGCAAGAAGACGCCGTGGCAGCGGTTGAGGCTTCGTGCCCAGCCTCGGTGGCATGACAGGGCTTACCCAACCCTTCCTTCGAGATACGGTCGCTGTGGTGTGTGACAGCCATGCGGCGCGGTCTGGCGCTGTCGCGCTTATCCTCGATGGCCATGGTCAGATGCGCGGTCCTTTTTCGCAATATGAGCGTCACGACGGTGATGAGGTTGATAGGGCGGAAGACGAGGATTGGCGGAATCCAGGATCGGCATTTCGCTTACATTAAGCTTGATGAAGGCGTCCACTGCCTCGGCAGGCGCGATGCCGCACGTGAGCAGCTACTCTACACGTTTACGGCTGGGGTTTATTGAAACGCCTAGTCCGTCCATATGCACGGCTGAACCGCAGCTGCATCTTGTTGTGTTGGTCCAAAGCTTGTCTGCCATCGCTCTCACCGTGCGACGCCGCCTGGGTATGCTTGTCCCTGACAAGCCCGCGGAACCATGTTGTATATCATCTTGCATCACCTTTACGTTGAGTTGTCGAGGCCTCTCATGCTATTTCCACGGCCCTCCAACCTGGCGTAGAGGCGGGTCTAACCGCAAAATGGTCAGCACCGTATAACGACTACAGTGGGACGCCTTACAATAGCAGAAAGCCCATTTACTGACCACGGCCGTTCACCGTCAGCTCGGGTAGTACGGGCGCATGTCAAAGCACTGAGTATGGCCAAGGCCGTAGTGAGGTAACAGAAGTTCGCACCTTCCCAACGCTGTGGTAGCTACCGCCCAATCCCGCCCCATCTGACCCCGCTGCATGTCTCCCCATCTGTTCTCAAACTCGACAATCTCCGCCACCAGCACCGGTCCTTCGTATAACATGCACCGTCCTACAGCACACGGAACGCCTAATGACAGTTGGTAATTCACACGTAACGCCAAGTACATCGATAGACATGATCAGCCCAGGCACATGCCAATGAGCACATGGGCTACGACCATCGTTACGTCGCTGTATCGATGGTGTTAATCACTCAAGCCAGAGACACGCTACTCCAGTTTTTCGCGAGCAAATTCACAGGCTAATTGACCAGGCCAGACCCTTAAATCAGTAAACGTCATTCTAGACAGTCAGAATATCTCATACAACCATTCCCTTCTCTTGCAATGCCCTCAACCTCTCGGGCGTAACAACACTCAACGCCGTCGCCCCACCGATAACTATTCCTAGCAGCAACACTACAAATAAATACATCGGATCCACTCCGTTGCTGCTTCCCCTCACCCCCTTCTCCGCTCCCGGCGCATACGGCCCCACCATCTTCTTCAACGGCTTAACTCCGTGTTTCTGCGCATACTCATACCCCCGTCTCATACCCGGCAGCCCATCAATACTCAACTGACTCTTCCACGCCCAGTAGTAGTCTATGCTCTCCTTCTCATCTCCTTTCTTGGCCTTTTCTTCCTTCTTCCTAAAATGCTCGTTCAAAATGTCGCGGTGGCCGACAAAGTCGTAGTACGGGACTGAGAAGCCGCAACTTGTGCCGCATTGGTGCACGTCAACTATGATGATGCTACGAGAACCCGGGATAGTTTCAACTTTGTGGTCGGCAACAAAGGCTGAGTACTCTGCTGTGCCGTTCTCGAGAGGGCGCCCGGTGCCCCATATGCGGACGATCTTGGGGGGACCAGTAAAGGCCATAAACTGTGGGGGGGGACTGTCAATACAAGTCTCTAGTATTCCCAGCTTATCTCGCATGGCGCTAAATCAGTCTCGGGGGTGGAGATGACTTACCATGACGCAGATCCTCCCATTTCCTGGTTCGTGAAGATGCGCGTGCGTCTCCACTCCACTTCCTGTAAGATCCATATACCAGAATGTCCGCTCATCTAGGATGCCAAAGTTCTGACCTCCTTTAGGTGAGATGTTTATGTGGCCTTCGCCTGACAACGGCGCTGAGCCCACCCAGAGCATTTGCTGTTCTTTGATCCATGGCACTAGACTATTGGGAATGGTTTCGTAGAAGACGCCCATTTTGGTACGGTATGTTTGTTGTTTCCAGGTTGGGGGACTGAGACGACGGACGGCCGTTTCTTCGCGCTGAAGGCTCGACGGGTTATCGGGGTAACCGGTATCGATATGGTTGTTGATGATACTGTTCGTGGCAATATGAAAGGTAACAAACAGACGCCAGAAGACGCAACTCCTGGGACAAAAAAAAGGTTTCACCAACGATCTTCTAGTCAAATGTCTTGAGACCAGATGCAAATTTCTAACTCACATATGATTCACAGCTCGTCAAATGCTCAACCGTACGACGGTACCACCGGCTATGGGTCCGCGGCCGGGTACTGTCGTGCGTAAGCCTGCCTTATCCCTAAGCTTCACTTTCTTTGGCACTGACCAACTTCTCGTTTGTTGAAACCTGTTGATTTTAACGGCGTATGTTCCGTAAGTAGTGATGTACAAAAACACAAGTTCCGAATGATCTGGCTAGTGGATAGCGGCAGCGGGGCATGCGATTGGGGTAAGCCGAGGATGTGGGTCAAGGGTCTGATATGCCGTGATTGGTTCAACAGAAAGTACTGATTGATAATTAAGGTGTCGCAAAGGAGATATGAGGGAAGGGTATGCACATGTGCTTCATATGTCACACGTGCAACACGCCCATCAAGAGACACAATCATTGTGTACTCATCAGACAGCACATATATTTACACAAGATACCAGGCCAGACACCAGCATTCAAGCCTCGAGATAACCTCCTGCTCTTCTACTACACATTGAAGTCTGGGCTCTCATTTCTTCGGAAGCTCTCGAAACACCTCCTTGAAGATCTTCTTGCTGTTATACAGATTCACCAGCCTTAGACGCTCATTGTCCAGATGCGCGCTATCACTTGCCTGGCCGCACGGTAGATGCGCGGCTGGAGCGTTGAATTCCTTCTCCAGGAACCTGATACTGGGAATAGAGCCACCCTCCCGAATATAGAGAGGCTTACGAGACACTCCTTCGCCCCGAGCGTTGTCAGGTGTCGAAGTGCCAGACGACAGAACAGGTCCTGAGAGAGCTGGGTCTGATGAGTTTGCCAGAGTATTCGATGTCGCAGGCGCAGGTTTGTCTTTAGTAGCAGGCGTTGGAAGTTCAGCATTCGCTTGCGACAGTGGCGAGAAATAGTCTGGTGACTTGACTGTAGATATACTCTCTCGCCTCTGTCCGAGTGTTGGACCCCATACTGACATAATGGCGCGCTCAAGCGTCTGGAAAATCTCGTTGTTGAAATCACCAAGCCACGGCTCAGCTTGGTGATCTATTGTTACCTTGAGTTGGTTCTTGGAATCTAGCTCTTCGAACTCTGATTGCAAAAAGGACTTCAGACTCTCTGCTACGTTGCCTGCTTCTTGATTTGGCACCAGCCGTATGGAGAGTGCGGCCTTGGCAAGACGCGGAATAATAGTCGAGTTATCAGGACCAGAAGTTTGGAAGCGATGAATGGTGAGCGAAGCTTCTCGCCATCTCCGCATCAGTGACTGTGCTAGTTCTTCAGCATCGCCAAGGTCTGGGTTACTGCGTAGTAGCGTCCTGGTGATCTCTGTGTACAGCTCTTTCTCATCGTCTGTTAATGGCAGAATGGGATCATAGAAGCCTGGTATTTGGACTTTGCCATGACGCGCAGTCAATCGCGAAAGCAGCATGACAAGATCTTTGAGGGGCTCGTCCAGCAGAGCACTTCCATCCACACCACTGTGCAAGTCGGGATGCTTACTTTCAATCTGCACGGTGGCGTGTATGACTCCTCGAAGTCCGTATGTCAGGCACGGTACGTGATCGTCGAGCCAGTAGCTGTTAGCCAGCAGGATCCAATCAACATCACCAATGAGATCCTTCCTGGATTGCACAGCCTTCTCGAACCCGCGAGAGCCACTTTCCTCCTCACCTTCAATCAGAAAGATGATGTCGGAGTCCAAGCTCTGCTCATTGGCGAGCTCATGGGCCGCGTAGATGGCAGCCATGATCGGTCCTTTGTTGTCAGAAGCGCCCCGACCATACAAGTAGCCTCCTTCTCCAGTCAGCGCGAAGGGGTCGTGTTTCCACTTGCGGTGCTCGTTTTCTGCAGGGATAACATCGTAGTGCCCATAAAACAGAATCTTCTTACGCGAGGCCGCTGTAGCCGGATTACCGCGAAACTTGGCAAATACAATTGGGTTGTACTCGCTTGTATTGATCATCTCGGTCACAGCGCCAAAATTGTGGAAAACGGAGCGCAAGTAAGACGCCCCTCTACGGCAGTCAGCGCGATATTTGGGCAGCGATGATACGGTCCGAAAAGAAACGAACTGGCTCAGGGACTCCACCATGAGATCTGCACTACGCATTAGTTGGGCTAATCAAAGTTTCGAACGTGTACACACCATTGTTACTTCTGCGTGAGACGGCATTGGGTTCCGCACAATCTCTGACTTCCCAGATAACCACTGTATTATCGTTGCCGCCCGTAACGAGAGTGGGTTTGTCATTGTAGCGG
>Ga0265797_10000993_pt1 | contig 51215 bp, 47 predicted proteins | sample P2T30metagenome_FD_192433 | JGI IMG/M metagenome (GOLD analysis project Ga0265797, IMG submission 192433) | Plant litter microbial communities from East Loma Ridge, Irvine, California - P2 T30 | ecosystem: Environmental > Terrestrial > Plant litter > Unclassified | place: USA: California...
GGCCGTCGCTGCCGTTGCACCTGTCAAGGTGACACTAGGGCCTGCGACCTGAGCCCAATTGTAGGTGAGGTCGGTGAAAGATCCTACGTTGTCGGCTGTGCCGACCAGAGTTGCGACAGCACTGGGCTTGACCGTCAAGTCCTTGCCAGCATTTGCAATGGGGACATTGGGATCAGGTGTAGCACTAGTAGAAGAAGCAGCGCTCGTTGGTGTAGTAGCGTCACTGCTCGCAGGAGTCGATGATGTGGTCGGGGTAGTTGCCTCGCAAGCCTTGGGTGCAGCGGGAGAGCTGGCATCCGGCCACGGGGAGATTGGGCCCCAAACCTTGCCGTTTGCATCAGGACCAAGGCCATTTGTCAGCCACGTCATTTGTGTGAAGTCCAGCTTAGCGGGCTGAGTTCCAGGTGCAGTAATCTCGGGGAAGATCCACTCTGCCGCGGGCGCGATGTATTGGCCAGCCAATATCTGACCACCGTTGGTCTCCTTGACGCCGTTGGATGAGGTGGCCTTGTATTCGCGCGCGTACTTGATCAGCGTTGTGGACTCAGATCTCCATTCCCACTTGAGACGAGCACCCTGTGGTGAGGCCGAGCCGATGTCTTGATCAACGACTTTACCCGTGCAAGGGTCAATCTCGGAGCGGGTTAGAAGGACGCTGCCGCCTGGAGTCGACGTGTATCCAATCATGCGGCTATCCGCGAATTCGACGACGTTGGTGCTTTGTCTGTCAATGACACCGATGAGTGCTAATAAGAAGTGATCAGTGTGCGTCATTTTGGATGAGCTTTGCAAAGATACTGGATGCACTCACCTTCTTCAACACGGATGTAGGTGGGACCATTGGGCGTCAAGATCTGGACGCTGGGACAAGTGATACCATAGGCAATGATTTCATTGCCGACCTTGTGACCCTCAATCTCGAGGTAATCGCCAACCTTGAAAGGTGCCATTACCAGGGGATCTGGAGCATTGAAACTCGTCGAGCCAGCGGGACGGTTCGAAGATGGGCACTTTGGGTCATTGTCCGACCGCGGTACGCACATTGGGAAGCCACTGAATGCTATTGAAAAGGTTAGTATAGGTGAAAAAGCCAAAAATTTACATGGGCGACTTACCTGTGACACTGGGATTGACATCATCCGCAGTGAATTCCGGGTGGAGCTTGTAGCCTGCTGAGAAAACAGCGTTTGGATCGTTGATTCGCACGACCTGGCCACCTTCGAGTGTGATTTTGCCGTCGTGTTCTAGACTCTTGATTTTGCCGCTGTTGGCTTCCAGCGCAAACTGAGCTATCTGCACAATGCCAGCGATTGCCTGACCATTCACGTAGTTACCGTAGACCTGCGGAGATCAGTATGATGTTGTCTTGATAAGCCCGTGCATACTTACAGTGACTTCGTTGCCAGTAAACTTGCCCGCAGCCATTTCCTTGACACCGACCCAAGCAGCGGGGAACTGGAACTGCAAGTTCTTTGGCACAACAATGTCGACGCCATTGACTGAGATTCTGCCGGCGGTGTTGTACTCGTTAGTGTCTGCGGAAACGGAATCGAGTGCACCATCCAGGGTAAACGGGATGACCTGCTGCTGTGCGTGCAGCAAGCCAGGCAGAAGCGCCACAAGAGGAAGAAGCTGTTTGATCATTGCAAAAGACTACTCTGAAGGTTTGGTGGAGTAGTTTGATGGCGTTTGTGGATGGAGGTACAAAAGACAAGTTACGACCACGGCGAAGCAGATTGATATATGTTCTGTCCATGAGGCTGAGCAGATCTGGATAAATCCATGGCCATACTGCTGTGTTCCATAATGGCCATGCAAGACTGCTAAACTTGGTTCGGTATTACGCTTGTCCGCTGTCGACTTTGGCCTGGGTCCCTTGGTCGCTCGTGTCGCTTATGGTTCCGATGCTAGAACCCTAGGAAGGTTCACCACACTCGCCAACACGCAGAAGCCACCACGTGGTATCCGGCGATATCTGACAGGCGTTGGAAAGTCTAGATGGCACAGTGCTTCACATACAAGCACCCGGTCGTTGCTGTTGGCCAAGGAGGCTACGGCCTTGCCGAGTCGCCTGGTCTTTTCCTGGCTTCCCGACATGCGGAGAGAGCCTCTGCATGCGAATATTGTTTTCTGAGGCCAAGACGTCTGAGACCAGTATCGCCTTGGGTATGGAGCTTGTTAGCATCTGCATACCCTTGCACATGGTTGGAAAGTGGCGTCGACTGTTTCGTTGGTACAATGCGTTGTTCGCAACAGCGGCTGGACCCAGGATCCCTCTTGGGCACATACCGCAAAACCTTGGTGCTGCTTTTGGCAGGTCTCGGTCCAGGCGCCGCCACAACGAACTTTGGATCCCGAATCATACCTGGTCACGTGAGCATGGAGAATTCCCCGGTCTCTCCACGCTGCCAAGAGAGCGGCTCCAGGATTTTCAGTGCGCGATGTTAGGGATCTGCCGGGAACAGGTCTTCGACTCGGGACGAGAGTTCTTGTGCCAGAGGTGCCGCTGGTGCGGCTGTGGTCGTTCACGACGATCTCGCCTTCGCCTTTCGCCTCTGCCCTCGCACCCTGGACCATGCTCTTATGCTTCTCACGAATACATCCTTGTACGATTCCATCACATGTGTTAACGCCTCGAGAAGCGCAAGCGACTTGGCATCTTATCACGCTCAAGGATACGAAGTTGCCATTCGGTATCTTGCCGTTCAAGTTATCATCGAGTGCGCTAGTTCTAGATACTGTACACAAATGTAGCGGCCCAGCTGCCTGTGAGCTGGCAGGCCTGTTGCAGGGATGTCATGATAGTGCACACTTCCATGAATGGACAGTGATGAGATGCACTGGTATAGCTGCCTAGTCAGCAATCAGGCTGGCGGAATGGTGGAATGGCGAGTTGCCCTCTTTCCCAAAGTGGATCATGCGTACTGTAGGCCAGACTCCCCGGACCATGGCATTGGGTGCAGTATAGCCGCGTCTTCATAACAATGCTTTGAATGGGCCATGCGTCTTCACAGTGATGGACCATGGTTACACAATTTCAGGGACACCGCATGGCTGCAGATACCATGCCAGGGACGTGTCTTACACTGACAGCGTGTGACAGGTCACACCGGATCAGCCATTGTTTGCTCGACTCTGCCACCGCCGTTGGACCCAGGTGAGGCGTTGATTCCGACGCCCTCCTATTGGTTGCATAAAACGACAAGTCTGGCGTTCCTTTGCGTCAAGTGTTGACCGATTTGGGACGCCAGAAAGAGGCTTTCGACGCCTGGACCGCCAACTTCAGCCTCGTCCACGTGGGATTGTGTAAGTTGCCTCCACAACTCTCACCCGCGATAACACTCGGTTCTTAGCCGTTAGCCCTAGATGCAGTATTTCGCAAACTCTGGGTTCATGGACAGAACAAGCATAATAAGCCACCCGCCAAGCGTATTATACCCCGTCCAGATCAAGGCAGCCACTTCTAGCTGCATGACATCGCGGAGATATCCCTACGAACATACCGTCCAGACTTTTACGCTTTCGCTTGTTCGAACATGCTTTCTTGGCTTTCCATGTGCTCGGTGTTCGTTGACGAGAACGATGCTGCAGCTCGCAATGTCCCGGATCAGCATGTTCTAGGGTTATGCGCGGCAGCGCTCCCGATCTAATCGATCGAGTTCATATCCCGCAAATAGAGCATAGTCCAGATGGCCGCCACTACCAGTGTCTGATGCCTTGCCTCGATACCAGACTTCGTAACGACGCGGGCTTGCCAACGCCTCCATGCACTCAGCATTGCATGGTGGCTCTCAGTGGTCTCGTCTTCATAGACCGATTCAGGTGGGACCTTTGCCGCTCTGGAGGCTTGGACAGCATTGCTACGACCGATATATAATATCCTATGGTTTCTCTACCCAGACAAACCTGCTCATTCAGACTCATCATAACATCTCTACCTTTCCCGCCCCACTACCTTCGCTTCAGAGGCAATCATGCCTACCATTCGTTCAATCGCCTTTGCGCTTTCTGCGGTGGCTACTCAGCTAGCTTCTGCAAAGGATTGGGACTCGCCTGCCTATAAGTGGCTCTTTGAGTACCCTATGCCGATCGCTCCTGTGAAGGCCCCAAAGGCGACGTTTCAATTCCCGAACGGGCCCGACATCGAGTACTACGAGATCGACATCAAACCATTCGAGCAGCAGGTCTATCCCAACCTTGGCAAGACCAAGTTGGTTGGCTATGATGGAAGTGAGTGGCTGGTTCTCTACTGATTTGACGGAGGTAAGCTAATTCTTTCTCAGTGGCTCCCGGACCAACCTTCAAGGTGAAGAAGGGCACAGAAGCTGTTGTCAGATTCATCAACCATGGCGAGAAGCCAAACGCAGTCCATCTGCACGGCTCTTACTCGAGAGCTCCCTTCGACGGATGGGCTGATGACACCACGGAAGTCGGCCAATACAAGGACTACTACTACCCCAACGCCCAGAATGCTCGTACGTTATGGTATCACGATCACGCCATCGAACACACCGCTGAGAACGCCTACATGGGCCAAGCTGGTAAGAATTCTGGAAAAAATACCCTTCTATCACCCTCAGCACGCTAACATCATTTTTAGTATGTTTCACTCCACCATCTGTCTGAGTATCGAATGATGCGGTATGTCTAACCTTCCTGCAGGGATTTTACCTGATGTACGACGATCAAGAACGTGCCGTGCCGGGTCTGCCACAGGACGAGTACGATATTCCCATCGCGCTCACCTCCAAGCGTTACAACAACGACGGTACACTCTGGAGCCCCGAGGCGAATGGAGAGGACAAAAACCTCTTCGGAGACGTCGTGCACGTCAACGGCCAGCCATGGCCTTACTTCAAGGTCGAGCCTCGCAAGTACAGGTTGCGATTCCTCAACGCAGCGATTTCTCGATCATGGGAACTGTACTTCGAGTCTGCCGCGAAGACCAAGGTCAACATGAAGGTGCGACCTAACACTTCCGTTGCAATGGGACTATCGAACGTTCCAATGAGAATCATGCTGACTTGCGTCCTTCGCTTCGTAGGTTGTCGGTTCCGATGCAGGCCTCCTCACCAAGCCAGTTGACACTACCCAGCTTGATATCTCAATGGCTGAACGTTGGGAAGTCGTCTTCGACTTCAGCGCATTCAAGAACCAGAACGTCACATTAAAGTCAAATGCTAAGGTTGCCGACGTCGACCCGTATCTCCACACGGACAAAGTTATGCGATTTGTCGTTGGAGATACAGTCAAGAGCGACAAGAAGAACGAAGCACTCCCTGCTACACTCCGCACTGTACCTTTCCCTCCTAACAAGCAGGGCCTCGATCACTCCTTCGAGTTCCAACGCCAAGGCAGCCAATGGAAGATCAACGGTATCACCTGGGCTGACGGACCTGAGGCTCGCGTCATGGCTAAGCCCAAGCGTGGTTCCGTTGAGAGATGGTCGCTCAAGAACGGCTCTGGCGGCTGGGTAAGTGCTCACGATAAACCCCCTCCATCCATGGCCAGCATGCTAACACCATCTATAGACTCACCCCATCCACATTCATCTCGTTGATTTTCAGATTGTCAGCCGCACTGGCTCGAGAGGCGTTCGACCCTACGAGAAGGAAGCTCTGAAGGTACGAAGGATGCAACCCAACATGATATCTGAGACGTTGTGCTAATCTAAGGCCTCCAATAGGATGTGGTATGGCTCAACACCAACGAGGAAGTCAATGTCATCGCCCGCTACGCACCCTGGGATGGTCTTTACATGGTAAGTGTCACAACACCAAGCTCCAACGATCTCGATGGCAGCCACTGTCGACCATATCGACGACGTCTAAGATAACAGCGCTGACTCGATTACAGTTCCACTGCCACAATTTGATCCATGAAGACCACGAGATGATGGCCGCCATGAACGTCACTGCCCTAGCTGATCTTGGCTACGACGAGAAGACCACCTTCATCGACCCCATGGAGCAGCGCTACCGTGCGAAGGGGTTCGCTGGCTCTGACTTCACAAACCGTGCTGGAGACTTCACAGACGCCGCTATTAAGGAGAAGGTGAAATTCTTCAACGATCTCGATGCATACCGCAACGTAATCGCTGTTGAGTCACGCCTTGAGGACTACTGGAAGACCGCATCTTCGGGAAGTGCCAGCTCTAGCACCAGCTCTAGCTCCGTCACTTCAAGCACTCTCGCCGCCGCTTCAGGCACTACGCTTGCCACCAGCGCCTCCGGTGCTAGCACTTCAGCTTCCAGTTCCGTCGCCGGTGCCACGACCACAAGCGCGCCCGCTGCCACCGTGGGTACCACCGCGCAAATCACCTCGAAGGCGACCTCGACGACCAAGAAGGCTGACGACAAGACCACCAAAAAGACAACGACTACTAAGAAGTAATTTCTTATCAAGACATGACCGCACGATAGAATGGAATCACGAATCCCACACAAGTCACTGGGTTCAACAAGCGAGGCGTTGGGGAAGGGTATCATGGGATACATCACGATAGCCGCTGGTACGGTATTTGATTTGGTCTGGATTTAGAAATACATAAGGCGTTTTATGGGGTCGGGCGTTGGTCGAATACATCACACTCATTATTCATACTGGATAGACAGATTCCTTATCAAAGCATTGCATTCATCTTAACGATCGATCGTTCAACCCACATATTACCCTCTGACCATCAACCAGAGAATCCCGGTGTTGCTAATCGACTACCTTCCTTGCATCTGACTAGGGCACGATCCCCCTCCAGACCGTCTCCATGTTTGACTAGGCTACAGCTGCAAGAAATCGCTAGTGTCGCACTTGGGAAAGCGAACGCCACAGCAAACTTATCCCGCGTTGTATGCACGCTGCTGCCCAAGCCACACCCCAGGAAATGCAACGTCAAACCTTCGCACATCGCTTACCAAGAATAGTCCCTTGCGTTCCAGTCCCCTGGGCGGGGATTTTAGGATCTGCACGTGGGGGCGAACACGAGACCGGGGTTCTGGGTGAAGCCGAACCAACGGAACGCAAGGGTCTGGAAGGCCGACACAATGCAAGGGCATGTGTTTTAGATCACACGTGTAGTCTCGGCCCACGATACTCGCTGCCGTTGTCTCAGCTGTCAAGGTGGGCTCCTGATGCGGTATTGGGAATATTATCGTGTGATGCTGGTCGGCGACTCGCTTTGTGTACATTTGCTTAAACATCTGGTGAATTTTTGACATGTCATTCGAGCGTTGCATGGTTGGCACAGCTGCGGCGAATGCCGTCTTACATTTATTGAAGGTTGTGGAAAGCACTCCTTGTCTCCAAGTTGGCGATACCGCTGCGTTTTTGAGAATCGCAAAATGATCTGTCGGCTGACACAGGGCTGGTCACACCATCTTGTGTGATGTTTGTATGATATCAGTCTTAACAAGAAGCTTACCAATTCACTCGTGCGAACAGCAAGACAGGATTGTATGCACAAAAGTAATTTAGATGTCATCATTATTAGATATCTATCTCTGTATAGAGGACCAAGAGTGACGGCCGGGTATAAAGATTACACCAAAAGGAAATCCATGCCACATGCAATAATTGAACCGAACTTTTCGAGATCCTCAACTATCAAGGAAGGCTGCGAAAGCACCCAAGAAATCGGGCCTCGGTCTTGGGAGCGTCTTCGTGCACTCCGTCAGGCTGTTGATATTATTGACACCAAGCAAGCTGAGTCTTGTGTACGCAGTTGCGTAGTCTTCGTTCCAGTGCTTCTGGCCGACGTTGTTTGGCAGGCGGAACTTCGCCCACTCGTTGGCCATGGACGGGTGTTGAGCCAGGACGACATCGCTGGGAATGCGGAGCACCTTCTTTGGCACGCCTGTTGTCTCGAGAGTCTGGTTGTAGAAGCGGACGTCCCAAACACCAGGCGTGCTGTCCTGAGGAGCGCCGGCTCTGGTCTTGTCGAAGAAGAACTGCTTGCTGGTAGAGTGGGCACCAAGAAGCGCTGCAAGCTCGTGTCCAGAGATGGTCTTGTCCTCGAAGAGCGAAATGAGCGAGTCTGCGCTGGCTTTGGCATCAGGCAGAAGACCATCTGGCGCTGCAACCTTTGAGTCCTTGCGGCCAACGAAAGAGCGGATTCTGGGGCCCAGCGGGCAAGTGACAACGGCGTGGTTGGCGCCGAACTGGATCAAGTCGGCCATTGATACGCCATATTGCTTCTGCCATGTTGCCATCTGCTTAGCAATGGCTTGTAGGCCATTGTTCTCGGCACGGTTGATCTCGGTTCCCGACAAAACGATGGAACCGTCTGCGCCACCAAAGTCTTTGCCGCTGGCAGCCAGGCTGCTTGACCATGTGCCGGCATCGTGGAAGCCGAGTCTGATAGCTGCACGTGCCAGATCGTTGCAGCGCAATGTTGGGCCAGTGAACTTGACAGACATCGCTGCAGAGATGTAAGACCACACGCAGCATGTATCTGCCTTGCACTTTGCCGAGTTCAATGTGCCAGGTGGTGTATAGCGAGAGTTGCTGCCTTCAGCTGACTCTGTACGAAGCAAGATGTTCATGATCGACTGTCCAACTGGTGTTGTTGCACCTTGTTTCAGGTCGCCAATCATGCGGTTGTTGTTTTCGTTTGGATCTTCCAGTTCAGGCCCTAGGTCTGGTTCTTCGATGTCGATCTCCTCGCCGTCTGCTGCGGTTTCTGCCGGTTCTTGACGCCTGGCTAGAGCTTCCATGATGTCTTCTGGAGTAGGCCCGCGTGGCCTGGCGACTGCCTTCATGGCAGAAGCGGCGAGCAGGCAAGTAATGAGAGCGAAGCGCATCTTGATGGATGTAACTGTGGTGGTGTAGAGTGGTGATGCCTTATGGCCATCTCAATGGAAGGCATTTCGATGGCATCTATATACCTATGTCGTTCCATTGGCACGGTCTTGGTCTTCAGTCTGGTGACAGCTCAGCCCGGCCAGTCTGGGATGTGTCCAGTAGCAAACGAGGGTCTCGACTGTCGGGTTAAGGTTTGAGGGCCAGATCGACACGGCTAATATAGCGTTCGGGACTCAATCCGGGCCCATCTTTCGGCTCAGTCCTTTCTGGGGAATTGTGGCGTTGAACCTTACCAGACTTGTCAGCGTTGGTTTGGTTCTTCTCGCTTCAACGGCTTCCAGACGTGTGTCTCTTGTTCCTGCATTGCCCTGAGCCACACCTTTCCACCCAAACTCCCCGACAGGCCCTCGTGTTCGCCTGCCCGAGCCAAATAGGTTTCCGTCCAGGCCACTTTCGAATGGCCATGCTCCCCTTGCGCCATGGTGTCGGGTGGCTCCGAGTGACAAGCGCATTGTTGTGCATATGCTGCGCCTGCAGGCGTCTTAACCTCGTTGGCGTCCAAGAAGGCGCTTTGCCACGAGCCCGCTTGTGGCTTGCTTTGGTATGAGCTCTAGATGCTGACACCTTGTAAGTCCTCGTATTGGACATCCCGCCATCTGGGGATGCGGTTAGTGATCTATGATGGAGGTTTGGGAGTGCTGTCTCCACATGGTGATCGCGTGGAAAGCCAGCGCGTGCCAATCCAGGCGCATGCTTTGCTCACGTCAATTGCCTTACCATTCCTGATCTCGAAGACGACAAAGTCTGCGTGAGAGGCGACCCATCCCGAGTCACGCGCTTTCCCATTGCAGCAGTAGCTGCCGTTTGCTGGTGATAATCTCTTCTTACAGCACACGGCTGAGCCACTAATGCCTCATGTGTACATGTATGATCCCATGCATGATCGCCCAACACCCAAGACACTTGTTCAAGTTCAAGCATCGCTACCGACAGTCTGGACACAACAAGCAGCAATCGCCAATTTCTCCGTGCAGATAGAAGATGGGGCCATCCATGCATTTGCAAACAGCTGATCAGCAGCATAGCGTTCTATTGTTAATCTGCCTTAGTCTGCTGCAGCATACCTGCAGGCTCCCAACCCCATTGAGATGCGCTCTACGCCACTTCGCTACTGCATAGGCATGGGCCAATAGCTCACCGTTGTGATCGTCTGACCTGCGAAGGAAGACCCACATCGTATTTTAGGATTTTGAGTTGACGATAGCTTGGCAGACAGCCTGGACTTGCAGTCTGTAGCAATATTCTGCGCTGTATCAAGCAGCCCTAATCAGCTTGTGTTGACCGGTCAGGCTATCATCTGCCGTAGACTTTGACTGCTCGCACGTCAATGTCACACGGCACGAGCAGTATGCGACCGGAAAAAGTATTCAGACACCATGGCTTATCTTTGACTTGAGAGGGGCATGCATAGCCCTGCTTGCGAAGTCGAACAAACGGCAGAATACCAAGAGGAGGCGGTTTTCCGATAGTCTCTACTCCAATTCGTGCCATAGCCAATACAGACGAAATGAAGCTAGACAAGCAGATCTTAGACCTGAATCCATTGCAATCCTTTGAATTTGACAATGCGCGAGCATTGTATCTCCCATCGACTGGAAAGAAACGAGGATCACAATCAAGACATATCAGAGATCGGAAGACCTTGTGTTCCTTTGCATCTTTGCGTTAGATGTCCAACAAAGTCATGACGTGTTGATTAATGAGCGTGGTGATCTAGCCTCGATCCTAACAATCATCTCAAAAGAGGAAGAAGCTGACGTGTAGCATCGGCCGTAAAAGTGAGCATAGAAGTGCTCTCACACTGTGTGGCAACCCGCTCAAGCAGCAACAGGAACAGCGCAAGCACACCTCTTGACATCCAGCCTCTTGAAGCCTCCAACGCGAGCGACCTCCTCCTGCAACGCGACCATCAACTTCTGGTCGCCCGTCGGATCAGCCTGATCCTCCTCCAAAGCCCACTCCAAGAACTCATTAGTGTAATTCGGCTCGAAGCTCTCCTTCAACACGCCAAGTCTCTTGCCATAGTTCGTGACCTTAGTCCAGTCGCGCTTAACGTTCTGCAAGTCCTGCGAGAAGTACGCGAAGCTGCGCTCGAAGATCTTGCGGTTGAGCGCAGAACCCATGACGGGCTTGAAGTCGACGTACTCGGCCCACGCCTTCTCGGGCTCGGCGAGCACGAAGTCGGTGGCTTTTTTGACGGCGCGCATGAAGGCGCGGACTTTTTCGGGGTTCTGCGCGATGAACTGCTCGTTGCCGATGTACAGGACGCTGCAGAAGCAGCAGCAGCCCAGCTCGGCGAGCTCGTCGATGCGCAGCATCTGGACGTCGGATTTGGGGCGGTTCTGGCTGGCGAGCCACTCTTCCAGTTCGACCATCTGGACGTTCTCGAGGCCGATGCCGGCGTCGATCTCTTTGTTGATGATGGCTTTGGAGACATTCATGCCACAGCGGACGGCGGTGTAGTCATCGGGCGTCATGCCGTAGTGGGAGGTGAGCTCGTCGATTTGGATCTGATTGGACGTTAGCAGGTAGCCAGCATGATGGGCATGGTGGAGGAGCTTACCTTTCCGAACTCGCCGACATAGCCAATACGCTTACCCTTGAGGGTGCGGAAGTCTGTGGTGATACCACTGTCCTTTAGGTACACCACACCGGTGAAGGGCTCGTCGAGGAGTGACCCAATGGACAAGACCGGGAAGTCGCGGGCTTTGGCCTACATTCGGTATCAGTAAGTCTGCTCCGGGAGCATATGCAACACACGAGACACTCACAGCCAAAGTGTGGATCATGGCCTTGAATCCAAGATCGACCTTGCCCGTGCCGATGATCTCGGTGACATCCTACACCCTTAAGTCAGCAATTTTCCAATACAATCTCACAAACAAAATCAAAGACATACACTCGGATCATTCGGCTCCAGCAGAGCAACCTTAATACCCTCATCCTTGAAGAAGCCCTTGGCCTGAGCCAGATAGAGAGGAGCGTGATACGGCGTGGCGTGCCTTGACATAAAATCAGCCAACGGACCTTGTAGTTAGTAGAAGAGTAAAGGGAGGCGCCCACCAGTTCGTCAAGAAAGTGATCTTGTCGGAAGACATGGTGTTGGTGGCGCTGCTACAATTAGTACGCCCACTCTCATGGTACCAAATGGGGATTGGGGAGGAAGCATGTTCTTTTCGCAGCTATTACGCTGATCAAGTTCGTAACGGTGTGTTCTCAGCGAGCTTGCCGGCGAACCCCTCTGCCTTCTCTATGGCCCCACTGAAGATTGGGGTATATGAGAGGGCGAAAGAGGTCGCCGACGAGCAAGCACCCGCCTGCTTATTGTTACTTTACCTTGACCAAACGCCATTGTGCGCGCGAGCAGCAGCATGTTTCCCTCCACTGGCCGTCAGCCGTACCGGATTGGGTTTCGAAGAGCGAGAGGTATGTGAAGGTGAGAAAAATTAATGTAATCGAATCGGTAGACTGAAGGATATTCAGATGGAAAGATGGAAAGATCAAAATAGTCAGACAGGCTCGCTCGGTCTTTTATAAACCACCTCAGTTTCGGTGGGGTCGCCAACAAGGCAGGGCAAGCAAGCTGCAATCCTTCTCCACAGGAGCTGCGACGTCGGCTTCCTACAGGCCCACTAAGCGACCGAGCGATACTTCTTGGGATCAGGAATTGGCCAATTATTTCATGGCAGAACGCACGAATGGAGCAGGTCGTAAAGTCAATGCCGTGAGTGATCGGCTTGGTGAAGTGAGTTGTGCCGAAGCAAGCCGTATGCTGCCGCAGGAAGCATCTCAGTTGTGTGCAGTATTGGTCATTACTTTAGCCGTTTATCCTGGTCGTGTTGATCATTTTCGCAAGCGCTGAGGGTCACTCTGTCATCAGGTCATGTAAGCATGGCCTCCGTAGTGTTTGGCATGAACTTCGTTAGATCTATCATAAGCGTTATACATAGTAGTCATACAATCTCGTCAGTCGCATAAAGTCGTAAACATATATTTTTCTTCATCTCCTCCTCCCCAGCGTCTGCGTCTCCGCAGCTCTGAGGATCGCAACGACGCCTTCTCGTTTGTTGCTCAGTGCCACCTCCATCACAGTCCTGTCCTGGCCATCTTTTAGCCCGATGTCAGCGCCGTATGCAATGAGTGAGTTTGCCATCTCTTCGGTGCCGTTCATAGCTGCACAGTGTAATGGAGTGCTTCCATCAGCCATGATCGCATCCGGGTTAGCACCTGCTCGTAGAAGCGACACAAGCGCTTCTGGGCGGCCGTTGAAAATTGCCCAGTGCGCAGCTGTCATACCCATAAATGATGGCACTTCGAGCCGCGGGTAGTATGAGAGTACCAGAGCGACCAAAGCTGGAGATCCGTATTTGACAGCGTACATGAGAGGTGTAGTTTTGTAACAATTCTGCACGTTGACTTGTGCATCTGCAGAAAGTAGGAGGCGTACCATCTCTATGTCGTTCGAGTGACATGCTTGGTGTAGAGGCGAAGAGGAAGAGTGGTTGACGTGAGGGTTGACATCCGCGCCGTGAGCAATCAGGAATTTGACAGCTTCAATTTGGCCATGTGTGGCGGCGCCTGCGAGAGGTGATAGATGACCGTGTTTTGCTGGCTTGAATGCTTCATACAGGCCGATGATCTTTGTAGCTGTGTTCACGGAGGCTCCAAGAGAGATTAAGAGAGAGATCTGAGAAATGTCACCACTGCAGGAAGCGGCATATAGTCGAGACGCAAGCGAAGTGTGTTCTTCGAGAGACACGGGCGATAGAGTTACAGACGATACCACAGCAGGTTCATGGCGAGGTGATCTCGGTGGCGTGAGAGTTGCTGGTAGAGATGTGTGGCGCACCTGCGGGAATGTGGTTGTTGTCGCTGTTGTGGGAGATAGTGGTGGACTCCACTGGGAGGTCGCCTTTCGAAAAGGTGGAGGTTGGTAGTCTGGATTCGATGAAGATCGTCCGTGAAATGCGCGCGTAGAAATGGGCCCTTGGAATGGGCTGCCTCTACATTTAATCAGCACATGCTTCGTCCAAGTCGATCTTCGCGACTTACCGTCTTTGGATGTGATCTTCAAATTCGACCGAGGATTTGTCCCAGGCAGCCATGGAATCGAAACCCATCCTGAGGCTAGACATTGTAGGTGCAAAGTGCGAAGAGGTAAGTGGATGGCAGATCACTGTAGTCATGCCTGAGAAGACAGCCTAGGCGACGGTAGCGAGCAGGGGTGTCAATGTTGGGTTTAAGGAGTGGCCTGAAGATGAGCTGACAATCTCGGCTCTCAAGGGACCAAGCAAGCGAGCGTAATAGAGTGGTGGAGTGATGAAGGTCTGATAGCGAGGGCTTGTTGTTGGTCTTGTTGATTGTATACTGGCATTGAGAAGGGGAGAAGGAGGGGGTAATGTATAGGTTTGTCTTACCGCCAGACGATACTATCGTCACCGTACAATGACGGGGGTTTACAAAGGTGTATGCAGGGTAGTATCGGGAGACAGCAATGCCACAGCGTGTAGTGTGCAGCGGGAAGAAGGGAGAGCTGCGCACATGGCAGCGCGAGATTGCGATGGGGCCGAAATGCCTGCAAGGGCAAGACAGGCAGTCCGCTCTTCTCAGCACAGAATTGGCGTGTGTAGCAGCAAGACGGCGGGCAGAGGTCGGTCAGGCAGATGCAGGCCGGCAGGGCTGCGCCTCGCTGGTGGAATGGGCGGAGAGCGGGCGTGAGCACAAGGACGTGGGGCGCCTGAAGAGAGAGTTGTCCCGTTGCGTGCGGCTGAGAGCATGCCGGCGGCCGTAAGGCTCAACCATCGGACTGCGGTGCAACATTGCCTCTTTAGGGAATCCAGACGAGGAATGTGCGATGGACGTGAGTGAAGTCTGTTATGTGAACGTTTGCCGATCAGGCATGCGATGTAACGTGAGGAACAGTTTCGATGTAGCACTATACTATACTATAGCTACATGTAACTCTTCACGAGAACAGACGATGAAGATGTGCCCCGCGAACATCGATCTTGAGCTGTGGACAACAGTTCGCTCGCTTCGGCCCGCTAGATCCCGCAGTCTCTCAGTCCCGCAAGCTCGCTCGCTGCGCCTCAGGCCGTCCGTCACTGCTCCGAAGCGACATTCCATCATTCCATCGTGCTTCCCTATCACATGCGAGCGCGCGCCAGTAAAGCCCCGTGCTGACGTGCATCTCAATCTACACGCCTTATTCCTTCATACTCCATCGCTCCGCCACGCCGCTCATCCTTCGTCAACACCACCACCACCACCTGACTCGCGCCTGGACTTCCCTTCACTGCGACAACACATTCTTCCCGCGCGGCCTGACGCCGCTCACCAGCAAACATGCCACCAGGATTGAAACTCACCCTCAAGACGGGCAACCACAATGGCCAGCCTGCCACACCATCTGCGCAGACTCCAGGAACAGGAGGCGGCTTCAAGCTCAAGCTGTCGCAACCTCCAACACCTGCGACTGATCCGCCCTCTTCCTCCATGGCACCCTCGTACGGCGACCTTAGTAAGAAGCCACGGAACAAGCCAAGTGCGAAGAAGCGCGCCGCCGAGTATGACGACTACGACGAGGAATCACCTGCTCCCAAGCGCGTCGCGCCCGAGAGCCGCAAGTCTTCGTTAATTCTCAAGACCGGAAAGAGATCGAGCGCAGCTGGACACCCCGCGACAGGACCTGCCACGCCAGCATCTGCCGGACCTCGCATCAGCCTGAAGAAGAAACGCCAGCCATCTGCGCCGGTGCTCAGGAGACTGAATGTGAAAGGTCGCGTGCCAGATCGCGCGCCAGGCAATGCGTACGACAGCGAGGACAGCGATCGTGAGAAAGACCCGGCCACAGAGCAGCAACTCATCTTGCGTATGGAGCCAGGAGAGGATGCCGACTATCTGAGAGATGCTATTACTAACAAGACTATTGGAGTACCACCAAAGGAGGGTGGCGCAGAGGTCACTATCAGATTTGTGGAACGCGAATTCCGCAGGGCAGTCATCACTATCAAAGGGCGGATGTACGGTGCGGTGTTGGTCGACCTGCCATGTATTGTGGAGACTATGAAGAGCTGGGACAAGAAGGGATGGTGGAAAGTGGCAGACATACATCAGATGCTTCTGGTACTCGGACGATGCAACAGTGACGAAGAAGCTAAGAACATGCCGCTGCCTCGAGGGACCGTCAATCCTTCGAACTTCCAGTACGCTCATGGTCTTACCCCGCCCATGCATTGGGTCCGCAAACGCCGTTTCCGCAAGCGCCTCAGTTACAAAGACACGGCCAACATCGAGGAAGAGGTGCAAAAGTTACTTGAAGAGGATGAAAAGGCAGAGCGCGACGGTGGCGAGACCAACTTCGAGATCCTCAACCGCGAGTCTATCGAGCGCTCAGTGGAGCCTGAGTTCTTCGACGAAGATGCGGATGGTGAGGCGGTCTCGACTATTGAAGACGCATACGACGAAGCACAAGAGGAAATGGATGCAGCTGCCGCCGAGGCCGAGCTTCAAGGCCTGTTCGATATGGACAACGAAATGGAGCCGCCAGTACCAACATCGGAAACTGTCACTGCTTCTCCTGCCAACCTGGCCGACAGTTCTGCCTCGATGGCTCAAGTCCAATCGGGCCTGGACTCCGTGGCTGCAACACCCGCCCCAGCTGACACATCTGCACCATCTTCGGACGAGGATGAGAGCGATGAGGACGAAGATGACGACGAGGACATTGACGTTGTCGACGAGGACGCCGCGATGAAGGCTGCAGAGCGCGCTCAACAAATGGAAGAGATCCACGATCTCGAGCGCGAAGTTGAGATTCAAAAGCAGAAGTTGGCAGGACAGAAGAACCAGCTATTGCGCGACAAGACCATGAAGCAGCTGAGGAGTTTGGAGGAGGATCTACGTATCAAGAAGGGAGGCTTGGGTATGCAAGACGAGGACGACGAGGAGTGAGCGCAGCAGTTGACAACATTCGATCACGGGAACCAGTACCGTTGATTGGTCGAGTCTTATTTGGAGAACACACGCAATCGAAGCTGATAATGTCGTAACAATTGAATGCTCACATGAAGTGGAACACGTTGTCACGTCTGCTAGCAGTAGCCATCTAGGTCTTAAGCCGAGCAAATTCATTGGCTTAGTTCCATGTCATCTTATGCCGGCGGAAAAAAATGTCTAAGCAAGTCTCGACAAGCGAGACAAAGTCGCCGGATTGAAGCTAGCTGAACACGTGCATAGAGGTTGAAGTGGTGGTGGCACAACATGCATGCCAGAGCACGCAAGAACCGACACCCAATAAGCTCGTGTTTGTGGCAGCCTTGAGACCAGGCACGATTCGCGTTCCTGCATCACGATCTCCGTTGGCGCATTTGGATGTAGCCTTGGAGGATGGAATTGTTAGATGTCGAGGATATTCATCACGGTGGACGCAAAATTGCAAGGCATTGATCTTTCATTCAGGTAGCATTGTCGCGGCGAAGCGGAGAGATTGCAGTCGAGAGTGTCATGACAGTACATGACAAAGCTCCAAGCACGCCATCACCTTTTGAGACCCTGACTTGGGCGGGCATCTCATAAGCCTTGAGCCTAAGATACCCGTGGCGACATATCTGCATCGCGACTGCCTTCGAGTCTGCTCCCTTCTACACCGCTCGCTTTTGTAAGCGACTATTATACAGCAAGCCATCGCCACTCAGCTATAAGTACATTCAATCCGCCCTCTCTGTCTCCCAACTTGCCATCGCCTACCCCGTTCCAGCTCCACCTCACCTACCCTAAACATTACATAAAAACTTCTCGGGCCTTCTCCGCCCTAGGAAGCCTCCGCGTCCCAGCTGTGAGTACGAGAGAACTCAGCAAAGAATCGCAGCCACTATACCTGTGCCGTTTGTTTCCTCTCCATCATTTTATTCCTTCAACCACACACCCAAACACAGCCTACTCGCAACCATGACTGTCCCGCAACTCCACGACGGCCCCATCGAGACCCCTCCTAGGGCTGCATCGCCCGTCCACAAGTTCGGCACTCTCGCCGTCCATGCCGGTGCGCCTCACGACCCCGCGACTGGTGCTGTGATCGAGTCCATCTCTCTGTCTACCACCTTCGCGCAAACCGCTGTCGGCCACCCTGTCGGCGAGTACGAGTACACACGCTCCTCCAACCCCAACAGGACCAACTTCGAGAACTGCATTGCCGCTCTCGAGAGGGCCAAGTACGCCCTGGCCTTCTCCTCCGGCTCTGCCACCACCGCTGTTATCCTCCAGTCGCTCGCTGCTGGCAGCCATGTCGTTTCCGTCTCTGATGTCTACGGTGGCACCCACCGTTACTTCACAAAGGTCGCCTCCGCCCACGGCGTCAAGGTCACCTTCACTCCCAGCATCGAGGTCGACATCGAGTCCCTGATCAAGCCCGAGACCAAGCTCATCTGGATCGAGACTCCCTCCAACCCCACCCTCTCGCTCGTCGACATCCGCGCCGTTACCGACATTGCCCACCGCTCCGGCATCATGGTCGTCGTCGACAACACTTTCCTCTCGCCCTACATCCAGAACCCGCTTGAGCACGGCGCCGACATAGTCGTCCACAGTGTCACCAAGTACATCAACGGCCACAGTGACGTCTGCATGGGTGTCGCCGCCTTCAACTCTGAGGCCCTCCTTGAGCGTCTCTCTTTCCTCCAGAACGCCATTGGCGCCATTCCCTCGCCCTTCGACTGCTGGCTCGCCCACCGTGGTGTCAAGACCCTGCACCTCCGCGCCCGCGAGGCCTCCAAGAACGCAGCTGCCGTCTGCAAGGCTCTTGAGGGCAACCCCAACGTCCTCCTCATCAACTACCCCGGCTCCGACTCCCACAAGCAGCGCAAGATCGCTCTCAAGCAGCACCGCGACGGTCTCGGCGGCGGCATGCTGAGCTTCCGCATCAACGGCGGCAAGGAGGCTGCCGAGCGCTTCTGCCAGCACACCCAGATCTTCACTCTCGCCGAGTCGCTCGGCGGCGTCGAGAGCTTGGTCGAGGTCCCCGGCTCAATGACCCACGCCGGCATCCCCAAGGAGCAGCGCGAGATCGCCGGTGTCTTCGACGACCTCGTCCGCATCTCCTGCGGTGTCGAGGACTCCGCCGACCTGGTCGCCGACATCAAGCAGGCCATCGAGAAGACCGTCTCCGGCGCCAAGGTCTCCAACGGCAACGGTCACTAGATCTGTTGCCATCACGTCAAACATGAGTACACGCTAGGGGTGGGGAAATAAAAAGCATGGGAGGGTTTATTGCATGGAAATACCAAAAACGGCGTTTATCAAAGGGTGCATCGTGCCTTGATGGGGATACCAAGGCACGCAAATATACACACATGACTTCCTCTTCGGAAACGTCGAACGCTTATCACGGGCGTTGCGCGTTTTAGAGGCTTCTTTTTCTGGATTTTGCTGCGAAAGATACACACATACTTCACACCTCTTCGGAAACGTCGAACGCTTACTGTGCGTTGCGCGTTTTAGAGGTTCTTTTTTAAGGTTGCTGCGAAAGATAGACAAATGCATCTGATAATAATTACAAGGCCGCTTTTTGAGGTCACGTCCACAGTCAAATTTTGCTTCCTCACGTTGTGTTCCTCCAAGATAGTTTTTTCTTTCTATTTATTCCTTGCTGCGTACACTCCCCATTTCCAGCTCCAATGATACAACCCGCCTGTTGTATATGAAATGGACGGCTCGCTGGCTTTCTTCGCCGGAGGACGAGGAATTATAACATTTTTGTGGTGTTACAAACTTGGCTCACTTTGCAGATGATGCAGCTTTAAGATATGAGAAGGTCGTAGCTATAAGTAAAGAAGGCGATACTATAAAGCTATAGTCCGAGAACTTCGATACTTATCTAGCGAGGGGCGTCTTGATTGGCTTTCATAGACGAGAAGCCGTGGATCGAGGGTGCCTTGCTTGCTCGTGCAATAAATGTAATCTTTTGGCCAAGGTGCTATGTGGCTGTATGCCAGACGGTGTGCAGTCAGAAATCCTGGTAGTATCAACGACATGGCTGCGTGCAGGCAGTGCCGCGCAGTATTCCCAGTGTGTGTAGATGGCTCGTCCATTGGCCCGCGCGATATTTGTAAGTGAGCTGCGTCAAATATTATCGGCTCGGCAGGCAAGCGTGGCTTCTCGCAATTTACCTGTAGCTACGACACCAACGGCTGGCGCGATCAAAAACTTTGGACAGTGTAGTGTAGCGATTCTAATGTAGTTGGATGGTTCACTCGTGGGTCTGCTTCATACGAGGGTTGCAGGTGAGCTGGGTGGAAAACCAGCTGAACATGCAAGCATGGCGTCTTCTGGTAACCCGCAGCTGGAACACCAATGAGCCTACCGGGAAGTCGAGCAGAGGCGAATGAGTGATGGCTGAATGCCAACTGTGTAAGTGGGCTCGGCTCCAAGATGGCCTGCGACCTGGATTTCCACAATGTCTAGACTGCGTTGGCTCGCATATCGCAGCCGATCGCAGTGGGCAATGGGCAAGGATACTTTGTCGGAGACCATATATGTCAGAACTGGCCTTGAGAGCGAAGCACGTAACAGTTCAAAAAAATTCTCTCCCACGCGCACGCGGGCATTCATATACGTTCCTTGTGTTATCCGCTTTGCATACTGTACATTCCTATGCGGGTGGCTCCCTCCCCAAATCTCTCTTCTTTCTCCCAGCGAGCGGCGATTTCTACTCCTTGGGAATGTAGTTCTGCTGCTGGAACAGGTAACCCTTGACCTTCGAGTGCTTGAGCTGCTCCAAGTAGCGATCTGCAAGCGCAAAATGCATTAGCACACATCTCGTCCGGACAATCGCATCCAAAAGACCAATGGCTCTTTCGCCTCACGGAGCATTTTCTTTCTTGCATGCTTCTTACCTCTGAGGTGTCCGCACTTCTCCAGGTGGTTGACGCCCTCTCTGTAGTAGCACTTGCCCAGCTCCTCCCGCACCAATCGCGCCATCATGCTCTGCACCCACTGCTCTCTGATCACGGAATCCTGCGCGGCCTTGAGCGCCTTGTTGTCGTCGTAGTCGACGCCGTCGAAGGTCGGGGGGACTGTGGGCTTGGCCGCCTTGAACATCTCGGACTCGGGAGTAGGCATTGTCGGTTGTTGTTTGGGCGCGCGGAGTCGGTTTCGGGGGGTTTATGGGAGGCCGAAGGTGCCGATTGTGAGGGTGTTGTGTCGAGGAGAGGTTTTTGTGCTGGTTTGGAGGTGTTGTTGGCGCCGTCGAGAGAGATAGCTTCGCCTTGCGCTTCCCGCGAGAAGGTGAGGTTCGTTCGCGAAGCCGAGCCATTGGATCGCCGGTAAGCGCCAAGACATTCACGCCGCTGTCCATCTCTCTCTCTCTCTCCAACCTTACGTCTCACCAATGTTACCACGCCACTCTTCCGTATAGTCGTCATATCTGAATTGGATGATGGCCCGCTTCAGCCATCTCTGTGCGGCGCCGGTGAATTCGGTGCTTTAACAGATTTCCTCGTACTCCTCCTCTTCAGATAAAACGCCTTACTCTTCCTCTTCTCCTCCCTCTCCCGCTCCAACTCCCTTTGCTCTCTCTCATCCGCACGCCGTCCCCAAAAGTCCTTCCCATGCGCCGGCATGCCATACGAGACTTTCCACCTCCATTCATCGAACTTGACCGTCTGCGTGGCTTCGATGCGGCTCATGAGAGTATCGCGCTGTAGCTGGCATGGCTGGCAAAGTGTCTCGATTTTCCAGCTCTGGTATGGATGTGCTATGATTTCGCAGTCCGTTGAGTGGTACTCGTCTGGCTCGATTGAGGCGTGGCGGCATTCGATGAGGGGCTTTTCGGAGAGCACGGAGTGGCCGCAGACGGTGTAGACGTAGAGGCGGTGGCAGCACATTTTTTAACGATTGTTCACGAGATTAGAGATTGTAATGATGCACGCGATACGAAGAGGGAATTGAGTTGGTGGTAGCACTGCTGCTTTCTGTCTCGCCCTTTGTCTCGAAAGTAGATTGTCTCGCGAGAATGCTGTGCTTAAACTAGTTCGGCTTGTTCTTTGTTTCAAGTGTTTCAAGGTCGCCGGATATCTCTACACCCAAGTCTCGGGTGACTTGATACGGTAGTAATCATTTAAAACATTTCACAGATGGGAACTTGATGGACATGTAATTTTTTTACCGAAACAATTAATGTTGATTTGATGCTCTTTCGACTATGATTCGAAACACTATGCCGCCCATGTTGATGTATTGACATCGAGATCGGAACCAGATCTGCAGCAATCACACAATGACAAGACAATTGACTTGCCACACTCACATCGGTCTCTAGATTCGGCGTCTCGGGATGTTGTTCATCCAGTCAACCGATCCAAGCATCGGCATCCCAGACTCGGCAGCGTAGATCTTACCATCGATAACTTTTGAAATCTGCTCGCCGCAGTCTCGACGAACCACGATCTCCTCGAGGTTAGAAAAGACACCGAGGACCTCCCTCACCTCGCAGGGCTGCATGGTGACAGACAACCACGAGGCCCCTTTGTTCAAGCTTCTGTAGAGCTGTTCCAATTCGCCGTCCTCAACGTCGATGGTGATGCACTTGACGTTGTGGAACAGCTCGTGGACCATGCCCTGGAAATAAGAGAGCGAGGCACACTTGTCTGTACAGGTGGCAGTGGAGTGTTGGACATCCTGGAATGGGCAGTTGAAGCTGACGAGGTGGGTAAGGACCTCTGTGCGGGGGAAGTGCATGGCCTGGACGTGCGCGAGGTTGGCACACATGAACACAATGATCAAATTAGTCAGGATTGCATTCATGCGCTCATGGCCTTCCGTCACTGTAGCCTCGCAACGATCAACCAAGTCGCTCGGCTCGGGGAACACGGTGTCGATCGACATGCTCATCTTGCTGAAGGCGATGCCGGTCGCCTCGGTGTTGATTTGCTTGCATGTGAGCAGCAAGTCGAGACGGGAGGTGTTGTCGTCGTTGGGGACTGATCTGTTCTTACCGCTCACCTTGTGGATCTTGTTGGGTCCGCCTTCCAAGTCAATGAAGACGTTGTCTTGAACATCGGCGAGCACGTACTCGTAGATCGAGTTGCGCAGCTCTGCTGGGATGGTCAGCAGACGGGAGGTCTGCTCGGGTGTGTTGTTTGCGTTTGAGGTCGACATCTTTGCAGTGGATGTCTTGCTTGCTGAGAGCAGAATGGTGGATTGGGAGGCATCGCCGACGTTTTGTAGGCGTTGGGGTGAACGATGCCGACATAATGGGTGTCGGATGAATGTTCACAATGGCGTTGTGTTGGGTGCATCACCTCGCAGAAGTGACTTACCGTTATGGCCGGGAGACACAGATGCTGGACATGAATCTCTCACAATAGCATTGTGACGTTTATGCTGTTGGTCCTCGAGTGCCTCATTCGATGTGGCTCACTAGTGCTTGTTCTAAAATTACGAAGGCTAGCAGCTGTTCCGAAGTGCATCCTTTGTCTAGGACAAAGCGAGTGGCAATGTCTCCAGCCCGGAAAAGGCGGTTTCACAGGCGCTGTTCTTTGTCTGAGCTGGTCAGCCACTTTCGCTTCATCAGGGATCAAAGAACATTGATCTCAAGCTGCACTTCGCCTGAGAGGTGTCTGCTTCTTCGCGAAAGCCGCGACCGGTATATACCTTTTCGTCCGACCTCACTGCGTGGAACAAGCTGACAGAAGCTGGTCTTCGCCGAATACTTACTTGCTTCTCGCAAACTCACAGTTCTCCAAATCTAAGAATCAAGAGGCCAGATAATCATGGATGCACCACCACAAACCTCTGACGCTTCGCCCTTCAGCCTCCAAAACCAGAACAAGTCGGCATCCCTGGGCCACTCAACGATCATCTGGCTCGTTGTACTAGCTTGCATCATAGCCACTGCGTTCATCGCAATTGCCTGTCTACTCTGTAGATGTCGGCGCAAGCGAAAGGACCGCCGCTTTTCCACAGGATATGGCATATATGATGGAAGGCACGAATTCCATCCATGGAATAAGAATGCATCTCCTCCAGAGCCGCCTGTACCGGTATATGGCGGCTACCAGGTCGGCAAGTCAACAGCGGAACCGATTTCACCACTTTCCAAGGCCAGTGTGAGGCAATCAAGAGTACCAATGATGGGACCGATGGTGGTTGAGGAAGCAGGCAACGACGGTGGATTCAGAAGAAGCAGCAAAAAGACCAGCCGATACTATGGCGGCCTGGGCGCGAGAATCAGCAGAATGAGTCAAATCGGCCGAGCGTTGTAGAGAGAAGAAGTCTCGTTCATCTTGATTGAGATTTTGAAGCAATGCCAGCCAGCGGATTTCCTTATCGAAAAATTGTCGTGTGACGAGCCATATATCACGTTCTTGCTGTCAGTCAAGAGTGTGGCTGCGTGAGATGTCTAGAAAGAGCGACTATCGCGAGGCCGAAATGATACAGACACATACAAGTAAATGAATGCACACACCTCAATACCACACCGCCAGCTGACATGTAACGTGATATGGGATGTTTGTTTCGTGACGTCCGCGGATGATGCCAGTGATGTGCCAGTCCGTCATCTGGAAAGCTTGTTCCTGCGCTGGATTCTTGATGCCTGAGCTGCCTCACCACCAGTAGTGAACCCCACCACTCTCTGGCTGGCTGGCTCTCGCTCACCTCACAGAAAGCTCGGCAGGCATTACGTGCCCATCCTCTCTCACAGCCCACGGCAAGGCAGAGAGCACTCCGAATCCATACCTCCGCCTGTCACAACACTCACCCTGCTTGCAACGCCACCGCTCCTGCGGTATTCCAAGCGCCGCGCCACCGCCCTCCCTCAAACACACACACCCCACATCATCCACTACTGACGCTTGACGCGCTCGACCGCCCGCTCCTGACACCGCCCTCCAAGCCTTGCCCCATCACCACCACCACCCCCACCGCACTCCAACTCCACGCCGCCCGACCACGCGTCTTGCTCTGCTGTACCAGGACCTGGAGCCTTGAAAAGGAAGGAACCATTGGCGGCAGAAGCCGGGCAGAGCCTACATTTGCACGCGAGGGATACGGCAAGCTCGACAGAGACGAGCACAGGGAAGATGGTGGAGGCAGGTGACGGCTCGCAGCCGCCGACATGGAAGTTCACGCAGTAAGTGCCGCCTTGGAAGTCCCTGTCACCTGTTCTTTGATTGCTGCCCGCGGGTCATATTGCGTGTGTGCTGTTCATTGTTCCCTTCTGGCCGCATACGGATGTCGACGCCGCTGCTTCACCATAACACATCCGCTACTCAAGCATGTTTCGAGGATTCAAGAACGCCATTCTCGACCGGACCAATCGTGGCGGCGCTGCACAGCAAGCAGATAATGGCGAGGGACCTAACGACACCGCTTGTTATTCAGAGTCATCGGGTTCCGAGGCCGCCAACGAACAAGTGCTGGAGTCGGGTTCTTCGACCTCTTCCTCAGTGCTTTCACATCTGCCGGCCAACCCCAATCCTCGGTCAAATAATGACAACACAATGCATCGCGAGTTCGAGGACGATGCAACTCGGGATCTAGGGCCGAAATGGCACTTCACGCAGTATGGCTACCGCCAGTTCGAGCAGCGCACAATTAACACATAGTGATCTACAATCAATGGAACTGCGCTGACTTGTTTCTCTACCAGATGCTTCGGTGACAAGGGTGACGTAGAAGATATTACTGAGGCAGACATAATATCCACCGTCGAGTTCGACCAGACCGGAAACTACCTTGCGACCGGCGACAAAGGCGGCAGAGTCGTGCTCTTCGAACGAAACGAGACCAAGAAGACCTGCGAGTACAAATTCCACACCGAGTTCCAATCACACGAGCCCGAATTCGATTACCTAAAATCCCTCGAGATTGAAGAGAAGATCAACAAGATCAAGTGGTGCAAGAGGCAGAACCAGTCACACTATCTATTGTCAACAAACGACAAGACGATCAAGCTGTGGAAGGTGTTTGAGAAATCCCTCAAGGTCGTAGCAGAGAACAACCTGTCATCGGAGTTGACACCTGCGGGTGCCCCTGGTGCAAATGGAGGTGGCCCAGTGAGGTACCCCAACCAGCACTTCCGCTCTGTTGCAGACCTGAAGTTCCCGCGCATGACACACCACGACACAGTCGTTGCAGCAGTTCCGCGTAAAGTATACGCGAATGCTCACGCATACCACATCAACAGCATATCAGTGAACAGCGATGGCGAGACATTCATCAGCAGTGATGATTTGCGGATAAACCTGTGGAACTTGAACATTCAGGACCAGAGCTTCAACATTGTGGACATCAAGCCTGCAAACATGGAGGAGCTTACGGAGGTGATCACAGCTGCGGAGTTCCACCCTACCAGCTGCAACTGGTTTATGTATGCATCAAGCAAGGGCACGATCAAGTTGGCGGATATGCGACAAAAGGCCTTGTGTGACGAGCACGCGAAGCGTAAGTCTATTGCTTGATTCATCTTGATCGGACCAGACTAACATCCTTTTAGAATTTGAGCAAGAAGAGGACCCATCCTCCCGCTCCTTCTTCTCTGAGATCATCTCCTCCATCTCGGATGTCCGCTTCAGCCACGATGGTCGTTACATTCTTTCCCGCGATTATCTCACCGTCAAGATCTGGGACGTGAACATGGAGCGTCAGCCAGTAAAGACAATCCCCATTCATGAGCACCTCAGACCCAGACTCTGCGACACCTACGAGAACGACAGCATCTTCGACAAGTTCGAGGTGACCTTCTCCGGAGATGCAAAGAATGTCATGACAGGCTCGTATAACAACAACTTCATGATCTACCCCAGCGACCCGGACAAGGACACCGAGATCGTGCTGCAGGCAGACAAGAGCGCCTTCAAGGCAAAGAAGGTTGGCATTCCCACGCCCATGAACGCCGGTGCCGGTAAGGACGGCAAGAAGGGCAGCCGGGCGAGCTCGCCAGCTGGTGGCGCTCAGCGCATGCGCAAGGAGACCGACGCCGATCAGATCGACTTTAACAAGAAGATTCTGCATATGAGCTGGCATCCCCATGAGGACAGCATTGCCATTGCTGCTACGAACAACGTGAGTTTTCATCACCTTCAAGCTATGCTGAATATCTTACTGACTCTTTTCAGCTTTTCGTCTTCTCTGCCTTGTAAACGCGAACCATCCAGGGTTCGCTTGTTTGGTGATTTTGGCGTCCTAGCCTCACGGCGGCGGCGGTGGCAGTTACGATGGTTCCAAGGATTCACGGCGCATTGGGTTGGCACGCTGGCAGCCTGAGCTAGATTGTTACACGACGAGCTAAGCGAACGGGCAGTGAAGTCGTGGTGAGGTCGAAGGCGCATCCAGCACTTTTTAATCACGTAGCGATGTAGAAGTCACAAAAGAAATTCGAGACAAAATAATGACATTGCATCTATGAATTTTTTCCACTTCAGACGCCGAACACCGTGCTAGAATGTCGTGTGACCTGATCTATCATGAGGCCTCTTGCTCGGCGCCGCCATCCACCTCCATGTCGTCAGCAGGCTCGTCTTGCGCTTCCTGTGCCAGCTCGTCTTCGCCTAGCCACCACAGCTTTGGTCCCAGGCCGGAGTGCATCATACTAGCTTGCACCGCGTAAGGTTGCTTTCTAGGCTCCTCAACAGCCTCTTCTTCCTCTCCTCCAGCACCTCCAGCGCTGAACTTCTGCTGCTGCTGCGCAAGCTGCGGGCTCAGATCATTCCACTGCTCCATCTCCACACGACACAAGCACTTCTCATTGCGGTCAAAGAAATACTCATCGTGCCCATTCTCCGCTTCCGGGTTCTCGCTGTGCCATACCCACACCCCATCGTCGCCCTCCGGTTGCCACTTGCTCGGATCAAACAGCACCGAAGGCGGCACCTGCAAGTCCTCGAAGAAGTCCATGCTCAGCCAGATGCCGTCCTTGACGTCCGACTGCGCGATCGTGCCTTGCAGGATCTCGCCACGGAAGGGCCGGAAGACGATCATGCGGAAGTCGACGTTGACGTTCACGATGCCGTTGCCGTGCCCGATCAGGCCCTCAGAGCAGGAGATGAGCGAGTGGAAGCCGACGCAGAGGCCGACTTTGTGCAGGACCTTGTCGGCGTATTTGGCGTTGATCCAGTCTTCGATGGCGCGGGCGCTGGGGAGGCTGAAGCTTGATGGTGGGAGTTGGACGACGTCCGCGAGGGTTACCTTTTTTTTTTGTGTTAGCTGGATCTCATGTTGGGTTGTACTTGTTTCAAAAAGATACTTACTAGGACGTACATCTCTGTAGTGTTGTGACGTAAAATATAGAGTGGTGATTGGAGGAGCCGAGTCAAGTTCAGCGAGGCGGCTTGAGCAAAATCTTCGTTCGTATTCTCACTTCAGATCTCAGCATCGCTTTGCATCCGAATGAACGATGTCTGTGGACAAGTGACTGAGTTAGTTTTAGCTTCGCTGCTCCACTAACATTGTTTCTCTCATTGCCAGTAGAAATAGTGAAGTGAAGACTCGATCTCTGTCGCGCGACTTCGACGAAGCTTGTCGCGGATCGCACTTACCCTAGCGCTAGCAGGTCAAAACCCTAACATCTTTCTTCAAGGGCCTTGTTCTTTCGTTCTATCACATACATGTGTACATTTTCCTTCCTCTCCTTCAAAGTACCAACGAGATATCATCTTACATTCGATTCGGAGCCTGTCTTATAGTACAGGTCATATAACTGGACGAACGCTTTACACATCATGGCTGGAGGCTTCTCGTTCCCGCCGCCTCCACCACCTCCACCTAAGCCGACAGTCCAGCCTCAACAACCAGAATTCGAGTACTCGCAACAAGCCGGACGTGGAGGCCGTGGACGCGGTGGGTTTGAGTCGCGAGGTCGAGGTGGATCCGGTCGTGGACGTGGTGGCGGCCAAGGCAATTCCAACTTCGAACCTCTTGGCCAACATCAACGTCAGAACTTCAATCAAGGACCTACCACCACACAACCTCGGGAGAGGTTCGAGGCATCAATCAATGCACAACCTCCACCAGGATCTCACATCAATCCTAATTTCACTGGCCAACGACACGGTGCCACTGCCAGGCACCAGCCAACTACTGGTAACCAAAACCGCCATATCTCTGATTCAGGAGAGAGGTCATCCAACGATGCACGCTCCAGCTACATGGCAAACCATAGCTTGTCGAACGATGGACCCGGTCGAACTCAGGCGGGACACAAACGTAAGCTCGATGCTTTGCGAGGTCCGCAACAACCACGCGAAAAGAAGCCTGGGCTACAAACAGCGCCGGCTGTTCCAAGTTTCGGAGCCCCAATTTTGCCTCCAGTCTCATCAACTACAACCACTCGACCTTCCGCTCAACAGCAGAATGTGAATATCCCGAACCGACAGCAAGCTGGAGCCAGGACTCTTGGACTTACGCCTAAAGAAGGCGTCGAGCCTGACTACCCATCTGAAAGCGAAGATGAAGAAATCGACGAGGAAGCTCAGTTCGCTGAGCTCGGTACCAAACTCACTTTTGAGCACAACGGCGAGGTCATGACGTTGAACAATGAAGCCGACCTCGCTGCATGGAAAGAGGAACGAAGAAAACAATTCCCTACGACCACTCGCGTGTCACAAAAGCATGAAGAAGCCACGCGTATCGGCGAAGAACGGAAAAGACTGTTGGCTGCGGTCGCCCGGTTGCACCAGGCTCCTCGAAACAGGAATAGCGAGGCTAAGACAAGGTCTTTGCGCGAGCCACCAAAAAGCACAGAAGCAAACACAGTTCCCATGCTGCTAGATGCAGATGTGCCTGAACAGGAAAGTGTGAAGTCCCATGTTGCTCCTCCAGGAATACAGGAGGTTGAAGATCCGTCCGAAGAATCGCCAATCACAGTGGCGCCTATCACCATTGAAGGTCACACTGTGGCTACAGCGAACCCCGTTGTACACCCCATTGGCCACACTGTCACATCGGCGCATGAGTCTACAGTACCTCAGCAGGAGCCCGGCCAACCTAAGGCACTCCCAGGTATAAACATGGATGAAACGGACGAGGAAAGCGATGCCGAAGAAGCTGCCGCTGAAGAAGATGTAGAAGGCGTCGCACCCATAGAGAATGAAGCAGAGCCTGCTTCTGACGCCGAATCGGATGATGATGGGCCACCAGAACAAGTCAGCTCGAAGCCGCGACCTTCCGCGGCCTCTGAAGCGCGAAGGCCGGTCTGTCGGTATTTCTCTGCCAGCGGGATGTGTCGCGACGGCGATAGCTGCAGATTCCGGCACGAACTTTCTAGCAGAGCGCCGTCAGCAAGACCTCCCCAACATCAACCGGACAAGCCGGCTTTCGACCGCTTCGCTCCCAAGCTCGATCCGAAGACCGATGTCAAGAAGAGTATTTTCGAAAGACTCATGGAACAGGAGGAGCAAAGCGATGATCGCTTGGCATTGCAAGTCATAAAGGCACTTGGCCAGGCCGGTCTTTTTAAGCAGCAAGAGACGGAAGTCTAGTATTAGTTTGAGTTCTGGTCGGATTGGTCATCCGCTGAGATCGAAGATGTGGGGTGATGATCTGATGATTTTAATCCTCAAAAACGGTTTTTAGTGGATGCTTGAGGTCACTTCCGGATGCAGCCGGGGCCCGTGATCCGCAATGACATGCAGAGCTTCAATCAAATCTCGTCTCGCCATCGCGCGCATCCGTCCATCCCATCTATCGGATTCCCATACTTCACTTCTCACCGTGACAAATATATCCTTGCATACCAGTGAAGTGCGGATATGACGAACTGACGATACTCAAATTATACCCGAAATTTTTGCACATACCTGGATTGTACTTATTGTAATCTAATTCTCGACAACAACAATGGACTGGAACACGCCCCATCTCGGCAGCTGGCCAGCCAAGCTGGTTCTCGGCATTAGTGCGAAAGTGCGCTCAAAGAAGGCGTATACACAGCAGGCCATTGATAAGGCGAACGCGAAAGAAGCCGAGAGGCGAAGAAAACGCATGCACCCCAATCAGGCCAAAAGGGGAAGCGACGACCAGGACCATTTAAACGAACTCGGAGAACGCGAATATTCTGCCTTCGATGGCGACACGCTGGTGGATAAGGTCGACCACACTGACATGATGCACCGACTTGCGCACCACGACTCTTTCGACTCGCTCGCTGATCAAGCTGGCTACGACATCAGAAAACTGAGGGACCCTTATTTCGATTCGAAGGAGGAAGAAGCCAAAGCTGGTGAATTGAACGAGAAACGCGAACTGATGGTAGCTGTCCTGCCCGATGATGTCTGGAAGCGCATTCGCTCACACCTGGACGCTGTCGACGCTGCAAGTCTGTCCATCGCCACCAAGACCCTGTATGCAAAGTTGGGCGACGACGCACTCAAAGTGATGAACATACCGGAGAACCGCCACCAGAGAATCAAGTTCCTGCAAGCAGCGTATGATAAACGCTGGCCTGGCGAGTTGCTCTGCTTCCCTTGCGCTTCATATCATCGCCGGACATCCGCAGGCAAAGAAAGTCTGCATTCCCAATTCGTGCAACGGCCTATCTATGATTGCCCTAACGTCCGCAAAACCGTGCTACCGCGCACGCGTATCACTCACGGTCGTGAACTGCCATACTATTTCATGCAACTGGCTCTCCGAGAGTCCTTATACGGCAAGCGCTTCGGCATCACCCACGAGGATCTCGCCCGCCAATGGAAATGCAAAGACTCCGCCTGGAAGCACCGCACGCGCTACATGGTCCACGACGGCCACCTACTAATGCGCTGCGTCTCGACTGCTTTCGCACCACCCGAGCTCACCGCCACTGCCGAGCGCCATCTCCTCTACGACCGTGAAGAATTCACACCTTTCTTCTCCGTATGCGCACACTGGAGAGACGGCCTGCTCACCAAGATCTGCAAGTGTGCTCTCTCGCACGTGCCCAAGCCTCCGGACTCATACAGAGAGCAGCTTCGACGCGCGCCTAAGATCTCGCGCGAAGCCGCACACCCCAACTTCATCGTCACCGGTTGCGATACTTGCAGACCTGCAAGACGCTGTCCAGAATGTCCCTCAGAATACTTGGTGGAGATCCAGATGTGCGAGGACCCAAAGGCAGAGGGGTTCAAGTTCAAGCATGCGATTGTAGTGACACGCTGGGCGGATCTGGGAGACGGAAAGAATCCGTACACGAGCCCGGAATGGCTGGCGATCAATGGATTGAACAAGGCGGCTGGAGGTGAAGAGTTTGAAAGTTTCAGCCGTCTAGGCAGGAGAGCTGTCAGCGGTGTGTTTGAGAGTCGGATATCAGGCAGCATCCCTGGGCAAAGAATGGCAAGTCTGAACCCCAAGAACGAGAGATTGGGCGAGGAAGGTGATGGATGGTACTAAGTTCCTTGTGGAAAAGTGTTAGGCTGTGCATGCGCGGCAGCGACGGGATTCCCCTTCTTTGTACATCTGGGTTTAGCTTATGAGTTTTTAGTTTGCATATATGATATCCCTTCTTATCTTACTCGAGAATACGCACTTTTTTGCAAGGTGATTGATCATGTGTGCATGTGTACAAGTGATCATTTCCCGTTGCGAATTACATCGATCATGAACGTTCTTCTAGATGATGCAAGTGTGGCGTTTCCCCTCCAGCCTTGCCACGTCGTGCATGAGTACATGGGCGCAGCTTGATCTGACATAGCCTCAAAGGTGCTGCTCATGTCAGAAAAGCTGGGAGAACTTTGACTGAGGTTATAGTCGTTCTCGATGTAGCATGCTTCTAATCAGGCAAATTGAGTTGCAGTATCTATGAAAGTACATAACATTCAATGACCAACACCTACTGGCGATAGAGTATCGATTTCAACGTTCGTCCTCCACAGATTTCAACAACAAGGCTGAAAAGGGCCGCGCTGGGGAAGAGAGTCTTGGTCAGCTGGGATCTAGTACTGCATATGCATGCAGCTGGGCCATGATGTACATCCGCAGGCTCTCATTCCCGACCTTGGAGGCAGCCTGGCAAGCAAGCCAAGCTTCGATCACCAAGGCGCAGCCAACACAGTGGCGCAGGATCGCACACTCTCAAGAGTTGGCGTGCGTCCGGGTGCTTGACAGTATGCTCTCGTTTCAAGACAGGTGGGAGAACTATCAACATGGAGGGCGGCCGAAGGCATCAAGTCGACGAAATCTATCTCGTGCCTCTCCCCTCAGCAACAGCCTCTCAACCATCAATGATTCCTTCGATTGAGGATCTAGAGTCCGGTCGTCCTGACTCGAGGCTAGGTATTTATTCACTTCCGTATATTCATGTATCAGAGGCTTACACTTGATAAAGGCTCAAAACCAGCTCGGAGGTGGTGGTGGCCTTTCGAGCGGACTTGGGGTCGCGAGTCCTCTAGAGCAGACAGCGACGCCGATGATTTCAAGACCGTTACTCGAACTTGTGAGTCTGCCATTTCCTTTGAGTGATGTCGTACAATGAGAATAGATTTGATGATCGTATCATTAAACAGTGGAAAACTGCCCAAATGGATATCCTCGCTTGGCAGAGTTCTTGTCCAGCTACAACGGGTTCATGCAATACCGAGGATTTGCATCTCTGCATTCTCGCGTGCTTCTGGCGCAGCAATACGACATAGAAAGACTCGAGCGAGAACTCGACAAGGTCGACAGCCGGGATGCAGAGACGCCAGAGACCGCAACCAGGCTCATGTGCAAGCGGCGAGACGACCTTTGGACTGGCGATCCTGGCTCAGAAGCCCAAACGCCTTTTCTCCGTACCAGGAAAGAGATACTTGGAGACTTGAAGCAACAGCTGACCGAGTATGGTAAGGACATCGAGACTGCAACGCCATAGCTGATGCTAATGGAGCAATCCAGATGGAATGCTGCTAAGGGCCAAAGAGATTGCCGACCTGCAGCGGCCCTCAGAAAGAGACTGGCGCAGCGTTACCCGATGGCTTCTCGAAAGGGCTCCCTTGGTCAAGTCCGAGCAGAGCTTCATCTTGAGAAGGGAAGATATTGTCACCTTGCAGTCGGGTCGCGAAAGCGCCGCATTCGACGACCTGGTAGAGCGAATAATCTCCAAGACAGACAGAGTTTTCCAACGCTTCGGGTTGAGAATCATCCAAGTAGGTAACGATAGTGTGCGCATGCAGTTTGGGCTACAGCTGACGCCTGAGGCAGTACTTATTCGTAACTCCAGAGTTGCGAATGAAGACAAGGGACACCAACTTGAATTATTACGCCGGAGAACGCATCGACAGATTGGTGGGAATCATTATCACAGCGGTGATTTTTGTGCTTCTTGTCTTGCCGGTGGCGGCGATGTTCCAGATGTCCAATACCGACCAGCAATCATCTCCCTTTCAGGCAATTGGCATCCTGATAGTCTTTACCCTTCTCTTTGGCGTGGCCATGTCTGGCCTGACCAAGGCGACGCGACAGGAGCTCTTTGCAGCATCGGCAGCCTATTGCGCGGTGCTGGTAACATTCATCAGCAACTTCAGCATACAGACCGTGGAGATTGCGCAATAGCTGAATATAGCCATACTCGGCCAATCAATAATGACAAGTAATGAACAACACCTCGCAAACGAGATTTGCGGTGTTAAGCTGCATTGAAGGGCGGGTCTTGTACGAAGCGAAGCGAGCTGGGCGTACAAGAACACAAACCCTATATCGTGGTGGCTGAAATAAGTCGTGCAGCCACTCGACCTGACCCTGGTAAGATCTCAACACGGCTGACCATAGCAGATTACGTGCTTATGCTCAGGGCACAGAGAGTCTTGCTCGTGGAGACAGATGTATATCCACCGCGCGACGTTTCAAGTATAAGGCGTTGATCGCGATTTGATGTCGACGCGTGTTCATGACGCTTTGTTGGCTCCTGTCTTTGTGCTGTGATATTGGTATCACGGAAGATGTGGCTGGTGTTTCTTATCATCGCATGCTGCTCCGTCTGACAGGGCACGGCACGTATCTCGTGTCATGGTTGGAGGCGCAAGCAATGGCGTGCACTGTCAGCGAGTGGGATGATCGCATGAGAGAGGGGGGAGACGGACGGAGATATATGTGAGTGAGCAGATTAGGCGCAGTATTATTATTTATTAATATTACTGCGGTGCATAAGCAATGGTAAGGTTTTCGCAGGTTCATTTCACCATCACAAACAGGGGTCATGTCCGCTGTACCATCATCTCTCTCGCGCGCGCTGGGCAAGGGGCTTTGTTGAGATTGCGCGCGGTAGCACAGCGAGAAACTAGCGGCAACGACGACGAGATGTATACACAGTCTTGGTGGTGGATATGATTGTTATGGTTGTCTTCTTATCATTGCTCGTATAGTCAAGGCAACATTATCATCCTCGCTACACTTGTTCGTATCTCGTGCTGCAATAACTTAATACAATCTCTTGGCGACCTCCATCGGTCCAGCGCGCCCTTGGTCTTCATCCTGCCATCTCGGGCGCTGCGGACTTCTGGACGCCATCAAACCTTAGCTCCCGCCGTACTGTACTCTCATACCCTCGATCGTCAACACTGCGCCGTGCTGCAAAAGTGTCGTCTTGGCTTAGCCTGCAGAGAGACATAGAGGCAACGTGACAATATCCCTTTCCTCACTCCGCCGCCGACTCCACCACCACCTCCTCTAACAAACACCGCCGACGCCGCCATCCCTCCCGCGCCAGCACACGTGTCTTGACAGCTCGGCCCATCCACCTACCCGCATTCTTCGGCCTTACTCCCCGTCCGCTGCACCTCCATACCACCCTGAGTTCCACTTGGCCAAAAATAACCGCGCCTAACTACTCATACGAGCGCCGTATCCCACTACTACCACCGCTACCACCACCGCTGCTTTCAGCTCGCGGCGGTGTCCTGAGCGAACCCGCATCCTGGCATTCTCCCCATCAACCGCTGAGGCTGGCACCTCCCATCGCCGCCGCCCGAGTCGCACCTTGAATGCGCCTGTAGCTGATAGCTCAAAACTCCTCTCTCCGACCTTTGGTTCTACGCCTTTTCACGAAGAGGACGACGAAGACTACTCCCAACGCTCCACCGCACAGCCCATGTCGCTGTCTCGCTCACCATCTCCACGCCGCGACGGTGGTTGGAGTAGCCCTGGCCTAACTACACCATACGACGAATCCAATGGCCGCAGTCGTAGTCCGCGCAAAGCTTATGGAGACGTCAATGGCGGAGCACAAGGTGTGACCTGGGCTTCGGCGAAAGCGAACAGCGCGCGCGTCAATGGCTACCCAAGCTATCAGAGCCAAAACAAGGGCTTCTTCAGCAGACACATGCGCAACCTGTCCGAATCATTACCGTATTTCGCGCATGGAGGGCAGGAAGACCGGCATGCAGAGAAGGAGAGGTCGGGCAGAGGAAGGCATTCAGGTGGTTCTTGGGCAGATGTGCCCAGGCGGATAGCATTCTTGTTGTCAAGAAGGAGGAAATACGCTGCCATGCTGGTTCTGGCAATGTTTGCAATTCTGCTCTGGTTCAGCAAACGTAAGAATGGCTTTTGTTCATTTCGAGTCTTTCTTGAACAACTACTGACTTTAGTTCACAGCTCTCACAGTTTGGTACAGGCGATCGTCTTTCGGCGGCGGTGGATCAAAATTTGTAATAATATTGGGCGCAAACCAGGGCGGTGGTGTCATGGAGTGGAAGGGAGCACGCGAATGGGCGATTGAAAGAGACAGTGTTAAGAACAAAAAGAAATACGCAGCTGAATGGGGTTACGAATTGGAAATTGTCGATATGAGCACGAAGAAACGCTACGCACACGAGTGGAGAGAGAGCTGGGAGAAGGTGGACGTGATCAGGAACAGCATGCGCAAATATCCCGATGCTGAATGGTGAGCCGATCCAAGCATTGGTTGTGTTGGAGCAACGTACTAACAGGCTTTCAGGTTCTGGTGGCTTGATCTCAACACTTTCGTAATGGAGCCGCAGGTTTCTCTACAGAAACACATCTTCAACAGCTTGGGCGACACTACCTACCGCGACATCAACGTCTACAACCCGCTCAAAATCCAACACCCTCCGAACGGCACCTCGGGCGACAAGGACGCACCACAGTACCAAAACTACCTCGACCCACTCTCCTCAAGCGCAGTGGGTGACGGCATCCCAGAAAGCATCAACCTCATCGTACCTCAAGACTGCGGCGGCTTCAACCTTGGCTCCTTCTTCGTCCGCCGCAGCGCCTGGACCGACCGACTCCTTGACATCTGGTGGGACCCAGTCTTCTACGAACAGCGCCACATGGAATGGGAGCACAAGGAGCAAGACGCTCTCGAGTACATCTACACGAACCAGCCATGGATAAGACCAAACACTGCGTTCATTCCTCAACGCAGCATCAACGCTTTCCCGCAAGGCGCTTGTGGCGATGACCGCGGCCTGCCGGCTGGTGGATGCTCGTCATTGAAGCCCACTGACGAACCGCAAGAGTGCGGCATCCAGGGCGTGCACTACCAGGAGAGCGAGCGGGACTTCCTCGTCAACATGGCCGGCTGCGAATGGGGTCGCGACTGCTGGGGCGAGATGTACAACTTCCGCCAACTGAGCAACAGGCTGAACCGCAGTCTGTGGGAGAAGTTCAAGGATGGCATCAGCGAGTGGTGGGAGGGCCCGAAGAAGGAGGAGAAGAAGAAGGAATGAGAAGACTCTTTGAACTCTCCCTCTCACTGGTGAGACCATTCATACTCGAATAAGTTCAACTTTCAGTACATGGCAGTTTTTACATCGTCCGTTTCGAAACCGGCTTCTCGTCTGGATACAGGACTTTTTGTACCGCGCAGGCTTGTTTGTTTGGTTGTTTGTTCTTCGTTCTATACCTGGTCTTTATGAGCATGTCTTTTTGTTGCATCGCTACCTTTGCGCCCGGAAGTCCTACGCGTAGAGGGTGGGCGTATCTTGTCTTTTCTTCTCCGTTTCGGTTGCATCTTTTCTTCTTCTTCCATCAGGTCTTGATGGCCTCTTACTGGCTGGCACTCCTGTTTGAGTGAGCAAAGGAGGCAGACAAGGCAGAGTGTTTGCGCTCCGCGTTTTGTTACCCGTCAATAGGGCTGTACGACATATCTTGTTTCTCTTTTTTATTTCCTTTCTTCTGAACCGAGCTTCTTTATACTTGATAGGGTACATACCAAGTGCATCTTTTTTACTATCGGCCAAGGGCCGTTTCATCGACTGTGCTTCCCATTCCATTCATTTGCGTTCGTTCGTCCAAGCCAAGCTAAACAAGCGGCAATCGCTTTGTCTATATGTACCTTTCTAGTTGGAGTGGTCCGAGGCGACCAAGCATGGTGATGGTGGGTTCTAGTGAGTTTGAAGATTTCTTGGCTCTCGCTAAAGACTTTGTTGGTGTTACGCGTGGGATTTCATGCGTGGCTGCCATGGTGTTACATGTACCTGGGATGGATGGGGGGTCATGCCACTATTGTGTATCATGCAGGTCTTTTGCGCGTGGGTGCCATTGGGGCTGTGTTATGGGTTTTGGGTTTCGTGACGCTGGTCGTGAGGTCAATGTAAAGACAGCATGGCGTTGCTGGTGGAGCATGGGAAGTATCTCAAGAGATAATTGATGTTGGACATCTTCGACCCGATGGTATGAGCATCAAGAAGTGGTTGGTTTGGGAAAAGAGCGCGGCGAGCAAGCATCAGTTGAATGGAATGTGTCACGCCACACACACACACACACACACACATCGTGCACCCTTCAGGGCAGGGCAGTGCTCAGACTGTCACCAATGGCCTAGGCCTCTTATGTGCAACATATGAACCGCCGAGACATACAGCGCCAATGGACCTATCAGCATATACAAATGTCGCCTGTCTTGCTTGCTGGGAGGAATGTGGACGGCTTAGGGAGCCACCAACACGTTCCAAGCAATTGCTGTACGACTCAATGATTCCGAGCAGGGTAACTGTAGGAGGCGATAGGTAACGATGACTAGAAGATGATTCTGAGCCAGCAAAGGCAAACCATTCAGGATATGTCGTGTATAAAAACCTCGCTCAACGAACCTATCCTTGACACGATCTCAACACAACGTGTTCAGTCCAAGTCAATCTTCATTGCATACCACTCAAGACAGCCTCTCGAATTCCAGCAATCCCACTTTACTCGAGCAATCATGAAGCTCATCATCACCCTTCCACTTGCTTTCGCGCTCTTTACCTCTGTCCTGGCCTTTCCAGCCACTTCTGAGCCAGCAGAAGGCGTGGACTTCCATGTCTTCCCCGAGTTCGCAGGCTTCGACAACTTCGAGCAGATTGTAGGCAACGACACTGAAAGCGATATCGAAGAGCGTGACCCAGCAGCCGTACAAGCCGGCCAATGCACTCTCGCCAATCTCAAGAAGATCATGTTCGATTACAGTAAGTCGTCCTTTTTTCCTACCACCAAATCAAAAGATCAACCACCACCTCCCCCCTACCATCGATCTCAAATCACCAACACCCATCATCTAGGCATGTCCGTATTCCAATCCGCCCGCGCCGCCAAATCCCCCAGCTGCTTCGACTGGTACTCCAACGCCTGCACCCTCAGCCCCGACCGTCCGCTAGGCTTCAACTTCATCCCGCCGTGCCAACGCCACGATTTCGGCGACACGAATTTCGCAAAGAAGAACCAGTGGAACCCGGTGAATAAATTGAGGACGGATTGGAGGTTCCGCACCGATATGTGGGCTGTGTGCGACAAGTTGACGGGTTGGAAGAATGTGCTGAAGAGGGCGACGTGTATGGTTGTGGCGAATAAGTATGCGGATGCGGTTGTGGTGTTTAATCCGGCGACGGATTTGTGAGGGGGGTTGCTGGGGGGGTTTGGAAGGGAGGAGGTTGGGTTGTGGTCTGGATGCTTGATTTGAGAATGATCTGATGATGGGATGATGGGAGTTTGGCGTGCCGATTGGTTTTGTTAGCTAAGAGACTTCGAGTTCGGACCTCCACACTGACAGTCGCTTCATTACGGAGTTTGCTTGTGAGACAATTTGTGCTCAGGTAGCATAAATAGGTCCAGCACAAATGTGTGGGCAACCATGATGGGATCGCGGTCTGGCCCGAGCCAAATCCAGTATTAGAATCCTCGCTTCTCAGTTGAGTTCACGCGATATGTGTGACACTGCCCGCAGGGATTCGAAAGTGCAAAGCCAGCAGATGTCTCGCCCGACAAAATCGGCTCTGTTACGCTTGCGGTGGCTGAAGTTCGTCCAAATCCAGTCAGATTCCCTGGTAACGGCTGATTCACCGTCCGTCACTGTGGACGTGTATATCCACTTCTTTCCTGATGATCATCCGCTGGCTCTCGCCGCTTATGGCGCTTGACCCATCCATATCGTGCATCGTAGGTGCAATGCCGTGACCTGCATCCCTGTTGGCAGACACATGAGCGCTAGATCCAGTCTCGACAGCCTGCGTTCCAATACTTGGCACAGTCTCCAGCACAGGCAGTTCATCCCACTCTTCTCGTCCACTGCTACTGCCTTTTGCACCGCCCTCTTTCGCCTTGGTCTTCAGACGTTTCAGAGGGCCCATGGCGAGCACATTCCCCAAACTGCTGCGGCGACTACCTCTCCGAGACGAGCGTGGTACTGTCGTGCGAGTGCCGGAGTTCGAATTCGAGTTGTAATTGGATCCTGTCAATGTGGACTCGCCCATGGCACCGTAATGCGTGTTTAAATTATTGATGATCGGTCGTAGGTTCGGTATTGTCGCGGAGATGAGCGAGTAGTTGACTTGAGTTTGTGTTAGGGCGATATATGTGGTCTCCAGGAAGGTAAAGTTCGTGGTCAATCCAGTTTGGTGAAAAGTACGCAGGCGGAATGCGATGATGATGATAATTGGTAGCCGGAAACTGAACACGAAGACAACAACAAATTTCTTCGAGGCTGGTGTCTTCAATGGTCGGATCATGAATGCTGTACATGCAACGACGGCTGCCTCCATGATGGCATCAAGTATGCACACCGCTTTTAGCCGGGTGTATACATTTCCACAGGACTGGCCGATCAGTCTCCATGGCTGTGAGGGGTCGCATTGCAGTGCCGACGAAAAGACCGCGCCGAAGGCCCATAGTGCTGTTGCGATTATGATGCCGTAAGCGACCCGCCTATGCGCTTCAATGGGCGTGAGGCGGAGAACAAAGATCAAGACGCAGCATCTCGACAACGCAAGTGAAAGTGTAACGAAGATGTTGCTGGCGTAGTATGACTTCCAGGACTAGTCAGCATTTGCTGCAGGATTGAGTACGTGAGGGTTGTATACCTTCTGGATACTCTCAATCGCACTCTGTGAAAGAAGGTCCGTCGATCGGCCCAGGCCGCGGGAGCATGCACCTAGGAGGATACATGACTGTATGATTGCCAGAGTCTGCTCGCCGTGTCAAAACAGATTTGATAAAATCCACACATTGCCAGTTCACCTACTGTTGCAGCGCCAAGAAAGGTGTCATCCAATCCCGCTCTCTGGGCAAAGGAGATTCTGATAAATGCCCGGATGAAGCTCGAGATCAAGACTAAAGTTGTTCCCAATGTGACAGCGATGATAATGTATGCGCCATGATCTGTATCTGTGACGGCGGCGAATGGCGGATAATAACCATCTGGGACGTGAAGTTCGGTGCTTTGCGACATCTCACTCAGCCCACCTCAGGGGCCCTTGGGCGAGGAAAGAGACTATGAGGGCGCATGAAAGCGCAGAAGCGAGGATGGAAATTGAATATGTTACAAAACGACGTTGCACAGTGCATTCGCGTAGATGCAGTTCGCTACCGCTCCGCACCAGCTGGCGTGCAGGCGTGCAGGCCCAGTATGAGGACGTGTGGAGCGATCACCAAGGATTTTTTCCAGGCTAAGACAGGAAACTGAGTGTGTGACCCAAGTTGACTTTTCTGTGGCAGCGTAGGTTGCGGCAGCAGATCAAACGGCAGTTGGACAGGGTCCCGAGGCAGGAGATTGCGCGCACAACGGTGGAGGAGTTGACGTGCGTCGTGTTGAGGGATTCGGACTTGTCTCGTCATGGCGAACAATGTGATGGATACGCCTGCACAGACGCGTCGAATGGACGTGTGGAGCTCGTGCATGTCAACCGTCACGCCAGAAACATACTGTGTATCGTTCAGGCGCCGCACTGCTTGCTGGTTCTTGCCCATATCGTATACCAAGAGTTGAGTTTCGATTGGCTGTAGACATAGGAGGTATCTTCACATCCTCCCGGCGCCATCCGGATTTCCGAGCTCACTTTCGAGGTTGAGATGACGGTGGGGGTATGCATACCACCAGACATGCCGATCAACAAGGTGGCTAGCGAGCTCGGCTGGAAGGATTCGTGGTCCCGTTGAGCGGTCCGACAGCTGGCCTGGGGCTCGCTTCGTCTCGTCTCGCCGCGTATCGGACCGTGACGGCAAGGACGCCTCTCGCTTCAAGCTTCACTGTTGCTACTCACTACACCCTAACAATGCCAACATCAATGCCGGATAGGTTTCCATTAGAGAGTATCGACTCACTCTCCTGCATGGGAACTTCTTGAGGGAGGATGGGGCTATCGTTGTTATCACGGAGCGATATAATAACACGGGAGCGGTGGTAAGGTTTGCAGCCTCGAGGCAGCACGAGGGGCTTGCTGTGTAAAGTAAGATCGGCAGCAGACATCGGAACTCTGATCGTAGCGTGGTGGGTGGTGCCCTGAACCGGAGGGTTTGCCCGACCTATCACAAAATCAAAGGCATTATTGTTCATGCACCCATGTGCCAGTGTCTGTAATGCCTTTGCTACCTATGGACAAGACTCCAATGATCACCACAGTGTCACTAGCATCGTCGTCTCTGCCACTTCGAGTCGAGCCAACTTTCCCGACACCGCCCAACTCCAATGCTTGAGTGGCATTAGGTTGTCTTTCCACTACTGCCGGCTCGGACCCATCCCACAACCTTTGCATCCTTCGAGAGGAGTTGCCTCCACTAAGAGACAGGAGACAGTAAAAGGTATCTCCTAGCTCGGACAGTAGTCCTTTGCCCGCAGTTATCCCACTGCTCTTATGACAGCCGTTCGTTGCGAACGGCGAACCCTTGCCCGCGAACTACACGCCATACCAAGTTCGTAGCACGAGTTCTCTGCGCACGTTACATCAAACTTGCATTTTCCCACTGCAATCGTTGCCCCACTGAGGGTGTGGCCTGCCAGTTGAGAGTCTCTTCGTGCCAGCTCTTCTCCCTCCTTGGATTAATCTTCGCGCGACCAGCAGGGATTCTTGCACACCTGCAGATCCGAACGAGAGATTTGTGGGACCGCAGCTCGTGCGTGCCATGTGCTTGAAGCTTTCGCATCTCTCTTGTCTCTGTATCTTAACGTCTTTGCATATCGCTGTCGCTACACTTTCTCGTTGGTGCAACTAGCTGTTTACCTTGCTATCGCTGCGGGTCATAGCTATTTGACAAGATGCCCGACCTCGGGAGCAAAGACGATATGAACATCATATCTGCTCTTGGGCAACCTCCGGAAGATGGGCCATCAAAGGAAGATGCCGCCCACACTGTGCCAGCCAAATACCACGGCACTCGAGCAGATCAACAGGATATGGTGATGCTAGGGAAGAAGCAAGTCCTTCGGGTACGTATGGCTATTTGTCTAGCTTGGTACAAGTGCTGACTAGAGGTACAGAGGAACTTCAAGTTTATAACTATGTTAGGCTTCGGATCGACTGTCATCTGTAGTTGGGAGGTCATCTTGCCGTAAGCAAATCTACCGTAACGACTCTGGGACTCCGACTAATCTATCAATCAGCGTTTTCTCTTTCGTCCTATATGACGGAGGTACGGCATTATTATTCTGGGGTTTCATAGCCATTGGGCTCGGTATGATGCTCGTCTACGCGAGTTTGGCTGAAATGGCTAGCATGTGAGCATCTAAACCGATATCTGAACAGGAGTGACTGGGCTGACTCCATGCAGGTGTCCTACAGCTGGTGGACAGGTACGGAACCGAGAGAGCCAACCCTATATGACGTTTAAGACACCGTGCTAACTTGTAGCTTTCGCACTGTAGTATCATTGGGTGTCTGAGTTCGCGCCGCCCAAGTACCAGAAGATCCTAAGTTACACGACAGGCTGGCTTTGCGCGGTTGGCTGGCAAGTGTTCCTCGCATCGGTCGCTTTCATGGTAGGCGGCATTATCCAGGGCCTCATTGCGCTGAACGACGACACATACGGCTTCGAAGCATGGCACGCTACTTTGCTTACCATCGGCATCATGGTCTTCGCCATCTTTTTCAACACCTTCCTGGCAGTTCGACTTCCTTTCGTCGAGGGCTGTATTCTGATCCTCCATCTTGCTGGCTTTTTTGCGGTGTTCATACCGATGTGGGTATTGTCGCCTCGAGGAAAGGCGTCGGATGTTCTGTTCAACTTTGAGAACAACGGTGGCTGGCCGACTACTGGTCTCTCGTCTATGATAGGACTGACGGCACCCTTGACTGCGTTGATTGGATACGACTGCTCCGTACACATGTCTGAGGAGCTCCAGGACGCTTCTATCACTATGCCCAAGGCCATAATGTGGACAGTCGGTCCAAATGCAGCCTTTGGATTCCTAATGGCCATCACTCTCTGCTTCACCGTGGGCCCAGATCTCGTGGCAATCAGGGACACTGCACTGGGACAGCCCTTCATCCAGGTCTTCTTCAACGGCACCCGATCGTACTTGGCGACAAACTTCATGGTTGGGATTGTCATTGTCTGCCTGACTTCGTGCTGCATCAGCGAAGTGGCTACTGCTTCGAGGCAGCTATGGTCGTTTGCCCGCGACAACGGTCTCCCTGGCAGTCGCTGGCTTTCACACGTGGCGCCAGGATGGAATATCCCCATGCGGGCCGTTCTCACCTCGTTGGTGATCACATCGCTCCTCGCTTGCATCAACCTGGGCAGCGCAACCGCCTTGAACGCCATCAACTCGCTTGGCGGAGTATCAGTGCTATCTTCCTACATCGTCACCATCGGTGTTCTTGTCCACAGACGTCTTTTCGGACCTCCTTTACCGCCACGTCGCTGGAGCTTGGGCAAATTCGGGCTGCCGATCAACATTGCTGCGCTGTGCGTTACGATTCCGCTCTGGTTCTTCTTGCTCTGGCCGCTTGAGCAGCCTGTGACACCGGTCAACATGAACTGGGCGAGTACTATGTACGGCGGTGTCATGATCTTCGCTATTGTGTACTACGCGATTTGGGGTCGACATGTTTATGTGGGCCCTGTCATGCTCGTTAAGAGAGACGATTGATCGTTACCGTGAGCTTTTGACACATGACGACAATACGACTACAGGACTGCGATGCGGGCACGCCAGGTCCTTAGTTCCGGATAACGAAACCCACCATCTTCGCCTGGATTTTCTCGTAATGATTCTCGCGAAGAGGTCTGGAGGGATTGCTGAACAATGTCGTACATCAACGGCTGGATTGTTGGAGCCATCCTCATATGTGTCACTCTGAGGGCCAGGCTCTCTCGGTGGCTTCGCTATCGGGATGACAGAATGATGCAAGCCACCTGCCTCGTCGGACTTGGGATTGAATGTGGCAGATGGTGAGGCCTCGCACGTTTGGCAAGACCACTGTGAGACCAAGAGCTCAACACTGAACGCTTGGAGAACTGAGAGACTATAATACTCAGGACGGGCGCTACTCGCCGGGAAGCTCTGTTTGAAATGGTCCCACGATATCTCTTTGCGATTTCAATGTGGGATGAGGATTCAGAAGGGAGTCAAGATGGAAGACAGATATTGAGAGGGCGTTGCTGTATGAATGGCTACGGAGACATGTATGAGTGAATCAAGCCTGGCGCACAAGGGCGAGTGGATCGATGAGACTATATACAGATGTACGATATCGTATCAAGTCCGGCAAAGATCCTGTGTTTGTGGTTAGCATAACTGGGACGCGATGGGATCGAGTGCATGTATACGGAGATCTTGAAAGCAATCGAGTAAGCGAGCAATTTTAGGCCACTCGACATCTTTGCATCCCTCAACCTCACCTAGTAATGCTACATATTTATCTTCATACGATTACTCCCACCTGAGCACACTTGAGTGAGCTGAATCGGTTTATTGTGATGGTACATGTGAACAAGAGGCGGATGGATAGGGTTAGGGTTAGTGTTAGCATCCCAGGCGGCCATCCTTCACATGCACACTGCAGCATCCAAGCTCTCCTACAACTTTCACTTGTCCACCCATTTGTGTCGCAAACCACTTTACCGTCGCTACAGCCTTCTAGCACGCCGCTCACTCGCACACCGCGCCATGATACTGCGGTGAAAATATCAACACCCAAGTCGCGATCCACACTCGCGCAACCATGTCGAGCCAGACATACGACCTCCACCGCGCGCTCTTGCGACCAGCCATCGTCCACATACTGCGCGCCGCAGGCTTCCACAGCACCAAACCGACCGTCCTCGACACTGTCGCCAATCTCGCCGAGCGCTACCTGATGCTTCTTGCGCAAACAACAGCCGCACACGCCATTTCGAGCCATAATGACCCAGTACCAACTATCACAGACGTTCGCATGGCGCTGGCCGAATGCGGCGCACTGTCACCGCTATCAGGCGCCGCCGAAGAAGACTGGAGAGAGCGCATGCGCAGGCCCATGAGCGAGATCGAAGCGCCCGAGAACGGTGGGCTCACACGAGCGCAGGCCGAGAAGAAGCGACGAGAGGAGGAAGACCTGAAAGATGTGCGGGATTTCATGCGGTGGTTCGAAAGCTCACAGCACACTGAGATGCGCCGCATTGCTGGCCTCATCCACGATGCGAGCGCGGTAGGCGCTGCCACGGCGCCTACTATCGGCGTGGGAGGCGGTGTCGTTCAAGCAGAAGATTACCTGCAGGTGTTGAAGAACAAGCAAGGCAAATCAACCGTCGACATAAGATATCAAGGCACTGCGCTAGGACAACCAGCAGAGGACCGCACTGTGATCATCGAAGGTGGGCCAGTGTGCACTCTAAGGGACTGGAGGCCGCCACAGACTTACGCAAAACCCAATGTGATCGATCTGCCAGCGGCGAAGGAGATTCAGGAGGATGAAAATATGGCAGACTCGCCGAACGGAGTGGGCGAGGATTCACCTATGGAGGATATTATGACCAGTGCCTGACCGCTGGGGCAGCTCTGGCATTGGACTATTTTGACAATCTTAGCGCAGGCGTTGGTGGACAAAAATTGTATTCAAGGTTCGAACAACTATTCTCACTTTTCATACTATGTGCCATCTGGGATTGTGCTGGCAGCGCATCCTGGTCTCCCTTTGTGCCATATTGGATTTGGCCGACAGACCACACATCAGGAACTTCTACACAAGTCGAATCAAGAGACGATACTTGAAAATGATGACACCCTGGGGAACACTGAACGTGTGTGCAAAGGCATGCTATACCAGCAAGCACGGCCATACGTCCTCACGATGAACCACCTTCCCACGGTGCCATCTCCCGCTTCACCTCATCCCACTTGAACACTCCACCATCACCGACATTATATCGATAGTAATTCTCCGTCCCGCCCTTCACCATCGCTTTCCTGAAAGTAATATTGATCCGACCTTTCCCAACCTCGCCACCCTTACGCTTTGGTATGCTGTGTAACCAACAGCTCTGCGTCTTGCCCTTCATCAGAATCATATCTCCACTGCTGAGCGGGAACTTCATCGGTTTGGTTTCCGACTCATCCTTCCGCTCAGTCGGCTTGTGCTTCAAGAGGAAGTCTCGCTGTGCTCCGAGTGTGAATGATGCGATAGTGGGTAGTGCGCCCAGAAAGCGCTCGTCGTCGCTGTGATAGCTTATACTGTCATCCCCAGAGGCGTAGTAATTCACCAGAGCGAAGTTGAAGGTGCAGCCAGTGGCGTTCTCGGTCAATTTTCGCAGAACGTCTAGACATTCTGGCAGTGGTCGTGGTTGGCATTTGTATGCATCTTTGGCGACTGGTTTGCCTGATGTTGCTTCTATAGCTCGGCCCTGCTCATCAAACCGCGAGGTCTCGTCGATGCCGAAGACCGTTGTGTAGCGTGGCGTGTTGATCAGCGTCTCAGTTGGACCTCGCTTGATGGTGTATTTGACTCTGTAGAAGAAGAGCTCAGAGCGAAGGAATTCGAAGAGGTCGCGGGAAATCTCTTTTGGAATGTAGGGCTTGAAATAGAGAAGATCAAGGTCTGGTTTGTCGTTGATCACTATTGCCTCTTCGGCAGGAGCAAAGTTGAGCGTTTCGAGTATGCTGGAAGGTAAATGAGGAATCGAGAATGGGTATGTTGAGTGTGTTGATTTGGAGATGTTGGTTTCGTCTGTCTTGTCGGCGTCTGCGATTCGTGATCGTTTAGTCGGTGGTGGCGCGAAGAAACTATCGAGTGTTCTTGGTCGCTTTGTGGTGGCCATGTTGGATGCGATAGTGTAAGCTCGGGTACAGGTTCGTAAGTGGTTTATTGATCGAATGCTTGCTGAACAAACTATGCTTAAACAGAATCGCATTCTATTGACGCGTTGTTCGTTAATCTACTGCGCGGAAGACGCGATCAAGAGATCGATGACGTCAAGCTCCTGCCGTGTTTGCAATTGCAAGACGAGTGAGATGCGCGATCTGGTCGTCTGGTCGACTGTATTATTGTTCGAATCAGCCATTTTCATTTACAAGCATAACAGCAAGCTGCAATCTGTGGACAATCTCGATAATTCTGGTATATGACAAGCTGCTATCGACGAGCGTACACCCCTTGCAAGATTGAGTCTGTACGCGTGTCTCCCAGCACCTCGCATGCTGTTACCGCCGGTTGTAGAGATCCAGACCATTGAAGAGATTACTTTCTTTTGGACCAGTCCACGATCCAAACAAACCCATCAGCACTTTCAATCTCTTATGCTGGCAGCACTGCTAGAACGAATGAGCAGGGGGAGCATTGGCTCCACAAAAGCGCGCCACGAAGGATTCGTATTTGGGTTTGGTTACATTGCTCTTATACGAATGGACGGTAATCCCTACAACTCCTCATTCTCCTCAATTGTTACATTATTTACTCCAGGGAACAGTGGTAAAGCAGTCATGCGATTGCAGGCTGCCCACTGCAGCAGGCATTGAGAAAGCTCTTGAGTGCCGTGCCAAAGAGTGCAGAGCCTCCAGCCATGATCTCATGCATTCTGCTTGGCCTACTTGGCGGTCCACACCTCATGCTCGGTATACTTTGCACAGCCTTTGGCTGCCAGCGAGGTAGTTGTAGTTGCTTGCGATACGGCATCTTTTTGCCGTGTTCCTGTATCGTTACTGCACACAAAGCTCCTGCCCTAAGCATGGCGTCTATAGCTGCTTGGCGATTGTCAGATTGGCGACAAAGGCGGCTCAGAATATGTTGTCAGGACGCGTGTGCAGTTGCCACTGCTAAGATATCCTTCCAAGATATACCACTGACGCTGCATTTGATGCATCAACCCAGGACCCATCCTCAAAGCGTTCACTACTTCAATGCACTAGGAATCCTTTCGAGATCCACGGCGGCTACCCGATCAATAGCCTTGCATACATACCGTATATGCATGCAAGTCCTCCAGGCTAAAGGCATCCTCTCGTTTCCCTAAGTGGCTGCCTGGTTAATGTTTCAGCAATTAGCATTGGGCGTCGTCTAATCTCACGATATTTGAAGCAAAACCTCACCTACTTGGGTTACCGAAAGATTTCAATACCAGATCACACCACACTACACGGTGAATTATTCTTCTACGCGTGCCGAGAACGAGCCGCAACGATGGCGCTCACGCGTCTTGGTCGACAAATATGGACGCTGTTCAAGAAAGATCTTACCATTGTGCTTTGGCGCAGTTGGTTTTCGACCTTTCTTCGGGCCGTTGCGTTGCCTATTGCTTACATGTTCTTCATTGCCTACGTTCGGAACTTCTTCCTACCACCATCGGAGTATGGCGTTGCCTCGTCTTACAATCCGATCAGAGACATTACGACCGAGGTCTTCAATTCGTCCACCTCACTGGGAGGCCGAAACAGGGTGGTCTTCATCAATGAAGGAACTACCGGAGGTCAAATCGAGACGCTGATAGATCGGCTTGCGACTCGATTGAGCGACGCCGGTGCTGAAGTGCATCGTATCTCCGACGAGAACGAACTATTCGATCTTTGTCCCAGCACCTTGACAGGCCTCTCTCCTTGCTACGGGGCTGTATCTTTCGAATCTTCTCCCACTGAAGGTGGAGTATGGGCATACACAGCGCGTGCGGATTTCGGACTTGGCCTTTCACCTTATGTCAACTCTGCCGACAACGACGCTCAGGTCTTCGTCTTACCCTTTGTGCATGCGATAGATGCAGAGATCGCCGCCATCGAGGGTGTGCCATTCCCTCTGGAGCAATATGAATACCCTTTCACCTACGAGACTCGCCAGGAGCGCGCCAACGATATACAGCGATTCTTCATGAGGGCGCTATATAACTATCTGGCGGTCGCGATGTTCATCGGCATCTGTGGTATATGCTATCACATGCCCGGTCATATTGCTACAGAGAGAGAGCTAGGAATTTCGAGCTTGATCGACTCAATGCTTTATACGTCGCATCAGAGTTATGCTATGCTTGCTAGACTCATCTCGGTCTACCTCTCTTTTGCGGCCGTCTATATGCCCAGCTGGCTTGCGATGGGAGCCATTGTTACGACTCTGATGTTTGAGCAAACCTCAGAAAGCATCATAGTTCCGTTCCACCTGCTCACGGGGCTATCTCTTACTGGGTACTCGATCTTCATGGCAAGCCTTTTCCGCAAAGCCCAACTCTCCGGTACTGCTGCGCTACTTCTGGCCTTAATCCTGGCAATCATCTCACAGTTTATACCTAGGACTGAGATCATACAAGGAGTACTCGGATGCCTGTTTCCCCCGGCCACATACACTTTCTTCCAGATTGAGAACGCCTACATGGAAGGATTATTGCAGCCATACCGACTTCGCAACTCTTTCCGGTGGGAGACCAGGCTTGATGGCTACTACTACTTTGTTTTCCTGGCCGTCCAGATAGTGCTCTATCCGCTCTTGGCATGTCTCGTCCAATGGAGCATGTACAGTACTCCTGCACGCTGTCGGAAACCTCTCACAACAACTGATGGCTCCGCGCTCCGAATCGTTCATTTCACAAAAGTCTTCCAGCCGAGCTTGTGGAAGCGAATTTTCGGGCGAAGCAAGCCCTTCAAAGCGGTCGACGATCTCAACCTTTCGTTGTCACGAGGCCATGTAGTGGCATTGCTCGGCGCGAACGGAAGTGGAAAGAGCACCACACTGGCTGCGATTGCGGGAACCCAATCAACGTCTCATGGACACATAGAACGAGATCCCAGCCTAGCACTGGGTTTCTGCCCACAA
>Ga0265797_10000994_pt1 | contig 51161 bp, 37 predicted proteins | sample P2T30metagenome_FD_192433 | JGI IMG/M metagenome (GOLD analysis project Ga0265797, IMG submission 192433) | Plant litter microbial communities from East Loma Ridge, Irvine, California - P2 T30 | ecosystem: Environmental > Terrestrial > Plant litter > Unclassified | place: USA: California...
GAGTCACGCTACGGAACTGGACACCCGAAGGAGGAAGTGCCAAAACACCCACACATGTGAACGTCTACAGAGCGGAGGAGACGCTTGCTGGCAGCGGTCTTGATGGGCAAGGTATGGTCTTGGTGGCACTCATGAGTGGAGGCGACTACATCCCGGAAGGCATACCTGGATGTGGACCGAAGGTGGCATGTGATGCTGCGCGAGCAGGCTTCGGCAAGGAACTTTGTAATTTGCGAAAATCCGACAAGGACGGACTGAAAGCCTGGCGGGATCGGTTACAACACGAAATCCGGACCAACGAGTCGAAGCTCTTCAGTCGTAGAAACCAGAAACTGGTGATACCGGACGATTTCCCCAATCACGAAGTGCTGGGATACTACACGAAACCTTGCATCTCTTCCGCCACGAAACTGGCGCAACTCCGCGAGAGCCTCAAGTGGGACCAAGAAATCGACTATCCTGCTTTGCGCTCTTTTACGGGCGACGCTTTTGACTGGCGATGCGTAGGCGGAGCTAAGAAGTTCATCAAGAATCTGGCCCCTGCTATACTGGTGCGCCGCTTACGCTTAATCGCGGAAGCAGGGGAAGAGTTTGAAATTGAAGCCCAGGCACAAGCAGAAGCAGCTTTGGTGACTAAAGTACACGGAAAGAGAAACCATGCGACTACCGACGGGGAACTGGAGCTACGCATTTCGTTCACTCCCTCAAGTCTTGTTCCCATCGATCTCAGTATTGAGGATGAGGAGGATGATTTTCTCCCTGCAGGCCAGGACGAGAATGATAGTGAGCCAGAGGATGGATTTGCCACTTTGCCTAGCGAAACGCCGACTGAGGCATCAGAGGCAGAAGAGGCGCCAAGATCACCTACGAAGAAGGTTCGACAGGCCACACCTTACGATCCCGATGCTGCTGAAAAACTCTGGATTCTCAAGGACTTCTTACAACTCGGCTGTCCCCTGCTCGTAGAGGATTATGAGGCTTCACTGCGGAATCCCAAAGAAACAGTGAAATCCAAGCGAAAGGCCACCGCAACTAGTGCCGGAACCGCAAACATACACGCCCCCAAGCCCAGAGCGCCCAGGAAGACCAAGGCGAGCAAAGCGAACGACATGCCTGCCAATTCTCTCATGCGGCACATGCAGGTCACTAAAGCTGCGTCTCGGCCACCGGTGCCGCAACCCAGCAAGGAGGCTGACAATCGCCACGATTCTGACGACGAGATGCCTTCGATGTCTGGGTTCAAACTACCTTCGACGCAGGTTCCTCCTCACATGATGCGCAAAACCGTGCCGAAAACACGAATTCCAGACGACTTTTTCGCGTCGTCACAGCCCGCTCCGACCACACGCCCGTCGAAGGAGTCAGAGCCTCAGTGCACGCCCAAGAAGTCTAACAGACTGAAGCGGCCATCGCCAGAGTTCTCCACCCCACGCGCTGGTAGAGGGCGAGCAGATATTACGGCATACTTTTCGCCAACGCCGAGAGCAAATCGAACTCAGTCGCAAGGTGTGCTGCCAGACCAGGGCGCAAATGAGAAGTCAGCAATTGAGATTGTCGACCTCCTTTCGTCTTCTCCCATGCAAGACGTGCCTCGAGACCCCAGTCCTACGCCGCGACAACCGCGATTCGAAGATGCAGATGATATTCTCCCGCCGCTTCCGGGGACGGTCACCAAACGACGGAAGACACGACGTGATCGGGGGCCTTTGAGGAAGAGCCTGAGTGCTCCAGTGCAAACCTCCAGTCCATTATTTATGCCTAGAGACGAGAGCCCCGACATGGACCTTGGCTTCGAAGCTGAGATGAAAAATACTGGTAACGGCCACGAGTGGCAGCCGTCACCAGATCTCAAACACTACAACCACGATGCTGGCGATCGGGCTCCACAGGCTGATCCTCCCGCTGGCCGCCCATTCTTCGAGTTCTCATCCTCGCAACACTCACTACCAACTCCACCAGCCGAAACGACTTCTCCCGCAGCTCTACCATCACTCAGGCCAGAGCCAAGTTCTCTACCCTCACTGACCGAAGGCGGCTTCATCCGACGCATCCAGCCAGCACAACCAAGCAAACCAACAACCCCTCCTCCAACCGCCAACCCAGAGACCCTCCCACGAAACGATCCACCCTCAAACCCCGCTCCAGAGAGAGAAACAATAACCCTCTCTTCCTCCCCCATGGCACCGCCTCCACCACGAACAACACTCCCATCGCCACCTCCACCGCGAGCAACACAGATCAGCAATCCGCAATCCGCCCCAATCCCCGCGCCCAAACCCAAACCCAAGAAACCCAAGAGCAAAGCAATCATGCTCCGCGAGTCTCTCCCCGGCACCTGGCGCGCCGCAACCGACGAAGAAGCCGAAGCGCTCGACTTGACCGGCGATGGCAGCGGTGTGCGCAAAGACCCTTCTGGGCAGAGAGCAGGGCAGAGGGCTGGCAAGAGGGCGGCGTGGAGGACGAGTGGGGTTGAGGTGTTGGATTTGACGGGGAGTTGAGCGGTGCTTGTACTGGGTCTCGAGGCACAGTGGCTTCTTTTGGTGATGGAGGCGGATGAGGGATTTTATGAATCTATGATGTTTATGAGAAATGGGGTGAAGTAAGCGTTGTATAGTGGAAGCAAAAGGACTAGCATAGGGCCAACAGTACAGGATGTGCCACCAAGCCACTCTTCCCAAAGCCATCATATGCGAGTATTTTAAACTCGAGATCATGAAGTGCAACTTTTCCAGTACTGCAGCTTTCATCGTACCAGGCTCAGGTATCATGCTTTGAGCCAACACATCACGAATAACAGCAAAGACTTCAACAGTAATAAGAGGATTCTTCTTTGGAGGTACTTGTATAAAAGTTTTACACACATCATACATCTCGCCCATAGCGATAAAAGAGAACACATCATCAACGCCAGAAAAGCCCAAAAAGTTTTTGTCCCACACAAGAAGTCATCGAAGAACGCCAGTGATTCCAACCATGCAGAGATCGAAGAATCCAGATTCAGGAAGAAGAAGAAAGACGAGGGCGCCGCTCAGCCTTCTAAGCCTTGCTGGTCTTCTTCTTCTTCTTCTTGGGCTCCTCGTCGTCCTCGGCACCGCCCACGCTCTTGCGAGCCTCCTTCTTCGCCTTCTTGGCCTCCTTCTCAGCCTTCTTGGCAGCCTTCTCAGCCTTCTTCGCGGCCTTGTCGGCCTTGTCGTCCTTCTTGGGCGCGGCGGCCTCCTCGTCGCTGCTGACGTCCGAATCGGGCTCGGCGACGACCTCGGGCTTGCTCTTCTTGCTCTTCTTGGGCTCCTCGACCTCCTCGACCATCTTGCGCTTCTTGCTGCTGACGGCCTCGGTTTGTTGGACCTCGGGCTCGGCCTCGCCGTTCACGGGTGCATTGGCGTCGATGCCGTCGGCGTCCTTGTTGTACTTGCGGGCCTCGGCGATGGACCACTTGCTGGCCTTCTCCTGGCCACCGGGGCCAATGGCAACACCGGCGGGCTTGAGGGGCTTGCCCTCAAGAGCGCGCAGGCGGCGCTCGACGAGAGCGCGGCCGGAAACACCGACCTCAGCCTTCTCCTCCTCAGTAGGCTCCTCAGCGCCGGCCTCGGCGTTCTGGCCCCAGGGAGAGAGCGCGTCGACACGGAGACCGAGAGTGGCCTTGGTAGCGAGCATACGGGCGATCTTGCCCTTGTTCTTGCCAGTTGCCTGGCCGATGAGGGAGGCGTGGTAGATGAGACCGTACTTGGGTGTGTCGTGCTTGGTCTTAAGAGCGCGGAAAAGCGCCTTCTCGGCACCGAGAATCTGGATGGTGGAAGCGGGGGACTTGGCCAAGTTCATGAGGGAACCGGCGTGAGCGATAAGACGAGCACCAACGAGGTCACCAACAAGGGTGGTGAGGTTGGGTGCGATGGCCTGCATACGGGCAGTGAGGTAGGAAGAGAGCTGCTGGCGGTACTCGGTGAAGCCAACAACCTGCTCGGCGAGAGCCTGGATGTTGTCCAAATCCTCGGGGGTGATCTCAGTACCCATAGAGACTTCAGCGGCGGCCTTGACGGCACCCTCAATCTCCTCGGGCAGGACACCAGAGAGGTCGGTGGAAGAGGCGGAAGTACGGAGACCCATGGTCAGGACAACGCGAGCGTAGGCAACGTTGTCGTTGATGATGCGGGCCATCTCGGGGAAGTGCCATCCGTACCATTCCTTCACACGCATAGCGTAGGTGTTGAGCTCCTTGTCAAGGTCGTCGAGAAGAGCGATAGCCTGGATGATCATGGTGTCGACCTTGTCGGGGGAGAACTTGAGCTTGTGACGGGAGAGAGAGTGGGACAGACCCAGGCTCATGGTGTTGAAGTCCTGGGGAAGGATATCGGGGATGAGCGAGGGGAGGTGCTCGCGGACAGCACGGAAGACATCGGCGGTGGTAGAGTCGGAGATGGGAGAGATGTCGAGACCAGGGAGCTTGGTGATGGAGTTTCCGAGCTTGGCGTCCTGGACTGCGAGCTGGACCTTCTTCTCGTCCTTGAGGGAGTTGAGCATGGAGGCGAGCATGGGGGTGACCTTGACATGTTGTTAGTGCTTGTCCTTGTGTGTCTTGCGGCTGAACGCCAGAGCGTGGTTCCAATGAGCAGGACGGCAGAAATGCAACGATGGAGGGCTTCTCTTGACGTTGCGTTGCGCGCATTGAAGATTTCGTCCAAGACGCCAGAAGCTCTCCCACATTGCGATTCCTGCCCGATCCCCATTCTCTTCCACGGCTCCGTGCACCCAGTAATCTTTCTCAAAGACACACCTTTCCGTCGGTCAGAGCGGCAGCCTCCTCGAGCGCGCTGGCGGCGTTCTCGAACTTCTTGAACTCCTTCAGCTTGAGCAGGCCGGCGGTGCCCTCGGCAGTGCTGGTCTCCTCGACCAGATCATCGCGCTTGAGCAGCTTCTTGTCCTTGGCCTTGAGGAGCGCATAACCGGCCGAGGTCTCGGTGAGGATGAAGAGCACCATTTTTTCGTGTAGTCGGCGCTGGCGCGGCGTGTGTCGTGTGTGGTGTATAGGAATTAATCAAACAATCAATCAGGCCGGTGATTGAGACTCTCGCGCGCTCGCAGAGAAAATAAAGGCTCTGCTAAGTTAGTATGGCGAGTTTGGGTGTATGCGCGCGGGTAGCAAGAACCTCAGTATCTTCTCTGCAACTCGTCCCAAAAGCTCCAAGAAAAAAGCGCACCCAGCGGCGCACGGACGCCGGGACGGACGCACCCGAGTAGAGCTAGAGCTGCAGAGCTTCATGAGGCTGTGCGGCTGTGGATACATCGAATGTCTTTTCATGGTGTATTATATGATGTAATTCTTTCTGCACTAGGAGGTAATATATGGGCCATTGTACCAAGGCTTGTTTTGTGCCCGGACAAGAACATTAGCGCTATTCTTTTTGCCGTTGAAACAATCGATTTTCGTGGTGGATTTTCGTCCAGTTCGTGCCTGAGGCCCTCCGTGTACTCCTCCAAAGCCCGCGACTTCACTCACGACTTGCGATAAACACACACACATCATGTGATACCATCGATTAAAGGCGGCACTTGCTGTCGCATATATCCACATCCAACACAATGTCAACACCCACCACTTCCCGCCACGCCGACTATTTCGCCTCTCGTCCCGTCCCACGCGCACGACCTTCCGGATCATTCGCTGCCACAGCTGGCACTCCCGGGTCTCCGCGAACACCTTTGATCGGACGCAGCATATCTGGCCAGTTTGGAAGTCCTGGAACGCTGAGCAGAGAGCCTGAAGAGCTCGTAATATACGAACTACACCCTCGGTCTTTGAGCGCTGGTTTCGCGGGAGAGAGCAGGCCACGGTGTGTGCACAGGTTCGGGTACCATTTGGGTGATGGCAGACGGGTGGGCGATTTTCGCGAGTTCTCGCAGAAGCCTGATAAGAAAGTACTATGGAACAAGGACGATGAGCGATGGGGCGAATCCTACGAGCTATACGGTGCCAATGTTCGAGACCTGGACCTTGCTCTGATGTCGGATCGCCTGGAGCGTGCTGTCCGTCAAATCCACACCGAACATCTACAGTTGGTGTCTTCACGCACACTGAAAGCTGCCCTGATTGTCCCTTCACTCACTCCGACGCCAGTACTTGAAGTTGTGCTGCGGGTGCTTTTCCAACATTACGCTCAGCCACCTACAATCACATTGCTCACAACACCAGTATTGTCATGCCTCAGTGCTGGCCTACGAAGTGCACTTGTTGTGGAAGTCGGATGGGAAGAGACAAGTGTCACGGCTGTTGGCGAGCACAAAACTGTGGCTGAGCGCCGTACCGTAAAGGGAGGAAAGCTACTGGCGAGAGAGATGACAAATCTGTTGCAAACGGCAGGCGGTGGAGAGAACATCGATCTCGCATTCACAGAGAACGTCATGCGACGAATGGCTTGGTGCAAACCACGTAAAACTGGCGATGATCACGAGCCCGAGGACGCCACCATCAACATACCTCCGCCCAACGACGCCTCTCCCGACCTGTCCATCCCATTCTCGCAACTCGCCCAACCAGCCGAAACGACTTTCTTTCAACCACTGACGGACGACCATGACCTCCCACTCCCAGAGCTCATGTTCAACACCCTCCTCGCCCTTCCCGTCGACCTCCGTGCCCTCTGCATGTCACGCATAGTCCTCACAGGACCACACAGCAACATCCCCGGCCTCAAGACTCGCCTGCTAGCTGAGCTCTCTCAACTCATCGAGGCGAGAGGCTGGGACGTCGTCGAAAGCTACGGCAAAGCCGCCAAACCTCTTCCTCAGAGGCTTCTTGAGCGTGTGGCAAATGCACCACCTGTCGCATCGACTGACGCTAATGGTGGTATACCGATCAGTGAGAGGCCTCATGATGACCTTGCGGATCGTCTTTCGCAGCAAGTTCTGCACTCCACGGCGAAGGATAAGGAGAAGGTGGTCAAGGGTGTTGTGAGAGGTGTCGAGACGCTGGGTGCTTGGAGTGGGGCGAGCATGATGGCGAGTTTGAGGGTGAAGGGCAAGGGCGAGGTGGAGAGGGAGGAATTCCTGCGAGACTCAGCGCTAGCCTTGTCTGTAGTAACGAGGCTGTAGCAGTTGCAAGAAAGGTTGTCGCTTGGACTGAATCATAGACCGATGTCCTGAATCGTCGTACACATCGATCCTCGCGCATGACCACAGATCAAACTTCGAAATCTCAGGTTGCGATCCACATTGGGAGGCTAAATGGCGCGGCCTTGGTTCCCGCCGCCCATAGCGAAATGCATAGCATTGAGTTCCTGAGCTCTGACCTGCATACACGCATTCATTGCAAGCCAACATCGAAGCATGTCATGGAACAATCTCACCAATAGCCGTAGCACTTGCGCTTGGACTGCCGCTGCCAGAGTGCTTTTCTTCCAAGTCCTCGTGCACGCTGTCATGGCGCGTCGTCGACAAGATCTCGGCGACTGCGATCGGCCCCACCTCATCCACGGCAACGCTGACGAGATTGCAAACGAATTTGTCCCGTGTTGTCGAACCCGATAGCACGTCGCTAAACAGTTCGTCGCGATCTCGTCGCGCTGCTGACGGATTGTCGTATGGCCCGCTGTCGGTGAAGTTGTTGGCATCGACTTCTGCCGCAGGAGAAAACAACTGCAAGATTCGCATGTACACCCAGTGCCCAGCAGTGAGATCGTTGATCGTCGTCTTGACAGGAGCCATGCTCGTGTCCGTGGAAGGACCCGCGTCGCCGCGGCGCTCGAGGAGTAGCTGGAAAATCTCAGGGTTGCCCCATTCCACGTGTGATTGCAACCCTCCGGGCCGTAGTCCAGCAGGAAGTTGACCATGCCAGTGTTCCCTTTCGCGATTGCGTCGCTCGATAGAAACGACATGTCGCTTCCTGCGTCGAAGGCGGCGCCTGCGTCGAGGAGAATTCGGGCACAAGTCTCGTGCGAACGCAGGATCGCGTGCTGCAGCGCGAAGTCATAATCAGCCTTGCCATAGATGCTGTGTCTACGGAGGCAGCTTGCTAGAGCCCCATTGTACAATCCAGATCCATGCGTAGCATCGATACTGGAGTTTGACTCAAGCGAACGTTGCGACTGCAGACAGGAGACAGCGTGAACTGGCTTAGCTGGGTGGTTATCAATAGTCGTCTTCCGTGGCGACTTATTTGGCCAGATCGTGCGCCGCGGGAGGTAACTCAGGTGCACGTTGAGAGTGGTATCGCTGAGTGGTATACGTTCGGCACCATTTCCTTGCTGCAGATGATCGTCGGTGCTCAGCATACCCATTTCGTCACCCGTCACTTCTCGGCAGCGTCCGAAAGATGATAGCAAGTCCGAGGAGATCTGCTGGCGATGATCTGGCTCCAGAATGACTGGCGCGGCCGCTTGGGAATGGACGTTTAGCTTGCGTGTTTGTGGTACGAAGACGTGACGCTTAACGGTATTCAGCTTGGGGTGGATGCGGATGCGTTTGAAGCTCGACACATCAAAATCATCTACCGTGTTCTGCTTTCGTTTCTTCGCTGGAGGTGCGGGTCCAAATGTGGGTTGGAAAGATGGTTTCCCAAAGGTTGGCTTCTTCTCCCACGGATTGGGTCTTTGTGGAGTTGGTCCTGGAGTGGTCTCGTGGATTTCAGTGATGCGCCGGAAACACAAGCCGCAGTTGTCGCTGTAGCTATGTCAGTGTGTAGTCGCGAATCGGAACGATTGGTCTGGACTCACCACTGGATGTCTCTGTTACCTGGACCCATGACATCGGCCTGGCATCTTGGGCAAGCAGCGACACTGTTACTGTCTCGCCTACCATCGCTGCATGAATCGAAACGATTGACGGTGGTTTCACGCTCGAACAACAAGCTCATGTCAACTCTCTAGCCTGGAAGGAAAGCGCCTTCCCGGTGTGAATGTCGAGATATGTCTCGTCCGGTGGCATGGTCTTGCAACGTCCAATGTCCATTGACAACTTTCTCGTACCCTTGGATGCCGCGAAACCTTGTCTCTAGCACGAACGGCTCGTTGATCAGTGACCTCTCTAGATGGCTCGGGAGGAGATTCTGCAGTGCTAACACCGCCTTGTAAGTGGCGACATTAACAAACAGAATCTTGGTCACGACGGTCTTGATTTGTGTGCAAAGGTCTCCGACTCTTGACAGGTTGGCTAGTAACATCCCGGACATGGATCCTGCTTGCTTTAATACGGTCTTCGTCTCATTAAGTTCCGTGTTGATGTTCGACAACATGCTAGTCTGGACATTGAATTGCTGGGTCACGTTCCCTTCCAGATTCCTCAGAAAGTGCTGAGTGTCTTTGCCGACGCCCCTTGTACATGTCAGATTGCAAGCCCGCGTGTGAAGGGGTTTTCATGGAGCCTACCATGTTTTCGCGCCGAGCAGAACACTGAGGGATGTTGTTCGCGCAGCAATCTCCGCACGGAACCTAACAACATCCTCCTTTTCCCCAACCTGCCAATGAATCTTGGCGATAGCAGACTTGATGACATTCTTCCTCTGTGTGTTATCTCCAAGAGCTTTGTCGTACTTTACAAGTCGAGCTGAGAATGCCTGGATGAGGTTGCGGCAGCTGTCCGTGATCTTCAAGGCTGTTTGATGCAGAGCAACAGTTTCGAAGCTGGCGCCGGAAGTCCCGCTAGTATTGCACAGATGGTCGACTTTACGTAGCACGTCTTCGAGTAGTCGGAGCTCCTGGATCAGCTGCCTGTACTCAGCTTGAGAGCCACGACATCGGTCCAGCGCTTCCACGAGGTCTTTGACAAGTAGCGCAACAGCGATGATGTCCCCAACGGATCCAAAGGTCACTGGCATTTCCACTGAGTGTTGAAGATGTAAGGAGGAGTGTTCTGCTGCCCGAGAGAACCGTTCAGAAAGATAGGGGCCGCATGAGACATGTATGGACTGTGGCTGTGAACCCCCACTATGCATGTCGCTGCTTGTACTGTACAGCCTCACTTCACAGCCTCACCTCAGCCTCGCGTGGTTGCTTAGCACATTTCTTTGACGCCTGAGTCCAGCACAACCCACCGCGCGAGCTGGATCAGGTATGAATGATTGATCGGGGAAAAAGAATCGTACACAGGAGTGAATGGTTTCTCGTATCTCCCATTTGTGTTTGACGGTGGACAAGTCCATCCGGTGTGACTAGCTTGATGCTTTGGACACCTGGCATCGCGTCCTAGTACTACCCTATCAATGATCCAATCCAGAACTCTAAACGATCATTGCCAGCACGTAGCAATGCTGTGGTCCTTGAAAGCAGTGCCTCCCATTCGCATACAACAGATACATCAAAGACCATGTACACCTATACCAAAGATCTGGACCTGTACCGCTACTACAATCGAGGAAACAAACCAGACCTCATACCAAATCAGTCTCGCCAATGCTCCGCCAAAGCCTGCTACTTTAATCCATGCGTAGTTTCGACGATCAAACCGTTCAGCGCTCTGGCTCTGTCACAGCGTGTCGTGTAGCATAGTGTTTTCGAAGTGTAACCTCAACAGGTTCATTCCCTGCTACCATCGCCGCATCCAGAGCAGTCGTTCCACATCTTTTGCAACTTGCATCAGCCGCCGCGCCATGCGCAAGCAGGATCTCGAGCACATCGGTGCTATAGGGGGACGGCATGTCCCACGAGCCTCCTGTGGTCGCAAAATCATACTTAGTCGTCCTCACCAAGTTGGAATTTCTGTTGTTGAGCGCAGAGCGATGGCGGCTACAAAGCCTCGCGGCAAGTATCAAAGGACTGCAGCCCATGAGACATGTAGCAAACGTCGTGTTCGGATCCGCGCCAGATTTCAACAGGACGCGCAGACTATCCCGATGACCATTTCTGATGACCATTTGCAGCGGCGTGATCCGCTTAGCATCTCTCTGATTCGGACGTGCTCTGTGGTCGAGCAGCGCTTCGATCAAACGAGGCTGATCTTCGTCGCAATGTCTGAGTGCAACTAGCAGTGGACTACCCAGCGTTTGGCAGTGGTTGTTAGCACGAGCACCGCTTTTCATCAATGCAAGCGCTATGTCGACTGCACCTCTGCGAGCGGCGATGTGCAGAGGGCTCCCGATACAACGTGAAGCACTCATGCAATTTCCCAATTTCTGCCACGGGCCAGTGCGCATTCCAATTTGCTCCCCTTCAGTGGATAAATGTGACCCGATGGGATGAACCAAGTATCTGGCTGGCGGAGGAAGACCGTACTTCTCGGAGAGTTTGAGCTCAATTTGTGCGTACTTCTTGTAGAGGATGAGCTCAATTTCTACAAGGCGGCTGCATTGCTCGTAAACCAGGATGTGAAGTGCATTGGGCGGAGGTGAAGTGTCGTATTTCTTTTCTCCGAAATTACCTATGGTGCGCGATTTCACCAACAGGTAATCTTCGAAGGAGAACATCTCGTCAAAGGCCCGGACCTGGATGCCATGGCCTGCGGCATTTTCTGCGTGATTTAAGATGCCCCCCATGGCGTACTGCAAAAGGGGGAAGACTTTCTGAGCTCGTCGCCAACGCTTGAAAGGATCAACGGATGAACGGATGTCGTGCGAGATTTGAGTAAGCTGGAGATACTTGCGACACCACCGCGCGAGTAGAAGGTGGCTGGTGCCTAACGCGTTCTCTTCCAGCGTACGATCGATCTGCTCCAATCCAGTGTTTAAGGAGTACTGACGGACTGATTCGTGGATGAACTGGATCCGATCAGAAGCCACGATCTCCAGAAGGCCTTTGGAAGCGGATACGATAAACCTCCTGGTGGAGCTCTCTGCAATGGTTCTGTCCCAGTGCATTGCACCTTCGTACAGCTCTCCCTTGCTGAGTAGGACAGCAGTGTGGAATTCTTGTAACTTAAGGGGCTTTGTAGAAAACAAAGCCCACTGCAGCGTTGCCACAAGACACTCATCATGGCCGGCCTTCTTTAATGTATCGTCTAACAGCCTTTCAACGCCGACCGGAATGGAGTCTAGCAGAGTCTGGAGTTTATGGTCATTGCCATGATCTGTGTGTCTTTTCAGTTCGGCGATGACCAGCACCACCCACAGAAAAACACCTGATGCTCGGTGCTTGATACTAGCGACCAGCTTGTCGGAGACTCCCTCGCCGAAAGTCATCGTCTTGTTCCGCACGTATTTATCGATGTCCTTGAGGTGTCCCTCATGATCATCCAGCTGTAGCTCTTCGAGGCGGTGAATCGATATGTTCGGGTAGTGCCGACTTGCAAGGCATACCGAGAAGTGTGAGTCTCGATCATAGGCGCTTTCGGTCAGATCTTCTAGGAACTCAACCATTTCACGGACACTGCGCTCATTGTCTCCCTCGTCGAGCGCATCGATGAAGCACGACATGTGGATCTTGCAATCGAGCAATACGATCTTCTTCAGGAGACCCTTCAACAAGTCAACCTGCCAACCATTGCGGTGGAAAATGTCCAGAGAGCCAGGGTCCGACCAGCGTATCACGTTCTCGGGCAGTGAGGCGAAGCCTGCTGTAATCTGGTGCAGTAACGAGCGGTAAAGTCCTTCGGTGGATTTCTCCAAGGCCTCCCCTCTGGCGTTGAAGAAGTATGAAAGCACTATCTCACCCCTTGGGTCTCTCGCAGACTCTGCACCGCTGAGCAAGGTCTTCATAGCCGTAGACTTGCCCGACCCTGGCTTTCCTTTGATCCAAAGGAACCCGTGATGGCCTGAGTACAGCGTAGGGTCTCTCCAGCGCTGATACTCGGGCGTGTTGAAGAGCCACTGACAAGTGTCTGAATAAGCATCTTCGACGATGGCAGAACGAAGTCCCATCTGAGGATACGACAGAGCCGACCTCAGTCTTTGGAGCTTGGCTTCGGGGCTATCTGCGTTCGACTCTGTGTTGCCCGATGCCAGGTACCAGTTGTAGTTGTGTACATCTCCAGCATGGACTCGACTGTTGTCATTTGCCGTCATGTCTCTGTATGTTCTGGCAGTCGTAGGGCGGTCATTGTGGACCACGAAGTCTTGCTCGACGCCCCCGACGTCCCTCGAGCCACCTGGTGCAAGTGGCCGTGACGCCGACGTCGCATTGTTGTGGTTCCGGTTGAGACTCAGATCTTGGAGGCGGTCCATGGGTCAGGAGCTATCAAAGTGTGATGAGGCCTCATACTGTGAGATAGCCCCGACGGGAATGTTTCCGATCAGGCTGAGCGTACACAGCCGGCAAGATGTTCGAGCTCGCTCGCGTGTACGTACTCCTGTAGCTTAGACTAGCTGCATATTTGTGGCTTGGCCAACAGCATCGCGACGGAGTTTAGGAGAAATCGCCGATTGGGTGCATTTATGTATGTTCTTTCCAAAGCCATACAACTGATTGAGAGCCTCAAATTCTCCAATACCCCCTTAGAGTCCTGTGCTATGTGATTGGAAAATACCAGCAGGTCACGCCAGACGTCTAACAAAGAAGGCCCATGAAGGTCCAGCAATTCGAGACGATCATTCTCAGCACGTAGTATTGCTGTGACTTTTGAAGGTAGTACTCTCCGTTCGGATACATTAGATGCATCAAAGACCGAACGAACGCCAAGCTGAATCATCAATACATCTCAAGCCAATGAAAAAGACACTCCCTCAGACACCGCTGCTCGGCGTCCTGGCAAATCGATTCCTCGGCTCGTTCGCAACCATCCCCCCCAACGCCTCGTCGGGCACATCAGTCGTGGCATAGACGTCGTTAAGCGACGGCATCGCTGGGCTGTCAGTTCTGCTCGCCCGATTCACAGGCACACTGACGAATCGATTCCTCGGCTCTTCGGCGACCATTCCTCCCAATGCCTCATCAGGCATGTTGTTCGCTGAGTGGACGTCGTTGTGCGACGGCATTGCCGGGCTGTCAGTCCTGCTCGACCGGCTTAAAAGGACAGGCGCAGGCCGCCCGCCTCTCTTGCCAAGGTAGCTGTAGCGACCAACCAGCCCTGGACCACCGGGACGCTGCTCGTTAATGTTCGCGTGAGACCCAGAGCTTGTCGATCCGCTGCGGAAAGCCGTCCCGTACTTGACTTCATTGTGCCCGGTGTCAAGACTGCTGCGCCCTTGACCGTTCGCCATCATCTTCCCATCAGGGCCTCCATTGTGCCCGCCACCGACAACCGTCTTCTCGCTGCCCGCCGAACTGGGAGCTTTGGCCTGTGCCTGTGCTTCTGCGTGCAACTCGTTAGCCACTTGGTGCGCATCCGCCTCGTTGATGCCCGCCGCCATGAGCAGATGCTTCTTGCGCTGTACTTTGGCCGCGTGGTCAGTGTCCTGATTGGGGTTTGCCGATTCGTACTCGAGAATCTTAATGAATTTGTAGAAGCCTGCGGCAACGATTGAGCCTAGGATAGGGCCGAGCCAGTAGATCCAGTGGTAGTGGACGAAGCTGGTATTAACGACAGCCGGACCGAAGGAGCGCGCAGGGTTGAGGCTACCACCAGTGAAGTAGACGCCAGTGAGTTCGGCAACGAAGAGAGAAAGGCCGATACCTAAGATGACATGAAGCAATTAGTCTCGCTGCTGCTGTATAGCCCGGATAGCTGTCAAGAGCTAACACAAGCAGGAAGAGAGAACTCACCGACAGGCGCAATGAATGTTCCTTTGTGCTTCTCTGCCGCCAGCATAAAGATGGTAAACACAAGCTGCGCTGTCAAGAACATCTCGATAAATAGTCCTTGCGCTACGGTCGTGCCTCCACCGAGTGACGTCTGCACGTTTAAGGCGCCTGGGAACATACACTGCACTAATGCGCTAGCCACGATACCACCGAGAATCTGGCTGAGAAATAATAGCCCACCTCGGATCCAGGGTAGAGCGCCGATAAGACACATTCCGAGTGTGACAGCCGGGTTGAAGAGGCCACCACTGATGCGGAAGAACACCCATGCATTAACAGCTAGGGAGAAGCCGAAGCTGAGCGCAATGTATTGCAGTTGCTGTGGGTTTGAGCCAGTTTGCTCCACGGTCAGGCCGGATGAAGAGGGGATGGAGTTAGCGACCTGGGCACCAGAGAGCGCGAACCAGAGGAAGAGCACTGTGCCGACGAATTCGCCGGTCATGGCCTGAAAGAAGACATACGTCAGCGGATTTCAAGGGGAGTGGTAGAGGGCCGTGGTTTCCTTACAACGAAGTGGTTTCGCAGATTGTCTGGGATCTTGTTGAGAAAGGGCAGGCGCATTTCGGAGTCGTCGAGGGCGGCATCGGGATTGGTTGCTTTGGTGAAGGGGATCGCCAGGGTGCGGCCTTGCAGAGGGGCCTGGTGTCGTTAGATTGTCAGTGTGCGTTGCATTCGTGTGGTGTTCAAGCGATTGGAATTGCTTCAATTTGGCGGCCTAATGGCTGAGTAGTAAGATGAACATAGTAAGTACTCACGTTTATGTTCATTTTTGCGGGTTGCGAGCGCCCTCGCAGGCTATCGCCGTGGACAGGTGAGTCGGGTGGGTATCGACTAAATGAGCCTGGATTTGTCGATCAAAAACTGTCAAGTCGTCGAATCAATGAACGGTCGCTTCGTCTAGACAGCGACAATGAGATCGATTAAAGGGATGCGAATGCAGGACATCGAAATGCACCGCCACATATTCACGACCTCACGCCTTATATAGACCGCCCACAGCAGCCACAGAGGTTTACTCCTACAACAGGACATTCAGCGCTGGAACGATGAGATGACGTCGCGCCGACCCTCTCTCCCAAAGAGGTCGGATCAAACCTGTGTCTGCTAAATCTAACCTCTGCGAGACTTGAGAGATCGTCAGCTGGGGCCGCCCGCAAGGCTCATCGCAGACTAATTTACCGCGCAGCTAACACTGTATGCATAGGGCTAGTGAAGAAAACCTTGGGAAAGTCGATCGTTGCTAGCGAATAGAGCGGAATGGTGATGCGGTTTTCACGAAAGGCATAAGCTTGACGGCTACATCACCTGGAATGACGAGGGCAGCTCGATCTCCAGTCGCATTATTCTCCAGGGGGTATCATTGATACTGCCAATATGCAGATCTCGCTTTCTGTGTTTCCCCGAACAATCAGTGATGTCCAGACGATCCCTCCGACCTCGTTGGATCGTGTGAGATCTCATCTTGTCTCGAGCATCGCATACATCAGTACAGCAGTCGATGGCACATAGACAGGGCTGCGATGGCGGTGCATCATTTGAGCCACGGAAGGTTTTGCCTATTGCGGCGCATGACTGCCACCGGCAGGCCGACAACACGTCACGCCACAGCGCGGCGCTCGTAAGCAGAGTCCCTCGAGTGGCTAGGCTTCTGGACAATATTGGACTACGGGACGTTGGTTTAGCGCCACACGTGTCATGCGCCTCGCGGTTTTCTTGATTGCTGGCCCACTGGGTGTAGGGTGTACGGATAGGGGACAATGGTGAGGAATTGGGTTTTGTGGTGACGAGGGGTTGGTAAGGTGCGCCCTGAATACCTCCAGTGGGTAAGAAAAGGAGAGGGGAGGACGGGAGGCGGGGCGAGTGATGATAGCATTCTTACGAGATGGTGACGATTTTGGGAATTGGGAGCGGGTTGGGTTGTTCGGAGGGCGAGCCATTTCGTTGTACACGGTAAACATGTATGATATTATTGTCGGCGCCGCCTGTGCCACAGTGCGGTCTATTCATGTTCACAAAATAGACAGCTTGCGGCTGGTGAGGGTCTGGCATCTGTTCGGGTGGCATCATCCTTAAAGAGACTCGATCCCCGCGGAATCCCAGGACGTGGCGTCCAAACCTGGCCGAAGATCGTCTAAGCGCGCAGATCTGGACTAGAGCGTTGAACTTTAATTCGTTTTGAGCGCCTAGGTTTGACAGACCTCGAACTGTGTTGGTGAACTGTCTAGGTGAGTTGTGCAAGATCTGGCCAAGGGTTTGATCTGGATCCGGGTCAAAGACCACGTCTTCCATGTCGATACGCCTGAGTCGTGCTCAGCAATGTTCGTATCCTTCCCCAATCTCTATCCCTGACAGCTCCTATCCACTGTGATACAATACCGGGATGCGTGTCGACAGGATACACGCCAAGATCAACGAGCAATTCAAGCATTTCAACCCATCTGTAACGTCTCGCGATGGTCCAAAAGGTTTGACCCAGAATTGGCCGTGATACATCGGCACCGTTCTCCAGAAGTAATGCGACTATCTGGGACCTGCTGCTACTGGGGACTGAACGATCATCGAACTCTTCATCTCCAACAACGTTAATTCTTCTGATGATCCCACATTCAACAAGGGCAATCTGCAACGGAGAACCATGGCGCTTGCATATAACGTTTGCATCGGCGCCGTTTTCGAGAAGAACATGCGCCATTCTGAGATTTCCCACAGAAATCGCGGATTCGAGAGCGGTGCAAGTCCCGAGCCACTGCGCATGAAAATACGCCTGTCGATCGTTCGCAGGCCATTTCAAAACTTGCTCGAGCTCAATCGCCACCAGATGATGTTGACGCTCCAGCATCAGTAGAGGTAGCATGGTCGAATATTCTTTGGAGTCCACAAAAAGGCGCCATGTCTCCACAGGAATTGTGTTGTGTACAATCTGCCGGTACCCTAGCCTGGCAGCTGTCTCGGCATGTGAGAGCACGTAGTCCGTGGCATATTCTAGAAAAGGGCACTGTCGGTAGGACTGAGCTTGTTCAGACTCGCCGAGAAGCCCATGTTCAACCGCCAGCTGGATGTAAATCATGCACCATTTGGCAAGGCGCCAGTGGCACTTGGCCTCGAAATCCACCGTCAGATCCTCGTCGAGCTTGCGTAGTCCGTCCGCGAAAAGATACTCACGCACGGATTCGTGTATTATTTGAACTTGAGATGACTTGTGCTTTGTGTAGCCTTTTTGTACGCACTCTACGAGACCTCTCGAGCTGGAGACCAGGAAGTCCTCGACGACCGTTGGATCCACGAGCTTCGGGTTCCAGACCATGTCTTCATGGCTCAATTGGCCGGTGCTAATCATTATGGCGAAGTAAAGTTCAATCGGTTGCAGAGAGCCTCTGGAGAATAGTACCCATATGAGAGTAGGCAGGAGACATGCATTGTTGTCAGAACCTCTCTCAACGATGGTGTCGAACAAGTTATGAAGGCTGGTGGGGAGCTCTTGTAGCTTAGCCTGGATCTTATGCTGATTTCCACGATCAGCTTCCTTGTTCAGGATCTTCACTACCAGTACCACCCACAGAAACACTCCTGAGGCCCTCCTGCAGATAGTCGATGCCAATTGTGCGTGCATTACAGCATTTTTAATGCGTAGCTGGGTTTGCACGTACGTCGCTATATCTTTATCGTGATCTTCAAGCGTGTCCAGAATGAGCCTCTCGACATTGCGCATTGAGATCGCGGGATAGTGTCGACTCGCGAAGCACACGTGCAGGTGTTTGTTGCTTGAAGAATTGTCTGCAGTAAGCTCTTCGATGAAAGCGACCATATTCCTGACGTCGTCCTCAACATGTCCTTCGTCCAGTGCGTCGATGAAGACGGTGACTCTGGTCTCTCCGGTCAAATGCCGTACTGTGTCGCGACATAAATCCTTCAGTAACTCGAGTGGCCATCCCTGCGCGGCATAGAACTCCATCGTCTCTGGATCGAGATCGATAAGCAGTGAAGGGACATTGCTTGCCATCTGATGCAGAATAGAGCGATACATGCCTTCCGTGCTTCTCTCTAGCGGTGTGCCTCGAGCATTGAAGAAGAAGGACACAACTTTGTCGTTCGGATATGCCTCTTTGGCGTGGCGTAGCAAACCCTTCATGATCGTAGATTTGCCAGCGCCGGGCTTGCCCTTTATCCAGAGGCAGCCGTGATGTTCTGCTGTGGCGTTTGGGTCGCGCCATCTCTTATACTGGGGGCAGTCGACCACCCATCGGCAAGTGTCAGGATGTGCTGTCGCAATGCCCGCATGTCGCGAGCCTGCCTCTTTGAAGTGGAGGCAACGAAGGAGTGTCCTGACGAGTCTCCTTTGCTCGTCGCTCGTAGTCTCAATTTGCGTCGTCGTCGGCGTTGCGAGGTGGTAGTGGTTGTTGTAGACATTACCCGCATGTAGCCGACTATTACCGCTTGATACGATGCGATTGTAGCTCTGGTTCGATCGTAGTTGGGCGTTTGGCAATTCCCTTGCGGCTGACAAGGCATGCACGCTGCTACTTGGCTGTATGGCTGACACCGAAGTTCCTCCGCGACCGCCGGCTGCAACTACACTGCGTGGAGTCTCCATACAAGTGAGCGTGATAATATATGTTTTCGGTCTGTGAGCAGTCCATACACCTAGTAGCGAACAAATTACGAAAGCCGTGGTCAGGCTGAAGCTGATACACGATCACGAGACTGGGACATCAGCTACTGCATGGTGACCGGGCGTGGCTTGGCTTAGCTGCATATTTGATACAGGGATTCATGCATGGTCGATGCCACCAATCAGAGCCTAGCATACAGAAGCCACGATATCAGCTCCCGCAATTGTTGAGTTGTAGACGATGTATACGTCCTCTGTGCAAAAAGCTGCGAAATCTTACAAGCTCGGTGGCTTCTTCCAGTCTACGACGTCCGCAACCCCATCGCAACATCAATTCTTCTTAACATGATACGGCGCCTCAGCTCCGTATCCCATGTTATACACCTTGCTATACTGCATTTTCCAAGCTCCGTCCTGCAGCACCCAGATATCATCACATCTATAGAAGATGCGGAACGTCTTGTGGATGTCGCCAAGGGCACCATCGACCCAGTGAGACCAGGTGATACTAGAAAGAAGAGGATCAGCACATGCAACCAAAACTTGACACAAGACTGTGTCAGATGACTTACTAGGTGTTCACCCTCGCCTTCTTCGGAGAGATCATATCGAGCACCAGAAGGTTGGTGACAAGGTGAGATGTCCTCGCTCCATTGCCAGCACCCTTGATAGCAGCTACAGTCTCCTCGAGGCCATTGGTCTTGCCACCGTAGGCTCCAAGGTCGGTGCTGTCGTAGACGACATCTTTAGTCATCACCTCACTAAAGGCGGTGTAGTTCTGACTGTCGATTAGCCATGCGGTCTTGAATCCAGCTTGGGTGAGGGCTTCGATTGCTGAGCCTGAGTTCGTAGGGTGAGGGTTGGCTACGATGCTGCTGGCCAGTGCAAGGACGCTGATGGCTAGAGTGGAGATTTACATGGTTGCTTTGCTGGTGTGGGAATGCTAGGTCGAGGTTGGTATAGTTGTAGCGACTGTGCAGTATAGCAGACACCGGACGGAGAGGAGAGGATGCCACAGCAAGCTATTTGTATCCATACCGTCCAGTGGAGACCGCTCAGCTCACCACTCACGTGCCGCTATTGCTTGGGGATATCTCATGCGAGCGTCAACCATGTCGGCCCCGAAGCAATATAAGAAGGCTGAGCGGTGTGCTCAGCTCACGTATGTTTCTTGGTGGAGCGGACCGTAAAGCTTAGAGCGCAGTTCTTGCCTCGATGTATGTGTCCCGGCGCCCCATCTTGAACCCAATTACTTGATCCTGCCTGCTTCCATGTCAAGTAAAGCAATAGGTATCGTGATGTTGCCAGACATAACCATATCATGTTACGATGGGAGCATACTGGCCTCTGGTGGGCTGACCCGTGGCGGTGGCATGATCATTCCATGAGCAAGTCGCTTTGTAGACGTACCATAGAGTACTCAAGGAAGGAAAACAATTTAAGGTTCAGTACTATGAAGTTCCGGGTCAGCTATACAGTAGTGTTGAACCTAGTCTCCACTTCTTAGTCAGCCACCTCGTAAAATCCTGGAGCGACTGCAACATGCAAGTTGTCGGCTGATTGCAAACTTCGTCGATGGACATCTGTCCAGGTTACCGTCTCAAGAATACGAGATTGACTGTACTGTGTATGCCAGTCGAGTGTAGCAAAGATTGTCACTACTTGTCCGACCTGCAGCGACCATGCACGCGACTGCAAGTACTTCCAACCAGCCGACTGTGGTCTTTGTTCGTAGCATGAAGTATCGATTCTGTTGTTCTTCTTCCGTAGAATTCGTGAGCACGAACGATGTTTTGCGTATCTCAAGGGTTGTACGGAGGTACAGTATGCACAGCTCAGCATGAAGCTTTCATATTTCCGGAAGAAGTGAAACCGTGATATGATGTTAAGGGTTCGGCGGCAAGGGTTTGGGGTAGTCACATCCTGCAGAAATCACATCTGAGATTGTGTTTACAAGAGCATTGATGTTATTACAAACCATAAATGTATCTGAGTAGCTTGGTTTTTATGTAGGAGCTTGATTGAAGAGCCTACTGTGATTAGTTCATGAACAACTAAGGTATATTCTCATATTCTCATGTTTCTCACACAGAAGCCTACGTATGGCTAAGATCTAACAAGTCGTCGGCCACAGACACCACAAGCGAGATACGATTGTGCAATAACAAAGTACAACAAACTAGCAACTGCCAATACAGTCATCCATGCCAGGAGCGATACTCAATGCAGTCTCATATGAAACCTTTTTGCCTTATCTGGCCGGCCTTGCAATCCTACTTCATCAAAGCCATAAACGAAATAAGACACGTGCGAGAATGCTCAAGCATTTCTCAAATCATCGATCGCTGATATATATTGCCCTGTCGACAAGCTTCGCGCAAATCAGAAGCAGATATCCGCTTTCGCATGTTGTAGCCATTGCCGCACACGACAGCCGACCAGCAGTATGTCTGTACAATCGACTCTGTCAAGTCGCTCCAATCGTCCGACGTCATATCATCGTAGTTGGCAATTATCTCAACCACATGGTCGGTTCTATCGAGTTGTTGTGCAGTGAAGCGGCGAACATTTTGGATCTGGAGCCCAGCTTGTCTGATCATGTCTTCGATACCTTTCAGGTGCTCATCGGGGAGAGGTTGCTCGTATGATAGCCTGATGGAGCCCAGCCTATTTGGGGCGAGCTCATCTGCCATGATGTTGTTGAAGAGTTGGTGGTCTCTCGCAGCGGCGGAGGTGGGTAAGTTGAGGATTGTTTTATGGTGTCGCACCCTTACTGCTGCTGCCTAGTCCCACTCGCCGATCCTACCAGTACGTATGAGGCATCCGCCCACGTGCAGCTGATGAGATCATGGCCTTGGTATCAACTTACTGAGTCGAATCATACAAGCGTTTACGAAATCTATAGCCTGCGCTACCCAAGAAGGGCAGGTCGAAATAGCTTTGCTTGGCTAGGTTGATCAAGCTGCTCCATTGGTCTAGCGATAGATCTTTGAGGTTGGCAAAGATCTCGACTACATGGTCGGTTCCGCCAGCCTGCTCTGTAGTGTAACGGCAAGATTCGTGTATTTGTAGGCCAGCTTGTCTGATCATGTCTTCGAGATCCTCTAGGTGTTCATCGAGGAGAGGATTTTCGTACGAAAGCTGAATAGATCCAAGCGAATCCGTATGGTACTCGTGCGCTATGTTCTTGATATGAGGTTGGCAGCTTTCAGAAGAAGAAGACAGTTCGACAGTGTCTTATACTTGTACAGCTGCACGCAGGAGCTGAGATGTTGCCTGATGCTGCTTACATACCTGGCGAGGATCCCATCGATCTGTCTGCAGAATTCGAACACATGTAGGTTTGATGTGTCACAACGCCAGTATTATCTTTCTCGAGGTCACGTAACAGTACCTCGCGTCATGATCATTTCTCCGGAGTCTACGAGGTAAGTTCATGTCTTACTGTTACGATAAATTGATCCATGATGTTTGAGCTAGACGTGCCTCGGCTTTCCGAAAAAGGAAAGCTGAGTCAAGGTTCGGATATGGCATCACGCGTTGGTGGATAATCCACAGAGCTCTCATTCGATACCATACCCTACATTTACTTCAAGAAAACTTATCACATTTACCCGGACCACACTTAACTATCACAGCCCGAGCTTCATTCACTGCATCATTCTCCCCGAACGCCTGGAAGTCGCGGGACCTTTCAAGCTCTCCTCCGGTGACGCAAGGCTTTCCACGGCTCAAGCTTTAAAACGACCGAGTCCAAGAACCACCAACCACTCGACCTGCACCACCGATCGTTGGGAAAATCTTTGAAAAAATGGCTTCAAATTCGGCAGCGGCCTCATCGAGTGCTGCACTTCTATTGGCGAAGCAGTTCAAGGCGATACAGACCGACAAAGACATTCCGGGGATAAGCTGCGGACTTGTGGGAAGCAGTGTGTTCGAGTGGGAGGTCATGCTCATGCTGAGCGAGGACCAGGATAGCTTGTATGGAGGTGAGTGAAGGGTGAAGAGCATGGAGGATGTTTGCGAATTTTGGATGGCTGTGGGAGGATGCCATAGGCCCGCATGATGCGCCTACAGCTTCAAGATGGAGGATCCGCTAGAACGATGTGCCATACAAGACCATGTGTATACGGGGTTGCATACCGGAGAGCCATGAGCTAATCCATGACCAGGCGGCTGCTTCAAAGCGAAGATGACCTTCCCACCCAACTACCCTCTCTACCCACCGAAGATGAAGTTCGAGACACCCATCTTCCACCCCAACGGTAAAACACCCAAGCCTCGTACATTCAGAGCTCAGATCTAACAACATACCAGTCTACGAGAACGGCGAAGTCTGCATCTCCATCCTCCACCCACCAGAAGACGACCAGTACGGCTACGAAAAAGCCAGCGAGCGCTGGTCACCCGTCCTATCACCCGAAACGGTCATTCTCTCAGTCATCAGCATGCTCGGAAGCCCGAACGACGAAAGCGCTGCCAACATCGAAGCAGGCAAGCTCTGGCGAGAGGACCAGAAAGAGTTCAAGAGGAAGGTGAGGAGATGTGTGAGGGACAGCATGGAGAGTGCTTGGGAATAAAAATATGTTTTACTGGCGTACACGAGAACTGCTGTTGATGCAAGCCGACGGCGACTGGCGTCTTTGGGTACGTGAGAGGCCATGGCCTCCGCGGGTATAGCAATGCCAATAGGCTTTATTGCGAGATGACGAGTTTATGAATACGACCATTTTGGAGCGAGAATGAGGACATACTCTGACAGAGAAATGGCTAATCGGATAAACAAGCTAGTTGGAGAAACAATGTAACAATGAGGTCTGCCTCGTGCTTATACTCGGAAAGACTATCGACCCACGCCATTAGTGTCTGCTTGCCACTGAACCAATTCTTGCGGCTCCACAGACACAAGCTGCAACCCAACTCCGCTCGTTGCTAGCTTCACCTTGATATCTTTGGCTGCTTCGTCAATCTCCTTCTGGGTGCAGAGGCCTGCAAGCTTGTCACTCAATTGCCCTTCTAAGCCATGGCATAGAGCAGCAACAATACTATTCTTCCACACATGACAGCGCGCAGCGCCACCACGTCCCTGAAGCGCGACCGTTGCCACAAAAGACACAGCCAGGATGTACAGCATGAGTGGAAATATGATCCAAACCCAGTCGATATGGATGTACGGCTCGCTGACCAGCATCATGCCCCGTGCTGATTCCCTCGAGCTCGTGCGAAGCGCTGCGGTCATCGCATCGGCCACATTCGACACCAGCGCTTCCAGTCCCGACTCATCTTGGTCAAAGGCTTGGTCTATGCTTTGTATCAGGTCTGTTGTGAAGAATTCACCTGCATCCGGTGGCTGGCGAGACGCTATGCCGACAAGTTGGCGGTCTAGCCAGGAGGTCATCTGCACTTGAGGCGAGTGCCCTACTCGGAAGATGCGATCTTGTCCTGGAGGCTGGAGATAGTACAGCGGGACCCAAGCGTTTGGGTCCGACTGTAGATATCCCTTGTAGAACTTTCTGGCAGCTTCACTGTTGTTGGTCCACGTGTCGGATACCGTCTCCAAGAGTTCGCCATTGCGCTGCACAGCGGTGATGTTCTTGACGCAATACTGCAAGACACACTCTTTTGCGAATGTGACGTTGTCACCCGAGTTCGACAAGCCACGCAAACGCAGAGCGAAGAAGTCGATCATGAGGCTACCGCGGTCGGGAAAGGCGATCGACACATTGTTGAGTGTGAAGTCGTCGATCGTGCTGTACAAGTTGCTGTACATACTTGCGGTTGTGGAGATGTTCATGTAGACAAGACCACTGTACTTGTCCTTCAATGTTGTCTTGGTCGTCAAGTTGAAGCCGTTAGAGAGTCTGAAATTGGACGGCCCACCACCAGAGAACGATTCCGGAGCTATGGGTATTCTCTCAATGCGAGGTGTAAGATCTTCGCAGCTACCACAGACGCCCAACGATTGGAATGGTGGCCAGGTGCAGTTGCCGCTCGGACAATGCGACGTTACATTGAACTTCGAATCCATGGGACTGAAAGATCCAGAGTACGCAGCTGCCTTCATAGTGATGTTCGCTGCGAAGAAACCGCCCACACCAGTTGAGCCATAGTCATATGCCACAGGTAGGGACGCGGTGCCACGTTCGAGGTCTCGAAATCGATACCTTATCAACTGCTGCATGAAAGGATTGACGGCCAAAGTCACGATGATCAGCAATGCACCCATCGAAGGAAGCAGACCGTAGTATTTCCACCTTCCAAACAATTTGATACACCCGTAAGGTCCACGGCTGGCTCCGTCAAGATGCGAAAGATGTGATAGCGGCCTCTCTTCTCGGCGGAACAACAACCACTTACATTGCCCAAGAGCAGCGCCAAGCGGGTTCATCAAGGTGAACACCGCCACAGTAGACAGTGTTGATACGATCGTGTTCAAGGAGATGTTGGCGTGCCAGTCGGAAAGGCTTGAACCATCGTAGCGCGCTAAGATCGCGATGTCCGTGGCGAAGAGTGCGCACGCAAACATGAGAGCGAGAACGTCCCATCTCCAGGGACCGCATCCAGACCAGTAGTGTTTGACGTGTTGGAGTATCCGAGTGTCAGAGCTGCCAGTAGGGGCCTCTGGACCTGGGAGTGGAGAGAAATCTATGCGAAGTCAGTGATCCATGCTTGGAGAGACTGAGTTGGATCTTATACTCACCCCCTGCTGTTCCAGTGTGACTCCGTGCCTCTGAGCGAGGGTAGTGGTGATTCTCTTCGGTCAGTCCTGGATCTTGTTCGACAGGTTGTACATGCGTCGCTGGTTCTGAGCAAACGCTTCCAACACGACTGGATCTGCCATTTGAAATAGCGGGCAATCTTGTCATAGACGCAACTTGTTCATGCGGCCCGAGATTCGTGGGTCTGATCTCATCAAGTAGAGGAGCGCTACGATCAGCAACGTGATCATCCGCGGACAAGCTTGATATCGAAGACCTATCTCCTGGAGGCTGGTGATCAGGTATTCCGCGCGTTGCCACGGGTAGAGAGTCTTGAGTACTCATCACCTGCAAGAGAATCTGCTTGATTTCAGAGGAAACAAGGATTTGTGGATGGAAAGAACTGACAGTTCTTAGCGGAAGGCGAAAAGTGGCGGCTTTAATGAGCCCCTCCAGAGATCAGGCTGAGGCTGAGACGAATCGAGGTGCAGCTCAGCCTGATCGTTACTCGTACGCATGGCTACATACCATCAGCCTTCCCTTCTCGGTGGTGCTATGGAGAGTATGCCTTCCGACTAGTGTCGATTAACAGTGCTAACAGACGAGATTAGCGCAAGTACCATGAGATGAAGATGTTGATTGCGCGTGATCGACTCAAAACCCACGCTCAGCCAGATCACCCTCTAGGCTGTGCTGCAACATCGATGTATGCACAGCGCCACAGCCAAGTCTGAAGCTGACCTGTCATGTTCTTCAGTGGCTGCTTTGTAACGCATCTCAGTTCTTTGCTTACCAGGCAATTGTCAACGGATATGCGGATGCTTTTGAGCTCCACTATGAGCCTTCTTACCTTCGAGGTGGCAAAGGCATACTGCCAGTGTGTTTCTTCATCGAGCAAAGGCTGTAAATACTCGAGATCGAGAGCGTCAAACGGCAGGAGGTGAGCCTCTTATTGTTGCTGTATGAGCCTTCAAGCATATGGATCCGCATCGTAATGCGGTATCTCATTGAGAGTAAGGAGGCACCATGGTAGCAAAGCGTCCCAATGTAGATATGGCGCTTCGCTCTGAAGTGCTTCCTTGGTCTTCTGGCACCACTGCAGTCCTGCCTCGTCTCCATACCGCTTGCAAAATCCGGAAAAGAAGTGTAATGGAGCGCTCATCACTCGAGCTTTGCAGATTGGAGTGCCAGCGGCTTCTTGGAGCGACATCATTGCTCTACGAAGGCCATCTGCGCAATCTATTGGCGAAGGATAGGAGGCGACGTTGCGTAGCGCCTGATCGTCCACTCTTACCTGGCTCTCGACGATGGACATGTGGCAAATGCGGCATAGCGTCTCGCATGTCAGATTAAACAAGGCGTTCCTCGAGTCCACTGGAGAGGCTGACGTCTTTACATTGTTCAAGGCGAGACCGCTGGGGATAGTCGCTCGTCCTGTGCGACTTGGAGAGTATGTCGCCTGCCAGGAACGCAGTGATGTTTCCAGAATATCGAGCCGCCTAGACAAGTCACTTCCAACGCAGCGAAAGCCTTGAGGTTTCCCTGCTATTGCCAAATCGACAGCTTCCACGATCTCGGGCACCTGGAAGGCAAGTTCGAGTAAATAATGTAATCTGTCCTCATGCACGGGCAAGGCGTGAATCGCGAGACTCGAAGGGAATGGACGCCGCTCGAAAAGCGAGTGTATAAGCTACTTCACAGTCAGCCTCCGAAGGAAGCACATTGCAATGGTCGTACGTCTTACCTGAGCGACTCTGATCTGCTGAAACAGGAAAGATTCCATAGCCAAAGCAAATCGAGTTGGCTGATAAGGTGAGACCAGGGCTGATATGCCGAGGACTTGCCTCTGCCATGTGATCAGACCGGATTTGCATGCGATTGCTGTATATGTCTTAAAAATTCGTTAGTTTCTGCCGACGTGGATCAACATGCAGATGAGCCGACAATTGATATCGTCACCCATAAGGAAGAATTGTATTACCTCGCACATCAAGCACGCCATAGCTAAGAAGCCAAGTTGCACCACTGGTACCTCTGGAGTCCTCTTGCTTACTTCTCGCCGCAAAAGGGTGATTACCAGAACGTATCTCTTTCTTGCTTCTAGCAAGAGGTGATCAGTCCTGGCAGCTGACCCAGCGTGTAGTAAAGTCAGAGAGTCTTGTATTGAGACGATTGGACCTGAGTTGAGCATGTCATAAGTGTACGCGATATTCCTCAACGCAGAGTCGCGATGCCCTGCTGGGAACCAGGCTTCGGCCATTCGTGACCCGAACGAATGCCTCCATACTAGACGAGCAGAGACAGTAGGTGGCAATTGCAAGGATGTTGACTCTATTGACGATGGTGTGCTTCCGTCGGTCGCGGTTACTTGCTCGTCTGATTCGAGTCCAGCAGATGTGCCATCTGTGACGAACTTAGACGTGCGTCCTTGTCGTTGTTTGCGCCTGAAATCTTTCATAACAAGCGAGCGAATCCTGCGGCGGTCCGCGTTGCTTGCAGCATCTTTGTCGACACCGCCGAATCCCGCGGATGAAATATGCACAAACTCCAGGTTTCGCATTGCATGTGTGGCTGGTCCATGGGGCTTATTGAAAGTCGTGGAGAATGAAAGACAAAGAAGGTACAATGTCGCCGATCATCGAGACGGGCCATCAACATGACCCTGTAACCATTACACGTAGAAGAAACAAGCACGACAGGCTCGTGCACCGTTGACTATTGTGAAAAGAAGCAACGCGCTAGAACCCCGGAAGGATTTCAGCATTAGGGCAAACAGATAGGGGCGATGAATTATCACCTGGCCGAGGCACCATTCCGGGAGTCAATCACATGTCAAGGGACAAGACGCTGCACCAAGCATTATTTATCGTTTTTGGAAGGGAAGGAAAAAGAAGAATCCACGATACTTCGCAAGCTAGCAGGCAAAAACAAAAACATACAACAGGCGGGATTCCCAGATGGTCACCCACTCTAGTACTAGTCGCCCGGTTCAGTGCTTATGTATGGCAGAGCGGACGGGATGCCCAGTTTTCACTGACCTATGGTCGTATGTGCTGTTTCCAGATGTGAAACAAATCATATTAACAAATTGACGCGGAGCTCCTGTCTCATTGCTCAACAATTCTGCCGTCAATCAGCTCAAATTTCACTTCATCATCAGACTCTAACACGACCGGCGTCTGTTTAGCGATTATACAACGCTTTGACACCTTGCCGTCATGGTCAGACTCGCTCTTGACGTCTCCAAAATGCCACCAGCAACCCTTTGGTGTCAGGCGGATGAGATATTTTCCCTTATCAAGCCCACGCACCCACCTATCAAGTTCAATCTCCCTGCTAATTGCAACATCCGGTCTCAGAATAACGAGTTGGTCTACATGTGGCCGCGGATCAGGTCGGCCGGATGTAAGTCCGCACACGCCTGGCTTCGCAGAGTCTCGGATTATTGATCCAGTTGTGGCGTCGACGAGTTGTAGATTAGCCGTTGTTGACGAGGGATCAAGGATGCAAGGTCTCCTGCCGGCGTTGAGGCCGTCATCTGACTCGGGCTGGAATGGTCCCCAAGGACTGAGGAAGCGTTGCTGTCCTCTTGTCTGCATAGAGATTATTTCCGAGCCGGTGTTGGTGACAGTGACTTGCAGCAAGGGACCATCGATTGGGTTACTGTTGGGATCTCCGCATATCTGAGGGCTGAGCAGACGCATTCGGGTCTCGACTGTAGGTGGCCAGATCAAGTTCCGTACCACGGTGAAGACAGCGAAGCCCCCGTGAGGGTTGCTGACAAGCGAACAATGCTCAATAGCGCGTTCGGGGGTCATGCTCGGAGTAGAGCTTGGACTAGACGAAGGCACTTGGCCACTTTCAATCCAGCTGTGAGTGCCCAGGCTTCTTCTCGCAAGTCCAATGCTGTATTTCTTTCCGGACTCAAATATCGATGCCAAAGGGGATCCGGGATCGACTCGGTAGCGGTATTCCGTGACCCCCATCTGCCCTCTTATTGCCGTCCTATTTGACTTGGACGGAAGAGTGATGTATTTGAGCGCTGGCTCATCGTCTGCGATGGCTTCCCGAAGGCAACTAAGATCCAACTCAACGCGCTCTTTGGGGCTTGTGGCTGAGGTACGCAGCTCGTGCAGACTGAGAATGCCGTTTGCGAGAGCGTACGGCACATCGAGAAATGATTTCGTGGTTTGGAAAGATATATTACGAGTATCCGAGTCCGATCGGCGGCGAAGGCCGAAAACGATGTCGAAAGGCAGTCTACCGGAGGCATCGAAGACTATATAGCGGCTCTTTAGTTGGGTCTGTACTCGCAGAGGTTCCAATGTGTTGCTGTCGATGTGGGTGCTCGTGGAATCTGCCATGTTCGCTATGGTAGCAAGGACAATTCAGCCCACGTACGCAAGAGTGGTTATTGCCATTACCTCAGGCACCAGGATATATACACGCGCATGAGTCACAAAGTGGCATCACCTTTGTGGCATTTGCATGGAATGCTCGTGATAGGGCGTTTTTAGACTAGCAGCATTAGCAGCGGGATACGTGTACTCGATGGCGGTCTCTAATTTCGTGCCACATTGTGAGCCTCTCGAGTGTATGTTCGATGTCGGGTTTGCATGGGTTTAGATCCTTAGATCCTTCAAGCCTTCATGTCTTGACCGTCATGATTTTACGTCGTCGATCTCACGCCTTAGTCTCGTAGGGTTCGGGTTGGGGCATTGTCGAATTTGATCTTTGCCCAAAACAATTGATTACCGACTGTCTTCCCACGATATAGTCTATTTAAGTCCTTTGATGCTTCATTTCAAGCTTGCTGCTATATCTGAGTAGCTCGTGGCTCGATCTGGCGGCTTAAGCGTCACTTTATCGAGTTTATCGACCGTTTGTTGACATTGACATCAAACACAGCGTCGATGTGGAGATATTTCGTCCCAACATTCACACACTCTGGAAAGTCTTGGAGAAGCAGCCCATAAATCAATGTTGAGCTACCTCGGAGGATGAAGCATGGAGAATGGGAATTTGCTCAATATGGAAACCTCCAACATTCGATCAAATACATGTAATAACATGAACATAGGAACAACATTGAATTCATGTCAGATGCGGTGACCCTAACCCTCTCGAGAGTTCACCATCACAAGGCCAGATTGAAATGACGCAACCGTTCCTCCTGTCAGTGCACCTCCTTTCAGCACGTCGTCCCATTTCCGCCCACGACATCAGCATTGTGTAGCCAGAGAGATCATGTCAAGAGGCCTTTGTATGAGTGCAAACGACTTCAGCGCCAGAACCCAAGTACTTTCTCATATCGCAGCAAAGTTCGCAGATACACTGGACGGCGCATATGCAGTCAATGTCCGGACAGGTCGACGTTTTGGCAAATACGTCTTCCCTTGACGCGTCTAATGCTTCACTGGCTTCCGAATCTCAGTGTCAGTCTTCAGGTTCACCACGGAAGAGTAAAACACTGCCTTTCCACTCCAAACACTGCATACGCCGTAGAGGTAAAGCAACAGAACAATTTTGCAGCAAATGCACATGGAGCTTGGTATTTTACCCACTTCGAGGCCCATAATGACGCATTCTGTCCTACCATCAACCACAAGTCGACTACAGTAGATGTTCCGACCATTGAGGGACCTCTTTCTGACGGCACAAACTTCGGTTGACAATAGGGTCACATGGGCGTGCACTTCAAGCGGTATTAGCGTCCGAGTGCGAGTCCTGTGATCGGATGCTTCGGCACGTTGATCAAGATGGCGGGTCCAATGCTATGTACATCGCCTTCGATTCCGCTCGGGTTGAGATGCAACGAGCTCGACAAGAAGCACAAAATGTTTGCCAAGCTATACCAAGTTGCCAAGTAATGCTAACGAGCGGAGAATATATGGGGTATGGGCGGTGGAGAGACGACCACCCCTCATGTGGTCCCGACATACCACGATTCATCCTCGAAGATGGCAGGAATCGACGCGAATCATGACGATGTTGTCATAGTCTTCAGAGACGACTACAAACGCATATAAAAAGAGTACTGCTAATCGGCTATGTGGCCCAGCGTAGGACTGCTCTTTTGTCATTGTCTACTAGCAACATCATGAGCGCGATGTCAAGCGTTTCAACCTTTCCAGGTTTCGTACCTGACTGGTCAAACTTGAACGTTCTCCACCGGAACACCATTCCACCCAGGGCGAACTTCTACAACTACGCTTCCGAAGTAGCTGCTCTTTCGTTCAGCAAATCCGAAGCCGAGTACCAAAGTCTTAACGGGAACTGGTCGTTCAACTATGCCCCGTCACCTTTCGACGCACCGGAGTGGGATGACGCGGACCCATCGACTTGGGATACCATTGAGGTCCCTGGCCACTGGCAAAGGCAGGGCTACGGGCGCCCACATTACACCAACATCAACTATCCCTTCCCCGTATCGCCGCCCAATGTATCCTACCAGAACCCTACTGGCTCATACTGGCGTCAATTCGAAGTGCCCGAAAAATGGGATGGCAACGACATTCGTGTGCGCTTTGAGGGCGTAGACACCGCATTCCATGTTTACGTCAACGGCGAGGAGGTTGGTTACAGCCAAGGCGCTCGTAATCCTAGCGAGTTCGACATCACCAAGTACCTTACTCGTGGAGAGAACAACACGCTTGCTGCGCGTGTTTATCAATGGTCTGATGGCTCTTACATTGAGGACCAGGATCAGTGGTGGTTGTCGGGCATCTTCCGTGACGTTTATCTGATGCCCTTCCACCCTGCTGCTATTCATGACTACCAGATTGTTCCGCACGTTGCCGATGACTTCAAGTCTGGGTTCTTCAGCTTCAACATCACAACTGGATCTAGTAATGGAACTGTCAGCGCAAAGCTTCTGGATCCGAACGGCGACGAACTAGAGACCTACGATGGTCCGTCTTCTGGGAACATTACCATGCAGGTCTCCGGGAATGACTTCCACCTTTGGTCAGCAGAAACGCCTACACTTTACACCGTCGTGTTGAAGGCCGGTGAGCACTTCATCAGCCAAAAAGTAGGCTTCCATCGTGTCGAGCTCAGTGGTCCCAACATGTTGGTCAATGGCGAGCCGATCATCATCTACGGCGTGAACCGACACGAGCATAACGCTGACTCTGGCCGGACTGTTCCGTACGAGGCTATGCGTGCGGATATGATCAGGATGAAGCAAAGCAACATCAACACCATTCGTACTGCCCACCAGCCTCACCACCCTGACTTCTACAATCTTGCCGATGAGCTGGGCTTCTATCTCATCGCCGAAGCAGACCTCGAATGCCATGGCTTCAACGATATCAACGATACGATCTACGGCGCTTCACAGTGGACGTCAAACAATACGTGGGTCAAGTCAATGAAAGTAATAAACATTTGGGATTTTTGCTGACTTGACATCTTGCTTCGCACAGGGAGTGGACCGATGCATACATCGACAGAGCCGAACAGCTTGTCGACCGTCTCAGGAACCATGTTTCGATCATCATCTGGTCTCTCGGTAACGAGTGCTACTACGGCCAGAACCACGTCGAGATGTACGACTGGATCCACGCCACTGACCCAACTCGTCTCGTTCACTATGAGCCGGACAAGAACGCCACGTCAGCTGATATGTACAGCGACATGTATCCTTCGCTCGAGGAGATGGATGAAAAGATTGGAAACTTCACGGACAAGTTCTACATTCTCTGCGAATACGCTCATGCCATGGGCAATGGACCAGGTGGACTGCTCGAGTACGTTCACAAGTTCAGGACCGAATCACTTATGCAGGGCGGTCTTGTTTGGGAGTGGAACAACCACGGTCTCAAGCATGAGACCAATGGCACCGAATTTTACGCCTACGGTGGAGACTTCGGGGATTACCCAAACGATGCCGACTTCATCATGGATGGCCTGACTCTCTCCGACCACACTCCCATGCCATCGCTTTACGAATATGCTAAGATCATCCAGCCTGTCGAGGTGACACTGTCCAATGATTCCAGTGAGATTACCATTAGGAACTGGTATGATTTCCTCGACCTTTCTCACTTGGATGCCTCTTGGCACCTCGTACAGGACGGTGTTGGCAGCAACGCATCGTCGACTCCTCTTAACATCTCAGTGGCCGCTGGCGAAACTGTTACCATCCCTGTCCCTGTCAACCGCAACTCGCTCACTACCGAGGCTTGGTTGACTATTGAGTTTGCTCTCAAGGAGGATCACCTCTGGGCTCCAGCAGGTCACGTCGTGGCGTTTGAACAGCTCTACCTCGAAGGCTCGGTCGCCGGACAGTCCAACGGCACTTTGTCGACTCGCTCCATGTTGAACAGCCGCCAATCTGCTGTTAACTTGACACAGACTGGCACAAGCCTCACTGTTCACAGCGGAGAGTCGACTTTCGGCTTCGACCTCGTCCGTGGTAACGTCACCTGGAACACCAACGGCGTCGACATCTTCAACCGTGGCCCTGAGCTCTACTTCTACCGGGCCATGACCCAGAACGACAACGGCCAAAGCGGTGATGCGTCCTTCTGGGACGATGCTTGGGTTCACAGCATGCGTACCCAAGTTCGCGATGTCTTTTGGGAAGATACTGGTGATGCACTTGAAGTTCGCTTCAACGTCCGTGTCGCGCCAGCCGTCCTGGAATGGGGTGCTGAGGCAGACATTACCTACACCATTCCCCACGACGAAGGTGCTCTCTCCATCCACGCCCAGGGCGACTTCGTCGGCAACAACACCCCCGAGGTACTACCGCGCATCGGCCTCTTGACCCATCTCGACCAAGACTTCGATGATGTTGCCTGGTTCGGTCGTGGCCCTGGCGAGAACTACCCTGACTCCAAGACTTCGCAACGCTTCGGCGAGTACAAGTCCTCGGTCGCCGACCTGTTCACACGCTACGACTATCCTCAGGAAGCAGGCAACCGCGGCGAGCTGCGCTGGCTCCAAATCGGCAACCCCAACGCTGACCTCACGCTTGATGCCCGCATGGATGGCGAGCCTTTCAGCTTCACTGCCAAGCGCTACTCCGACTACGACCTGAATGATGCGCAGCACCCTCATGACCTTAAGCCGCTCAACATGACTATCCTGAACTTAGATGCGAAGAACAACGGTCTTGGCTCTGCTACCGTTGGCCCAAGGCCTTTTGAGCAGTATAAGTGCTACTCAGGACCTTTCGACTTCACGTTCAACCTGAAGTTGGTGTAGGTGGATAGGAGATGAGCTCTTTATGTCAAGTGCCATCGCTGAAGTGGGAATTGAGTGTAATGTATCATGAAGCCGAAATGAAACGATCATGAATACAACGAACTCAATCGACTTCACATGAAAGATTCTTTCTATTATCGTTTATTCGCAATTGCGACCGACAAAAATTGTGCAGTCACCAAAAGAAAGTTGTCTGATCCCAACGGCATCTCAATGGCCGAGATGGTGCCTGCAAGATACACGTCTTGCGGTATCAGCGTCCGGGAATCTGGGATCGCTCACGGACTCGGATTTTGAAATTGCATTGCCAGCAATGGTCCAGCATCACGATAGGAGGTTTTGTGACAAACGCGCATCAAGACTTGAAGAATGCGAAAGATGCCAGATACACTACGATTCTGACGCTACTGCAAATCTCATATCTATAATGTTTGCAACTTCCGTAAGCCAAGCAACACTGCCTTGGCTGGTCTACTCCAGCCAGCTAACATCTTCTCTAAGCTGCTTAGTCACTTCGTCAATGTCCAGCCGCAGATACTTCTCGATGAACCTAGGGATCTCAATGTTGTCATGGTTGCCAACAAGATCCCTCCGCAAGTCGTCTCCCATTTTCCCACGAGCATAAGCGTGCAGAATGACATCAACGGCGGTATGGCCACCGGTAGAGAAATGCAGGCCGGTTTCGGCGTTCATCGCGTTGACCAGATCGAAGTCAAAGTCCTCCGATGCGGCGAGCGAACTTATAGTCGTTTCGTTGGCTTCGCCAAGACCATAGCTGGGGAGCTGGTCGGCGATAAAGCCGGAAAGATCTTCTCCTTCGTAGTCATCGAGCTGCGCCTGCATACATTCTGCGGAGTGCGAAGCGCCTGAGAGAGGTCGAGGGTCCCAGCCGTCAGGCAATGTAAGGCCTCCAGTCTCGTGGTCCGCGACTGAAAGCATGGCAGTGTCGGGGTGCTCATCGATCCACTGCTTGACGTGTTCGAGGAGGCGATCGTATTCGAGAACGTCGTGGAGATGTGCTACCGGATCATTTGCGTGCAAAGCGTGGTCGATCCTGGACGCTTCGATCATGATGAAGTATCCTGGCGTACTCCTGCATTTTCGACCCTTGCACGCAGTGCTTTGGCTGAGCGCTTTGAGTGCAACCTCGACCATTTCCGTCAGCGAGGGCTCACGAGTCTCTTCAGGCTGTTGCTGACGATCGATTTCGTATGCGAGGTGGGTGTTATTGTTGTAAAGACCAAGGATTGGGAGCTTGATATCATCCAGCCCAGCCTCGAGAGCGTTAAAGCCTTCACGGTCTTCAGTAATGTGGTAGCCCAGCGTCCTTGCATGATCAATGAGATCGATATCATCCTCGCGACAAGAGTTTGCGTCGGAGGAGGGCTTGAAGTAGCAAGCGCCACCGCCCATGAGGACATCCACATTTTGGCCGAGCGGATGACTGTAGCCGACCTGCTGTGCAGCAATGATAGGATACCCGTTGCGGTCGAGTGTGTGTGCAGAGAAAGCGGCAGGCGTGGCATGGTTGATCACGCTCGTCACGACAAGGCCAGTCTTCATGCCCTTCATCTTCGCAGCCTCAAGAACCGTTCCCACAGGTGCTCCGTCTGGATCAACACCAATCATGTAGTTGTCTGTCTTGAAGCCAGTGGCAAGAGCGGTGCCGGCAGCGGCAGAATCGGTGACGAGATTGTCGGCGGAGTGAGTGCGAACATTGCCTACGGGAAGCTGATCGATGAACATTGGGTCAACCAGAGGCTGCTCGGGAGAGCCTCCGCCAGTCGTCAAGGCCTCATATGTCCTTGCGACCGTTATAGACGCTGGGGATAGGCCATCAGGTATAATGTAGATGAAGTTCCTGGGTGAAATGGCACCAAAGGCAACCGGGAGAGAAGCAAACGAGATCAAGGATTGACGCATGTTGACGGGGAAGTCGTAGATGTTGCGAATCGGCGTGGGCCTGTCTACGCAAGGCCGTCGGTCTTTTTATATGCACCATCCGTTCTCTTTAGGCCGGTGTCGATTGCCGTCTTGAGCACTGCTACCAGACCGACCCCGCAAGCCTAAGGACCTAGGATATCATGCTGGACGGCGGTATATGCCTGCCAAGAAGCCCGGGTTACCAGCGGTGCTGTATGCGGCTAGTTTTTCTGTCGAAAACATTTTGGATGCGAGCTAGTGAATTCTTCAGACATCGCCAGAAATTATTGTATCTTTGAAGTGTCTACCATATGGCATTTCCTGGTAGTCGATGGTTGTGACATTAGTGACTATGTTGACTTTGGTTATGAGAGTGGTTGATCCCGCTTCTTGCAGATAAGAAATGCTGAGGTTACAGAGGACAAGACCTTGGCTGCATGCCCTCTGTGTTCGCCTCCGCCCTAGCCGCCATATTTCCCGTACAACAATGCTGAAGATCGAGCGGGGTCGTTCTGCGCATAGGAACAGGTAATACCTCGCGTGGCAGGTATGCATTCATGGTAATGCCCGTGTGATGTCGAGCAGCAGTACACAGGCTTGTTCTTAGTCATGCGATGTGTCCTTCAACGCAACAGCAGCGCACTGCATGAGTTAAGTCTTCAGTGAGGGCTGATCCGTGTCAGGCAAGAGTCGAGGCTTTGTGGACACTATGTGTATCGCACGATAACAGGTATCATTGTTGATTGCGAGGTCACGTATCTCACCAATGCGCGAAATGCCAACTTGGAAAGTCGCCTTGGGCCTTGGCAAATCAGCCTCTCCTCCGACCAAGGGACGTCGACGTCGAGGTACAGGCTCGGGAACTCTCATTCCTTGCCATTGAGATCGTTTTACACCGACGAGCGACCTGGTACATTGTAATTACTACTGGCGATCAATCTTAGGCCATGAAGAGTGTCTTCGGAAAGTCTATCGTCAATGATGAACGAATATGTGTGGGCAAAGGTGGTTAGGTAATCGTCTCTGTCTCGTATTGATTTACATCAACCGTAGAGAGAGTGAGCAGAGCGTCCAGAACGATCTGTGGTGACAGCCCAATGGTCTAATTGTTACAAGCAAGATATCCTTGCCATGTCATAGTCCTATATGTTGACATTCAATACGACACCAGCTCTGATCACTGAACACATTCCGAATCCCAATCTCATAGTGCCCATAAGCATAACACCGTAACCATGTGCCCATGTGTGCAAATTACATACCATACTCCATTGACATGATCACTAATCCAAACCCCAACATCAGTGAACATCACTGGCACTTCAACGCCCTTCACCACAGCACTGCTAAATCTCCGATTACTGAGCTCGGCATACCATCAAGTAAGCTGAAACACATTCGGACATAATGACAGAGCAACCCATCATTGCCAGTCAGATGCTGTATAATAAACCGATTCGATACACGTCAGGATTAGCAATGTCAGTCATGCGCTGATATGCCGCTGGAGGTTCGGAAAGTCTTCTCACGAGTGTATAAAGCGACGTGTGTAGCCACTCTACCCATTGAGTACAACGATCAAGTCGTACAAGAATTGATAGCATCCACCTCGGAATCCCAGTTACCTCGACCAGCCACGGCAATGCAGTCCTACCTTCAGTACCGTCGTATCCGCGCTCTGGCGCGGGAGTCGGCGTTATCCCCTGGTCAAGAAACACACTCCCAGGAATCATCGCACAGCACGAGCCAGGTGGGTCATATCTGAGTGACGGCCGAAAGATCAACTCACTGACAGATGGCTAGGAGAATGGCCTCCAACGTGTGTCCAGCCACAGCAACGACGCCTCGACAGTACAGGCACGAGAAGAAGAACCCACCAGCATCACCGTCACATTCGATGACCCAGACGACCCATTGAATCCCCAGAATTGGCCGGTAAGCAGTCCTGAACACAAAGTCAAAAGCATTTACTGACTCTGTGCGCACCAGCTCTGGAAGAAAATCGCCACAAACGCCCTAACCGCCTCCGTCGCTTTCATCGCCGGCTTCGGCTCCTCCATCGACGCGCCCGTAATCCCACAAGCTGCGAAAGAATTTCACGTCAGCGAAGAAACCGAGTCGCTCGCCACAGTGCTCTTCCTTGTCGGCTTTGGCGCAGGAGCACCTTTCGCGGGACCACTTTCAGAGACCTTCGGTCGCAATCCAATATACTTGGGGACGCTGTTCATCTTCTGCTGCTGGATCCTTGGTTCGGCGTTGAGTCCTAACTTCGGCGCGCAATTGGCGTTCAGGTTTCTGGCTGGGTTCTTCGGATCGACTGCTTTTACTACTGCGGGAGGGACTTTGGGGGATGTGTTTGACCACCAGCAGCGCGGCAAGATTTTCCCTTGGTTTGGCGCAGTTGCTCTGTTTGGTCCGATGATTAGTCCGGTTGTAGGAGGCTATGTGGGCGAATCTGGGCTGGACTGGAGGTGGGTGGAGTGGATCACGCTGTGCATTGCAGGTGGACTCTTCGTCGTCATGCTGCTGTTTCTTCCTGAGACGTATGCGCCGGTCATACTGGGGTGGAAAGCCAAGGCTTTGCGGGAATCCACTGGGAATGCTCGATACAAAGGTCCCTTGGACGGCGTGCAACAGACGTCCCTGGCGCGGAAAATCGGCGAAGCACTCTACCGCCCGATCCTGATTCTCTTGACGGAGCCTATCGTATCAGTGTTGACGGCTTACCTGACCTTCGTCTACATGGTCTCGTTCTCGTTCTTCTCCGGAGCGCCGTACATTTTCGCGGCATCATACGACTTCAGGCAGGGAGCAGCCTACCTCATGTTCCTTGGAGTGGTTGTCGGACTGTGGCTATGTGCGTTGGCGTCACCATTCTACGGAATGCTCATTGGGCGCGAGTACCAGAAAGCTGCCGCCAAGGGTAGAGACCATCCAGGACCAGAAGCCATGCTCTGGTGGTCGATGGTTGGGGCTCCACTGCTGCCAGTGTCTCTCTTCTGGCTTGCCTGGTCGGACTTCTCCTCATTCTCTTTCTGGAGTCCCATCGTGGCGTAAGTCAAACCTGATAAGTCGTCGTGTTTGTCCAGTGAGCTGACACTCGTCCAGATGCGTCGTCTTCGGGTACAGTCTCCTGTCCCTCTTCCTGTCGATCTACATGTACATCATCCAAGCCTTCACGAAATACGCTGCGTCGGCGCTGGTGGCGATCACACTGGTCCGCTACGTAGTAGCGGGAGGTATGGTAATCGTGTCGATACCGATGTACAAGAACCTCGGCGTGCATCACGCACCTACCGTACTGGCTGGGATCGCTACAGCCTTTCTGCCGGTTCCATACTTGCTCTACTTCTTTGGAGAGAGGATCAGAGGCGTCAGCAAGAGGATCGGCACGGTCTCTCAGGCATGAAGAGGGGCCGTCGACTGCATGATAGTGCGTGGCAAGCCCGACGAGCGAAAAGCGTGTTGTTCGCCTGTCAATGATGGAGGTTGAAACGATTGCCCAGCGGAAGGCATTCGATCTTTTAAAGTGGTTAGCATGTTCAACACAGTGGAGGAGAGCTGACAAGATGGAGTTCGTGAGATGTGGGTGTCGGAGGGACGGAGGTCGTGCTGGAAGATGTAGAGCAGGCTATTGCGTTGTAGCATCAGAGCAAGCTGAGAATACCATTCGTTTCAGGATGGCAGCTGCCAAGACCTGTTATTGCGCGAGACTTTCGATCCAACCAGCACACTTCGCAGCCACAATCTGGTTGCCACTGTCGCTCAAGCAGAATGCGTGTCCAATGCCGTTACTGTCAACTTCCATCGTCGGCTTGCGCTCGTCTCCGGCCTGGCCTTCCACTTTGGCGCGAGTTTGAATAATCCTGTCACGTGTGTCTTGCGCGATCCAATGGTCATTAGATCCCCAATAGAAAAAGAGCTGCGTATGTGAAGGTGGGGAAGTGGAGGTGCTGGCGGTTTCTGTGGCAGATTTTCCGACGGCGGCGCTGATGGCCGGAGATGTGCCCCAGAAGTCATCCGACCACTTGTCGTGAGTGAGCTGCGCAAGCTCATCTTTGGCCATGTGTAGTGCTTGCCAGACTCCGTACTTGCTTTGCAGGAACTGTGCTGTAACGTTGGCGCCAGCACTAGGCATACCAGTGATGAGTCGGACAAGCCAAGTGATGATGGCGAGGGGTGCGAAGTAGAACAGTATCTTGGAAATTGTGTGCACAATGAGGGCGAATGCTGGGATCTTGGTCAAAGGCTGTGATACAATGTTCAAGTCAGTCCATAGTATTAGTGCGGTGATATGCACTGTACTTACACCGACTTGTCGGCCTGTCGGGCTCAAGTTCAATTCATAAATGGTCGGGAACAAGCAAAGACCAGCGGTAATTTCCATATTCGTCGGGCCTTGCTTTGCGAGTTTCTTCCATTTCGCCACAGTTTCCAGGACCATATAGGCTCCTATTGAGTGCCCAATGACCACAACTGGTAGGTCGCCTTGAATATCATTTTCGGCACGGAGGCGTGTGACAGTAGACTGAAGGCGCGCATATACGTCCTCGACTTGATTGTCCAAGGACAGCGGAAGGCCTTGGCTTGTGGCAGGTGTTTGTCTGGATCCAGAGTTGACATCGAAGCCAGCTAGACTGCCTCCGGAGATGCGGTACTGAGTACCATGGTGTGTTTCTCGATCGTTCAAACGCTTCCGGATGATATCTAGAAATTGGCGGTAATATTCGACCAGGCCTGGATTTCCCGGGATGAAGAAGATTAGCACACGCTTCCGAGCATTATCAGACGGTGGGAGGTGGGTGGCGAAGTTGATCTCGTCGGCTAGGAGCATGATTAACGTAGTGAGATAATGGAAGATTCCCTTGAAAGAGTGAGGTACGAATGCGACATCAATATGTACGGCACGGAAGAAGCAGGACGCGAGGACGAAGCGAAGTTGGTGGTGGACGGGTCGTGCGGATAGGCTGTTTCGGTAGGCAACAATTCATGCGAAGGGAGAAATATATGTACAACAACTGCGGGAGCCCTGGAGATACTTTGCCGGATGAGTACCTTCTAGTGAAGTGTAAATGATATAAATGTAGATACAGTATTGCGTGCCATTGCTGTATTTCAAGCAAGTGAAGCCTCAGGCAGAAACGCGAAGCGACGATCGGTCGGGAAATTGTTTGGCAAGCGCCAAAGCGTCAGGCTCGCCCGCGCGTCAGCGGCCAACAACCCAGCCTGCCCCATCCCTTGTGCAAAGCCTGCACCTCGCGACGACCGGGCCTCACACTCGACGCAATCCATCAACAACCTCCACCCACGCCATCACAATACTCGCTCGCCGCACAGCGTATTTAGCTCGCAAATTTACGCGTTTTTTGACACCCATTTTGGCCGCCTTAACGCGCTCGCGAGCTGTTGCTGCTCGACGCTTCACCGCCTCCTGCGCGGCCAGCCAGCCTGACTTGCGCCCGCGCAGCCAGCCAGCTTGCCAAAGTCGGCTTCCCCTCGTCGGAAGTTCGGCTTCCGCTTTCTCACACGTGACCACCACACTCAATGTCCTCCACTCGCGCTTCCAATGCACGACATGTTCGTCAACGGAAACTCAACACAAAGCAGCCTCTGCGCGTAATCAGAGAAGATGAAATCGACGAGCTGCCTGAAGATGAGGCGCAGCGGAATATTCCCCAGTTCGAGACTGGTGTGGAGAAGGCCGAGGAAGTCGTAAGTACTCACCCTTCTACCTCGACACCATAGTGCATTTTGTATGTTAACCCACCTACAGGAATACCATCTGCAACAGGTGATGAAGCAGGGCGCTGCAACAGCTGGACTCGGCGAAAAGACCCAGCAAAGTTTCATTCCCACACCCGACGCCACCAAGGCGAAAGGCATCGAGTATGACAAGCTTTACCCGAAAGTCTTCTCTTCGCCAGCGACGTACATCCGGTTCAGCTCGACAGTCGAGGAAAGCATCGGCGTGCCTTATTGCATGGACGACGAGGATGTTGCTGTCCGGGCCAAGCTTAACGCAGGCAAGGATTTCGAGGGCAACAACCGCAAAGACAAGCTCAGCAATTGTTCCGAGAATGCCTTTGAGGAAGTCATGAGTTTCTTCGAGGAGACATGTTCGCGACTTCAGCCGTTTGCGGACATTGACAAGTCTCCTGTGCCTACCTTCGACGAGATGGAGCAGAACATCGACGAGAACCTGTCGCTCGAAGCACAAAAGTGGCTCAAGCTGATCTACCCCCACTGGCAGTCGCGCAAGAACAGCAAGGCTATCATGCCGACAGTCAAGCTGCGCTTGCTTGACAACACTTCCGAAGCCGACGATGCGGACCCATATGTCTGTTTCCGCAGGCGTGAAGTCAGGCAGACGCGCAAGACTCGTGGCAGAGACGCCCAGATCGTGGAGAAGCTGAAGAAGTTACGCCTTGAGCTCGAACAAGCCCGAACACTAGTACAATTTGTCAATCAAAGAGAACAGCTCAACAAGCAGAGTCTGGAAACAAGCAGGAAAGTGTTCGAGGAGCGTGGAAAGCTCAAGAAGGTCAAGTCCGAAAGAGGTATTATTGGGGAAAAAGGAGAAGACGAAGAACTACTCGTCAACCAAAGGGTACGTCGACCTTTACTTACTGATATTGGTGAGCAACTGACTGACTTGTTGACAGCCTGCGCCAAAACCAAAAGCACGCTCCGGCACCACCGATGCGCGTGCGCCGACGATCAAGATTCCTGGTCAACCGCGCCCGAGCATCGATCGCCAGACCACGGAGAACGAGCTGCCTTCGTTGGAGGACCAGCGTCGCGAGACCTTCGACCAGCTCGAGAAGACCGTCGATACCAAGAAGCAGCAACACCTCAACTGGAACAAAGGCTGGGAAGACAGGACTTGGCAACCCATCACCCCTCCAGCCGAGTCGACAGACGAACGACCAAAGTGGGGGTTTTTACCGTCGCCGCAAGGCGCCTCATACCCTACGCCGCCACCTACGCTGCCTTCAGAAGGTTCGCAGAAAGATGGCGATACTGAGATGCCAGATGTATCCGCTCCACCATCGCCTCCGCAAGAGTCGCAGGTCAGAGCGGGTGCATCACCAGAACCAGAATTCATTATACGGTCCATGCCTGGCGCGTGGCCCAAAGAGATGTCACCATTCGAGTCGCCAGTGAAACGTGAAGCCGCGCCGGCGTGTAGACTTCGAAGAGGCCGTGGCGGAATCATGCACCTCGAAGCCAGGAAACAGAAATTGCCCGGCCTTTGTCGGATGGTGGTGACGGATTCAGACGACAGTGACGAGGAGATGGACGACTGGTTTGCCGTTTCCGACGCGAAGATCTTCGATTACCGGACTGCCCTGAACGGCAGCGTGAGGAGACCAGAGACCGCTTCCCGACTATCGGTTCCCGGAGTCGCAGCCCAGACGCCCCCTGTACAACCACAACTGCAGCGTGTTGCATCGAGCGGCAACGCTGGATGATGGAATGCTTGTGTTTTTTCTTGTCTTTCGAAACCAGCTCGAGGCCCGGGTTTTTGAGGGCCTCTGTAGGATAGCCGCGCAGCAGATGCTTAGAACAATGATACCCCGTTTTCCTCTTGCAAGAATGAGCTTTTAGTTTTTTGACTTCTTTGCCAAAACTTCTTGAGCTTCTTCTTCGAAGGTGTCTGCCCGTCTCTTCTTGTTGCCGCCCAGAGTTGCTTGCACTGCGTCGGCGGCTTCGTTCAGGATTTCCGACTCGCCGATCACGACTTGCAGAGCCATGGCTTTGCGTCTGCTGTTGTTGGTGTCGGCGAGCTGTGCGCGCAGGCCGTCGATTCCAGTTGCTCCGTATTCCGCTTTGCGAAGAAGCAAAATCTTGTAAAGCAATTCAGACGAAGGAGCAGAGAGATCAGTCTTCGGTAGTTTGTCTTTCTTCTGCATCTTCTCGAATTCCGGCGCGGGAGTCGTGAGGGTGTTGAGAAGGATACAGAGTTCTTCAGGGAACGCGCCTTCTTCGCTGCTGGCCCTCGCCACGTCGTAGCCGGAGTCCAAAACGCCTTGCTCGTCCAAGTAAGCCAGGCGGGTAGTCAGATCTTCTTCTGTGAGATTGAGCTGCTCTTTCGCGGTCTGTGAGATTAGCTCGTCGCTGAGCTCGACGACGTCGTACTTGGCGTATTCCTCAGTAACGTAGCCGTAGCGACGCAAGACATCCGCGCGAGGCAGGGAGCCATAGTCGTTGTAAATCTGCTCGCCAGCGGCGATGGGCTTGATGCTGCGCATCACCAGAGCGTCGTCTTCGTGGAAAAGCTTAGCGTTGTTGAGGTCTGCGTTGGCGTTGAGCATATCGGCGAGAGGAACCATTCCCTTCGGCAACACAGGCCCACTGCCGTCTTCGGAGTCTTCCTCCCATTCTTCCTGCTCCTCGTCGGAGCCGGCACCGGTTTTCTCGAGGTCGAAAGCGTAGGACATGATCGTCGAGCCCATGCGGTGGCAGAGCGCTAGCAACTGCTCGTTACTGAGATTCTGCGCGTTGAACGCTTGCACGTTCTGGTATACGAGCGGCAGGATCTGCTCTTCGAACGTGGCGTCCGCGCTTGCTTTTCCGATCTTGTTGACTACGGCGCTGCCTTTGAGGGCTTTGAGCTCGGTTTCGGACCAGAACATGAGAGTGTCGAAATCCGTGGGCAGGACGTCGAAGTAGGGTGCCCACTTGGAGTTCTGGGCTTGCTGGTATTCGAAGAGCATGGTGAGGATCAGCGAGAGCCATGGGTCTTGCAGTTCGGCGGAGATGGTGGGTGGGATCGAGGAAGTTTCGGTTGTGAGGAGGGTGGAGCGCGGGATGGAGAAGAGGGTTTCGTCGGAGGCGATGGCGGCGGTTGCAACTGTGGGAGGAGTCAGTTCGTTTCGTTCTCGTGTCAGTGAAGGGCATTAGTTCGTACCAACGCCTCTTCCAGCACCTTGGTTCCTCATATCGACCAGATCGATCTTGTCTGAGACTGTGGTGCCGTTGGTGCGAAGCCAGTTGACAAAAGCGGCTGTCGCCGCTGAATAGCTTCCGTCGTCCATGATTGATTTATGAACTGACTGTTGTATTATGGTGGTATTGGTGGTTGTGATCGCAAAGTGGGCGCAGAGAAAGAGGCGAATAGCTTGATGGGTAATTTAGCGTGCTTTAGTGGATCGTTCGGGGCTTGACGCAGGGTAGCTCGGCCTTACCCTTCCATCAATTCGTGCCATGCTCCCTTGAACTTACTTAACGGCTGCACCTTCTTCTTCTTTATCGTTGTTTTTATACAAATGCTGCCGTGCAATCGTGTCGTAAGACGCGCCTTGTATCAACACCATGCTACACTCCTACAGAAACGCGCCTTGAGCGTACCAGCGCAAACACGACCAAAAACCATCTTCTCCGGTATCCAACCGACAGGCGTTCCGCACCTGGGAAACTACTTGGGAGCTTTGCGCCAATGGGTCCGTCTCCAAGACGAGGCAGCCGATGATACAACCCTCATCTACTCTCTAGTCGATCTCCACGCGATCACCATCCGACAAGATCCTAAGCAACTGCGACAATGGAAGAAGGAATCGCTGGCCATGCTGCTGGCCATTGGCCTTGACCCGAAGCGCAGCACCATATTCCACCAAAGCGACGTGCCCGCGCATGCCGAATTGATGTGGATTCTCAGCTGTCAGGCAAGCACGGGATACTTGGGACGCATGACACAGTGGAAAGACAAGACTTCGAACGAGAAAGATGGCAATGAGAAGCTGAAGTTGGGTCTGTTCTCATACCCTGTGCTGCAAGCTGCGGATATACTGGTACACAAGACTACACATGTGCCTGTTGGACACGATCAGGCGCAACATCTGGAGTTCGCGAGAGAGGTTGCCAATGGCTTCAATCATGTCTTTGGGCAGGGCAAGGAAGTTCTAGTAGCACCGGAGACACTGATCAGCCCTGCTAGGAGGGTCATGTCTTTGGTTGACCCCACGTCGAAGATGTCTAAGAGCGCTCCCAACCCGAAAAGCAGGATTTTGCTCACAGATGGCGAGGATGAGATCAAGAGCAAAGTCAAGTCAGCTGTCACCGATTCAATCGATGGGATCACTTACAATCCTGAGGCAAGGCCTGGAGTCAGCAACTTAATTGACTTGCTGTACCATTCTGGTGCAGACGACGGCTACGAGAGCCAAGAAGCTCTTGCGAGAGATTTGGAAGGCGTTAGCTTGCGCGCCTTGAAGGAGAAGGTTGCTGAATCTATCAACATGCAGGTGGAGCCTATTCGCGAACGCTACGCGGAGATCGTTCAGGATCGAGCGGCAACGGAAGAGGCCGCTGCAGAGGGCGCCGGGAAAGCCAACAAGAGTGCAATGAAGACTTTGCAGAAGGTGAAACGGGCTGTCGGTCTAGCTTGATCGTCAGACACGACAATATGTCGGCTTCTTCATCGTAATCCTCCACCCTTGATTCAGCCAAGTTGAAAAGTCGATCAGACTTACCGAGACCATCGCATCAGTGTTTTTGCTGCGCGCAACAGCTTCATTCGACCCTTGCATCTACAGGCTTCTGTGCCCATACGAAGTACCTGCAACAGATCATCAGCGGGCATAAATGGATTCGAGCATCAGTTTGTTGTGACTTACATCGGCAAGTACGCGTGCATCTTGCCACTGTACAGTTCCACAGCAACTTGCCCGATGAGCTCAATCATGTCATCATGGGTCCAGCCCAGCACTTTTGTCAACAACCGCGTGCTGAAGCCTTCAAGCGCACCGGAGAGGTCCTGCATCCTTCATGTCAGCTTGGCTTGCTGTGTCATACATTTGCGGCACTCACCTTCAGGTACAGCTCCCCAACACGCTTCTCTCGAGCACATTTCGCCCATGGACCGATCGGCCGCTTCGTCGAGGCTGTCTTCGCTTCTACGAACCCTTGCTTCTTAAAAATGTTCGGAAATTGAAGTTTCGCATCCGGCTTCATCCCAGCTTTCTTCGCGCCGCAGAAAATCTCTTGCTTCCAATGCTCGAACGTCGGGCACTTCGCAATGCTCCCATTGTTCCTCATCTACGGCAGATGACACTCCTGGAACTCAACCCATCCGCCAGGCTCTAGATGGCGCGGTACTTCGTCTACCAGCTTTTCCCAGTCCCGAACGCCTATCGCGATAGCTCGCGGGTGGATGTAATCGAATCTGTGGTCGAAGTCACAGGGTGCGGTGAAATAGCTGACCAGGAAATTCACATTTGATGGCACAGTGCTGGGCCGTATGGACGAAAGATCCATGCCCATCACGCGACTACTTGGATGTGCTTTCGCGAAGTCTATAACCCATGCACCAGTGCCACAGCCGATATCCAGAACATTGCGTAGAGGCTCCGATGACAGACAAAGACTGAGGCGACCTCCGAGAGAGGTATCCCAGATCTGGTGTTGCAGTTATGTGATGGGGGTCAGAGATGATGGCCTAGCCATGCATAATGGCGATATTTGAACTGTACATGTACATACCCAATCTAGCAGTTTCCTCAATGTCATTCAGTAAAGCGTATTTGCCGTCTTGGTACGCATGATACCTTCTGCCGTGCTCGAATTTGTGATTTTGTGTTGAGTAGTGGATTGATGTTGCGATACTCCCAGAAGAAGTCTTTGTCAGCTCGATCAATATGAACGACAAGCTTCCTAAAGGACCAGAGGCATACTTACAGCTCGGTCTTTTCTTTTTCGCCGATGCCATCTCGCTGCATTTCACCATTCTCCTGTAATTCAATCAGCCAACCATCCAGACGAGCGCCAGCCCGCAGACCTCGATTCCGTCCGTCTCATCCCAGACTCACAATCTCACCACAACCAGTCTTCCCGGCTCAGAAATCCACACGCTTCCTTCCCATTGTGGTCTGCTGTGGCTTGTAGTGGGAATCAGTAGCGAGGCTGTGGAACTTGATGGGCGTGGTGGAGCTGGAAGTATGAGTTGTCAAAACGCAAATTGGTGAAGTCGATAAGAGATGATACTAAACAGCTCAAATTCGAAAGAGTTGAAAAGAGAACGATGTCCAAAGAATAAACGTAGCATTTCTTTTGCTATGGTACATCGACTTAACGGAAAAAGCCGCAATAAACGCCTTGAACAAAACCCATCTATGCCAACCCCAGCAACCCCCATCATTGCCGATCCCCACCCTGCGGACCATGATGCTTCGACGATCCACCCGGATCAAGCAGCAAATGCGGCTTCAAGAAGCTCTCGTCCAACCTGTTGAACAAATTACCCGCGTCCTCACTCGTAGCATTGAGAATTGAGTTAAACGCTCCTCGCGCGGTCATATGTCCAGCCTGGTCTGTGGACGTGCTTTGGCGAGCGCCAGCGGTTGGGTATGGGTTGTTGGGGTCGATTTCAGGAGTCGCCCTTTGTTTTGGCGAGCGGCGGGCCGAAGGCGGGAGGTCGAGGTCGTTGTCTTCGTCGTCGGATGGGAGGATGTCGTCGTCGTCGTCGTCGCGGTGTAGGAGGCCTTGTTCGGCTGTGCTTTGGGCGTTGGTACGTCCGCGGGAGCTGTTGCGGCGGTTGAACTCGGGTGGGAAAGGCGGGCTTCCTGTTGCATTACCTGTACTATAGGTAGTGGAAGTGTTGGAGCGGCTGCGGCTGTTTTGCACGTGGTCGAGGTTGTATGTGCCGTTGATGCCGCCGTTGGAGGGTTTGGGCGTGTGACCGAAGGCTTTGCCGTTCTTGCGTGACCAGGCACCGGTGCTGTTAGGGACGGGCTCGATGTCGAATTCGTCGTCAGAGTCGATTTCCTCGACGACGCCTGTGCGGATCTTCAAGATTTCGAGCATGCGGCTGGTGGTACCGCCGAAGATGATGACGGTTAGTACAACCACGACCAGCACAGTTGCGCGCAGAGCATAGCCGTTTTGCGTTCCTCCCAGGCCTTCAGCCAAAGCGACACCGACAGCTCCACGTAGGCCAGCCCAGAAGATCATGATTTTCCAGTTGATCGGGATTTCTTCTGCGGCTTCGTGTCCCCGGCGCTTTGCTCGATAACGGATAAACCAGTTCACCAATCCAGCGAGTGGGAAGACAGCGCACCAGCGCGCAACACAGATACCGATGATGGTGACGAGGATGAATAGAGGCTTATACTCCAGTCCAGTTGATGTGAAGAGGGAAAGTCCAAGGTAGATGAAGATAAAGTTCTCAGAGAGTTGAGACATGAGGGAGAACACAAACTTTGTTGTGAGTTGTGTTCGTCTCGACATGTTGTGGTACGCATAGTGCTTGAGGCAAATGCCACAGAACAAGAGGGACACGATTCCTGTAAGATGAGATCAGTACTTCCATTCGATCGATGGATGCTGCCGTTTGTCTTAAACTCACCACTCATGTGAATCGCATTGGCAAAAAAGTAGCTAGCGTAAGCGATCAAGAAGATCAAACAACTCTCGATCTTCGGATCTCTCCTGACATGAGTGAATTTGAGCAACAGACTGGTTGCAACTCCAACCACGATTCCGATCGCCAAGCTACCAAAGAAGACCAGCATGAAGACGCCAATTGACTCGAACAAACTCAGAATCGTCAACTTGCCAGCATCTGCGCCAGGCTTGTACTTTTGCGCCGTCTCGAATAACACAATCGCAATGGCATCGTTCAAGATGGATTCTCCAAAGATGATGGTGTAAAGTTTCGGGTCGACTTTGTACGTGTTGAAGATGGCCAGGATTGTTACGGGATCGGTGGCGCTCAAAGTTGCGCCAACGCTCATGGCTTCGACGAAACTGATGTCCAGACCTTCCAAGGGAATGCGCGTCCAGAGCCATAATATTACACCCAATACTAATGCAGAGATGAAGGTTCCGGCGAATGCGAACGTGAGAATAGTGCCGATGTTGCGGAAGAAGTTGGCCTGTCATTGTGTTAGTGATCGAACATTTGGGATTGTGTAAATCCAAACCTACCTGGTGTAACTCATATCCACTAGCCAAAATAATCGGCGGAAGAAGCAAGTTGAAGAAGAACTGATAATCGAAGCTAACAGCGTCCAATACACTGGTAACAACCGTCAAGCGCAATATCAAACCAACAACCATTCCCGCAAAGATGGATATAACCGTCTCGTGTACCGCCTGTATCTTTTTACTGCGCAAAACATAGCT
>Ga0265797_10000995_pt1 | contig 51148 bp, 57 predicted proteins | sample P2T30metagenome_FD_192433 | JGI IMG/M metagenome (GOLD analysis project Ga0265797, IMG submission 192433) | Plant litter microbial communities from East Loma Ridge, Irvine, California - P2 T30 | ecosystem: Environmental > Terrestrial > Plant litter > Unclassified | place: USA: California...
CTCAGCGAAGCACGAGCACGTTGGCGCCCTCTTCTTCCACCGCCCGTTCAGCCCGTGTCTCTCAACTCTCTACTGTCCACCTCGTCTGCTTCATATTCGACCCAAACTGCGTCTTGTTCTCGTCGCTCGTTGTTGTTACTATTCCCCTCTCCGGAAACCATTGCGCCGTGCACCAGCCGCCTCGCCTCGGCTCCACTGCACTCGACGGACCGAAGCGATCTGCACCGCGTCAGGCTGAATAGCAGACAGCCAGCCAGCTGCAAGTGAGGCTCATATCCCGATCCAAATCTCGACGGCAGAGACGCTTGTCACAGTCACTCGTTTAATCACGCTCCTCTGCTCTGCATGCCGACGTCTCTTGAATCGCTCGCTGGCACTGCGCGAGAATCGACGGCTTCTCGGCCAGGCACCACCTGAATCGCGAACAAGGCACCACCCCGCTGCGGAAGGCGCGAACCACCGACTCAATGCGCTCTAGCAACAAGAGCTATGTCAACATCAACGACGCGGGCAGCGAGAGGAGAGAGGGCACGCCGTGGTACTGGCGCCTCATAGCCCTGGCGGCGTCATGGATGATATTGGGAGGGTGGGTGCCCGTCATGCCTCTCGAGGCACTTCAGATGAGAGCAGGCTAACACATCGCAGTTACCTCATCCTGCCCGGCCTCTACGCGAACGATCCCAAGCTTAGGTTCAGCGAAGCAGTGCTATCGGTCTTTGTTGTCGCACTCCTTACTGCCGGCTATTCATTCACGGCGCTGCTCTGCTTCGCCTGTCGCAATGAGCGCTTCCAAGCTGAAGCTGTCTTTCTGTAAGACCTTTACGCCTGCACCACCAGCGCAATACTAACACATGCATAGCCCCGCACTCACCTCCTCCGCCCTCGGCCTCATTTCTATAGCCTACAACTTCCTCTCATCCCACAACTATCACTGGGGCAATGCCGCCATTAGCGGCACCGTAACCAGCGCCGCTGGCACGCTCCTCTACAGCTCTCTCCTCCTCTGGACATACCGCCGAATAGTAAAGTCCAAACGCCAGACAGACACGCGCGCAAACCTCTGGTCCGAGCAGTCCTACTACAACAATTTCATCCCCAACATGTACCCCACCGCCATGCGCTCGCCCTCTAACCCACCACCCGCCGCCGTGTACACAGAAGACGATCGTGTCAACCAGCAAATGGCGCTGCTCCTCGCAAAAGGTGACCCACGACCCAGTCCCGATGCCAACAGCACGTTCAGAATAGACCTGCCAGAAGACCGGGAACAGCAAGAAAGACATCTGCGCAGTCAGGAGTTGGTCGGTACGCCTGCACAAACACATGTCGACTGGAACCGCGATCGATCCGACAGTAGACCTGACAGTCTGAGTGAACACCAAGCATGGCAGCAATGGCAGGGCCGCGGAAGAAGTACAAATCGGCCGTCGAGTGCGGATGGACGACACAGTAACCACTCGAGAAATGTCAGCCGCGAGGAGCGGAGGAGAGAGATCGAGCTTGGTCAACTGCAGCGCGCATGACCTGCTCCCCAAGTTTGCACATCTTCTACCTTGTTTACACAAAACTACGCATTCTCTACGCACATGGACAGCGTCGGTGTTCTGGGCTTGGCGTTCTTGCGTGGTCCGCGATTGATACCTTTGTATGTTTGCTCATCCATCGCTTTGAATTTCGGAAGCTGTACTGTAACGATGTATGTGTTACGGAGTTGTTTGGCATATTTTGGCAGGCTAGATTTTGGTCTCTGTGTTGCTATCACCTATCGAGTCAAATACCAAATCATCACATCTGCAATCACTGTCACTTCCGTGTCTGGTCATTCTTTCCATGTTCTGGCAGTTATCAAAAACTGCTACTCACTGATGTGCCCTAGGCTTCATCGCCACACCACCATGGTCCGGTGCCTCGGGCTTGGTAACACGCGGAGACGCATCAATCCGAAACACACGTCCTTTGTCATCGCCCAACTCCAGCACCATGGGGCGACCACTTCTGCAACCATGAGGAGATGCTCTGGAAACCTCGCCACACTCTCAAGGCGGCCGCTTCTGTAACCATCAGGAGAATACTCCGCCATCCACCACCCAGCCTTCTACTTGCTCAATACATTGACACGGACTAGCCCGCTCAAGTGCACAAAGCTTACGACAGACGCTGTTCAGACCGCAATCATGTCATTTTTCTCAACGTTTAAAAAAATTCAATGTTCCAGACGCGCACTGTAAGCGTAAGCACGCATACCGCATGCAGGTTCGGCGGGCCAGCTGATGACCCGAACATAAGCAAATGACAATCGCTGTAACATGGGGCGGTCTAGTAATTGCAGTAGAGGAATGATAATGAGGTGTGTCTTATTGGACAGATGACACATTCATATCATTTTCAAATTAAATATGCTAAGAAAATTCGTTGTTGCTCCTCTAGCATATTGCATGCTGTCTGCTCTGCCATCTGCCATCTGCCATCTCTTTTTGGTAGTGATCGAACACATGTAACAGTCGTACTCAACTCCTGACTTTGAAAAAATATCTACAGCTTGATAGCAAACTGCTTGAGGTACTCGTAATGCTCAACATTAGCAGCAACGGTGTCCCGGATTTGCTTCGCGCCCTCTTCACCGTACTTCTCCTTCCACTCAGCGAAAAGCTGCTCGTCTGACTTAGGTTCCTTCTTCTGGCCAGGTCGTCAGTCCACAACTCTGCCCACATAATTAGGATATTCACTTACATGTGTCCGCGCCCTCAAGCGATCACTGTCCAAAGCATCCTCATGGAAACCCTTCCATTTCTCAAACGCCTCCTTGGCAATACCTTGGTCCTTCTCTGTGTCCCATACGAGCATGTCTGGGTCCCATTCGATTCCCGTGGTTTTGCAGAATGCTTCAACCATGCCAGATGGGTTGTCCAGCAAATCGTCTGCATCGATGACGCAGATCTCAACACCGCCAGTGTGGCCGTTTGTCTGCTCATTGGAGTCGTGCTGCTTCTGACCCGCGAACTTGGGACCGATCTGGCCCTCAGACCGCAGGTAGTCGAACAGGCGACGGAGCTCTTCGTAGCCAGCTTCGTCAGGACGGAAGTTGTAAAAGCCTGTCATCTTGTCCAGCGGAGGAATGGTGCAGCGGTAGTACGATGGAATGGAGAATTTGGGGTGACGGATCAGAAATGTGAAGTGGTAGGTTGCCAACAGATCCGCAGGAATAACCGTGGGGTTGTTGGGTTCGCCTTGAGTGTCGTATGGGTAAGGAGGTCCGGGACGTTCATTACGAGTAGTGACAGGCGAAAGCTGCGTGGTGTCTGTTCCTACGCCGCGTCGATAGTTGGATAGAGACGGGGCGATGGTAGCGGGCTTGCCTGCGGGGGGAATCCAGTATTGGGCCATGTCCTTGATGAAAGCGCGCTTGCCCTGTTAAAGGTGAGTATGCTATCTTTCGTAAGGCTACATTATGCGCCATTGAAATCTTCATCGTACGGGATGTCGTAATGCGAGAGTCAAGATGGTAGGGAGCTGGGCAGATCGTAATGGCTCGGCGACAATTCGGGGAAATGGAGGACGGCGGTTTTTGAATTGTCCGCTTGTAGAGACCAAGGACTTTGGTGAATTTGTTGCGCTCCAGTCGAAGCGCTTACATATCGCGCAAGTTGAATTTAGGAAAGTATGAGATGGTCGTGATTAAGGTGGGGTAGACAGAGATCTAGCTGTCGGGTGGTTGGCTGGGAGCACACAACACGCAATTGCGACGAAGTTGACGAGATTGCGAAAATAAGATCTTGATTGGGTGTGAGAAGATGACGGACTGAGAGGAAACAGCAGGAAAACGGTAATATTGCAGAAACATGGAAAGTATTAGTGAACGAACCTCCGAGTTTTCTCTCGCGATGCGATCAAAAATGGTCTTGTATGTGCTCTCCTCATAGCCAGACTCTTTCCTGGCTTTCGCGTCATTCTCATAACGCTCAGCGAGGCGCTCGGGACCGAAGTAGTAGGCGTCGCCGAAAGGCTCGTGAACACACTGGAGCGTGTCGTAGCGGGTCATGAAGACCTAGATGATGGTAAGAACCCGAACTTGGGCGAGACACGGCGGAACCAAGCATACCCGCTCAAAGGCCGTCGAGCAGGCCCTCGGATGAGTAGCCACAAAGATGGGCTTGCTCGTCATAATCGCGGCTTGTCGACTCTGGTAGGATCTATTTTCCAAGTATCCTGGGAGGGAGTGACTGATATTTTCAGTCGGTAGAGTTGGTGAAGAAGTCCAGATATATTTCAAGCTGAACAGCGAGCACCTACCGCGAAAAGTAAATGGGGCACTAGCAGACTCTTATACCTGAGCCCCAAACAGAATCTGCCGCCGATCAATCATTGTGAGATGGAACCCACAATTGCTGTTCGTTGAGCAGCAATCCCTACCGGCAACACGGGTTAACAGGTACTAGTGGACCTGACTATGCAGTGTTGGCAACTTCAATCAGAGGGTCGGGTAGAGGTGCCATGCGGCCGGCAACCACAGCCGCAATCGTAGCGTGAGGGAGATGCAGGCAATGCGATTGCCCTGATTCGATGCAGGGCTGGAGCTGGCCGAGATGTGTTCATGAGGTGTTTTCATCGAGCACGCATGATGTCACTAGCGGGACTTGTGGACGGAGCGTGTCTTCCAAGGTTGGTGGGGTGCGCTGTGCCCCTCACTAGCAAGCCCGAGGTGCCGACGGACCGTCGTCAACTCCTTTCCCCTTTCAGTGCTGTTTGCGCCTCACGCGCCATATCGTTGGATGGTATTTTTACGCAGCCTTGGGTCTATTTTCCTGACGACTCTGGGCCATAGATATTAATGCAGCTAAAAGCACGACATATAGTGGCTGCATTCCGCAATTTCGTAGTGCCTGCGACGAACAAAACCCATTCGACAGCCCCTAGGAAAGCGAACCACGCGCTGATGTATCTGGGTGTTTTTTGTACATCACAATACAGCTGAAAGCTGTTGTACGACTCGACCCGCACCTGCCTGGCACTTCAGCGGAAGAAGGGATCGTGCGATGTTGGATTAACGCCTTTCCAGCAGTTCCGTGCTCAGATACGGCGTTCTTGCCGAAATCAGTACCTGCTTGCAGCACCTTTCTGGGACTTCTCCATCGGCATCCCAGTGACGGACTAGAAAGAGTTAGGAACTTGGGTGCAGGAAAATCACTCAGCGCTGGCATAGTCAACATCAAGACGTAAGAAAGGCCGCTGTTATAGTGTTCGTACATGGAACTACGACCTTCATCCGCACATTTCCGACAAGCTCTCGTCGCGCACAAGTATGCGTGCGATGCCTATGGTTTCGACAATATGTCGTACATGTACTATCTTCAACATTGGTCGATGTGAGAAATATGAAAACCATGAACGAAGAGGTTACAGCGAACCAATGTCGTGATAGATCAGGCGCGGATCTGGAAAGTACTTGCAAGGCTGCTCACGAACCTTTTAGCTGCTCGGCCAACGGATTAGTTCTAGTTAGACGGATTCACAGCCACCAAAACTGCATCAGGATCACATGCTCAAAGTTACTGTATTTCCCGATCTTCCAAACGAGGACAGGGACCATATATGGCCTTGCTTTCGATTTCAGAACCGCGCTCTCGAATGAGTACCACTGTGAAGTCTCGGCCAGTCTGTCATTGTTGCCACGCAGTTCCACGTCGCTCACATTCTCACCTCTATCGCTATGAATATCCTGTAATCTCGTGTCTTTGCCAATGATAGGCAGAACGCCCTGGGTATCGGGTATACTGCGACTGCTGCATCACGCAAATACGTGAGAACGTCATTCATCGCTTCACTATATGTCTCAGGCTTTGTCAGCTATGCTCAGTCTTTCCGTGGAGGTACGTCCTGCCTCATCTCTGCATCCTGCTCAAAGCGGCGAACCTCCTTACAAAATGATCCCAGACTTGAGAGACTGCTCCTGTTTCTCTAGTATATAACGACACGGAAAGTTCTGGGCCTTCAGCCTTACCAGATGCTTGCAGAAATTGCATACCGATCCGACGTCTCGAAACCCTCACATCTCTTTTCAAGTGAATGCGAAAAGCCTTTGAACACTTCCGTTGGCTCAAGGCACGCCTGGTTTGCTAGGCAGCGCCCTGTCAGCAGATCGAGCACGAGCTTTATTCACACCTGGTCTGAGCTTCTACAGGAGCTTCGTACGCTTGTCAGTACATAAGGACCCCTTCTCTAGTAACAACTGCTCAAATTATCGGGACTCTTCTCAACTTCCAGTCACAGTAGACTTGCACTCCCTTGCCCTTCAAGACCAGAAATACCATTGTGCACCTTACGAACGACCTGGAGATTTCACTCATTTTTACTTCCATAGGCTAAAGGTTTGTCTCATCGCCAAGCATGTGTTCCGAAACAACTGACAACTCGTCTCAGATACGTTCTTCTACAGTCTTGTCGAACGGAAATTCCGGTCTCAACTCTACCTTCCGTGAAAAGGCTACTTAAGAACTTCATTTAGTTGTCTACGTAGCAAACAAGATGTCTGCTTCAACGGCCACTACAACCGGTTCCAACACGCCTGCCAACAAAGTCAACGCTTCTGCTACGCTTAGCGAAGACGAATCCTTCCACAAGATAGCGGCCGAGGCAGAGGCGAAGCATGTTGCGAATGTCGCGACTCAAAATAGAAAGCTTGAAATGGTTGAGAAGAAGCTCAATGAGAAGCTTTCATCCAATGGCAAGGCACTAGTTCTCAAGGACAAGCCTACTCGACCTACACATCGACCCACGAGGAAAAATCGCAAGCCGCTTTCCCCACCTAGCAATAAGGAGCACGACACCCGAACAGCTGCAGTGGATATCAAAGCTACTATCAAGGAGAAAAGGCAGCTCGCCATTTTATCAACTTCTCGTCCGAGTCTTAACTACGACAGGATTATCGAGCAACGCGTGGTCAACGGCGTCGTTGAGCGCATTACCCAGCCTGACAACTCCCAACACACATCTGTGGTGAACAAGACACTTCCTATCTACAGCTACGTAGATATTGTCGAGCAGCGCGTAGTCAACAACGTCGCTGAGCGTATTCCTGAGTCTGCCGATACGCCTCAAGCTGCCGCCTCTAATATCGACACTGACTCAGATTCGGCTGCTGAGTCTGACAACGATACAGAAGAACACGTTTCCAAACTGGTACAAGAGTCTTCTACTGCCCACCAAAGTACGGATTCACTTTTGGAAAGATCTAGCTCTGTCAAGGCTGCCAGCGCCACCGCGTCATCCCACGTCTATGACGATGTCTCGATGACCGATGTCGACAATGAGGCGCTGCTTCTCAGCTTTGCGAAGGAGGCAGCACTGGCCGCTGCTCCAGTCGAGCTTCCCGTTACTGCATTCAAGGATCAAAAGCCTAACAAGGCCAAGGAGAAGGATGCAAAGGCTTCTGACCTTCTAAAAGAGGTGGCTATGGTCGATTTAGAAGTACCTCAGAAGCAGCTCAAGCTCGACACCGCAAGGACCGCTACTGGGATTGCCGACCCCACCACTCTAGCGGACGATGGATATGTGACGGCGCTTCTGAAAATGCCAAATGGCCCTGGCGTAACTAGAAAATCTCGTAACCTTCATGAGAAGCAAGTTGCGATGCACATCACCCCTTTCGCATTGCCAGTCACTGCACCAAAGCAAGATAAGACCCTAAAAGCCAACCAAAAGGTCGTCAAGGTTGGTGGAAAGAAAATAGTCTCGTGTGAGACGGACGACTCCGATTTTGTCGCTTCTCTTCTCTCCAAGCCCAACGGCCCAGGCGAGAGGAAAAAGGCTCACGATCTTCACAACCATCTTGTGCAAATGCACGTCCCATCATACAAGCTTCCGTTTTCTGCTCATGGGCAAAAGAAGACTAGAAGGACGAAGTCTGTTGATACCCCTGTCGCGAAGTTTATCCATGGACCTGTTGCTGTCGACGCATCAGCAGACGACACAGAGCTTATTGTTGGCGATTACGCATCCAATGTTGCTAATTTGAAAGCCGAAAATTCCATACACGACAAGGGAACTCTCATCGGCAGCGTCTCCCAAATTAACCCTTTCCCCATCAATAAAGCTAAGGACAATCTGCAGCAGATCGACGTTCGGGTTACAGACACCATCGAGAAGCAAGTCATTCCTGATGACACTACCCCAGTAACCCCTCCCACATCTGATCTCGACTTCTCCTCCTCTGGCTCAGACTACCCAAAGTCAACCAAGACTTCCCGTCGCTCCTCCTTGGTGCCTGCCGTTGATTCTATTCGCCGCAAGGCTGAAAAAGCGCGCACCACCTTCCTTGGGAAAACCTCTTTAGAGATGTTCGTGAATATACTCGACTTCGAGCGTTGCGACGGAACGACCACTAAAGATGACGTCTGCAAGGCCTTTGCTTCCCTTGCTGGTTGTCCCATTGCCAGTCTGGAATCTGTCAAGATTCAGCGCAAGATCAAACTAGGCGGCACTTCACTCTATGGCTTCCTTCATCAACTCGACTTCGATGACAATGACATCACTCTCGTTGGCAAGGTCATGAAGACCTTCGAAGAGGCGGCCAAGAATGAATTGGTATCTTCTAAGCTGGACCTTGCTTTATGGCTTGCGGAATCGTCTCGGGATGATGGCAGTCATCAGGGTCTGCACTCCCAGCATGCTTCTAAACTCAGCGCGTTCAGACAAATTATCGCATAAGTCACATCAATATTCATGATCGGAGTCGAGTGTTAGGCATCCGCCATTTAGGATGCAGTTCTTGATTGTTTGGTATTTGCGAAACCTTTTTCCGCTATTGCTCATTACCATAGTACTGCCATTACCACTCGGTATCGAAGCAAGGCTTCCACATCGGTTGAGTTTATGGGCTTTGACTCGCCTGGAGTCAGATTTGAGTTGGCCTATCGCTCCCTACTGTGAGTATTTGTCTAGGTATCTTGAGAGTGTGGTGCTACCTGTGACGATGAAGCTATAGAATACAGGAAAATTGACCATAGATTCAATGTTGATATTCAAAATCCTAATCCAAAATTTCAAGTAAAACCAGTGGTATGTGTATAATGGACACATGTCAGTGTGATGGCACTAGGAAGATGGATGTGTGGTTTGCGTTCATAACTTCATTGATATTCATCTAGCAACACAGTTTGTGTGCGATACTATAGACTGTCCCATCTCACAAACACGTGCAAGGTTTAGACTTTCTGCTCAACCCGGTGGTTCTGTGTCTCAGCACCACCAGCATTCTCCATCTCGTATGTGACAGCCTTCTCGCCTGCGCTGTCCAAGATATCAGCCATACCACCAGATCCCCTTGTGAGTTCTGCACCCTTGCGACCGATAAGGTGCCAAGGCAGGTTGAACATCTCGTCGAGCGACTCGAGTGACTTTCCAGAAGTCTCGGGAAGGAAGAAGTAAACCCAGAAAAGACCAATGGCAGTAACGCAAGAGAAAAACAGCATAGTACCACCGTGGGTCATGGAGATGAACATGAGAGGTACAGCCTTTGAGTTACCGTACTGGTTGACGAAGTGGAACGTCATAGCGATGGAACCACCAAGCGCACGCAGACGGAGTGGGTAGATCTCGGAGTTGATGAGGTACTGAATCGAGTTCCATCCTAGGGCCCAACCGAAACCAGAGAAGTAGACCATGACGATTGCGCCCATGGCCGCGTGTTTCTGACTGGAGCTTTGAGGCTCACCGTCAGAAACACCAGTGTCGATGAGTAGGAAGATGGCCATGTAGAGCATGGATACGAGTTGTAGTGTGATACCGGTAGCGAGAGAACGTTTGCGGCCGAGGAAGTCGATGAGGAAGAATGCGCAAAGCATTGAGCTGACGAACTTGACGACACCGAAGATAGCTGTCGCGAAGAGCTTCTCGTTCTGACCTGTCGTGCCCATCATAGCGAAGTACTGGGGAGCGTAAATGGTGATGCCTGTTCGCTTAGAGTCAGTGTGTGTCGAATGTTTACGCTAGTGGGAGAACATACTGTTCGCGCCAGACCACTGTGCTAGCAGCTGTGACATGACCGAAAGCTGGATGCGGTAAAGGTTGGCCTTGCTAGAGAAAAGTTCACGGACTGGTCCGAGCCAGGTAGTGCCCATGGTAGCTTCGCGCTCACGGTTGAGCTGGTCGTTGATGTCCATGATCTCCGAGGTAACGTAAGGGTGGTCAGCGGGAAGGTTGCGGAGGACCGCAAGGTTGTCAAGAGCCTCCTCGTGGCGGCCGACCTTGATCAACCAACGAGAGCTCTCCTTAGCGAACCAGGAGAGTGTGAAGATGATACCAGCGAACATGAGGTGCATGCTGTTTGGAACGAGCCATTGGGCGTCAGTGGCAGACGAGATGTGAATGGAAGAACCCCAAGATGCGAAGTAGGCAAGCATGATGCCGATGTAGACTGAACCAGCGAAAGCGCAAACACAGAGACCTCGAATGGCTCTTGGTGCTGTCTCAGCTAGGTATGTGGGTGCAACGACGGTGGTCTGTCCGATACCAATACCAGCAATAAATCGACCGGCGTAGATCTGTCCGACGGAACCAGTGAGAGAACTGGTGAGGAAGATGACGATACCAATGACCCAGATAAGACACAGTTGTCGAGTGGCCCAAAGGCGGCCGATTTTGTCGGTGATGAAGAAAGCAATCAGCGAACCCAAGATGGAGCCCATCTGCACCATGGATGTGATGTTTGATAGAAGCTCGGCAATCTCGTGCTCGCTCTTGCTGTCGTCGTCAAGTCCAAACTTGCGCCTGAAAGGGTCGAGTTCGGATGTAGTACCAATGAGACCTTCATCGATACCACGAGCAGCGCCCATGAGTCCGAAGACTATAGATGTTAGGTTGTTGAGCGCGTTGGGTGATGTAATTACTTACCAAAGACACCATACCAGAGACGCCAGTTAAGGCTCTCCTTGGGAGTATCCTTCAGATTCTCCTTCCAGGGGTTTAAGACGACCATGATGGGCAAGATTTGCAGTGATGGGTCGAGTTGAGGATGGGATTGAGCTGCTTCACCTACGTCTGTCAAACAGGGAGGAAAGGCAGTAAAGCTCGAATCTCTACGAAGGTATGCGCGCCTCTTATACTGAATCTTGCAAGCGATGGTGGGGTGTGATATGCGGAGACCCTAGGTGCGGACTGTCAAAGCATGCCCATCCATGACACACCCCAGAGCCTACCCCGGAGGCGTCTACTCCACGTTCGTTCATCGCCAGTAGTGGTCGGCGTCGGTCTTCCGAATAGAGAGGCGCCGGATGACCTTCCCAATCCCAACTGTGGTTTCCTCAACGTTCAATAGGTCGTCCCGTCTCATCGGCATTGCAGGCGTTGGACCTAGGCCTTGCGCAGAAAGCGGACCGCTGATCGTCTGATCAAATACCGATCAAGCGGCGACGCCGTCACCTCTCACGCCTAGCACAAGAGCGCCATCTGCACAAAGGTTACACCCCGCCCAGCAAATGGGCGGAAGGTTGGCAGGCTTGAGTGGAGAAAGCTTCCTTGTTCGTGCGTCTTGTGGAGCTTGGGGCCGAGCTAAGCACCAGTCAACAACCTGGCCACTACACGATGGGAACCCCGCATTATCCCCCAAACGCTCTCGTGTCCCGGATTTTCTACAGTAGCTGTCGGTCAAGGAAGAGAAGCTTGTCAAGCTCATGGTAGCGGCCGGAGAAAAGCCGGTAAAACATGCCACGCAATTGGCTGGACGCACCGCGGGAAAATCTCGCAACCAGGATAAATTGCTACGCTATCCTGATGATGCCTCGCGACGAAGACCCTCGCCGGTAGAATTAACCCCGAGGAGAAAAAGACGTCGGAGCAGGATTTCGGCTTCTGCGACTAATCTCTTATGGACGATACCTCGTCTCGCGGCGGTGTGTCGACAGCCGATGCGGCTCCAGCTCCTTCAGCCTCTTCTGTTAGCGCCTGTTTCTCAACTTCCTCAAACGGCATGCCGTCCTGCAAAGGCTCTTGAAATAACGAACCCATTCTTAGACGTAGATACAATGCATGCAGAAGTTCTGGTAAAGCTAATGATGCGCAAGTGTAGAGTCCGCTGCTTCTTCGGTCGCTCTGGTGCCAATACGAGTCCTGGTTGCCGGTGCCTCTAATGATCGTGTAGCACGATGATGTGACTCTTGGCTGCGTAACCCCAGAGTCCGACAGAGAGTTCTTCCATGCAGCGGCAGACGCTGACTCGTCAAACCCACAATAGCGAGCCTGACATCTCCAAGCGCTCTGGCTGGACTGTCGTGACAAGAGCCCAGACCGCCGGGGCATCTTTCTCCGCAGAGCTATGCACTCGTAGTGCATCTTGTCATGCGATGCAAAGGAATACGCAGGGCTAAAGACATGGTACGTTCATCTGCCTCGGTCGGGACTCCGAGTGTTATCGGGGCGAACGTAGGCGCTTTGACTGATTGTCTCCACACACACAGAGTGCGCGTGGGATGGTTCGTCAGGACTAAGCTCGCCATGCCTTAACCAAGTGCTTGTAAACAGTGTAAGCTGTTACGCCAAAAACTTGTAAAGTGCTTGACTAAGACGTCAGCAAAGTAAATCTTTCGCTACCATGCGACTCTCGTGACTTCGGGTGGACCATATCCTCTTAGCATAACCGTTGTGATAACCCCGAGGGTCATGCGGTCTACTACTTGGTCCACAGTGGGCAAGGTTTATCGGCTGGTCGGCGATGGCCGTGGGTCTAATCCTTCAGCCCACGCATGCTGTATAAAAATGGGTGCTGGTGAGAGTCCATAATTAACCGGGTGTCGGAGGTCGAAGTGAACAAGGCGCATATGGATGCGATCTTATCTTCCAGTTTCTATTGCCGGCTAGGTCGTACTCAACAGATGCTGCTTCGTACAACACGTTCGGACATCTTGCGTGTGGGTGTGTCTGCAGCGGTAGTATCGCGGCATCGGGTGGGTACTGACGCTGACAAACGCTTCACAGTCGATTAGCGGCGTCAAATCGTATCTGGAGCGAAAAGCACGCACTGACAAGCTCATAGTGGATATTGACCAAGACGCCAATGTTGGGGATGGCCCCATTTATACGTCTTGGAAACACGGCAACTGAGTCAAACCGTGCGGAGTAATAGATTCCGGGGTACGAGGTGGGTGAATCACTCAGACTGGACGCCTGAGGGTCTTGCACGGTTACTCGGACCTTAGCCTCCCAATTGAAGGCTAGAAGATGGAGGACCTGTGGGATCATAGGAGTGTCGGTGTGATAGCAGCGAATGAGCTGCCGCATTGCATATGAACAGCCTATGACAAGGAAAGTGTAAGCGATTTCTCGCGACCGAGGGGCAAGGCGAATCGCTCATCGCACTATGGTAAAAGCAAACCCTCTGCAAATTCCTTATCGTGCGAGTGACTGAGAACAAACAAAGACCTTACCTGCTTCGGAGAATGTGTAGCCGAAATTACGCTGGGGAAGGCACAATGACTTATTGACAGATAAGGAGATATGCACCATCATCAAGCGAGGACCTCACCAGGCCATATCTGACTCATTGGGTCGTAGTAGTAAAGCCAATGTACATTGAAAGGTCAAATCAACAAGCTCGAAGACTGATACTGTTCAGTGTCGTCTCTACGCTTTTGATGGGTTCGCAATTTTCACATCGCTAACACAACGGCATGTATTACCCCATCAAATATCCATTGCATGCTAAGATAGGCAAGCGATGGCCTCATTTCGGAAGGATGGCTATATGATCGGACTAGGCCGACCCGGGAATTGACACAGAAAATGAACCATTCGATACTGCTGTCAGGCCACTGTCCTAGAGAGCTCACTCGTCGTCAGAGACCCCCTCGGCATCCTCTTCTTCCCCATCCCAAGTAGTCCGCTTGTTCTGACCAAAGTTGCAACTGTTCTCAGGACCTCTCTTTTCCCCTCGAATCGCCTCAGCAGTACCCTGCTCATCTTCCAATCCTTCCCCAAACCGATCCACCAAATCCTGATCTATAGAGTCTGGCATCTCCCTAACATTCAAACCCGTGTCTCGCAAACCTCCCTCGGCTTCCCCGTCCTTCGACGCCAACTCCCGGTAGCAACGCTGTCCATTCTTACCATGCTCGTGATATCGCTTACACCACGCACCTTCCGTACTCTCTTCAATCTTCAGTGTAAGGTTCCTCCGACACATACGCAGACTAGTCTGCATAATGTTGAACAGCAGGTCTGGGTGTAATTCGAATCCCTCCCTCGTCATTTCTCCAATAATTTCCTCAGCTTTATCACCAAACAAAGCCAAAGCATCGGCCCAGAGAAACCTTGCGCCGCACCCTGGAGACGTAAACTTGTAAAGGAGATTTAGAAGATCGGTGTTGATCCATGTGACGTCTTTCTCGAGCTCCGGATCTGTGACAACAAGACCATATTCCTTTGGGTCTGCATCGAATTCCGAGGGAATATAGTGACCCTTTGCCAAGGCCTCTTGTGCTTTACGCTTACGTCGGTCGAGAGCGGGATTGGGGCGCCACGTCTGGGTTTGAGGCTTCTGCTGATCTTTCTTACGCATGTCATGAAAAGCGCGTATCCAGGTATCGGATATCATATCGCAGAGATCCCATCGCTGTTTCCGGTAGCAGAGGACGTAGAGTTGTATGAGGGCTTTGGCGCTGTAGGGTTGGGCGTGACCAGGGTCGGAGGCGTTGCTGAAGCTGGGAAGGTCGATAAAGGTTCTTGTGGTGCTATGAAGGGCGTCTAGAATGGCGTATACGTCCGCATCGGCTACGAATTGGGCAGGATCTGCGGCGAGAGATGGTACTGGTAGGTTTTGGAGGAACGGAGACTCTGCGCTCTCTTCATCTCCTTTAACCACAGAAGCGCCAAACGAAGTGTTATTTTTGGGCGGGCGACCTCTTGGTTTTGGATACTGCTGGAGGTGCTCTTGTGCTTTGTGTGAGACGTACGCTAGGTAGGTGTCAGCGAATCTAAGCTCCTTTGATCTGTGACGTTTGGTACTTACGTGGGTCACTTGTCAGAAACGTTCTGTCGTCATCTCCATGGTCCTCTGAATTCTGATCAATGAACAAATCAATGTCGCTGCCCTGTACAGCATCGTACTGCTGCGGCTTTTGAATCGCCCGTCCAGTACGAGTCGTGACCGGCGCCGGCTGTGCTAGTTGCTGAGGAAATCCATCATCTTGGTCTCTGTGGCCATCGTGCGGCAAAGTTGCACGCGAATGCGGATTTGGAGGATCTAGTCCCATGTTGACTTTGAACGTCAACTTCTGAGATGCTCCATTCTGTGACGTCCCAGGTGTTGGTGTCGCTGACTGCGAAGGCCTGCCTTTGGGTCTACCACGTCTACCGCCACCACCTTTGGTGCTGCCGCGAGGACGTCCTGTCCTCTTCTCCGATACGACGGTCTTTTGTTTTCCCATCAGGTTGTTGACTGTAGTGTAAGTAGGGTAAGTCTGCAAGAATATAGCTGAGTCGCTGTAGTCAAGACTAGGTTGTGATTTATGCAGTGGTAGTTGCGTTACAGTTAAAGGTCTTCTGTCGTGAATGAAACACTTAGAATGATCTTCGTCCATCGTTACGCTGAGCTGTAGTGAATGTGAGTGGTGATCGCTGGATGAGTCTAGCTATACTAGGCTGCAGTAGATAACACGGTGAGGTTGCGGCTGGGGACCAATAGGATGCGCAAATAGCTGGTAAGAGAAAAAAGAGCAGTATAGGCCTGCCGATGTGTTGAACAGCAACCCGACAATGAAAGAGATTGGGCCTTTTAGAATGAGAGCAAGGGCTTAACCTTGTCAGATACATCACCCGAGGAGATTTGTCATGCGCACCCGTGGTAGAGAGGTAATGGGACAATGAGAAGTTAAATTTTTTAGACCTCTCAGGCCAACTCTAGTAATCTGGAGAAATTCATGACATGAAAGCTCGGGAGTCGCTGGGCAATGTGATGAAAATGTACTTTACTATAAGAACTTCAGGCTACAAGTCGTCTCAACCATGCGGCTGATGGCCGAACGTGAGATCCAACGACACTCCTCTCGCCGCCGCTGCCGCCTCCCACTTCGCATGGACCCGTTCTGCTCTGAAGACGCATTCCTCACAAAAAATAATGTCAGCCTGCTTCATCAAGAGGCGTCGAACGCCATCTTCATTACAAGGCCAGTCATCGTTGCAATTGCGAGCACAGTTTCGTGAATATGCGCACCAGACCCTGTGGCCACAGCACAGATTGTGTGCGTAGCAGTCGGAGCTAGGGAATGGGCTAGCCAACAAGGCCTCAACGCCAACTTGCGGAACTCGAATAGCTGCTACTATCTCCCCACGTGTAAGACCGATACAGCGCCGGGGCATGGGTATGGTACTACGTGGGAGGTCGTCGGAAGGTGGTTGCATTCTTCTGTAGTTGTCCCAAGGTATGCCTTGACAAACCTCGCAGTAAAGGAAATCAGGGCGCTGCACCTCGGGCAAAGACAGGAGGTCTCGGGTCATCAGACTGAGAGGATGGATGAGCGATCGACTTGACTATGTAGGTTCTGTCACGCGCATACAAGGTAGAGCTTTGGGCGCTGTTGGCGGTCTCTTGACAATTGATGCAGCAGCGTGTATCTCCTCCATCAATAGCGACGATATGGCCGCATTTGAGTCTGAACAAGGGCGTACAAAGTCAGTGTATGTTTCACATCCACTTGGCACAATGGAACTTACAGATGAAACATGCCTGACCGAAAATTACCATCATGGCGGAGTATAGCAGCGCAAGGCTCGATCGCAAATTGGGCCTGCTGATTACTCGCGGGTTCCTCATAGCTGGCTTGTGGTGGAACGGGGGTCTTATACTCCATCTCAGATGGAGTTTAGGGGAGGTGGGCGGATATTGAAAAAGCTGACAGGGAGAATTTGTAACGTTGAGAAAAGACTCATTGGTCGGCGGGGTGAAGGTGAGAGTGAATTGAAAATCGAAGCCTTGGGCAGACGGCCTGAGCTCACCAAAGATTGCCATTTCCTAAGTCTCGTTGTTGCAACAACCATTGAGGAAGTCGCAATGGCAGAACCAAGTCGGTCGTTGTTGCCATGGTTGTCACGAACATTGCTCACTATTTTGGGTCAACTTGCAGAATACCCAGCATAGCAGTTGCCCCAGCTGTCGTCTTGGCTGTCTCCAACTCGCCATTCTTCAGTTGGGGGAAGATGGAGTTGTAGTGGGTGATGCCGAGATGCCGATGGGAAGCAGCGTGACTAAGCGGGTCCCGACTGCAAACACGGCAAACAGCAGCTGCAGGGAAGGCGGGTGAATGCTGATAGGATGGCGACGTCTCAGCTATCACACCTCACTCATCCAGCGCGCCTGCTCGTCTAGTCTGCCTCGACTCTTGGACTGTGCCTGCTCATGGAGACGCGGCTGCTGCTCCTACAGGACGCTGGACTCGCTGGGGGTGGCTCATAGCCCGCAATTCCGAAAGGTACTCCTCCAATTGTCCCGCCCGCTCCATGCCACCCGTCCGCTATCGCGAAACATCCCGCACGCCATGTCTCCCGGCGGCCCTGGACATGTCCAGGAGCCGTCTGCGTCGGCCCTCTACGACCTGTCGCCGTTGATGGGCTCGCTCTCTAATGTGCTCGCAGGGACTTCGCACCACACCGGCAACAGGTTGCCCATCATTCAGCCTGCATCGCCGCCGAACAAAGGCGCGCCGCACGCTTCGCCCACCAACAACCGACCCGCCGTCTATTCCGCAGCCAAGGCACATGCACATGCGACTGCCATTGCCAGCTCTGGGTCCTCCGCAACTGAATCTATCTCTGAGTTGACGTCGTCGTCGTCACGGGACTCCCTCCCCAACCCCCCAGGGCGCAACGGCCCTACCACGCCCCAGAAGTCGGCGCGCAACAACAGGCGGAAACACTCGACCAAGTCCGTGGGCAGATGGAGTAGGCCGCCCGCTTCTTCAGATGATACCGGCTCCGACCGCAAACCGCCCACCTCGACGCCCGTAGAGTCCGCCCAGAGCGCCGCTCGCTCCCCCCAGACTGCGTCCAAGACACGCCAGCAACCCTCTCTTGCTACCACCAGCGCTTTGCCGAGCCAAACGCGATTCATGGCAACAACCTTTGGAGGTCCTTCGGGTGATTCGCGACGGGGAGTAGTCTCTCCTCGCCCTAAGGGACGCGGTATGACGCAGTTACACCTATATATATACACTACATGGCAAGTCTGACTGGCCCTCCCAGAAGCGAAGAACACCCTATGTCGCAACGTCACCATCTACGGACACTGCCGCTATGAAAACAGTAAGTCTTGGTGGCTGCATCGGCCGAATGCTTTGGTGACCCGAGTCTAGCCTGTCCCTACATCCACGACAACCTCAAGTTAGGCCAGAATGAAAACGCAAAAAAAAGGTTCAATGTCGACTCTCCTTCCTTTACCCCGCTGCAGGCAAGTACCAATGGGTCCGTAACTCCATCCTCTCGCAGCGCCACCATCTCGCCCAAGGCTGCCAACGCTGCCGTCTTTACCCCTAAATCGCAACGCTCCAGTGAGTTCTCAAACAATCGCCAGTACCGTCTCTCTACACATGCTGATTACCTCAGCCGTCACCACCCCGCATATGCACGCGAAAGAGCCCGCAATCGATTGGCATTCGCAAGACTTTCAAGAGTTCGTCCCGCAGTCTTTTGAGGGCCAGCAGATGGTGCGTGACTTTACTTGAACATATTCGTCATCTTTTCGTGATATTAGAGCACCTTCTCGCACCTTGTTCTCGACTTACAACGCCCTAGGTCGAATCCAACCTTGGCTACGATCCATTCAGTACTCCGTCCAGCATCTCTACCCTCACTGGTGCAACTCACCAGGCTGCTACCATTAATCCATATGCACAAGATGCATCGACGACGTATTTTCAAAATGCCAATGCCTTCCAGACCCCTGCCTACCATCTGTACTGGCCGGTAGGACCACAGCCAACAGGGCTACTCGCATACCAGCGTACTGCTCATGACTTTTTCATCCCTGACGCACTACGGGAAGAGCTGCAGAAGAAGGCGGATATTGCACGCCAGGTCGCACCCAACAGTACTTTACCCGTCATTGAGCAGTTTCACTCTTTATTCTGCCTGGACATGTCACCACAGAAAAACACTGCACCTTTCGGGTACGCTAGCTGGATCTACAAAGCTGTTTCCAGCAAAGATGGCAAGACCTACGCGTTACGCCGTCTCGAAAATTTCCGCCTTACAAGTGAGACTGCGATTCGCTCCGCTCAGCCATGGAAACGCGTCTTGAATGGCAGCGTGGTTACAATCCACGAAGCCTTCACCACTCGAGCTTTCGGTGACAGCTCTTTGATTCTGGTCACAGATTATCATCCAAACTCAAAGTCACTGGCTGATGAGCATTTCAAACCAGTGCAGCGATTCCACGGCAGACAGCCAGCATCATCACATGTACCAGAGCAAGTCTTATGGGGCTATATCGTTCAGATCGCGTCAGCCCTCAAAGCCATACACGGTTCGGGTCTGGCAGCGCGCCTCATCACACCATCCAAGATACTACTGACTTCGAAAAACCGGATACGACTGAATGCATGCAGTATCATGGACATTGTTCAATTTGACAATGCTCGCCCTGTGCCCGAACTTCAAGCAGACGACCTGGTGCAGCTGGGACGGCTGATACTTTGCATTGCCAACAATAACGCTACAGCTCATTTGCAGATGCAAAAGTCCATGGACTATATCACTAGAAGTTATACAGCCCGCCTTAAAGAGTGCGTGCAATGGTTGCTCAACCCCCAACCAGCACCAGGAACACCATCTTCTCCAACTACGCCAGCGCCAATGCAGAAAGACATTGACACCTTCCTGGGTGGCATTGCCGATCAATTCGCATCAGTCTTTGACAGTGAGCTACACGCTCAGGACACACTTACAGTCAATCTTGGGAAAGAGCTGGAATCTTCGAGACTGGTCCGTCTGCTTGTCAAGCTCAACATGATTAATGAGCGACCAGAGCTAGACGCCTCACAGAGTATGCCGGGCAACAACGGCCCAAACCCATCTTCAGTATGGGCAGAAACGGGAGAGCGCTACTACCTCAAGTTGTTCCGCGACTACGTCTTCCACCAGGTAGACGCCAACGGACACCCCGTCACAGACCTTGCGCATGTTTTGGATTGCTTGAACAAGCTAGACGCTGGAACCGATGAGAAGATACCGCTCGTTAGCCGTGACGAGCAAAATGTGCTGATAGTCAGCTACCGCGAAGTGAAGCGAGCCCTGGAATCAGCATTCCAAGATTTAGTACGGGCGGGACGTGTTTCGGGGAAATAGGATTTCTCAAACTCGTCCAGTCCACGCGGCTAGCATCATTATGGATATACAAAGAGAAAGGCTTCTCAAATCAGAGGAGCCTGAGGAGGGTCAGGTCAGAGAATAGTAAATCAAGTTAGGCGACGTGAGCATCGGTGTTCCTCCCGTCAGAAAGAGGTTATTGAATGGAAGAACGGGCTGGAGCGGATTTGACATGATTGCATGAGTTGCGTATTGTTGTTATATTGACGGAAACAGACGGTATAGTAAGAACTAGAGGACCACAGACTATTCATAGCGCAATGAAAATCGCAATTTCAGCTTCGGACGGTTTTCATGCAGTGAAAACAAACGTATTATTATGTAACTCTATGGAGTACATGTTCATCTCGCGCCATATGGTCCTTCTGTTGAGAGGCAAAGATGCAATCGTACAAGAAAAGTTTGAGCTGAAAGCGAATGAAGGAGTAAAACAAACAAGTGAAGTCGCAGATCACTACAATATGAGTAGATGGACGAAAAAGTGAAAACGAAATGCGCCGAATGTGCACGCAGAAAGTCTGCACGTGCAGCAGCCAAAATCCCACTTGGTGCGCGGCGCTTCTCCTCAACCAGTGAGCCCTGTTACCGGCTCCAGACGTGTAATTCGCCAGTCTCATGCCCTGTCACATGTAACAAGTCAGCTATTGACTCTTCTTCGAACCCCTCCTAGGCAAACCCGCCTTCCTCCGCGCCTCCCTGTCACCCTCAGCAAGCCACTGACTCGCCTTGACCATCTGTACCACATTGATCCATTGCTTGATAGCCATAAAGGGAGCCGAGGTAAGCATGCAGATCCACGGGACCGTCGAGTCCATCTTGTTGGCACGAGCCATCTCCATGGCTGCGGCGGAGAAAGGACTGGCGAAGAACATGGAGGGTTTAGGAGCGGCAGGCGAACCGGGCTGGATGGAGGATGGGTTGTTGAGGTCGGAGAACAGGGTGGGTGAGAGGAGCGGGGAGCTGAAAGAGAGGAGGTAGAGGGCGATGAAGAACATTTCGTTCATGAAGCAGAGGGTGAAGAGAACTTTCTGTCAAGGTTGTTAGCATGTGCTTTGTGGCCTGTGCTACACACAAGATATAAGGTCGGCAGGACGTACGTTGTTAGAGTAATATTGTTTCATCAACCAACTCCTGCTCTCGTCCACGTTCTTGTGGCTCTGGCCGCTGCCACCCATGCTCAGGGTCGCGTACATGTGCATGTAGTGACTGGCCAGATCCAGCGAAATAAGGCCCTGGAAGACGATGCTGAAGCGAGGGAAAGCCTGCGCCAAGAAGACGAGCAAGCAGGTTGTTGTACACCTGTCCGTTACCATGTCTAGCACGGCACCAAACTTGGTGCTCTGCTCATATGCTCGGGCCGCGTATCCATCGAGCGCGTCGAGCAGACAGGATATGCTGTAGAGGAGGGTGCATGTACGCGGGTGGAGGGGCATGTAGTAGAGTGAAATCAAGGCGAGGAAGACGCGCGAGTATCCTAGGAGTCTGTTAGTCAGGTCGCCGTAACGTGAAAAGGACGCGCATACCAATCAGATTTGGGATGAAGAGGAAGATATTCTCTTTTGCGCCCTCCTTCTCTGCCTGTGCAGGCCGCACTGCGGTGCCATTGCCGTTGACTCGCGTTTGTACTGATGCCATGGTTGCAAAGGTTGTGATTGTCCCGCCGTCTTCTCAAGTGCCTGCGATGCCGGAGTCCACTATCACGACGTGTCTTTGTACACAGGTGTGCCCCGCTGCGCTTATTCGAAGGAGTCGAGGCTCGTATGCGCGCCTTGCTTATGCTCGGAGTACTAGGCTGCAGGAAATCGTCCGAGGATGACGTGGAACGATACGTATTCGCAGGCTGAGTATAAAACTACAGCGTAGTTGAAGGCGAGCGTGCTAAAAGCTAACAAACACAGTCGAGCTTGCAATAGCTGTTGAAGCTGAGCGGGTCCAGACTAGAAAGTTGTCGAATAAGCCGCCGATAAGCCGAGCTGATAACGAACCCTGTCGCAAATGCAGAAGTAGGAAGTGTGATTGCAAAAGAGTAAGGCCGAACGGTAGAAGCAGGTGATGTGAGTTTTGTTGAAAGGAGTGTACGTGTCAAAAACAGGTGGCAGTAAAGTAAGTGGTGCCTGGAAATTGAGGTAGCCCATAAATCTGCCATGTTCGTCCGCCAGCTCCCGGTTATCCGCCTAGACCAAAAAGGGGCTTGCTTGGCAGATGAGATCAATCAGACATCAGACCCATCATCGAGCGGACCAAACTACTTGCCTCCCTCAGTGAACAAACGTCTCTCAGAACGAGTATCGCTGGATGATAGCATCAGGCAGTACAACAATAGCCTCACTTGATATGAATGATTACTGCATATTGGTGCAAAGTGGTATCATTAGGATATACTTTCAGCCACGAAACTAACAACGAAAATATCTAGTCTTTGAAGCCCTTGAACGAACCAGTCTTCGCCGCAATCTTCTTGGACTTGCTCTTCGCGTGAGCTTGCTTCTCCTTTGCTTTGCCGGTACTCAGGCCTCGATCAGCCTTGCCCTTCTTGAACAGCTTGCCTTCTGTTCGGACATCCTTCATCTCAAGCTTCTTTCGGTCCTTGCCGCTGAGCTTCTTCTTCTTCTCCTTGCCCTTGACCGATCCTCCGGCCTGCCCGTTGAGCGCGGCAGCACCCCTTTCCCTCTCTGCCATCTTGTCCTTCTCAGACTCGAACCATGTGCGCCTTGGTCGGGCCTTGATTTCATCTTCGTGCTGTATCAAGTTCTCACCTCGTTTGAGGTCACGCTCTGTGATGCTCATGGCACGCTCCTCCTTCTCTTCAGCGAGAACCTCTTCAATCTCACCTTCGAGGTCCCTGATCTTCTTCATCCACCTGTCAGTCTCTTCAACAGGGACTTGCCGACTGACTACCTTGGCGCCCTGGTCGCGAGAAGCCTTAACAGCTTGCTTGACAACCTTGCGATCGGGTTCTGCGGCAAGCGTGCAGGCCCGACCACTTCGTCCAGCACGAGCGGTACGACCGACACGATGCAGGTAGATTTCGTGGCTCTGCGGTGCTTCGTAGTTGATGACTGTTGAGACGTTCTTGATATCAAGACCACGTGAGGCAACGTCGGTAGCCAGTAGGTAGGCCGACTTGCCTGAACGGAAGGCTTCTACGGATTGAATACGCTGTTGTTGTTAGTATTGTGTCATTTCTCGGACGTTCTACAATTTCTCACCTGCTCTTGGCTCATGTTACCGTGGAGCTCGCTGGCTTTGAGCCCACAGAGAGCAAAGACAACTCGCACCCTATGTGCCTCCTTCTTCTGCCTGAAGAAGACAATGACTTTCTCGGTGTAGATCTTTTCGCAGATGTACATCAAATACGCAAGTCTCTTGTCTTCTTTGCCTTGCCTCAATCGTACAAATTCTTGGGTCAGACCAGCGACAGTGTGCTTCTTGGCATCGACCATCAGACGCACCGGCTTGTCCATACCAATTTGAATCAGCTTGTCAACCGAGCTTGTCATCGTAGCAGAGAAAAGCATAGTCTGTCGCGATTTTGGAATGGTGTTCAGAATCTCAGTCAGTTGGCTTTCGAAACCCTCTTCGAGCATACGATCAGCCTCATCGAGGACGAGAATCTCGAGATGCTCAACCTGGAAAGCAGCTGTATTGTGCATGTGATCAATGAAACGACCAGGTGTGGCAATAACAACGTCTGGTCGTGTTTTCAGCACAGCTTCTTGGTCGCGCGTTGAGAAACCACCAGCCATTAGTGCGAAAGTGATGTCGGTGAAGGACGCAAGCTTGGTAGCAACGTTAAAACATTGCACCGCCAACTCACGCGTAGGCATGAAGATAGCGACACGGGTTGTAGGAACCTTCTTTGGGCGGTAAAGAAGACGTTCGAGGATAGGAATGAGGAAAGCAGCCGTTTTACCGGAACCAGTTTCGGCTCCTCCCACGACGTCCTTGCCTTGCATCGCAATGGGAACTGCTTTGTTTTGAATAGGCGTTGGCTCGGTGAAACCCACAGATGCCAAACCTCGTAGGATGGGTCGCGAGAGTGACATCGCTTGGAAGGACCCTGTGCTGCCTTTCACGCCCTTCTTCTTCTTGATAGGTACGCTGTCTTCTGGCGCGAAGAAAGCAGCTGCCTTCTTAGCCTCAACAGCATCCTCCTGCTCACTCTCCACTTCGTCTTCTGTCTCGGCACCCTCGAGATCCATGGGATGCGGTACGTGGGGTACCTCTGCTTCGTCGTCTGAGTCGTCCTCTTGGGAATTGCCTCCACTGCCCTCATCACCTGAAGCTTCTTCGTCTTGATCCTCCTCGTCTTCAGAGTCGCTTGCTGCGCCCATGCCAAACCCGTCCTCGGCCATGAGCTCATCATCGTCGCCAAAACCCTCAAAGTCACCGTTGACTGAGGCGTCTGGCGACTCCGCGTCTATGGCTGCTTGTGCGCTCTTCTTATTCCGTCTCCGCTCAATGATATCATCAACGTCGACTGCATTGCCCTTCTTCTGTGACTCCTGCGCCACTGTGCCATTGTCATTACCCCAGCCATCGAACTCCTCCACAAAGCCAGTGTCTATGTCGCCAACTGCGAACTCGAAGTCGCTATCAATGTCGTCGTTCTGTTCGACGTCTTCGCCTGGTGTTGGCATCGCATTGTCATCTTCTTCGAGCTCTGGTTCGGCGTCGGCTTGTTTCCCCTTCTTTCCCTTCTTCTTATCCTTCTTTGCTTTCTTGGACGCGACCTCTTTGGGCTTCACGTTGAGATCTGGATCTTCGGTGTATTTCCTCTTCTTCCCAGCTCCAGCTAGTTTAGCCGTCGCCGCAGCGGCATCGTCGGCGCCACCGTCGTCGGAAACATCGTCGTGGTCGGAGATTGTGAAGATGAAATCGTCGTCAAGATTTGGCGCCATAATTGCGTGATATCAATATGAATCGTCACGTTTATGAAAGTTCAGCATTTACAAGCGTCGCAAAAAAAGTTCGGGCTCGGGGGATCTGTGCTCAGCGCACCCCTGTCGCGCTAAGCAGCGTCGCCGCAACCACTACGAGGAGGTGGGTCTCAAACTTGTAGCGAACTCCATACCGCGTCGTGAAGATACTGGCACCTTTCTAACTGGTTAGCACATCTGTTGCGGATACTACGCCTGCATGTGGCCGTTCTCGTGTAGAGATCGTCTAAACTCGGGAGCTGCGCAGGTCGTGACTAGCGTGTTGACTGCCTATCAGGCATCCTTGGATCAGAGACATTTACGGCAAACGAACATGGTCCAATGACGACTGACGACTTACTCCTTTCCACGATACTGGATGTCGCAATAACTTGAAGCCGCCCTATTGCATAGTAGCTTGCCTTGTAATTATTCTTATGTGGATACTGCAACTGCTAACCTTCATCCAATAACCTATCTATTGAGCAGTCAACCATACGTCAGGCTGGCAACATGTGCGGGTTCATACTTCGAGATTCCAGGCTACTGACCTCCTACAAACGAACGGAAGACCTCCCATGAGTCACTGCCTATCAATTCAAGTGAAGAATCAGGCACCCATGCCGCCTTCCGGCATCGCTATACTGATGTCAGCTGCAGCCTCAGCCTCATATAACTAGCCTTGTCAGTCAATCCTCAGCCTGTAAACCTCCATTGTCACACTCTTTACTCTATTCGACCGCTTCAGCCATAGCGATCAACTGAGATTGCAACACTACGTCACTGACCACAACGTCACACAATGCCCAAAGCCGTCAAACCACCCTCAACGAGCAGCCGAGTCCTACGATCTCATACTAGACAAGCAGCTACAAAAGCCGCCCCAACGAAGGTCACCAAGAAACGCCGCCCTCGTGCAGATCCCTGGGCAAAGAAGCGCAAGCCAAACCCCAGTCCTAAGCCACGCAAACCACCGCCAACCGACTTCACATGCCGCATCTGCATCGAGGAGAAACCCACAGATCAATTCGTAGGATGGGTTCCTCCAAAGCGCGGTCGCTGGCGACCAACAGACGTCCCATTCGCCTGTGTCGCCCATCTAGCCCGTAACCCCAGCAAACGGAAAGTCGACCCCGTCTGTAAAACATGCATTGGGCGCTTTCTCTCTGCCAAGATGGATACACTAGGCGTACGAACAATCAACAACGGCTGTCTAGAACCTGGTTGCTCAGTACCCTGGTCCCACGACTTCGTCTTACGCTATATGCCGCCCGGCGCTCCACTGGAGAAATTCAACATGGAAATGCTGGAGGTGTGGAAAGAAACTGCAAGTCCAGCACCACTCACTTGTCCATTGCCGACGTGCAATGCAATTGGTCTACCAGACACGGCAGCGGCGGGGTACCCGCAAGTTACTTGCCACGAGTGTGCGTTCCGATCTTGCGCCCAGTGCCTTGTTGCTTGGCATAAAGATGTTACATGTGCGGAGTATGCGGCCAAGCATATCGACGAGAAGATAAGTGAAGAGGAAAAAGATACACTCAAGTATATGCAAAAGTTGGATGGAAAGAGGTGTCCCAACTGTCAGTTGGTCATCGAAAAGGATGGGGGATGTGATAGTATGGTGAGTGAGGTCCACTTCTTATCTTTCTCGTTTCAGATCATCTTTGGCTAACGGAGCGGACTAGTTCTGTGTGGGTTGCCACAAGTACTTCAACTGGGCCAGTGCCGCTTCAGCCTTGACCGGTGCTAAGAGAGCCGAAGTGCCTTACATTCGTGACATGCCTTACTGGCAGAATGTCGGTACTGTTACTTGCGAAATGGACGGTATCCTTGGACTGGGTGGTCCTGCCGGTACTGTTGCTGCCGCGTCATGAGTTGTCATCACTCAGTGTTAGGGAAACATGGTTACGACTGATATGATTACGATGCGACATATATTGCTACATGATTTGTAACTGTGACATGCGTACAGAGCGCCCCGGTGTGAATTGTTTCAGGCTTGAGTATGTGTGGTGGTATCTTTATCGAATCATATTGTGCAGAACAATTACTACATCACATCTCTGAATACACGAAGACATCATTCTTGAATCTGTCGAAGCCCCTAGGCTTCAAATGTTTTAGATTTCTGGTGTACAGAGTTTGCGTATTAGTTACAGAATCCCGATTCGCGGCCACGAATATCCTTCTTTCCTCGTGTGGTGTAAAGCAAATTGATCGCTCCCCTTGGTGATTGTGACTCCATTGCGTGGACGAATACCACCTGTCCCGCTATTCACAAACGCCATGTGATGCATTTTGAACGCCAGCCAACGTCAACTCGAGAACGGGGGTGATGCATTAAGTAAAGTGTGCGTGATCAAACCTTCTTGTAGTGTTTTTGTGACTCGCTTGGGTGCAGTCTTTTCCTACTTTTTTTCTGGTTTTGTTTGTTAGAGGCCCTCGGATGTACTGATACGCACCTGATGCGGCGTCGAGTCGCAACTCCGGAGGCGTCTCTAGTCGATGAGGACCTGCGTGATCAGGCAGGCAGGTTGCTAACGAGCCGCACCTTCGGTAGTGCAGGCAGAACTGAAATGAAGAAGAATGTCAGAAAACCCATGGAATATCAAGTGAATGATAGAGAAGAGAAATAGCGAACATGTGCTAGCTTAGCTGAGAGGGAGCTTATGCTGCCGTTGGGGTAGGCACTCCATTGGTAGCAAGCTCGGACTGTCGACGCTTTGCTGCTGAATGCTCGCTGTCCTATATTAGCAGAATCGTCAGCATGGTAACGTAAGATTACTCTCTGGCGCGGGCGAGCGTCGAGAGGATTTGAGGAAGCGCGAGTCACGCACGTCAAGGCCTGTATCGGCGAAGTGGCGCTTAGCACTTTTCGCGTCCTTCTTCTTCTTGTCTTTGCTGGGCTTCTTTGGTCGAGTCTCTCCCTTCTCGAAAACATCATCGGGAAGCGCAGTACTAGCAAGTCAGCATAGGTCTGGGCATGAGTGAAGGTGAGGATCTTACTTGCGGGTATGAACCACCTTGACCGACATGGTCTTGTCGTCATAGAGGTCGGAGTCGGTGATGTAGCTCCTGAACTGACTCACTGGATAGGAGATATCGAGCGACTTTGTAGCATCTACACAAACAGTCAGAGATAGATAAGAGATTTGGCAGACTAAGAATACTTACCTGGAGGTAGGGTGAGACCGATGTAGAAAGTAGTCGTGTAGATAATGTGGGTGTCGCCATTGGCTGGCTCCGTCCCCTCAGCAGGTACTTCAGATGCTGGTATCATATAGTCAAGCGAACCCTGCGTGACCTCATGAAACTGATCGTCTTTGCAGCGATGGTACCGTTCAAAGTATTTGATGTAAGGGCGCGCTGTATCGATGCCTGTCTGTCCATCATCGATGCCCTTGACAATGTGACGAATCTTCGATTGCACGAGTCCGGAGAAGGTGGAGTTAGCTTCCTTGCTGCGACTCGCGGCCACAACACTGAGGTAGTATTTGTGGTCTTTGGTAAAGAAGGAATGGCGCTCAAAGAGGGAATCCCAGTCCTTGGCACCTGAGAAGATGTGTTGTAAGATCTTGTCCGCTCGTCCGAACTCTTCCTTCATGATGCGCAGTGTCGATGGCATCACCGTGTGGGTAGCGCACATGGAAGGGAATGCGGGTGTAATTATAGGCATGAGGTGAGCTCGGTCACCACCGTAGACCTGGGGGTTCCATACACGAAGACCCAAGTCGCCCTCTTCGATGTGTTTCAGCATAACGGGTCGCGGCCAGGTCCACTTGTACATCAAGCTGAAGAACTTGGAAACGATAGTAGCGCCGTTGGCCATGGGATATAGCTGACAGATGCGCGCAACCATGATAGCCCACGCGACACCACCAGGGTATCCGAAGACTGCTCCATAGATGCCGCGGCGGTTCGACCAGAGTTTGATGGCCCTCAGCGCGTGTCTAAAGCTGACCTTTTGTGGCACCGCGTCCAGGAGCTCGTTGGTTACTCGTGTGCCATTGACGCTTCGTGTCGCTGACTCGCTGAGACCCTCCAGGTCCTTCTTTTCAATCGTCTCCATAGTCCTGGGTATCGACGACCTCTTGGGCAGAGACGTGAATAGTAGATCTATGCTCACACCGCGATATTCCATCTTGATAATCGGCACAAAGGCATCTTCGACGGGCACGAATTCGGTGATGTCTTCCGTGTTTGACATTTCTTTGAAGGTCGGAGGGAAGTTTTTGAAGAATTCGTCGATGGTGACGAACTTGGGCGCGACAACGAGAGTATCGATATCCGACGTGGGACCGTGGACGCCGAGAGCGTAACTACCAAAGGTGAAGATCTTGCCGCCGGCAGCATCGAGGACGGACTGCTGAACACCCTTTTGTTTGCCGACGCGACGGACGAACTCTTCGACGACTTTCTGGATGTGCTCAATCACCTCCTCCCTGACAAGATTAGCTTGGCGCAATCGTGTGCCGAACGGCCATCTTACCTCCTGCGGTTGCCTTCGGGAGTCTCGAAGACATTCTCAGCTTTGAGCGTTTCGATAAGCTTGTCGTTCAGCTTGATGTCGTGTTCGGTGGGCGCGGCCTCGGAGATGGCGCTGGTGACACCAAACTGCCGGGTGGGCTTCTTCTGACCGTCCATGGTGAAAGTCGAGAGTCGGGGCTGCAGAGTCGCGCAACTTCGGGGGTGCTGCGGCGAGCGGCGCGAAGGAAGTTGCAATCAATGCGCGTGTCGAGGAGGGTTGTCGTGAGAGGCGGCTGGGAAATGAGTGTAATGAAAGATTCAGCGCTCCCACATGGCGACGCGATCTTTCCCGAGTTGCAGTCTGGAAAGTGAATGCGACATCAGAAGTCGAGGATGCATCTGTCTTGGGAGCAGCCCGTTGCCAAGCCCCTAACGCGCCACTGTGGCTCAACACCAGCATTGACGCGTCCCCAGCGTCCCCAGCGTATCTTCAACACGCCTCACTGATTCACCATCAGGCATGGCGAAATCATTACCGGCACATCTCACTTACAAGACTGCGCTGGTCTTGCTACCTCCATCTAGCATTGCTGCGCCAATCGATCGAGTTCGAGGTACATACGACAAGCATTTCAAGCGATGGCCTGCGCACATCAATCTGTTATACCCATTTTTATCGGAGCCTTCTGAGCCTAGTGGGCATGGCAACGGCTCGCAGTCAAGTCTCAAACCCGACATACGTGCACGTATTGTAAGCGCCATCAAAGACATACGACCATTTCAGATATCACTCGAGGCGGATCCCCCAGGAGTTTTTCACCACGGACCCAACAGCAAAACTGTTTGGTTGGGTCCTACCACCCAGAGTGTCCAACAGCTTCACGCGGCCCTGCAGAAGGAATTCCCCGAAGTAAACGCAGACCGACGGCCTTTTACGCCTCACCTTTCTGTGGGGCAAGCGAAGAGCCAGGTTCGCGTGGATAAGCTCAAGATGTTGACCACAAAAACAGTGATGGATCACACATTGCTCACAAGTGGGCTACTAGAGAAACCAGGCTCTACTCCCCTCGAAGAAGCCATACCTATAGCTCTAAATTGGGACGTTGAGTATGTATACGTCATTGAACGCCATGGCAGCAAGGATCGTTTCAAGGTAGTTGAGGCTATCAAATTGGCCGAATAACAGTATCACGTCGTTGTAGGGAATAATCGAGCACCTCCCACTAGGCAGGCATTCAAGGGCTTTCGATTTTGCCCTTCAATCAAGTGGCATAATACGCGGAACTAGTTCTTGGCAAAGAAGTCTTTGATCTCCGCATCAAGCCATTTTACGTCTTCCGTGGATTGACCTGGCCCACCAGCCCTGTTTCGATGGTCAGCTTCAAGCACGCGTTCATTTTGGGGAAAGGGACATACCAGTGGCCCCATATAGAGGGGAATATCTTCAGTGTTCCAACGCCCGGCTTCATATTCTGGACTTCAATCTCAGAATCTTCTGGTGGGAAGTAAAGATCCGTCTTCGCTGGCAGGACTAGTGTCTTCGCCTTGATACCCTTCATCGCTTTCTCAAAGTCGCCATCGTACGGCTCTTGTTGCGAGCAATCAGCAGCCTGCCATGTATGCGCCATGACTAGCATATTCTCTGGGTCCTTGGAAAGCGCCCAAGCTTCCCAGAAGTTGACAAGAAAGTCGTCCAGGTTCTTGAACCCGAGCGTAGGTGCGGTCTCGTATAGTTTCTCACGATAGAATGCTTGAGAGAAGCCCCAGCCGGCGTACACGCGTCCAAGAGCCTTCAATCCAGCTTCTCGGGTCTCGGATGAGAAAGTCACGTTCTTTCCTTGAGCAGTTTGTAGATCTGGCTTTGCGACACCTGCAGAGCTTGTCCCTAGAGCGGCATACAAGGTGCTCTTGACACCTTCTAGGAAAACCTGGTTATGCAGGCTCGTTTTTGCGCTCCCACAGAATGGTACTGCGAGATCCATGAAGTCGGGAAACTGCGTCGCCCATTGATACGTCTGTCCCGCGCCCATGGACCAACCAAGAACAGCACGAGCATGCTTCACGCCCAGATGTTTAGTAACAAGCTCATGCTGCGCTCGTATGTTGTCGTAAAACAGCACTTCTGGAAATGGGCGGAGATCTGGCATATTTGATGGTGACGACGACTGGCCATTGCCGAACAATGCAGGCATGATGATGTAGTACTGGGAAGGGTTAAGTGTCTTGTCCGAGCCTGTAAGCCAGATATTGTCGGATATCGCTATATGTTGGAATCAGCAGTGCTCCAATGAAGGTTCAATTGAACTGCACATACTCCCAGAATACCATGTTGGATATATGACAGCCGGGAGCGATGGGTCTCCTAGTGTCTTGTAGGCGATAAACGCATCTGGTATCTCTCCACCAGACTTGAGCTTGAAGTTCCCAAGCTTATAGATCTGGTAATCATCACCCGAGGACATTGTGTTTGGAATATGTTCAGAGGATGGAATTGTAGACAGCTATGGACAGCAGAAGTCAGATGTCAGACAGGTTATCGTGCACGGTCGTGCAGCATATCTATAAGCTTCCTTCTCACCTCTTCCAGCTTCCGTGATAGGACTGCCACTTAGCACTGGTGTCGTTATCGTTGATGGCGGGGTAGCTGGAAGGCATGGTGGGGTACATGACGTTACCAATCACGGTCATTGCTGGAAACCGCCGAGTGTAACCGTGGAGATGACAACAGTTAAACGTTCCATACGGGCCAAGAACATACGTCTGTTAACAGCTTCAGTTCACACAGCAGTTTCTGAATCCCTGCAGTCATCGCAAGAAGTTTACGATGGGGGCCTGAAAAGTCTCGGTACACTTCCGCGGCTATCCTCATGTCTCTATGCAGGCTCGGAATTATATCCGCCAATTGCCGTAGAGCACCTTTCTTGCGCGATTGATCATCCTTGACTAAACAGCAGCTACAATGTCGACGTATAAGAACATCATTCCCGTGATCACTAGTAGAGCCAAGCTCAGCCACCAAATCCGCAGAACCATCGCAACGTCCCATCACAAGTTTTTGCTACGCCCCTCTTCCACAATGGCATCTGGACGAGCAGACGCCGAAAAGGAAATCAAACGCAATCCTCACGGCGACTTCAAAGCTGTCGAAGCCTCCCGCCCACCCTTTGACGCAACATCATCGTTCCACTACACGCAAACCCCAAAGCCCGACTGGAAAACCGGATCTGGTCCCAATGAGCCCTCCAGTTTGGAAAAGTCACACCGTTCTATCAACCCTTATGAGGAAGGCAGACCTGTAGTACACAACTACAAGCTACTCATTTCCGCGATTGTACCCCGCCCCATTGGTTTCGTCTCAACAATCAGTGCAGATGGGAAATCCACAAACCTTGCTCCGTTCAGCTACTTTAACCTCGTAAACCATGATCCACCAATGTTCGTTTTGGGATTTGCCGGTGGGATGGATAAAGCGAAGGATACACTAAAGAATCTCATTGAGACCAAGGAGGCTGTCATCAACATCATCACTGAGGAGTACATCGAAGCGGCCAACTATACGAGTATAAACGCGCCAGTCGGTGTGAGTGAGTGGGCGTTCAGTGGGTTGCATGCGGAGAAGAGCAAGTATGTTAAGCCTGATCGCGTGAAAGAGGCCGTGTTCAGTATTGAAGGAAAGCTTGTTGATACGGTGGAATGGACAAGCAAGAATCCTGCTACGCCTGACAAAAAGACGGGTGTTACAGCGTTTGTGGAAGGGGTGAACTTTTGGGTTAGGGAAGATGCTATTGATGAGCAGGGCGTGCTTGTTGATCCTGCTGTGCTTAAGCCGGTCTCTAGGCTGGGTGGAATTACGTATGCGAGAGTGACCCAGGCGTTCGAGCTCCCGAGACCGGATTATGAGGAAGTCACCAAAGATCCCGAGGTTGCGAAGCTGGCGCAGCCGAAGGGTGAGAGTCAACTGTAGTAGGGCTAAGGTCTGCTTGGTATTTGTTGACTTCTTCTACGGTCTCTGAGCAAACGAGATATTGATGGAATAGATGCAGAAGATAGACGGCGAACAATAGATGCGAATTTGTGAAGAACATGCCTTTCATTTCGGGATCCAGGCGTCTAAAGAAAAGAATTCGAGGTATCATACTAAAACTCAACTACAAACATGGGCATCATGCTTCCTCTTAACCAAACCACATCCCAGCAAAGGGCAGCCAATAGAAGGTATAACAGCATACTCTATAAAGCCCAATCTTACCCATCACCCTTGCGCAATTCACCCCGACGTTCACAGAGCCATGACACCCGCAAAGGCCGCAGCAACACCGGCACCCATCATGCCGACCATGTTACCCATAGCCGCACCAGTCTCACTTGGGCCCGAGCTCGCACTGGCACCCGTCGCACCACCCGATCCCGACCTGGTTGTAGACGCAGTAGTGCCGTTCTCGCCTAGAATAGCCTGGTTGACCAGCCTCTGAACTTCGGCGTTGTAGCTGTCGTAGTAGCTCTTGATGTCGCTCGGGAGCGCACTGTACCACGCTGGTGTCTCGGAGAAAGTCTCAAGCGCACCGACTTTGGTAACTTCGCTGGGAATGGAGTATGAGGCTGTAGCGACAAAGGATGCGAGACCCTTGTGGGCAGATGCTGCAGCAGAGAGAGCGGAGCCTTGGGTGAGGGATGCGAGGCCCATTGAGACTTCGTTGAGGACTGAGGAGGCGTAGCCGTCGGCCTGAATAAATAGGTTAGCTTTAGAGATTTGAGAAAGAGGACGCGTAGATCGGGGAACGTACGTTTGTGAGAACCTCGCCCAGATTGGTGGGGATAGGTGTGGTGATAATAGCGAACTCAGCGACGGCAGTGCCAGCGGCAGCGAGGATTGCGAGATTCTTGAACTGCATTTTTACGGTATTGTGAATTGATTCAACGCGTAGTGGGTGATTTCTAGAGAAATGACGTCCGAAGTCAAAGTGGACTGAAGGATACAGAAAAAGCGAATGATTGACACGAGGCAAAAGCGAGAAGGTAGGAGTGAGCAAGCGCGTGGGAGAGCAGCTGGCCTCCACTTATGTATACTTCAATATTGTGCATCAACACAGAACACGAATGCTCCGCCACGAAACTCGGTTCCCGAGCATGGGTAATCATGTCAGCCCGTCATCTTGCCGTTGCGCTGTCTTGGATCGTATTTCTTTTAAAAGTAGCGCGACCGTTGAGAAGGGCTTACTAGTACAGTAATCTAGAAATCTGTTCAACGTCTCCATGATCAGCAGTTCCACGCAAACCATCAATCGGGACCCACATCCAAGATCAACGACACGCGTTCGATGCGCAAACTGCGAAGAGGCAATCTGAGGGGTTTCGGATGATATTCAGGGGCGGTGTCTTGGGGGCCATGGGGGTGTGCGGCGTTAGCTTCGTTTAGAGTGGATTGCATTAGCGGCTGTTTTGTCCAGAACAAGCTTCCTTGCTGACGGCCAGGCCTCCCACCATGTCCATAAATACTCGGCACGCAATTGTACAGCCTCAGGATCCGAATCGGGGATCCCTAAACCCGCCTACTCCACTTCTCTTACAGCAGTGGTGGTCATGATGCCTTCACCGCTGTTCTTCTTTCCCGTGGTCTCACGTTCCTCGCTGGAAGCAATACTCTCGACTTGCGCATGCTGAGAGGGGGCCGTCTTTCCCTCTTTCCAGCCTAGAAAAGCGAAGCCAATAATAACCACTAGCCAGTAAAGATTGTATGAAATGACGGACCCGTACGTTGCGCTGTTCTGCCAGCCAAAGAGCGAGTTGAAGATACCCCAACTGAGACGAAATCGTTAGCGATAAGACTCAACCAGACTGAGACATTTACTCACCCGCCGTCACCATTCTCCAGTGGCGAACAACACTGTCGTAGCAGTCAGCACACAAACCCAGAAGACCAGTAATGACCAAAACTTACGTTGACGTGCCAAACACTCTTCCTGATGTCGTAGCTACCCGGCCCTGCACCTGCTTCTGCTGCACCTTCTCCAGCAAGCTTGACCCAAGCATTCTGTTCAAGATTCCAGACACCTTTGGAGAACAGGCCGGCCGCTACGAGGTAAAGGAAGCATGTGGAGATGACGAGGAAGATCTGCAGAGAGGTTTTGTTGCCACCCTTGTAGATGAGAAATCCGACCAAGGCACCTGCACCAAGACCACAAATGACGGCGAGAGGAAAGCTGGTCGCCGGTGCGCCCAGTCCGACACCTGCAATAAACCTGGTTGACTACTTAGCATCTACTATTCAGGGTGAACAGAAGTACTTACAATACTGCCTCAATACCCTCGCGGAGCACAGTAACGAAGGGCAGAATGAACATGGCGTACTTTTCAGTCCATCGCTTTAGTCTGCCCTTGATGGGTAGTTTCGAGTCCTTTTGTTCGAGGACCTTGGAAATCTTCACACGCCACTTATCCTGCAGCTTGCTAACACGGAGTAGGGCAGCTCCCATTAGAGTGATGATGACGCTTGCAAGAATCGCGAAAGCGCCCTCCCAAATGTTTTCTGCCTTGTCGAAGGTATTGCGTCCAGCCGTGTAGAAAGTACCAATGACTCCAGCACAGATGACTAGACAGATCAGAATACCCGCGCCGACACCGTACCAGACCTGTCGAACAAGTCGCTTGTGAACAATAGCATCATGTTCAGGGCCAAGAGTTTGCTTGAGGAACGCGAGAAGCACGGAGACGATAATGCTCGTTTCCAGACACTCTCGGAAGCAGATGAAGAAAACTTGGTTGAAGTTAGACAAAGACGGTGTTACTCATGTTACGAAGTCAATGATGACGGTTCTTGCAGACGCACCTGGCACAGCAAAGACGTTTGGCATCTTGAACAGACTACCAGATTTGCTGAATCTGTTGTTTCCGCTGGAGTATAGATAAAGGACAAAGGAGGGGATCTAATCAGATGGAGGGACATGCAGAGACTCCCGAAGAAGAGGGTGTGCTAACATGTGCCTACCGTTCGTATAGATGGCGCTAGACAACAGCCGAAAGTCGGGCATGCACGACGACCCTGCTTGTGAATTTGAGTTTACCTCCCGATATCACGACGGACCGATCATGCTTCAGGATAGCTGTGTTGCTGCCGCCGCATCAATAAGATATGTAGTCGGGTTCTTCTGGCGTTGATGTCATTGGACGAATGCGACAATTCCACGTTCCATCATAACTGAACCCATGAACAAAAGGACTTTCAGTACACATTCTGTAGAGCCCAACTCCTCTGCATGAGCGATTATCCTCTCCGCACGCCCAGCGCGCCTAATCAGATTAAGACTCTGTAGCGCAGGCTAGTGCGGGCTTGTTGGTCCTTCGGCGCCATCGCTTACCCCAATACCTGGGTCGATCATGGTCCAGATTATCAGATGGACCGATAATCGCCGGTGAATGTCACTCCACACAGCAAATCAAGGTAGAGGAGCTCGCTTGCCGCTGCCTTGAGACAGGAAAATTCTACATGATGCAGGGACGATTGCACAAGTCAACCCCTCCTGAGCCTAGTTCATGAGGAGAAAACACATATGCCCCACTTTGCGACACTTTGTGGCCGCCTCCAGCCCCCGTCGAGAACATGAGCTGATGATCTGATAAGTCGGCTCCGAACATGATGGCTTGAGGAGGTGGGGGTCGGAATACTTAGGTCGTCTTATCTGATCTCCGCACGTCGCATCTTACCTCATGTGTTTGACGAGTGCATTCTTGCATCGGCACTAACTTGAATGGTAGCACGAGAGCTTCCTAGGTTCAGTCGTACTCCAAGCAGCTTGATCACCCGTAACAGGATCCGAAAAATTCCAGTCTCCAGTACTCTCCTCGCACGCCATCATGGCAATCTCACTATCAAACTTTCTCCTCCCACTCTCACTACTAATATCAATCACATCCTGTGCGACTGTCACGCATGACTTCGACATAGGATGGGTCCACGCGAATCCCGACGGCCAGCAAACACGACCAGTCATTGGCATCAACGGACAATGGCCTCTGCCACCTATAGTCGTCACGAAAGGTGACCAAGTCATTGTCAATGTCAAGAACTCCTTGGGGAATGAGTCTACGAGTCTGCATTTCCACGGCTTGTACATGAATGGTACTACGCACATGGATGGTCCAGTAGCTGTTTCACAGTGTGGGATCCCCCCAGGTAGCTCTTTTACCTACAACTTTACTGTGAGTTTAGCAATGTTCGAGGGAAAGTGGTCCCAATTTCTTACTAGTACAGGTCAACCAACCGGGCACATATTGGTATCACAGCCATGAGCGCGGCCAATATCCAGATGGTATTCGAGGTCCTTTTATTGTACATGATCCTGAAGATCCATACAAAGATCTCTACGACGAAGAAGTTGTCATAACGCTTTCTGATTGGTATCATGATCTTATGCACAACCTTCTCGCAGAATTCATCAACATCGCCAATCCTTCGGGCGCAGAACCCGTACCTCAAGCAGCACTGTTGAACGACACCCAGAATTTGACTGTCAGCATAGAGCCTGGAAAAACATATCTCTTCCGGATGGTCAATATGGGCGCTTTCGCTGCGCAGTACGTTTGGTTCGAAGACCATACCATGCGCATTGTTGAAGTCGACGGCGTGTACACCGAACCGACGGACGCAGAGATGATTTATATCACCGCGGCGCAACGATATAGCGTCCTTGTCACCGCTAAGAATGATACCAACTCCAACTTTGCTTTTGTCGGAAGCATGGATCAGGACCTGTTCGACGCTGTACCAGAAGGTCTGAATCCAAATGTCACGGGCTGGCTTGTGTACGACAATAGCAAAGAGCTACCAACACCAAAGGCGGTCGAGGCATTCGAACCCTTTGATGATTTTGCTCTGGTGCCGTACGATAAGGAGGGACTGTTTGACCATGTTGATCGGTCAATTACTCTAGACTTGAAGATGGACAACTTGGATGATGGGGCGAATTAGTGAGTTTTCCAAATCTGCAATGCACACTATGTTCTTTGATGATAGTACAGGGCTAATCCAATCCAGCGCTTTCTTCAACGATGTTACCTACGTCAGCCCCAAAGTACCCACGTTATACACCGTCCTGTCCACTGGTCCCAACGCTACAGACCCGACCATCTACGGCAGTAACACAAACGCCTTTGTACTTGCTCAGAACGAAGTCGTGGAGATTGTGCTGAACAACAACGATCCTGGGAAACACCCTTTCCATCTCCATGGCCACGTCTTCCAAGTGGTAACCCGCAGTGCCGATGACGCAGGTTTCTACGACCCAGGCAATGCTCCAGACCCACATCCAACACCCATGCGACGCGATACTATTCTCGTTCGACCAAACGGACATATTGTGCTGCGGTTTCGATCTGATAATCCTGGTAAGTCAACCTTCGAGTATGGAGACATGCGTTCCCGTGCCAGTATAGGTGGGGTGGCTGGTTGGTAGATGACTGGAGACTGACATGAGTTATAGGTGTATGGCTGTTTCACTGTCACATAGAATGGCATGTAGCTTCTGGATTGACCGCCACAATGATTGAAGCACCGCTTGCCATTCAGGACCAGCTCTCCTCTTCCTCGTCAAACAACTCCATCCCACAATCACACTGGGACGTTTGCGAAGCTGGCCGCATACCCACACGCGGCAACGCAGCGGGAAATACAGTTGACTACTCAGATCTTACGGGTGAGAACAAGAGTCCAGGAAGATTACCAGAAGGTTTCACAGCGAGAGGTATTGTGGCGTTGGTGTTTAGTTGTTTGAGTGCTTTTATGGGGATGGGCGTCATTGGCTGGTATGGCATGAGACCTATCAGCGGGTGATGAGTGAGGAAGATGTAGAGAGAGAGAAGGGTGGGTGGAGCTCGATGTGTATGGGAGTAATGATACCAATGTAGAGTACAAAGGAAGCCAATAATATTTTCTGCCAGATCTACGACACGTTTTTGCTGTTCACTGTGGAGTCCATCGGCTTTCATACAGCCAAAATTCTCGAATCTTACAGCCAGCCCAGCGAATGCCCTTCCTCCCAATAGTAACTCCACATATCCGTTCCCGTAAAATCATCGGCATAACTCCTGCCCTTTGTCTTCCCAGCCGCACCCGCACAAACTACCAATGGCAAAAAGTGTTCTGCTCCACCTCTGGGGTGCATAGTGTAAGCCCCCGGCCACTTCCTCCAATGCTCAAACTTGGTTTCCCTCTCCTGGTCGCTCTCTGTCATGGCAGCATCGGTAACGGCCTTACTCCACTCCTTGTTCAGAGCTTTGAACTCAGGGTTTCGCGATGTGCCATCAAACATGAGACGTAGGTTGTGAAAGGTAGCGAAGCCGCTCCCGATGATGGCGATGTTTTGGGCGCGGAGGGTGGAGAGGGCGCGACCGATGGCATAGGACTGTGTGGGGGATTCGGAGGAGAGGACTGAGAGTTGGACTATGGTAGTGGTGGCCGAAGGGTCAATGAGTTTCATGGGAACGAAGACGCCGTGGTCCCATGCTTTAACAGTATATTAGTATGTGCTAAGCCGAAGGGACCTGAGAGGACATACGTCTTTTGGCATCTTTCTCACACTCGATACCGGCTTCCTTCAGGGCTTGCGCTACCTGTTCAGCGACCTCAGGACTTCCTGGCGCATCATGCTTTATCTTGTACGACTCTGGTGGGAAGCCGTAGTAGTCGTACAACAACTCATGCTTGGAGCCGCTGGAGACAGTGACCTTGCTTGTACTCCAATGCGCAGTCACCAGAACGATAGCTTTCGGGGCTTCAGATGTTCCCAGCTTGAGTATCTTGGGCACCTTTGTCTTGAGCGACTTGGTGATGGCGGCGTGCGATGGGTCTCCGAGCAAAGGCATGGGACCTCCGCCGTGCGAGAGCGAGACGACAGGTGCGAGGCGTGTCATGTTGCCGCTGTAGGACGATATTGGAAACTGTTGAATGCCTTGGAGGGGATTGAAGGTCGTGTTGCTGGACGAGAGCTCCGCGGAAGTTGTTCGTTGGAGGCCGAAGAATGTTGCGAGGAACGATGAGGTACGAACGATTTTCATATTCTTGGCTGCGGTAGAGACCGGACGCAGTATATATGCATGCTGTAAAGGAGAGAGCGCCTTGTGGCGCTCGGCATTTGTATTGTTAAGGCATGACTCCGGTGTGTAAGTGGCATGTTGGACGGTTTGTAAGATGTGGTTTGAGAGCGCGGAATTGTGCCGACGAGGCCTCGCGGCGTGTCGGCTTGCGGCTTCCCGATCACGTGGGAACGCGACGACGTGTTCCAGCATCCGAGGTTCTACGCATTTTGAAATGTTCAAGCTTGCATTTTGTCGAGAAGCACACTTGGTAGGCTGTACAGTCGCGAATCCATTCACAGAGTGTATGATGCAGCAGTCATATCACATTAAGAGTGTACGTGAGCAGAGTGTATTATCGTTGATTCGACCACGTGAAGTGCATGTCATGATCAACGTAAGTTCTAAGAGCCATCATAGCCTCAACCAGGGGTATCATATCATCCCATGCCATATCATCCAGGAACTCCTTGCGCCGAGCGACAGAACATCATATACCTAGAGGACATACGGTGCTTTCATGCGTGCAACGAAGAAACATCCCCCGTTGAGGTATGAATACAGCCAGCGATCAGGAACGTCTCAGATGTCGTCTTCAGCCTCGCCGCCTAAGTCACAGTCAGCCGTGTCCAGCAATGTCTCAATCTTTTGTTGAAATAAAACTTACAAGGACCATCACCGCCATCAGCGGAGTTCTCGACAGAATTGTCTTTGACTTCTTCCTCGGATGCCGATTCCTCTTTCTTAACAGCTTTTTTGGGACGTCCTTTAGCCTTGGCTGGCTCCTTCTTCTGATCTGGGGTTTTCCTTCCTTTCTTGGCAGCCGGGACCTTCTTCTTCTTGGAGTCTGACTTGTCGCCCTCAGATTTTTCGGTGGCAGAGGGAGGATCAAGGTCTTTGGCGCTATCTTCGGCATCCTCGGGGGCCTCATCGGTTGCTTTGCGCTTCTTGACGACCTTGACAGGAGCTTGGGGCTTGGGCCTAGGCTCTCCACCAGCAGGAGCTGCGGAAGCAGCGACACCAGCCTGTCCAAGGAAGGCGGCGAACGAAGCATGGCCCTCAGCAGCCTTCTTCTTTACCGGCGGCCCTAAGCGATGGAAAATGATGTTAGTATAGATTTGAAGTGCAGGTTGACAAGAAAGAGCCCGTTTTGTCTGGGTCGTATTCCTAGACACGTAGACATTCCCTGAAGGTATACACCGGTTTCTACGTTGCACCTCCAGCTACAACGTGGCCGGGTGTACCTCGAGGGTAACTCTGACTGGAGAACACTTTGAGTAGTGTCATTAATGAAAGGTTACGTACACATCTTCTTGAGAGAGCCAGCAGTGTTGCCGGTCAACGTAGCCATAATGTCATAGTCAAATTTATCTGGAGCAGTGGAACTGACAAAGGCAGCAGCCAAGAGCTTGGTCTCCTTGTTTGTGAAGCCTACCAAAAGGGCGTCGGACTCTCCGGCAGCGGCGTCCTTCTTAGGCGGCATTGTGAAGATGTAGTCGTTAGGTGTAGAAGATAAGAAAGAAGTCGTGAAGCTGCAAATGCGGACAGAAGAAATCGGTGACTCTGAGTAGAAGGAGAGAAAAAGGAAGCTGTTGTGAGGCAACGGAAGCGGGGTCGTTATGTTTGGAAAACGACGCAGTGAAGTCGAAATTCGTGCACGCGGTCAACGGGAGATTGCACCTGGACTGCCATATCCGGATTCCAGCGCTCTGATTCGCCGAAGCATCGTCCTCATTCTGCTCTCACCTGTTCGAGGTGAGAATGAACTGCGTCCTTCGCTCCGCATAGTGATGTCCCAATGCGGAAGTCCCATCCAAGGAGTAGTTCAGGACGTGTGCTTACACGAAACAGTAGTATCTTTGAGTAATAGCCGTGAACATTGAGACTTACGCTGAAGGTATTCATGAACATCTATATTATCAACTTGAGAGAAAAGCCACAGCGTACACCTTTAGTGTACTTGTTCTTCAGTACGGTGCAATTCAAACAACGAGGTTTTCCGTATTGCGGCTCGAAAAATAGGGTATACTTTTATGACTGAACTTTTAACATAGTTGTGACATCCTATGCTGGAGATTATGAATGAGGAAAACATGGCGAGAAAGTATTAATCGCCTCAGAATGTACAGAAAATCGATGTATAGAATCAGTGACATGGCGTGTTAAGGAAACATGTTCACGAATGTGCTTTCGCCGCGTGTACTCTGATATCATCCCGGGTGACATTGCTGTTGGTCATGGATATATGGAACAAAACGTACCGAAGCGGAGCAAGAAGGTTGCTCGTATTGGAATAGCAACGGGATATCCTTCCGAGCCGGGCGAAGTACAGGGTGACGGAAGGCAATATCGACAATCAAGTTACGGACCGACCTACTTATCACATTGTCGGGGTTCGCGATGCAGGCATGATACGATGTAGCGTCTGGGGCCCCACCTTCCGATGCAGCACACGAATAGGCAGCGTTGGCGCGAGCTGCAAGCGTCCAGACGACGTTGTCAAGGTGCCGAGTCGACGTGTTCACGTCTCGGTGCGGCGCAATTGAGGTTGAGCAAGTCGGCGAGGAAGAGGCATAATCAGTTATGATAGGAGATAGAGTTGCTGCGGGGTGCCTGGCAGCAGCACTACCGTGGCGCTCGTAACGCAGGGCACTGCATGATGCAGTATACAGTGGGATGGTGGCTGGGGTAATGACAGGAGGAAGCAATATGCGCAGCCAGCCGTCTGGGCAGCTGGATTGCTGGGAACGCTAAGGAATATGGCCGACGGGCCCTGGGCAGCGGTCAGAGAGGCAGGACGGGAAGACGAGGTCTAGACGAAGCGGAGGAAGCGGTTGGAGCGGTATGCAGCAGCAGTCGGGAAGCCGGTGGCACTGCGTCGTCGAGTCTCGATGTCGAGCAAGTGGAGGCACCTCCGGTCAGTGCAGGCGGTGCATGTCTAGGGCCAAGTAGTGCTCAGAGCGGTAAACGGGCATGCCGCAGCCTGTGTGGCAGTTCTGGCGTCTAATGGCCGCGCTGGGGGAGGAACTGGCTGCAGTGCACGACGGTTTCGGCTCGAATGCGCGTCTAGACAGGAGGATCTGCGACCAGCGTTGAGCGGGCCGTGCCAGGTACAGGCGCAATTTTTGTGCTCAGTGTCTCGCAGTGCTCGCGTACTCGACGACGGGACCGTCGACACTAGCTTTCCAATTTCTATATTTCCTACTTGGTTGCTATTTCCGTCGCTCCCTGAGTTGCTTTCTTTTTTGTATAACACGCCTCCTCGCACCTGCCAAACGCCTCCTCCGCTCCTTCCTCCGTCGCCAGCTCTGCCCCTCACCATCCCCGCGAAGAGACGTCCGCCAAACGAGACGACACTGCCGATCTTCTGCAGCTCCTTCACACGCGCTGAAGATACATCGGCCCTTTTCAACCACACAAGCCAAAATCCGGCTTTCGTCCCTCAACCGTTAACGATCGCCGTCATGTCTTCCCACCCGAGTCTCACCAGCACGTACCGTGCGCGCGCCTCCCTCCCCACGACTGGACCCCTGGCCTCGTACCTGCTGAGCCTGATATCCGTCAAGCAGACCAACCTCTGCCTCTCCGCCGATGTCGAGACGTCAGCCGAACTCCTACAACTGGCAGAAGATGTCGGTGACTCAATCTGCCTGCTCAAGACGCACTGCGACATTGTCACCGACTGGTCCGACAGGACAGCCCAGGCACTGAGGGAAATTGCAAAGCGCAAGTGGTTCCTCATCTTCGAAGACCGAAAGTTTGCGGATATTGGTGGTATGTCACGCTGGAGCCTGTAGTTCCTACCGGGCAATTGTCCCTAATGCACCCGTAGAAACCGTACAGAAGCAGTACACTTCTGGACACCACCGAATCGCACTCTGGGCCGAGATCACCAACGCCCACGTCATCCCCGGCCCAGCCATCGTCACCGCGCTCGAGAAAGCTGCCGAAGCGACCATTGCCAAGTACAACACATCCGTAAACACCGAGATTTCTGCCACGCGACAATCCAATGGCGCCGACGATGACGATGAAGAAGAAGAGCCTGTGGCACGCGATTCGGCAATCGAGTCGCCAATTGAGATGGAGGGCGAAGAGAGACGGCTGAGCATCAAGGCTGCCGACCGGAAGCACAGCGTTGTGAGCGTGACAACTTCGATATCCATGCGGACGGAGAGCATATCGCCCCGTCCAGAGCCCAACGCCAACGGCGAAGAAGTCTTCAACCTAGACGTAGCTACCGAGCTCGTTCGTCTTGGCCCACCACCCTTCCTCCGCTCCCTCCTGTTGCTTGCGGAGATGAGCTCCGAAGGCCACCTTATGACACCAGAATACCAAAAGAGGACTGTCGAGATCGCTCGAAGCCGTCGCGAGTTCGTCATGGGCTTCATTGCTCAGCGCAGCTTGAACACTGAGCCAGAGGACAACTTCATCACCATGACACCGGGCTGCCAGCTTCCGCCGCCGGGTCAGGAAGGCAAGAAGCTGGGCGACGCTTTAGGCCAGCAATACAACACTCCTCGCAAGTTGATCTTCGAGCAAGGCTGCGACGTCATCATCGTCGGACGAGGCATCGTGCGCGCTCAAGATCGCAAGTCAGAAGCAGAGAGATACCGAAAGGCCGCCTGGTCAGCCTACGAGGAGAGGATCAAGAAGGCATAGACGACTCGTCTATGAGGCCTACAATAGTCGATTTATACCCTTGCAACTTGCAGTTCCAATATTCTGCCTGCGGCATTCGTGCACTCTGGTGCAAATCCAAATACAACATTATCAGATGAAGGTCATATATGGCGTTGGATATCTTTTCACATGACATGAAAACACATACTATGGCGTTGCGATATGCTGGTCGACGAGTTATGATAATGCCAAATGACCGTAGACGGATGCAGGTTTACGATATGATTAGTACCACCATGAGATATTCATTGCCTTGGAAAACATACAAAACCAAAGATTTTTTGCAATCCCTCACCTAAATGAAAGTGGAGTAGAAAGCATGTCTGGACCAGGTCAAAGTCGCGTGTGGTCAGGGCTCGCGGAAATGTGTGGGGAAATAGTCGGAGCTCGGTCTTAACGCCAAAAAGTTCGCGACTCTTTCGTCGCATGCGACAGCTTCCATGTCACTCTACTACGAAGCCGCGGCGCTCCTCGCAAACACAGAGAATACCGGTGGATCTCTGAAGTCGCGGATATACAACAAAAAAGACTTGAAGAGCACACCAGGCCAATTGTTTGCCCTCATTGCGGAAACGTCAAAATGGTCCATCGTGCTCAAAGATGTGATTGAAAAGACAAGATTGCTTGCAGAGGAGCGGAAGGTAGCTTATCGTCAAACATGTTGAATTGCGCTCATTCACTGACCATGTCTTGTACAGCTTACCCCAATACTTGCTCTTCTTCTTACACACGACCTGCTGCTTGCGAAGAACGGCGTTGCTGCAGCCACCAACCATGTCCTTAAACTCGCAATAACTCGACACAAAGCCCGCCTAAGCGCTGAACTCACCAAAGCCCGCATACGATACGGATACGCGACTATAGAGGCTTTCAGAGAGGCTGTGAACGACGGCGAGCTTGACAAGGACGACAGCGATGCGCCCAAGAGTCGGCACCCACGGTGGGTACGCGTCAACACTGTAAAGACGACGTTACAGCAACAGCTTTCAACAACATTTGCCGGGTTTGTGAAGACGAACGATCTGAGCGAAGTGCTATCTGCGCCTAAGAAGTCGAAAATATACTACGAAGACCCGAACATACCAAACCTACTTGCCCTACCGTCCAAGATCGACCTGAGCAGGTCGATCGCGTATACCAAGGGTCAGATCATATTCCAGGATAAAGCTTCATGCTTTCCTGCCTATCTGTTAAATCCGCAGCCGGACGATGGCGATGTTATCGACGCGACAGCGGCACCAGGAAATAAGACAACGCACCTAGCGGCTATCGTATCTGACAGGAGACAACCCGGTAACGAACAAAAGGTCATAGCATTCGAACGCGACAAGGGCAGGTCTTTCACTTTGCAGAAGATGGTCAAGCTCGCGTCAGCGGACAGTATTGTTCAGGTCAAAGGCAGTAGTGATTTCATCGCTGCGAAGCCTGGGGCTGACGAGTACGCCAATGTGGGTGCTATATTACTCGATCCAAGCTGTTCTGGTACCGGTATAGTTGGGCGAGACGACGCTATCAAAATGCACCTACCAGAAGCGCCGAACAGCCGACCAGTGGCGCCAAAGCCCGAGAAGAAAGATAAGAAGCGAAAACGAGATGATGAAGCAAGCAAGGCTGAGGCTTCAGCAACCCTTGACTTGGACATGGATGACTCAACCCCTGAAGAGACAGACACATCAATGCAGGGCAAGCTCTCTGAGCGGCTGGCAGCTCTATCATCTTTCCAGCTCCACATCCTCACCCATGCTATGCGATTTGCGAGCGCACATAAAATCACCTACTCGACCTGTTCAATTCATTTCGAAGAAAACGAGGGCGTTGTCTTCCAGGCATTAGCATCTTCTATTGCAAAAGAACGGGGATGGTCAATTCTGAAGCGCGATGCTCAGGTCGAGGGAATGAAGAAGTGGCATAGACGAGGTGTTTGGGAGGACGAGAAGCTAGAAGTTGATGTAGATGAATCCTCGAAGAGTGATGTGCTAGAAGCTTGTATTCGATGCGACAAGGGCACGGAAGAAGGTACGATGGGTTTCTTCGTTGCTGCCTTTGTTCGAGATGGTAGCGAGGACCCGACACGAATTACTGATGCTGTGATTGCCGGAGATGAGGAATGGAATGGGTTTAGTGGTGATGAAAAGGTTGAAGAGAAAGTAGAGCCTGTAGAGACAGGGACAGTGCAAGGGTCGGAAAAGAGGAAGAAGAAGAAGCGCAAACACTGAGGAATGAAATCCGATAGCGTAGCCTACCCAGGCAGTCGTTAAAAACTCAGGGAAAGAGCAGCTTGTGTTGTGACTCTCAGATGAATAGTATACTAGGGCCTTGAACAATTACCCACAACTTCTTCTCATTGCGCTATTCAATAGAGCAGTCTTACCTATTTTTCCTTTTGCCAAACTCTCCACACGCAGTCGATGCAACACAATCCTGTACACTGATTTCGCTGATCCATCATGACGCAAACCGTCCGTGACAGCCTGTCCAGTCCGCGAACTGTGTCTACTGCTACCATCCCAATCACGCCTCCAGCGCAACCCGATCTCTCCCGTCCAAGATTGAAACACATAGCGAGATGGATCCGCGATGAGCTGGACTTGCGTGTCGCTCGGGATGGTCCCAACGTCCTTCATCCGGACGATGTGTTGACTCTCCACGAGACCCTTGTCGCTCTCCAACATGCACAAAACATGACGATTTCCGTCTTACGAGCGACCGGAATACACAAAGCTGTTCAAGACATTGCAGGCGTGGCGACGCGATGGCCCAGCAGATTATGCGACGACTGCGACAAGATAATCGACATATGGACCGCGAAATTTGGGCCGTTCAGTGAAATACATCCGTTTTTATACGGGAGAGGAGGACGCCTCGAAGGGGTTGCGAGTATACATGAGTACTCCCAGGAGGTATGCAATGGAGGCATACACCATCTTCGACACTGAACTGATGGTTGTCGGCTGTAGGCATTGCTCAAGCGGTGGGCTGAAACATGTCCTGAGAAGATTCATCCCAGGCGCTCACACAGGCTGGGTGACCTGGGTTTCGTAGCTGGCCAGTACATCTACTGACGCTCCGTTCCGATAGTTGTTTATGCTGATCGTCGTTGCAGATGGTGGATCAACCCATTGTTCGCGCACCATGCTGGCATCATCGGGCTCGAAGCTTGTAACGGTGGCACGACGTACGACAAGCACGGCGCCTATGCTCTACTACTCAAGGATACAGGTGAGATCGAAGCCGCATCTGAACAGCGCTTCACCTATCGCGTACCACAAACCGACAAAGGCAAATTTCGTCTGACCTCTGCCACTCCCAAAAGCCGTGATCCTGTAAGAGTACTTCGCAGCCACAGTATCAACAGCGTTTGGGGCCCGAAGGCCGGTGTAAGATATGAAGGCTTGTATAGCGTCAAAGGATGGTCCATAAAACAAGCAAAAAGTAGTGATCTCGCCGGCGAGCAATGGAAGGAAGGCGATATCCTATTCGACGTCAAATTCGAACGTACAGACTCCGTACCTATGGATGTAGTCACCAAACGACCTACCGCAACCGAAGTAGACGACTACGCCGAATACAAGCGACTTCGCAAGGTGAACCGAGACGGAAAGCGTAAGGAACCAAGCGTGGTACCTATTAAAGATGATTTCTCGATACCCCTCAAAACTGCTCCTCCAGTGCTCCCAGCGCCTCTCCCGGTCGTCGAGGATACCTCTTTGAACTCTCGCCGCAAGGCTGTCTTCAAACATCTCCACTTCGACGAAGAAGCCCACGTCCATATGCTCGAGAAAGAAGTCATACTCTCCCCCAAATCCATTCCAAAGACCGACCCTCTTACCCTCGCAGCCACAACAGCGGGTAAAAGCAACACCCTCGCCGTCCCCGCATCACTCATCCGCACAAACACTCATCATCATCAAGGACACAGAAAACCCGATAATCCACAGAGCGAACAGCGCGGAAAAGCTAGCCCAGTTGGCTCAAATGCCAGTAGTGCACACACATCCATCAGCACATTCCCTGGAATCAACATCCACGAAGTGGCACCCTGGATCAATTATGACGTTGGACTCACAGTTCCTTCGCCAACAGAAGATGAAACCGTTGTCCATCAACGACCAATCATCACGCAGTCTATTGCTACAGAATCGATCAAGACGATTGATACCAGATCGTCTGTCAAAATGGGTGGCACATCGCGCAGCAATTCTGGGACGGTGAGACATATGGGTTTGCCAAGCGCCTCTGTCAACGAGAGTGATCGTGATGATTACTATCATGGAAACAGAAAAGATGGAAGTTTCAAGGATGGCCTTAGTCCGCACAGTACTTTGAAGAAAGACGGAAACAAACGGAAAAGTATTTTGGTCAAAGGCAGACATTCTACGGCTAAACTTTTTGACGGGGTTGTCGATGTGAAGAGAAAGAAAAAGAGGCGTGATATTGAGTCGACAGGTCTAGATGGTGGTGGTGGCAGTGTGGTGTTTAGAGATCCTTTCGAAGAAGATCGTCTTAACAGGGATCCTTTCAAAGACTTCGACTTCAGTACATAGACACATGCAACAACGTCCTATACCTAACACAAATACCATTGTTGAAATTCTTCCAAACCCGTACGTCATAGCGGATCCAGCTATCGAGTCCGCTAAGCGATGCACCCAAAAAGGTTCCAGGTCAGCGGAATTTCACTAGCACGAAACTCGCAGTCACCAGTCCCATCCAGCTATGTTGCTGCGCATTATGTGCTGCATGGTTGTCTAGTGGATGGGGCTCGTGTTCACTAATCAATAGTCGTCCGTGTCCCGGTTTCTACCGAAAAGAGCCCGCACGTTGACCGGGCGCTTATACTTTGCGGGCTCTGTGGAGGCTGTGAAGGCTATGACATACCGTGGCATGGATTGTGGAGAAATCAGCATGCCGTTTTTCCCGCATCGTGACTTTTTACGTAGTTGTGCCTGGGCCAAGGATCGGGACGGCTGCGCCCGTGATCGGTATATGCAATATGCCGGAAAGAGCAACAGATTCACAAACAATGCATAGAGAGGTAACGTTGGCACAAAACTCTTTTGGAATGTTCAATGTACGGGGGTATCGAATTTGCTGATGCAGGAATGTAAAAACTCAATGACTTTACCCACTTCATTCGCTGTAATCACCGAGTAGCGAAAAGAAGAAAGTGTGCTCATCCATCTCTTCCTCCTCTCATGTCATCTTTGGTTCAATATGACTTAACGAGACGCCATGCTGGCTCTTCTCGCCTCGAGAACCGCGTCCTCATGAGTGGGAGGACCCTCGTAGTTCTTCTTTCCCCAGACAAAGTACCAGATAGTTGAGACAACAACGACGGCGGCGAGAACGACAGAGGCGTAGTTCATCGATGCTGGTGTGACGTCGCGGAAAGTAGGCATGCAGAAGAGAGGAGTGGCGAGAGCGGACCAGGCTGTTATGTTTGTTAGAAATTGGTTACCAAAAGAATCGGTCACAAAACTTACCAAGTGCAACAACGTTGCAGAAGGTACCGAGCATGCCAAGGTGGAACGCGCCGTCCTTGACTTGCTTACGACCAGTCATGAGCGAAACGAAGATGGGGGCAGCGTAACTCAGGGTCAGGCAAATGACACCGACACCGGAGAAAGCGTTGAAAGCAGCGGCAGCACCGAAGTAGATGAGACCGA
>Ga0265797_10000996_pt1 | contig 51091 bp, 42 predicted proteins | sample P2T30metagenome_FD_192433 | JGI IMG/M metagenome (GOLD analysis project Ga0265797, IMG submission 192433) | Plant litter microbial communities from East Loma Ridge, Irvine, California - P2 T30 | ecosystem: Environmental > Terrestrial > Plant litter > Unclassified | place: USA: California...
TGACTGCGGATGGATGAGAGAGAGAAGAGAGAAGAGATATGATAGAACGATACAATGACATTATTACCACCCTATGATTCAGACAGTCTCACAAATTTCCCAATGCCTTGTCTTCCAACAGCAGCAGCTGAAGGTGCATAGATCATGCGTGTTTGTCTGAGGAAGTATTATGAAGTTTGGTCTCATTCGTAGAAGAATTGGACTGATGGCATGCTGCAATCGCCGTGACAGGAAAGAAATCGAAGGCCTACCCTCACCTAAGGGGAAAACGCATAGATATCATCATCGCTACAAGCTGGGAAACCATCATACTGGGAAGGAGGGCGCCTTTTGTGAAACGGAAAAAACGAAAAACAAACACTTCGCAAGCCCTTTCCTCCCCCGGCGCAACCCCTCATCCGTCCCATTTCATAACCTCGAACCACAACTCCCCCAGCCCATCCAGCATCGGCATCGTCGCGTTCTTCACGCTCGAGAAACCCAGACTATCGTACAGCGGGTATCCCGCTGGACTCGCGAGCAACGTCACCGGCATCTCCGGCTCCAGTCCTCGGGATATATCCTGTCCCCATTCGACGTGTCGCGCTCCGAAGCCGTGACCGTCCCAGGAGGGGTGCGTGGCGAGCAGAGCGAGGTAGAATTGGTGGGCGTAGGGTTTGATGAAGTATTCTTGCTCGACGGCGGCGTTTTGGCGGTTGAAGAGGGCGGCGCGGGTGAGGTTTGTTCCTGGGGGGAGGGTGCATGCTTCGTGGAGAGTTGTGAGGATGGAAGGGAGGGAGATGGAGGAGGAGAAAGGTTGGGTTGAGGGTGAGTCGGAGCGGTGGCGGATGGACCAGAAGGAGAAGGAGACTGGGATTTCTTCTTCTACTTGCTCGCCTTCTTTGATTTTGCTATCGCTACTGCTGGGAGGAGGGACTACGGTGATGACTTTGCCGAAAGAGCGGGTTGTGTTGCGGGTTTCCCAAGCGTGTTCGACTTGGTTGTGCAGACAGGTCCAGATTTCGGGTTTGTGGTGTTGGAGGTCGGGCATCAGGTAGTGCCATGCTGCCGAGGGGCTGAAGGCTTCGACTAGGACTGTTGTGATGGCGGGGAGGTCTTTGTGTTGGATGTCGCGGAAGTGCGTTTTGAGTTCATCTTGGACATTGGCGTTGTTGATGTTGGAGAGCGGTTGTTGTTGCTTGCTTGTGATGAGAAGAGATAGTGATGCGATTGGGGAGATGAGGGTGAGGAGAGGCAGAAGAGAGGAGGTAAGCATCTTGCTTTCGGTGGGAAAGACTTCTTTGTGGTCGAGTTTGTCTTCAATTCATCTCGAATGGAAAGTTGTAGATGGAAAATGTACTGTACTTCATCTTTTGATGGCGGCAATACTTGGTGCCTGGCAGCTGGTTGCTGCATGGCGTTAGTTAAGAGAGGGGGTGAGGTTCGCTAACGATGATGCTGCTCGGTGCTTATCCATCCGAGAAGGATCGTGTTCATCAGTCTGTTACCACGATCTTCATGATTTACAGATCAACAAAACAAATGCATTGTTATTCGAAGGCATTTCATGTCTATGTATTGATGCAGTCAAGAAACACCATCGGGCATCGCGGTGACTTCAAAGCCGAAGCTGATGTGGATACGGACGGCTCTCCAACCAGATTGCCGGGTTCGGCCACATAGCTGCATGTGCAACACGTTGCAAGCGTGCTGTGCGAATATCGAGCATTGCATTCAACTGGATACGCTTCGTCCTGTCAAAAATTGATTTATTTCTGTCCAGTCTTCGTCTTAGTCTCCATCACACTAATAGATTACTATGGCTTCCACTTCACGCTTTAACAAGCAGGACCTGTACGATGTCAGCGGACTCGTAGGAGTTGTTACTGGAGGTCTGTTTTACCATTTCCATCGTTACGCTACTCCAAATATCATAAACTGATTGTTCTTCGAAAAAGGTGGCTCTGGCCTCGGCCTCATCATCGCCCAAACGCTCGAGAGCAATGGAGCCAAAGTGTACATCACCGGCCGCAACGAAGAACGATTGCAAGAAGCCGTCAAAACCGCCGTTCGCCACACCGCTCTCAAACGAAACTCCTTCAACATCACTTCCTAACACCAATTTACAGCAACACGGCAACATAACCGCCATCCAAGGCAGCACAACCTCCCACGCCGACCTCCAACGCGCCGTCGACCTCATCACCCGCGAAACAGGCCATATCGACCTCCTAATCAACAACGCCGGCCAAACAACCTTCGACTCCTCCCCCAACGCCCGCCCCAAACCCACCCCGGAGAGCTCCGCTGCAGAAGTCCGCGACTACTACTTCAACTACCGGCCCGCACAGCTCTGGACCGACACCCTCGAGACCAACGTCGCCGCCGTGTTCACCACCTCCATGGCCTTCCTCGAACTACTCGTCGAGGGCAACAAGCGCCGCGAAGGTTCGGGGAAACCCAGCAGCCAGATCGTGGCGATTGGCAGCGTGGGCGGACTGACGCGGTTCACTGACAGTTTTATCTATAATGCTAGTAAGGCGGCGGTGCACCATTTGATGAAGAATCTGGGCGCGCATTTTGTGCCGTTTGATGTTAGGTGCAATGTTATTGCGCCGGGCTGTGAGTTCGATTTCCTTGTGTTAACCCTCCTAAACCATTGGCATCACTAACGATATGGTTTTTCTGCAGGGTTCCCAACAGACATGACCACCCCCGTCACCAAAGCCTGGGAGCACACCAACGGCGTCATGCCACGCACGCTCGTGCCGGCGCAGCGCATGGGTGCCGCAGACGAACTGGCCGGCACGATACTGTACCTTGCTTCCAAAGCCGGAGGCTACACGAACGGCAACATCAGTCTTATCGACGGCGGGTTTTTGGCGAACCACGCTGGCACGTATTAGAACTTGGCGGGTTGTATATGTTTCTGGACGTTGATTGTGGCGTGCAGGATGGGGAGAGGTTGGTGATGCATCATCGAGCACGTGTATGTGTGTGTGGATGGTGTGATGGTGTGATGTGCAGACAGAACGATCGATGGTGGTGAGACTTGCTTGCATCGATGATGATGTGTTTGCTTGCAGTGCCGGGCTGGGGTAAAGGTGCACACATGTCTCAGATTCGTCCCGGGTTTGGCGGTGAGAATTGTGGGAGGAAAGTTCAAGCCACCAAAAGTCTTTCCGAGATTCAGATCGATGTTAGATGTGGATGTGAAGATGAAGGATGCATGAGAAAGATCTTGCAGGTTTTTAGAAGTATCGGTACCATCGATCTGGGTATGCGATTGGCTTAGTTACATTAGATCCCGAAGACGAATACAAGAAGAGAAAAAAAAGCAATAGATACAAAATGGTATGTAGCGTTCGTTGCTTCAAGACCCCGCGGCTCCACCAATATGGCAGCCGGAAAGAAAGAGATGGTTCATGACCATATCCCGAAGATAAAGAAGAAAATAGACAAGCTGTTGTTTGCTTCAAACGCGACTCCTGCGTCGTTGTTGATGTTGTCGAGTAGTAACGCCAGCCTGTTGTGTGTGGTATGTGATAGGCTCCCAGAAATTCATTCAGAATACAAGAAAACTCCAGACGCTAATACAAGCAATCGAAATAAAAGTTGATTCAGGCCTCAGGACGTTGTTGAAGTCATAGGCTGGGTCGTTGAGCAAGATGTGTGCTCAAGAGTTCTTGCGCTGAGGGAAGCCAAAGACCGACGCGGGTCTTGAAGGCAGAGGCGATGGTGGAGGGACGCAGATCTCGTCTGCTTGTGCGACGCGCAGGGAGAGGTTGTTGCGCGGTTTTGACTCTGAGGCTTGGAAGGCGCGAGCGATGTCGTCTGTGCTGAAGGAGTCGTTGCGAGGAAGACTGGGAGTCTGGGCGGGCTGAGGAAGAGAGGAAGTCATTTTGATTGGAGAGGTGGTGTTGTTGGTTTGATTGTTGGTTGTTGTTATTGTTGAGCTTGAGGAAGAGAAGCTTGAGTCGGATCTGAGAGATAGATTCGACAGGCGATTATGTAGTGGTAGCCTCGGAGTAAGTTTGCAGATGCGTAAAAGCGGTGTCGGCGTGGTGAGTCTTAGAGGCCTTTAGTAAGAGGTACTGTTGTAGGCGGCGATAGGCGGATACGACAGAGATGCCTGAAGAAGTAGGTAATATGAGGTGTCTCGTAAGCTAAGCTGCAGGAAGTACAGAGGTAGCTTTGTAGCTGAGTGGTCGGTAGTAGTCAGGATTAGGAAGCTAGTTTGAAGGTGTGGATGGAGCAAGAAGATGGAGCGAGAGACAGGCGGCGAGACCGAGATACTTATCAATAATCCTGCTTGATACCCGACGTCCTTGCACACCTTGCACACACGCAACAAGAAGGGGTGGCCGTTGCGTTTGCGTCGTGCGCCTTCTGCGTAATGGATCGAAAACGAAATTCTTCCAGCAACCAGGGCGGTTTCAAGCACGCACCCGTTTCCTCTCGCACGCCCAGGGAGAGCGAGTAGGAAGCCTCCCGGCACACGCGTTACACTCCCGCCGAGAAAGGCTCACGATACATGGCACAGCGCACCGAACCACATGGAGCCACCCTCCGCAGCGCCACGTCCGGGGTTGCGGGATGCTGCCATCCATGTCTGTGCAAATGTGTAACTTGCAGGTTTGTGTGTGTGCCAGTGCCGAGGGACGAATGGGACCGCCTACCCGATGTTATTGCCTCTGCTTGGTCTCATCTCACCCCGAACACGAATATACGCGGGGGGGTGGGACAAATCATGGCAGCAGCCTCGCTTGTGTGGTTCTGGAAGGCTCACGGCAGACATGGGGCGGGCAATCAACTATCCTAGTTCATCGGGCGGACTAACTGATTGACAGGTCACAGCACATCATCCGAGAGCAGCACGTACAGCAGCAGCAGCAAGTAGGGTTGCTTCTGCTTGTAGCGGATGTGTCGGAGCGAGGCGCCAGCGCTTCACCGCCAGCCTTGGTCTGCATTTAGCCCGAACGGCGACGTGCGCGTCAACATCCTCCATGCAGCAATAATAATAGTGAGTGAAGGACATGAGTCTTGCTGCCTGCAAAGGCAAGCTCTGAAGCTCCCGATCGTACAGTGGGCAGGGAGCAGCACATGCAATCGTTGTCCGCTATTATGCCGATCAAGATACCTTATTTCTGCGTGCCCGGTTTTGCCTGTCCTGCCTTGTCTTGCCTTGCCTCCACACCGTCCGAGTGTCTGTATCATGTATGTATTTTCGTCGCTGCCCTGCAGTCCACGTATCGCTCACCTGTCAGTCATGCCTCGTAGAACCCACGAATGATCCTGTGCCAATCTCCTCTCGGTCGGACAACAGGCCTACCCGAGAGGCGGACGCGCAGGAACAACACCACAAATAAACACGCTGCGTCCAGCATATACAGCCTGTACGTCCATCCGGCGCAGCACGATAGTAGTAGTCTTGGCCTGCTCCTGCCCACGCATCTTCCGCGTTCTCGATCAAACGATCGTCAAGCCGCGAGATTGTTCGGTACGCCGCCCCCACACGTCTCATCTCTCTCTCCGCGATCTGTCGAACGCGCTTGTGCTTCCCAGCATACCTTACCACACCAGCCGTTACACCATGTCCACATCCCTTCTTCCACCCGCGAGTTTGTCGTGGCAGTGGCGTTGGCTCGTACCGCGCGGACGCCACGGAGGCGGCTCGGGATCGACGGGCATATGCAGCCCTTCGCATACCGAGATGAAGGGTTGGTGGTTCAGATGGTTTTTTTGTTTGCCAGTCCCGTCCGTGGGCGAACGACCAACTTACCGACTTCTCGCGTTCGGTAAGGAAGGGAATCCGTTACGAGCGGTCAAAAAGTCAAACTGCTACCTACTCGTCAAGTCTTGCTATCGTCATAGGTGGTGTGCATCATCATCGTTGGCTTGCTATTCATCACCCTGCCGTGCGCGTTATCCCTTTTCTTAGACGACACAGGCACGGACGTCTCGCACCCACGTCATGTCATGGGCTTCCTTCACATCACAGCGCTCAGACGTGCTCAGACATGTGGCATTGCATAGAAGTTCTACCGAGATTGACCGTCCTCCTGGGAGGGAGGTAGGGGTAAGGGTAAAGAAATCATCCGTTTCGCCCGAGGTTTGGGCTCGCAACCGGTCATGCCAGGGCATCGAAATCTCCCCCAAAAAAGAAATCTCTCCAAAACTACTAGTCCCAAGATTCCAACCCTCTGGAATAACTTGTTCTGCGAAAGCGGGAAAACCTGAGTCTCAGGCCGCGTACGTTGTCTGATTCGGAGTGAGACGCTTTTCTACTTGATTCTTTGGTACGACGGTTGCCGCGACGTGGAGAAGACATTTTCTGGGGTTGGGTGTGGTACCAACGACCAAGGGAGCGGCGCCTGGGGAATCAAAGGCTTGATCCTTTGATGTGCAGGGCATGCGGGTGACAGGTGACAGGATCGGTGGTTGGGAGGTGGAGCGGTTATCGGTGTTTGCTTTTAGACTATTTGTTATCTAGCTGTCACTACTTGTTGGTGGTGTGGCTGTCATCGTTATCTTGGTGTGTATCACTGTTGGTTGGTGTTGCGATAACTCTGTCACTCTATCTGCGAGATCTGCAATCTTGCAAATCCTATCGCTCCGGTGAATCGCGGTGATGCCATGCATGGTTGTAGTGGTTGCATGGAGGAGATCGAAGTCATGACCGATCTTGTCTCTCGGCTTGCGGTGACAAGTCCTATCGTGATTTGAGATATGTGACGGCGCAAGAATGGCCGGGGAGCATCTCGATCGTATCGTATGTCGCCCACTGAGTGTGCTGAGCTGCGTGTATCAGCATCATGGACAGGCTTGAGGCCAGCAGCGAAAAATTGACGTATGGCAATGATCGCAACAACCAAAACATCGATGCAAACCTCGAGGGGGGATGCTTGGGCAAAGTCAACGATGCTGGCCTAGCAGGTAGACATCGATTACCTGGCAAGCCATTGCAGCTGACTGGTGCACCGAGGCTCACATGGGCATACATCAAGGTGATATATTCTATCGTGGACAGATCACGCTGCGCTCGTGTCGTACTATGATTGGAGTTTGCGGCTTGATTGTGTGCTGCCTGTCTTCGGCATATGCTAAAACGCTAGGTCCTGCATCTGACCCTCCAAGAATCCAGACCTAGCAGCTGTGCTGGTTTCGTCACAGCCTATGCTCCGGCTCGACCGCGCTGGACAGGATCAAAGGGAGGCAGCTGAGCCAGCGCCTGAGGCGCTCGACAATGTCCCCATTGCTGCATACAGCACAACCACGTATCTCGCTCGCAGCGCTGTGCGCCTTCAACTCTGAGTACGCATCATCACGTCGTTGTATAATCCCTTCTAGCAAGTTCAACCCTCTCTGCCAAACCATCTTTTTATAATAACTCCCTGAACGCCCTGCTATGCCCTTCCCAAGCAATTTCTCGATCACAATCCCTGCCTGAGCCTCTCTCCAAGCTTCGCTTTGCCGAATTGGTACAGCTTGAGCAGACCCTCTTCGCTCAAGTCGACACTCTGCATGTTGGGGGTGTCTTGCGCGGGTGGCTTTGAGACGCGGCTGGCGACGACTACGGGGTCGGTCTCGAGGATGATGCCGTCGTCGATGATTTCGTCGATTGCGAGGGATGCAAGGTCATAGTTCTCGATGAGTGTGCGCTTGTCGACGGAGTTTCTGTAGGCATTGAGGTTAGTCGGGTGATCTAGTGGGTATATGTGCGTTGCGGGGAGTTCTCACTTGAGGAGGATGTTCAAGCTGTCGCGGAGCGCGAGCACCACACTGTACAGCATAACCTCGTTCTCGTCGGCGGGTCCAACGACGTAGAGCATGACGTCGCTCTCGGTCTTGTACACCACGATCCTGTTGTCGTAAAGGATCACATCGTTTGTTGACTTGGCGGTCTTCTCCAGGAGGCCCTTCTCAAATGCTTTCTGGTCCTTGAGGCCGGGGTATGGGTTTGCGCCAGGGTAGTTGTTGCCGGCGTTCGCAGGAGGGTGGGGAGGAGAGTAGTATTTTGTGAGGATGCGCGAGTTGTCGTCGGCTGCGAGGAGGAGGATGGCGTTCACGCTGAACAGGGACATGTTCGGCGCCATAGTTGCGGTGTGTATGTGCTGAATTGACTGAGTGGATTTAACGTCTAGTCCAGCTGGTATGGGTATATGCAGAGTGGTGTGATTATAGCAAGTGAGTCGGTCTGATTGACCAGTTGGCTTCAATGTTGGTCGCGAAGCTGCTGCCGCCAGCGAATTGGAGATGAGGTGGCATTCAGGGTAAAGGAATTGGCGCAAGCGAGCTTGTAGCCCACCGTGCACTCCCGAGACGGTACTGTACTTTCATGTGAATTACATCTGGATTTGCGCCGCGCCTGCTGCGACGAAGATTAAATCACCCGCGACTCGATGCTCGCCACAAAACTATCTCGGGCCCAGCTCGAGCTCCAGGCTCACCGGATATGGCTGAGGAGCTTCAGCCTTGGAGGCAATGCCCGATCTTCCTTTAGCACGACTGCTGCGCAAAAAGATGCTCGACCCAGAGGACTTAAGATCATTCGGACCAGTGGCGGTGGATATTCAGGGAAACGCTCAGGCAAGCCAAAGTCGCAAAAGCCATTTGCGCAGAGGAAGAAAGACGATGAATACTCCAAGATCGCCGCGCTGCAAACCAGGATCATAGAAGCAAGCAAAGAGGGCGATTTCGATGCCGCTATCGAAGCCTATCGAGCCATAGAGAACAAAAAGATCAACATCGAATATCCGATGATGTGCCTCAGTCAAAACATGTCGTACTGGACAAGGATTCAACAGACAATGCATGAGAGCAAACTGGACCCGGAGAAAAGTGAGAAGGTGCAGCAATACGCGGAAGAGTTGGTTAAAGATGTCATGAGAGGTGTAGTGTGGCCGATGCCTGGCGTGAGTGCCCACATACTGGATCTCTTGGTCGCTGCACAAACTTGGGACACCGCCACGAAATTCTGGACGTGGTTGAGAAACCAAGGAGACGAGCATGTCAGTGCCGAGGTCTACGCTTCGGCCATCAGTCTGCTGGCAGCGCAGGATGCTAAGCTCGAGGACTTGGAAGCGTTGTATCAGGAGGGCATGGCCAGGCTCCCTGTCGGTTTTGCTGCATACCACTTCTCGCCTGGCGCTATTGTGCCAGACCGTGAAGGCAAAGCGCCAGCGATACGGCCACCATCTTCGCTTCTGCTTGCAATCATGGCAGCTCGCTTGATGCGAGGCGATGCGCAGAACGCGTATCTTATACTGGATGCATTCTCACGCTTGCGGCCGGTCGCCATAGAAAACCGCTTCTACACCGAATTTCAGAGGGAACGCCCCGTTGCTGAGGCCTACACTGTCTTCGCGTTGGCTTGCAAAGCCGGCACTGTTTTGCCTACCAACGCCTATCGAGCTCTCCTAGCGTCATTAAGAACCAATGCCGACACTACAGAAATGAGGAGATATGCGCTCACAGTGAGAGCAATGATTTCGGCCACTTACATGCAAGTCGGTGCGGGAGGGAAGTTGAACAAGAACTCTGTCACTGAGCTAATCATCGTCTTGAGCTCCATGCTCCGTGTTAAAGGTGTCTACCCCATGACTACCGAAAACAAACTTCGCCTCGTCGAGGCTGTGCAAGAACTGATAAGCAAGATTGTCGAGTTGGCTGCGCGCTTCAGCGTCGGTCCGACTATTGCTGCGTACAACTCGATCATCACGAATTTTGCAGGCGTTGGGAATGCAGAGTCGATCATCACAGAGGCGATCAAGCAGGCCCAGGTGCAGGGCTTGGAAGCGACTATCGTGACCAGGAGATCAATCCTCGTCGCTGCTGGCAAATCTGGAGATCGAGACCTGACTGAGAGAGCTTGGACATGGTTGGTAAATTCCCATGCCAGAGAAGGAAAACTCCCCGATGCGACCGATCTACACATCTTGACCAAAGCATGTGTCTACGCCGGCAACACCAGCTTTGCGATGAACGTCATTACAGGCATGACTCACTTGGAGGACTGGCAAAAAGAGAATCTGCTTGAGAGGATCGACAAAGAGACGGATGCGTTGGAAAGAAAAAGCAGGCCGGCGGACCTCAACGAACTCCTTGAGGAAGTCGCCAAGATCAAGGCCGACCTCGATATCTTCGACGAGAGGACCAGCGACGCGCGAGGCGTGCAGGACTTCTCCAAGCAGGTCTTGCCTATGCTAGTCTTCTCCCCAGCACACGATGTGCGTCTCCCGGAAGGCGAGATGAGGGAACTTTACGACCAGCTCACCACCGATCCGAGCACGCCACATGACCCTGCCTCACCCAAGAAGGAGGTGGAGATCGCAAGGGAAACCAAGGTTCCATTCGGCCAGCTGCGCTATGAGAACTGGAAGTACATCACATACCTCTTGGCCGAGGCTGACAGGCACGACAAGGCGTACATTCAAGCTGTGGATGCTGCGATCACGAAGGGTGAAAGGCCGCCACAGAGGAACTATGGAGAGCTCTTCGAGGACGGAGTGGAAATTGCTGGTGTTGGCTTGAGTGACCCTGTGCAGTTGTTTGAGGTTAGCGACCAAGAGATGGATGTTGAGAAGGCGAGGGCGAGGATTTGTGAGTTGAGGAAGGTTGATGTGCCTCCGAGGATTGTTCAAGGAGAGTTGTAGCCAAGCTGCTGGGCAAGGTTTAGACTAAGCTTGCAAGCTGAAGTCAATTCAGACGACATCTTCGTAGTCTTGCGGGGAGCAGGGCGGGTCACTTCACACGAAACACTGTAAGATATGTACGAATATACACACTCTGGGGTGATTTAATCGAGGTCGTTTCTCTTGATATGTACAGGTTCACTGTTCGCAGTTAACATGGTTGCTAGGCCTCAATATGTCCAGCTTCGAAGCTCAAGCCTGCGGTTCTCATGCTAGAAATCAGTGTTATTCGGTTGCAACGGTGCTATGCACAATTAGTCCGGTACAGAAGGCCATCTCTTCTGTTCTCAAGTTGACTATCATCGATCGCTTGCCGCCGTGAGATTCAGTGTGGAGGACGGCCACAGCCCTTGATTGGCTGGGGTGCCATGCGCAGCTGAAGGGCTGAACTGATCCGGCCGGTTCGGTTCAATTGTTCAGCCTTGTAGGTGGCGGTGTTGGACTCGTCAGGTGGGATAATTATGAGGCTCCCGTGCCCCGCGTCTTTAGGTCTACGGCCGCGCGATTCCTTCTATGGTCGCGCCGTCGCGATTTGCTTGTCCTTCGCATCCTATGGCCGTACGGCCGCCACGATCACATCCTGCCGGTCTCCGAGCCTCGAATAACAAGCCATGGCCCTCGAAGCGCAACCCAACTGGAAAAAGCCCCTGCATGACTTCAAAGCGTGGATCTGGAGAGTGCGCGTGTCGGGTAGTCAAGCTGATTACACGGCTGGCCTCGACGACTTCGTGCCCGCTGGCGAAGTTGAGGCATATCTCCGCGAACCCGGCAAGCTTACAGATATTCTCGGCGCACTTCTCGGGGATGATGACGATGAGATCGACGCACAACAACTCGTCGACCGCTACAGCGTGGTATTCGCGATCCTTGTCGCCATTGACCACGGCGCATACATCGGCAGGTTCCTTCCTCACGAATCGCTTCGTGACGCCAGGCTACCATTCGCCGAGCGACCTAGAAGATTTCCCAACCAAGGGGTCTCGGACACTTTCTTCCAACAGTTCCAAATCGAACAGGCGAGATTCTGTGCACCAAAGATCTACGAAGGTACTTATAAGTTTGAGCGGGAGGAACGTTTGCCTTTCCTCGAGAGAAAGTTAGTTGGTGAAGGCGGAAGTGCAAAAGTCTACAGAGTCAAATTACACGCAAACCACGATTATCTAAACGGACCAAAATCGCCGGTGAGTTTCATTGAATATACGTGGACAATGTAGCACAGCTGAGTTCTCATAGCTTGGGATGCGAGAACGACACAAATTCTACGCCCTGAAAGCGTATGAAGGCGAGGATGGGGAAAAATGGCATCGTATCGAGACTGCAACTTTCAGGAAATTGCACCGTACCGGACTGCACGACGCACATATGATTGGATATCACTGCAGCTTTGAACACAGAGGGGTGTGCTACGCACTACTCGAATATGCGGATCTAGATACACTGGAGCATTTCATGATGCGCCAGAGCAACGGCCCTCCGTCAACGGACACGGAGATACTCTTGTTCTGGGAGAACCTGCTGCATGTCATCCAAGCTATTGGCGAGATTCATGAATTAGATCCGCACAAGCCGTACAGAATGGGGTCGGGAAAATATGAAAGGTTGGGTGATGGTTTCCATCCAACGCAACTACGCAGAGCTAACAGGTGTTGCAGCATACATCAAGACATCAAGCCAACGAACATTCTGGTGAAGACCAAGGAGCACGCCTCGAGCATCTATGATTCTGATTTCGGCCTTGCCGATCTTGGGACAAGCAGTCTAACCAAGGCTGGTTCGCCTCTTGCGGCTAGAGATAACTTCGGCACGAAGACATATGGTAAGGAAAAGCTATACCGCGCTGGTTTGCGTATCTAATGAGATTACAGGCTCACCTGAATGCTTCAGGAGAGACAGACATGATGACGGCCGCAACCTAAAAATCACGACCAAAGCCGATATCTGGTCATTCGGATGTGTCCTCAGCGAAATCTGCATCTGGGTCGTCTTCGGCAGCGGTGGGGAGCATGGGCTCAGCAGCTATCGCCAGCGTCGACAAACGCACAACAGTGCAGTAGAACGTGGCACCAATGCTTTCCATTTAGACGGCGACGAATCACAAGCTGTTCTTGACGAACATGCGAAAGCCGCTGCGCAAAGCCGATGCGATCCAATCACTGCAGCCATCTTGCGGCTGATGCCAAAGATGCTCCACATCGACCCAAAACACCGGCCATCAGCACAGCAACTTCGAAAGCTCTTCGATGAGATCATCAGTGACGCCAGAGTCAGAGTGAGCCAGGGAGGCCTCTCGTCTGTTGATGTGATTGAGACAAGCAGAAAACCCAGAAGCACTACACACCCGCCACCTCCGAGTAAGCTTCTTGGACCACGTCGCAACAGACGTTTGACAGGGTCGACAGGATCACAGGCTCCCTCTGATATCGAGGTCGCCGTCGGCAATGGTCCAATGATCCCCGATGCCCTGCAAACAGACACCCCAAGGACTCTTACACTGCAGGACGGCACGCATCACAATCAACATCATGTTCGCCTTCCCTCAAATTACAACGTTGAGGTGCCCGACATGATCTCTCAAAGGCTCTCACAAATTGAAATCGCAGGCCACGTTACCACGGATACGGCTGACACGGCGAAGACACTACCTCATATCGACACGCCCACGAATGCTCAGGAACACCAGTTCCGCAGAGACAGTACCTCTTCGGTACGATCTGCCCAAGACCTCAAGTCCACAGTCGAGTCTGAAAAGAACAACGACCAGGAGCAAACGCGCAACAGCGGCCCATCGCCGTCACCCAGCCCTGTGGTTCCAAATGGCGATACCGCCACTGTCAACCCAGACGACGTTGGCATCAGCCACGTTGCAGAAAGCAGCAAACATGGACCACTTGGGCCGCCCGCCAAACTTAACTTTGAAGATGCCGTGAATTGGAAACGACAAAAGAAAGCCGGGAAAGTGCTGAGCGACCTACCTGACCAGAATTTGTTGTCTCAGCTCCGAGGAAGAGACCATGTGAGTTGATGCTCTCAACTTTTTTAAAATACGGTGGTTCTAGCTCACACGCAATTAGGTATTTGTGGTCGACGACTGCAGAAGTATGGGCAAGATGCGACGTGCTAGCAGAGACAAACATGAAAGCGGGGTTGCCGATTACATCGACTTACTCGGTTACATGGTCAAGAGCTACGATCCTGACGGTATTGATCTTCACTACTTCCATTCGAGGGAGGTCATCAAGCGCTGCAAAGAGGTAAAACGTCTAGTTTCCTCTGTCAATGGTACGAAGTTCGAAGGTCTATCAAACCCACAAGGGACCTTGAGGGGCATTCTTGAAGCATACACTCGCAAGCTCAAGGCGTATACAACTGAGAGTGCTGACTACCGAAAACGAATTCGACGCATGAGCAAACTATTCTCTGCCGCACCGAAGTTGCCGAACCCATTGAGCGTTTATGTGCTCACCGATGGAGTCTGGGAATCGCCCGACAGTGCTGGTGGAGAATATATCGACGACACAATCAAGGAGCTGATCGAAGCTCTGCGTTCGGCGGGCTGCAAAAGAGTGCAGGTCGGCATCCAGTTCATTCGCTTCGGGTCTCATACATACGGAGTAGAACGTCTCGAAGCCCTCGATCGACTTGGTACGACCCACGGTATGGAATTGTAAGTGAGCAGTAGTCTGGAGTGATGGTACACATCGCTGATGCTTTTAGGGATATCGTCGACACCGAGCCAATACAGGATGGCAACATTTGGAAAATGCTGCTTGGAGCTATCAACCCACGTTTCGATGCAGATGAGAATCTCAAGGTATCAGGGGGTCAAGGACAATGATTGGCTATACTGTTAATGTGATAATTTCTGTTTGCTTGGTCCGCATGGCTGCCGGAGCAGATTTTGTACAGACATAAAATGATACCGTACGTATGGATGATAGCCCTTCTATCTTTCGCAACATTATTACAAATACAAATTGCTGAACTTTGGTCATGCTTTGCATACCTCCTGGCAGTCGAGGGACTGAGGAGACGCGAGCCTAGTCTGACATTGTTCAAGTTCTCTCTCAGGTTCTGCCCTCCGTGCCTTGTGCCTGTGCCAGTGATACAAGGCATACCAGGTGATGATAGTGATAGCAAGGAGAGGAAGAGAAATTGCAAGGAATAGTATCAAGGCATCGCGGTTCACTATCCGTTGGTCGTCTGGGTAGTGTACGATGGGCGTGCTCATCAAGGTCTCCGCCGGGGTCAGCCCCAGAGCTACCACAAGGTAAAGGACAACACTCACAGATACGAAGGTCCCGGGAAGGAAGAACAACGTCACCAACGTGATGATCCGCATGTTTGCCGCTTCCATTTTTGTTTCATGGGCAATCGTGTGCATGGCTTCAGTCATGACTTCCATGTTCTCCGCCGATATCTGGGCTTTGTGGGCAAGTTGCGAATCGGTCTGAGAACTCCTCCATTGCAGGGTACTGACAAGCTGTTGTGACGTTAGTCAATTGTTTCACACATTCTGCGCCGCTGTAAGGTGGTGCATACCAATGATTTCCTGTCAGCGAGCAACTTCATGAGCATCCGCGATCGCGCCTGCTGCATCGCCAAATCTTTCGCGGTCGTATCGAGATGGCGTCGAAACATTGCGATTGCAGACACGATAGACCTTGTATACTGTGACATGGTGTTGAAGGCGGTTTCAGCTGTAGTGTAGAACTCGCAGAGCTCTTGGATTACTGCCGCATTAGCTTCTAGCACCATCAGAGCTTCGTTGGCCTTTTCCTCCACGAAGTGGACTCTCTGAAGATCAGCGAACGAGAACTCAGCTGCAGGCATGTGTCCAACCAGAGCTCCTCTCGTCAATTCCTGGATTTGCTGCTCAATGTAGTTGATGTACCATCTCCAGTTCTCTCCTGCGAGCGCACAAAGCACAAGATGTGTTCGTAGCGTCGACTCAAAGGAGTTATCGAAATCGCCGTCGGACGAGTATTGGTAGAGATCCTGATCATCACATGATGCCCTGATGCGATCTTTGATGAGTTCGTTTGCTTTGACAACCATCCACACACTCTTCCCTGACTCTGCATCAAAGGAATGATAAGTGGCCGTTGGCCGCAGAGCCCAAGGCCAACGCTGCCCGGGCACTTCCTCTACTGATCTCAAGATGTGACACAGACGTATCTCGCGGCCACTACGTCCCAGTCTTTGGAGAGTCAGTCTGTCGCAATCGTCTGCGAGATTCATTTCCGAGCGGAATCCACTGTACAGAAAATCTTTGGAGTGCTCCGATATACCAAAGGCAAGCAGGAAATCGACGAATTCGGGCATGACTTGGTGCCACGTCAGGATTTGGGCCAGTAAGGAGCGCTCTATGTCGAGCCTATCTCTCGAGCTGGGTGCTGATATGAATCTAAAAGAGACAAAGTATGAGATATTAGCGTTATTCAGATGGGATTAGTGTCTATGATATACATACACAAATCGACAGGAAGGATCAATGCAATGCGTGCCGCCGCGCGCAATTGCTGTCCTCCAATCCATCGCATTCTTTACAGAAGTAGCGACACAGCCTAGTAATAATTAGACGGTCCATCAGTATTTCCGGATGCGACCCACGTGTTTGGCCCTCGTAAGCCTCGAACAGGTCCACCCAATTTTCCAGACCGAACATGTCTTTCTCATTTCGATCCAGCTGATTCTTGCATTCTTCCAGCTGATAGTCATAGCGGTGTGAATAGACGAGGTTGGTTGGATATTCGTTGGCCTTGCTGAGGGACTCATCGAATAAATTCGATGCCTCATCGTTACCATCGTGATCGTAGGTGTCAAGAGTGCTTCCCTCGAAGAGTGACATGCTTGCAATGCTGTGGCAATACAAGTTTGTCGAAGGATGGGCGAAACACAAATCATTTATGAGATGCAGCTTGGTAGTCTAAGCCTCGTAGCTGGCTGCATGCGCCTCGATTTACCGAGGGCTTACGCCGGTTTGTGAGCTCCCACTACCTCTCAGCCAGCCTACGAAGGGTCGCAACCATTTCATGAAACATTGTGTCACGGGCTGAGCCTCTACATACATGGTACGACCGTCTATAGTGGCACATTCAGGCCGGTCTGAGCGTGTAACGCCTTGGTGGCGGAATAACTGTAGTCACAGCCTAGTGTCATCGATTCCGGTGAGTACACACCCAGAGCGATAACATCGCCCAGCAAGCACTGAGGCATCATCACCTTCTCTCCCAAGGCTTTCGGTTACGGTCCCTCAATCTCTTGCTCAATATCTGCCTTCTCTGGTCCTACTCTAAAGTCAGTAAGTCATGTGGGGCTGAGCCGCTTCGCCACTCGCCTCTGTCAACTTCTGTGGGATGCGGAATGTGAACACATCGTCGCCCTCCTGAGGCTATGTTAGCATTCCAACCACCATGATATATCTACCATATCTACTTCCCACTTACCCTGACCTGAAGCGTTACACTAGTGGTATCGGGAAATATTTGCAGTAGTTCATCCTCAACGATTTCCTTGTTCAGGCGGTAACTGGCGATTTTGTCGTCGACCATGTCTGATTTCTTTTTTTGACGAGATTGCTTTGAGGCTTGTAGTACCTGGGGCCATGGGTTAGGAGCGAGCGTGGATCATTTTACGCTGTTATGTGTTTAAGGCAATCATCTGCAGGCCGCCCGCGAAGGCGTACGTTCAGTGGGATGGTGCAGGGCGATGAAGCGCCCAGCAGAAACATGATCATATGGTTGGCTGAAGCCCCTCACCGGTCTGGCGACGTGCATGTACACAACCATGACTGTGCTTTTTGGGGCCGGTGAGATAGTAATATGGCATGTGCAAAATGCAGAGCTACCGAACGATGGTGTTGTCAAAGACTCGCTGCCATCGAGACAAGCCCACGAAACAGAATACTTGGCTCAGACGCCTCGAAGGTTGTTGCAAGCTCTTGCAGTCGTGGCTCTGTTGTTCATGGATACCTTAGGTAATGGTGCCACCTGTTTTGATCGATAATATTGAATTGTATTCTAGGTACTTCTGAGCCTGGCGCAATGAGCTCCTCCAACGCGACGACAATTCATGTCGTGCTACATCGCTCCTCACGACGAGTGTGGATCGAAGACTCGACGCCATTGCATGTACTGCAATATGTACACGCTGACGCCTTGAGTCTTCCCGGCTGTGCTGTTGACTCCAATCGACCCTGCCTTTTCCGACAGTCGCCGTTCGAAGGTCATGCCTCCCACGGTAACATGAGTCGCTCGTCACAATTCGTAATCGTGCGGCCTCACGGACCCACCAAGTGGTTGGGCATTTTGGTCCAGGCTAATCGGCTCAGAGTCGAGAAAGATTCCCAAGATCCTGCGATTTGATCGAAAGCCTTGTGCATCTCTGCCACAGTCGCTTCAATGTCGCATATCGTTTGGAGGGCTGGCGAATCCATCACTGGTGCTAATGTCGATTCTCATCGTATCTTCGTGGATAAAGGCTTTCAAACCGAGCTCGAGTTGTCCTCGCAAGACCAAGCAGCGGAACCGCCGGACACTGCGTACGCATCGATAATACCCTGCACCGCGCCGTAAGTTCCAGCGACCAGAAGGAATGTTCCGCCAACCAGGATGAAGATGTTGACGGCTACCAAGAAGGTCCACTTAGCGTTGCGAACCTTGCCGTTCCAGTTGTCGTATAGCCACATGCATGCCATGGGGTGGAAGCACATCAAGGTTCCGAAAAGGGCACCAATGAGGGATACGAGCTCGCCGAAGACCGGGATACCGCTGGCAATGCAGTAGGAAATGATGGTGACGCCGAGGGTGCATGACAGCCATGAAGTCCAGTGTACCATTGAGTTCGAGGCTAGGTGCTTGCTGTTCCTCAAAAGTCTAACGAAGACGTACTTGGCGGTCAACTGGTCTATGTTAGTCGTGTCCAGTTCAATAAACCAAGTTTTTTTTTCTCAACTTACATGAATGTACAAGATCTCAGTCACGAGAAGACCTGGAAGGACCAAGCCGTAGCAGATTTTCTTCATGAGAACACCAGCAGATCCAAGAGCAGGCGATCCCACATAAGAACCGCAGTAGTAGTAGACAATGACTCCGATGATGATGTAAACAACTGTAGCGGTTCCTTGGCAGATCAAAACCGAGCGGGTGTAAAAACGCGGGTCCTTCATCTCAGATGCGATGGAGAAATAGGCTGGAATGCCTCCGTAACTAAGAACCAGAGATGCTACAGCAGACATAGCTTGGGCAAAAGTAGGGCTCCCCACAACTTTCCAGTCAGAAGCCCAGGGCCCCTCAGAGGGCGCATCGGCTGGACGATCCTGGACACCAGTGGCAATCGTGAGAGCGAAAACTGTTAAGCAATCAGCTTCTGCAAATCTCTTGCGTTCAATCTGTGCAATGACTTACTGGACACAAGAACGCAAATCGTGCCAACCCATGCGAGCCAGCTCATGCGGCCGAGCGTGCGGACACTTGCAAAAGCCAGGCCAATAGCAGCAGCTACTGCAACAAACACAGCAGTACATGTTCCATGTGTTGAGACCGCATTGAGACCGATCGATACTCCGAGCATAGCAGAGCCTGAAACGAACAACCAATACAGGCAGAAAGCTGTGGCGAGAATTTCGCGTCCGATTCGTCCGAACATGATTCCGCCAGCATCATCGATACCGTAAACAGAAGGGTGGTTCAACTTGAATGTTCCGATGACGTATCCGGTCCAGGTAGTAATAGCGGCGACAAGAATGAGAATGATGATTCCAGGAGCCATGCCCAAAGTGTTGAAGGCTGCAGGAACCGAGAGCACACCCAGACCAATCTGTGACTTCAAAAGAAGAACAATCGCGGCGACCCAACCGACCTACATGTCTGTCAGCTTTGGTAGCAAAAGCTATACCATTGATCTGTCAACCACTTACGCTGCGGTAGTTAGGGCCATCAGCGCCCACTTCGCCGAAGACAGCATCTGTGACCTCACCTTTCTGAGAAGACTCAGAAGATTCTGGCGAAGGATGTTGATGCCTCATCGCAGGCTCCACAAAAACTTCCTCCTCCGGACCATGGTCGTTCAGATCTCTGGTAGCGTGACCCATTTTCGTTGACCTGATACACCTTTGCGACTTCTGCGATTCAAGGATATGACTGCGCGACGAACCTGTGCCAGAACAATAATATGAGGAACAGGCAAGGCGATGACGGCCGACCTTCGGACGGCCTTGGCAAGCTAGTTCGGGAGTATTATGTTTTGTTACCTAAAATTTCAACGGGGTAGACCTCATGTTGGTCAAAGAAAGGCTCCCAGCGGAGTCGGGATCATCGGGAAGTGTGTTCTTGCCATCGCCGTTGCGTCAAGGTGGGTCAATTGCGACCCTGTCTCTGGTCATCATGGTTGGAAGGAATCTTTGAGGTACGATGTCATAGGGTTGCAGGCACGGTCGCGTACGCTGTGCTGCCATCAATTGTGCTCATAGCTATAGCTGTCACAGCATGTGGATTTAGCTGTAGGATTAAGCTCACGCCTAGTCGATCGTGGCGCGTAAGGATGGTTAAAAACTCTTGTGCAGAGAAGATCATGTTTGTGCCGGTGTCGCTGTCAAGTGCCGGGACTAGTGCGCCACGGACTCTGCGATGTCGCTGGTAGCCTCAATTTCAGCCTTGTGTTCAGAACTGTGCATCGTACGCGTAGTCAGTCAGTCCTTGCGGTACAGAACATAAAGCATATTGACAAGTCGTCGTCTGGCGTTAGTAATCGTGTCTGTCATGCTTGGGTGCACGTGAATCCCACGCGAGGAGACGTGTGAAGATTGAAAACAACAAGACCCCAACCCTAACCCTTTGAGCACATCAATCATTTTCTCGCACGGCGTGAAATGCTTGAAAACACGGAGCAAAACATGATTTAGGTCTCGTGTACTATCGCGTTGGTGATACTTGAGTCTACTACGTATCTGTTCGCTGCGTTTTGGCGTTTGGAACACCGCTGTCACCATGTGATGATTCAAGCTTCGAGATGCTTGAGTTCACGTGCAAGAATATACATATGCTGCGCCGACAACGATGTGGAATTGTACGAGCCATTGCGCTTGATTCCATATGCGAACTCTTGATGGCAAGGGCATGCAATCACTGGTCTTTATGATCATCGACGTCAGCACACTCGCCCGCTCCTTATTTTTACAATCCACATTTGGGAGCAAGTCAATAGTCGGCATACTCGGAGATGTACCTGATAATCATGGAACTAGCACATAGGATAGTAGAACTACAGCCAACGACACGACGTACACAAACTTGTGTGTGAGAACTGTAGTTGGTTGGCACTGGTTTGACCATCCGTACAACAGACGGGTGTACCTCCAAAATCTCATATCCACAGTTTACGACATTCGATGTATGAACTTGAGCGCACATCCAAAAGAGCACAGGGTCTGAGTTGTAGCTCCTGTGGTAGCCGAAGCGCGTGTCTGTGGAATATGAACATCAGTGTTCAACTACGACGCCCGAGAGACACGAATCACCATCAGCATAAAATGCAAACGGCTGACCCAACAAACCGCTAATAGACTCGGAACCGGCAAACGGTGGAATACTGCTCAGGCGTGAAAATTCGTGCAGGGCGACGTCAATCTGAGGCCCGTATGCAGAGAAGCTCATCTTTGTGTCAAGATCAATCAGGTGGTAAGCTTGAGGCAACCTCCAAGTCGTGCAACGTTTTATGTGATCCCTGGTGGTGTCTACTAGACGTCAGTCATGTGGCATGAGCCATCTGAGCACTATGCGAAAGCTACTGTGGTAAGAGGCTGGGCCGAGTGCCGGATGATACTGCAACAGCAGCAGTCTAGCTCGGGTGAAGTTATTGGCGATATAGGGATGTCAATGATCGCACATATTGTTTCCAACGTGTGATCGAGCTTCACGCGCCATCTTCCACGCCGTGAATCACATGTGATCTATGATGATGCCCAGTTTCAAAACTGGACTGGCCTGGGGAGGAGATTGTATATCGGATGTCATTCGTGGCACCTGGCCACTTGCATGAATTTGTCGTAGCTTTAATCGTGTATCTCGTCATCAATGGTTCGATGGTTTCCCGAATCCATACTTCTCACTTCCATCCCCCGTCCACCTTCTCCAGTCAGTTGGAGGTTCCTTTCCAACTTCCGGAGTCTCTGGCCCAGGTAAGATCTCTCTCATCATGGTATTTACGTCGTTGCCCGCGTTCTTGGCCTCTTGCCACTGCTTGGGATAGCCAAGACTGACCTCCTCAAACCTAACGCTGTCCTTCCAGTCCGTCCTGCGGACATGAAGATGGCCAGATACAACAACCTTGGCGTTGTAGCGGACATGCCAGTCCTCTGTGAGTTTTGTGCCGCACCATAGACTGAATCGTGGGACCAGGGGAATGTAGACCAGATCCTCACGCAGCGGCCAGTGGTTGATGATTACAAGAGGAATACCAGTAGCTGCAGCAGCCTCAAGCTTGACTGCAGACTGCTGAACAAGATGGTGACACCATTCGTCTCGTGAAGCATAAGGATCGGGGTGCAGTAGATGCTCATCGGTGGCATTGATGCCCTTTTCGAGTGCCCATTCGAGGCAATTTTCGCGTGACACGTCTGCAGGACGGAAGGAGTAATCGTAAAGTGTGAAGATGGGGCAAATCAGAGCACATTGTTGCTCGCCATGAGCGTCCACGTAGTCCCATGTGGTGAATTCGTCTTCCGGAGTGAGCACGCCCCACTTTTTGGCGGCAAGGATACAGGCCATGTATTTGCTCTCGCCCCTCAGGTGCATCTCGTGTTCCTCGGCACGACTAGAGGAGTAGAGCTCGTGATTGCCAGGGACCCAGTACACTTGCTTGAAGTACCGGGTTGCAATATCAAATACCTCATTCAGCTGGCCCATTGTCTCGCCGACTATGGATAAGGGTCAGCATTTTGCATGGATCGATAGGAGAGCTTTGTGACACACTGTCGCCGGCCAGGATGAGGCCATCATCAGGCCGGGGCTTGAGGTTTTGGATAGCCTCGCGGTTGCTTTTGTAGGAGATGTGAATGTCGGCAATGGCCCAGAGGGACATGGTTCTGTGGCTGGTCGATGGGAATACCCGTCAAGCTTTGGATGGGCGGATGCTAGGGCTGGCGCGAAGTGAAAGGGGTGCAAGATCCGGTGTAGTAGCGGCGAATGGATTAGTGCACAGGCAGGACCAAAGTAGCAAAAGTATGTATCTGGTATGGTCTGTAGTATACGATCTGTTGTACTTTTACGGAGAGTCAGACGGGTGCGTGGCCAGGCAAATTCGTCGCTCAGCGCTTCTGGCTGGACGTCATCGAGGACCTGGTCAGCGGTTTTGGAGGCTGTGTTGAGAGCAGCTTAGCGTGTGCCTATCACACTCCATCGGCATCAGTTCCCACCGTATCACCGACGACATCATCATCGTTGCAATAATCCTTGGAAGCTCCAGTGGTATCTGGGTGTGCCATCGGCGAGCAGCTGCATCGCTGAAACACACAAACACACCAGACGAGATGCATGTCACTGCGTACCTGCACCTTCAAGTGGCCAACTGGGCCGCGCACCAGAGCATATCAAATACTGCGGCCTCCCACCAGCTGCTCTTTTGACTTCAGACGTTACATACGGTACATACTTTCGCGGCGCGCGCCGGCGAATCCCTCACGCGCTCAGCCACGGCCACCGTCAGCCTTCGTGTACTATATATGAGAACAAGAGGGCGCCACCGAGTGGACACGCGTGGCACCCACCTGGATGGCGGCAGCCCCGTGTGTCGTGCTCGGCCTTGTCGCCATTTTCATGCTTCTGTGGCGGACGCTGTGTACCTGGCGATCGGACCAGGCCTTTTCCAAGGGTTTAAATTGCTGCCTCAACATGGCAGATATGAAAAGACAGCGTTCGGCACGCACTTCAAGGCACAACGGGAGCCCACGTAATCATCCGCCCGTGAGTTCTCCCCTACAGACTCTCGATCCCCACGGGCGAGACCACGACAACAAAGGCCCATCGGAGACGTCCTCAAAATAGCCGACTCGCTAGGCCTCATGAGGCAAGGGGCCTGCAACGGTGGCAGGCTGCCCGCGAGGCGCGCGGCCACACGACCCCGGTCATTCTAAACCACCTCATCTCGTATTCTAGCCCTGCATCCCAGCGTGCCATCGCACTCTGCTATCTGCAGCAGAACCTACACACACTCGTTTGCTGCAGCTCTGCAGCGTCCTGATACACATCCGTTTTGTACTTGTCCTCTCTCCTTGTACTGCATTTTTGCGCAAACCTTCTAGCCCTTCGTGGTCTCTCGTTTATTTTCTTCAGCCTCACATCTCTCCTTATTCTACACCTACTATCGCTACGCACTTTCTGGAACGAAATCTGAAACGCCATTTGTGGAGGTCGCTTCTTGTTCTTCCGTTCTCCTCCGCCGTCGACCTCACTCTCTGCTGAACACAACAATACGGACGTGCTTGGTCAAGAGCTTGGGAGTCTAAACCGCCAGGGCTACAGAGGCGTTGCGCCTGCATACATACACAACCATGCGCCCGACCACAGGCATGCGGGCCCTTACCGCCGCTGCCCTCTTCTCTACCCTACCACTCGGTGTACTCGCCGCAGATGTCTTGTCCACCAACTCCTTCTCCACATGCCTGGACAACAGCGAAATCAGGGTCGACAAACTTGATGTATCATATAACAAGAACACCAGGAAGATCACATTCAACGTGGCCGGCGAAAGTACTACTGCGCAGAACGTGACCGCAAAGTTAGTGGTGAGCGCGTATGGAAAGCAGTTTTACGAAAAGACATTCAGTCCTTGCGACGAAGGCATGAAGGAGATGTGTCCAGGTATGTGTGACTCTGCACCGGTCGTGTGACCTATAGACTGACCCTATACAGTGCCTGCTGCCAAATTCGCATCCTCCGGAGAACAGACGGTACCCGAAGAATACGCCAAACAAATCCCTGCAATTGCATTCAATGTACCCGACTTGGACGGCCTAGTGAAGATGCAGCTTATAAAAGACGACGATAAGACCGAACTGGCCTGTATTGAATCGACAGTGGAAAACGGCAAGACTATGGAGGTACCGGCTGTGAAATATGCTGCTGCCGGTATTGCAGCAGCATCCCTGGCGCTTACTGGACTGTCGGCTCTCTCAGCAGCTGGAACACCTGGAGCGGCTGCTCCATCACCCACATTCGGCGAAGTCTTTGGCTGGTTCCAAAGTATGGCTCTAAGTGGCATGATGAGCGTCGAGTATCCCAAAGTCTACCAAAGTTTCAGCAAGAACTTTGGCTTCAGCACTGGTCTGGTCCAGTGGGAAAGCATGCAGACTAGCATCGATAACTTCCGTGCATCTACTGGAGGAAATCTAACCAACAACAACTACGGCTATCTCAAGAACGCTACACTTGTCTTCACAAGCGGCTCAGACGACTCTTCTGCTAGCAACCTGACAAGACGCGCGATCGAAGCTGCCTTCCTTTACGCCCGTGACGGCACCACCGTCAGCGTTGACGGTCAGACTGCTAGCGTCGGCGAACAGGCTTCTGATTCCTCTGAATCGACCGCGGACGACTCAAAGGAGCAGAAGTTCGTCAAGGGCATCGAGGCATACGTCGAACAACTCACCATCCCGTCGCCCAACACCTTCATGACACTGCTGTTGTGTTTCGCCATCGTGGTTGCCGCCATTATTGTACTCATCCTTCTCTTCAAGCTGATTCTCGAGGCCTGGTCGCTGGCGAAGCCGTTGTCGCCTGCTATGGAGTCGTGGCGCAAGCGTTACTGGTGGCGTTTGGCTAAAGCTATCACTAACCTCATTCTTCTACTCTACGGTATCTGGACTCTCTACTGCATCTATCAATTCACAACTGGCGATTCCTGGGCCGCCAAGGTCCTTGCTGGCGTCACATTCGCTCTGTTCACCACCGTCCTAGGCTGGTTCACGTACATGATCTGGTCCAAGGCTAGGGAAAGTAAGAAGAAGCTGGGCGATTCTAGCCAGCTTTACGAAGACAAGGAAGTTTGGGTCCGCTACTCGCTCCTCTACGACAACTACAAGAAGAACTACTGGTGGATCTTCGTTCCCGTCATCATCTACATGTTCACGCGCGGCTGTGTCATCGCTGGTGCCAACGGCCACGGTCTGATTCAATCTGCCGGCCAGCTTATCGTGGAGGCTTTGATGCTTTGCTTGCTCCTTTGGTCCCGTCCGTTCAGCTTGAAGAGCAGCAACTGGATCAACTGCGTCATTCAGACTGTCCGTGTGATCTCCGTCGTTTGCGTTCTGGTCTTCGTCGAGGAGCTCGGCATGTCAAAGACCACCAAGACCGTCACCGGCGTGGTGCTCATCGTCGTCCAGGGTGTGCTGACCGGTGTCCTCGCCATTCTCATCGCCGTCAACGCCCTCATCTTCTGCATCAAGAAGAACCCTCACCGTGAGGCCCGCAAGGACGCCGAAAAGGCCAGACTCGCTCGCGACCTCGACAACCTCACTCCTCTGGACGCTCGCAACTCGATGCTCATGGAGCCCATGTCCCAGAAAGACACCTCCTACAAGGCGCCCGTCATCTCCGACTCGCCTTTCGCAACGAGCCGTGACCACAAGGGCGGCTACGACGCTGTTCCAACCAGGGCTGAATCCCCAGACTCTCGCATAGGACGCGGCTTCAGCCGCCCCAACGAGCCCTACCGCGATCACAGTGTTGACGGTCTCGTCGGCGGCGCAGCTAGCATGGGCTACCGGGATCACAGCGAAGTCAGCCGGGAACCGCGCCTGCCAGACATGTACGGTCAAGCTAGATAAGCTGGCGATGAGAGAGAAAGAGCTGGGAAGCACGCTCGGGAGAGGATTGAGATCTATGTCTGTTTGACCAAATTTGTATGATTTTGAGAAAGCGAATCATGCACGGTGTCGGTGGCGTCTTGTTATTTTTTTGTTATGTTTTTCTTTGCGTCTTTCCGTGCTAGCTTTCGAGCTGCATGCATTTGTTCATACGTTGGATGTTTGATTTTATTGGCTGTTTCATCGGTATTACAGACCGCTACTAAGAGAGTATAGACTTATCATTGTTGGAAAGCATTTCATTTTTAGTTCTGCCAATTGTTTGAGCCGAGAATTTTCCAATGGTTTCCCTCTTTCATCTGATCAATTTGATCCCTTTTGCTGCCAGATCTAGAGTCACTCTGGTGGCCCATGTCCACTCGTCAATTGATGTCCCATACTCATCATCAGAACCGGCTTAGTCGTCCTCGTTATCGTTATCGTCCCTAACAACCGTGACCTTCACCTCACCTTTCGAGTACACTCTCAGTCCCAAAACGACCATTGCATTCCACGGATCATTTGCAAAGAAGTCGAGCTGCGCGGCTGACGAGGTTCGACTCTTCGACCGCGCCGTCGGCCTGTCGTCGTCGGAGCCACAGGATGATGAGTCGGAAGTGGAGAGGTAGGCGCGCCCGTCGCTGTGTGAGTGTTAGTCTGGCTCTGATCTAACATTTTCTATCGGTTGAATCAAAGTGGCACTTACATCTCAGAGTCCCAGGGGAAGTCGTCGTCATGAAGTGAGTAGATTGGCGAGGGAGGCGAGTCGAGATCTGAGTCTGAGTTGTAATTCGAGAATGATGCGAATGGATCAAGCGGTGGGCGCCGATGTTTGATGGTGGTGCGGTCGTCGATCGAGATTTCCACGAGGCCTTGCGTGAGGAGTTCGATGGGAGGTTGTGGCGTGTTGGCTGGGACAACCAGCGGAGCTATGGCTGGAGATGGATCGCTCACTTGGAGAGCTTTCTCTGCGGTGATGGCAGAAGTTGGCTCACTGTCCTGGGATTGGCTTTTTTGACTTGTTTCAGTAGGCTCAGGTGCCGTTGTATTGACCATCTCGACATTTTCCGCAGTGCCCACGTCGCTGAGAGGTGTGATATCGCCCTTATCTGAGCCACTCTCGTTGGCACTCGCAGACACTCGGCCATCGTCGTGCTGATCCTTATCTGCCTGGTCATTCTCGACCATGCGTTTCACGTTATCTTGAATCGCCCGACGCTGTTCTGCGAGTTCCATGTCAAAGGCTGTCTGCTCTTGTTTTCCTTCCTTCTTCTTCCGCGCCACCTTGGCTTTGCGCTTCTTTCGCCTCTCTCGCTCCTTCTGCAATGAGACTTTCCTCTTCTCATTCAGCGCATCCGTAATCCTCTTCTTCCTCAGCTTTTCTTTCGCCCGGTTCTTCATCTTCACTTCTCGTGAGCGCTTCGAAAGGTCTTTCGCCTGCTCGCGATCATCTACTTTCCTTTGATGTTCGTGATTTCTCTCAAAAGCTCGCAGATTTCCCTTGGATTGCGCGTAGTCGAATTTGCGGCCGACGTCCAACAATTTTTCTTTTCGGTCGACGGCATACTTCTCAATAGCCTCTGCCGATGTGGTTGTCCCGATTCGTACGGCAGTGACCTTGAAGATCACGCTGTACTTGCCAGGCTCCACGTCGTCCAGCTCGGCAGATACTGATCGCGTGTGCACTGCACCGTTTCCAGAATTGTGCATTGAGCGGAACAAATACGTATCTGAACCCTCCTTGTACACACGGAAATGCAGAGAATAGAAATAACGACCCGCGAGGCCGTAGAAGTACCTGTTGTCCGGTTGTGAGAGTACGACGACCAATGGACCTCTTTCTGTGACGGTAATCTCGAACTTGGTGTCGAGGTAGTCCACAGTCCAGGGCACGTCAACGCATGTCCATTGCTGTGCGACTTTCCAGTCCTTGTTGAACAGCCTGACTCGATTGATGTGTGGGAACTCCTTGAGGAAGTCCTTGTATGAGATCCAGAAGATGCCGTCATCGCCGAACGTGTGGTCCAGCTTCATCATCAGCTGTGGTGTCCACATTTTGCTGCCGTCACCCCTGGGCACGAGTTAGGTTTTGGCGTTGATCTATCGGTCTTCTTGCCGAATCAAAGGAGATACGAGTGCTGGCTGGAGGTGACACGACTTACCAATCTCCTTCCCACTCCGTCTCACCCCATGGATTCCGGAGTTTGAGCAATCTGAGGTCACCCTCCTCGTATGTTCGCAATACCGTATACGCATGACCGCCAACGAATCCCCTTGAAGGCACAGCTCTCGTGCCGCCGCCAAACAGATACTTCTCGTTCACCAGACTCAACTGCTCCTTCCAGAATCTGTCTTTATCCATGATATCCTCCGGATTGATCACAGTCGCTACGCCGCCAGTCAGGTCTTCAATGCCTTCACTTGCAGAACCGCCTTCGATCGAGCAGTAATCGCCGTGGGCTTTAGCATACGCCTTCTCGATCAGCGGCAGCCAAGTCTCGTCGGACTTGCAGTGCGAAAAGTAAAGGGCTTCGCCGCCGCGCTGGAGAGTGTTCTTGAGCTTGTCCGCATCGTGATGCAAGCTTGTGCCTTCTTTCTTGTCGCGATCCCAGTCTCGCACAACGCTTAAGTCGTCGTCGTCGCCGACACGCATGTATAGCTTGTCGTCAATGACCTCGTATACCCATTCGCCATCTGATTGGCTTGGTCAGCAAGCTCTTTAACTCCCTGAGAAGGATATTCAGACATACCACGGAAAAACACGAACCCATACACCCCAACCTTCTCATCCCTAGCCACACAAACATCCTCAATCAACTCCTTCTTCGCACTAATAGCCATCAACGCCGCAAGAAACCAGCAATCGCCTCCATTACCCTGATGTACGTCCGAAGCCGTAGCCCCATCAATAAAGAACTGCGGCTTGTCAAAAATATCCTCAACCCGCTTAATCCAAGGCGGCGCATCCACATTGTCCACCGCCCCAGGAAACCCTCCCCCCAAACTCTGAAAGCAATACTGATTGCTCTCCGGATTAAAGCAAGCGTCGCGATACTTCTGGTTCAGACGCTTGCACTCCTCGACGATAGCAGCGACTTTGGCACGGCATTCGGCCGTCGCTTGCTCCCACGATGTGGCCGCGTTCTCTTCGATTTGCAGGCCTTCGGAGGATGGGCCAGCGGCTACTTCGGCTTTCTCTTCTGCTACTTTGCGGGCTGCGCGGGAGACTCGCTTGGCTCGTTTGGGTTGCACGGCGAGGAAGCGGTCCCAGGCTTGGTAGAAGTAGTCGGTTTTGCGGCCGAGGCGGCCTCCTGGGGGCGGGAGGTCGAGGATGTCTGGGGGTGGTGGTGGTGGACGGGGGTCTCGGATGATTCGCACTGGGAATGGGACGGGTTGGGGAGGAGGAGGGTCGGGATCTGACATGGAGGAGCGGATGGTCACAAAGCCTGACTTCATGATTGCGGATCAGGCTGTAGTTGGTAGTTGGGATGTATTGGCTGATCGTTCAACGAGATGGGAAACGCGAAAAAGCAGGTGATGAAGCTAGCAAGTAGCGAACGAAGGACAAAGAAAAATGTTCGGGGAGCACACGAGATATCTCAGACGGTTTGGCGCGGCTGCGCAAAGGTGTCACTGCTCACGCGCAGTGGTTTGCCGTCAAAGCTACAAAGATCAACCTGTGTGGCGGCGAGCTGCAGAACACGGCCAGGGTTCTCATTCGAGCGTAGTGGCCTCTGATATAACCCATTCCCTTGTACAGACACGGCTGTGGCCAGCCAGCGAGCGCAGTCGGTGCCTGCTAAGGCGGAGCATCACGGTTGGCGTGCAGGTGTGGACTCATGATGCTGCGAGTCTCTGACGACCGGTGAAGATGGTGGAGGGCTCAGCAGGACGCAGCGTGAGTGGTGGCGTGCTGCTAGCAAGGTGAGGCTGACTGCACAGTGTGTTGCATGAACAGCTATGGGTGGTGGGGTTGTCCGGAGCAGCTTACCAGTCTGGACCGCCTCGGTGATGAGATAGCGACAGCAAGGCTGTATACCTACTTGTATACCAAAGGCGTCCAGATGATCTCTATAGTGGGTCTCATGTCCAGGCAGCGTATGCAGACATAGTGTCGCATGTTCTAGTACACAGAGCCAGCTGCGGACCTGTCACTCGTGCCTGCTTGCTTCCCTGTGAATCCACGGTCGAGCTGTTAGCAGTATGTAGTACGACATAAGCGACAGTCATCAAAAAAGTGTTCACTATGTCAGCACGCTCGAGTAGGATCAAGCTCGGGCAGAACTTTACCCGACAGTATTTGGCATGGCAAGGAGAGGTGAGGTTGAGAAGTGGGACTGGCCCAGACAGAAGGCTAAGGGGCAGAAGCTCAAATCTGTGGCAACGCGAGAAGGGACCTGGTTTCAAGGTCCGTATTGCTCGCCCTACAACTGAGAGCCCAGTATGGAGTTTGAACCTAGACTGCGAGGTGGCCTCGCGATGTTTCGAACGCGACCCCTTGGCTAACAAAACCTTGTTCACACATCAAGTCATTGACCATATCTCTCAGGCGGTCCTTTACACAAGTACGGAGTCATTCCTCTGATCTGCTTGCAATGCGAGTCAGTATGGCGATGCTAGGGAATCTCAAGCACGTCACAGGAGAGGACCAGGCGTGCCATGACAATAACAACAAAAACAACAACGCGTCACCGCATGCACTCGAAGCTTCCACAAGATTGCTTGCATGGAATCGTTATAGCAGCAGCTATTGATATGATCTCCTTACAACGCCACGCCGTCGGAGCAACCTCTGGGGACTTCGGACAGCGAACGGAAGCACACCACCATAACAAAAAGTGCCTGCCCATGCTCGGCCATCGGGCCGTGTAGTACCTCATAGACCGGCGGTTTCGAAAGACAGCCTCCGGCTATACACCTATATCGCAATTGTATAAGATCCCGTCGGCCGGGCGTCCGAGTTACGGAGGACGGGGCATCCAGTAGTAGTATGTCATCACAGCTTCCAGTCCCAGCAATCAGGAGACCTTGACATGCGTTTCTTCACAATCGCATAAACCCGTGATGCCAAGAGGGAGGCGTTTCGTGTGGAAGTCGGATCACACCACTCATGTTCCGACACGCCACCCTTCCTCCTGCATGGAGGATGCAAGAATGCAAGCTATCAGCGGGGCGCTGCAGAAAGCCGGAGGTATAATCCTTCGATTGGTGAGGCAGACTGCCATCATGCTCGCACGAGCGTTCGCACCTGTTGTCGTTTGTTCGTTCGGCGCGCGGTGGGTGGGAAGACTTTGGCTTGTCGCAGATGCTGCTGCTGGACCGTTGAGACGGTTTGTGCGAACGTGCGAACGAAGCGCCAGCCACTATTGTTACTGCTGCATCCTCGTACAGCGGATGCTAAGGCATGTGCAGTTTAGCCTCTCCTAAACGTGCAGAAATTTACGGCGGCTGCATTGGCTAATTGGAATTATACGGCAAATGTGCAAACTCGTGTATGCGCACACTTCGTGTTCATAATATCAGATCGCCCAGTCTTTTGCGATTGCAAGGGCCTGGCGATCAACCGCAGCCACAGGCTCTTGTGGCGCTGGGACGCGGATGATAGGGTTCGATAGGGCAGAGGGAATATTATGCATTGTCCAAATGAGGCCATCACACTGCGGGGCCTTCTATATGATATTGGAATCCTTTTAGGCCAGAGAGTCGGCATAGGCATGTATAACAGCACGAGTGTTCCTTCGATGATGCAAGCCGCTCTCGTCGAAACAGGCCCAGGTCGCAGGATAGCGGCCTCCTCCGCATGCATCCGACATAGCGTGTATCCACGGACAAGGGTGTATACGGTCTTCAGACGCAGTCAGGGCATGAGCAGCCTGATTGCAGCGAGTGGTGCATGTGCATACGTATGTTCTTGGAGGGCCGGAAAAACAGGCGCAGGTACCACAGTATCGGGCCCTGCAGAACGAGCAGGCTGTATGTGTCTGTATTGATTGTCTCCCACACGATGGACTATTTCGTACTGTATAGGCACATCTGGGTGCTACAACTACCGTACACGCAGTGTAGAGCGATTTTCCGGCGCGTGCCCTAGACTGTCCTCGAGCCTCTCCCCAGTCCCTCGATTCAGTCGGTCGGCTCAACCGCGTGAAATAGAGCAAATAGCGTGTCGGTAGTGCTGTGCTAGTCGATAGATCCCCAGCGCCGGAGCCCAGGAACGACATGGCGTGTGCCAGCCCCCTGTCTCCTCAAGGCGAGCGCTGGTCCCTGAATTGAGAGACCAAGAGGCCCTCTCGAGCCTCTCCGCAACACGCCAGACAGACGACTCTGGAGGTTCCAACACAGCTCTGCCACCAGTGCACCACTACCACTACCACCGTCTCTCCGCCACCGCCACCGCCACCGCCACCACCACCACCACCACCACCACCACCACCACCACCACCGCCCATCCCTTCCCGCCCGCTGCACCAGCCCTGCGCGAACGCCTATATCGTCGCCCTGCTATTGTGCCGCGTGCTGAGTCCTCCACGTACTGCCTGCATACTGTGCCCACCTATTGTCTCCGCGGCCCGCCCTCCGCCTCCAGTATTCTCTCTTCCTTGCCAGGGATAGTAGAGCGCACTGCAACACCACCACCACCCATCGATCTCAAGGATAGGACAACACTGCATCACTGCCCGGACGCCCTATCTGCCATACTGTATACCACGGGAAGCAGCATCGGCTAGACGAAACGAGACGAAACGAGTCCAGGCGAAACCCTTAAATCCACCCGCGATCCACATCCACACCGACACGCACGACACCTGGCCGCCCGGAGCAGAACACAGTATACTGCCACCAATTGAATCACACCGGAAACCGGAAAATAAACGCTATGGACGTTGTTGCGCCGCGCAGTGGCACTTGATCTGGTCGCACGACAGCTCGGAAGGCTGCAGTCGCACAAGCGATCCAGGATTCGCGCTCACTGGCTGCCGACAAACACACCCCGCCCATAAACACCACTCTGTGTAGCAGAACACTTCTCGAATCAGGCCGTCTGCGCTTATACCCCTGCCTTTTGTGCATGAATTAAGAGTGCGCGCAACGTGTTCAGGTGCTTCCACTGTAGGGCTGCAGAAGAGGCGCGTGGACCAAGACGGCTATACCTCTGCTTCTGGCCTGAAGAGCAGGAGCTATGATGCATGGAAGCAACGCATCTGTTTCAGCGCCAGGCAATCCAGCCAGCGCCTCCCCGGCCAAACGCCATTCCTCACGTCCCAAGTCTGCGTCCGGCTCCACGATCAAGCGCGCGGCATCTCTCAGCTCTCCCGGTGAGAGCGCACGCAACTCTGTGCTCCCGATGGGTTCACAGAGCCCCAGCGACTTGTCCCTTATTGCCCTGCGCGTAGGAGGAGGAACAACAACACGACGACGAAGGAGCAGTACAGTGGAGCCCTTTGATAATCCCGCGGGAGAGGGATTGGGCAACCTAAACAGATGGTCGCAGTCAACAGATGCAAGCGGACAATCGCCAGTTGCTCGCCGAAAACGCGCCAGCAGCAGTGCCGCCCTGCCCGGTCTTCACACGCAACAAATGTCTCCACAGAGGGCTTCACGACAGCTCATCGACCATTCTCCCAGATCGAGCCCACACCGAAAGGCCGCTTCAGGTCCTGTGAGACAGTATGGACAGTATGAGAGCCCGGCGAGAGGACGAAGACAGGTCTCAAATCCCATTAACTCAACCATAACTTCCAAAACCCTTCCGACACCCTTCACATCGAGACTGCACTTGAACGCAGAGGATGTCGACTCCCCTTCGACCTTGTATGCTGCAACACCTTCAACTTCGGGCCTTGCGACTCCCTCGACACACTCACCATATGCTCATGATTACTTTGGAGGCGACGGATCGCCCGGTATGGGCATGAATGGCGATAATCTTCCAGGAAGTCGGATGTCAACAGCACAAGGGCCTCCATTAAACTACTCCCGTATGCCACGTCCAGAAGCACTCCAGGAATCGGCACATCGACGAAGGCAATCTGAGATGTTCGGTGGAGCGGACGGTGACATGCATTCGGGTACGGCCATGAGTTCCATGCATGGCGCAGGTGAACGACGGCCACGAACAAGAGAAAGGACAGAAAAAGACAAAAAGGCGATGCTGTCGAAAGCTTTACAGAAGGCGAATACTGCGGTGTTGCTTGACAACGCACAGAACTTTGAAGCGGCGCTGGAGGCTTACAGCGATGCTTGCCGACTGCTACAGCAAGTCATGGACCGCAGTTCTGGCGCCGAGGATAAACGCAAACTAGACGCCATCAAGGTCACCTACACAACAAGAATAGAAGAACTGCAAGAGCTAGAAGACAGCCGACCATCAGCACGGTTGGAAAAGGGTCTACCGACTCGACCAATGAGTGATGATGGCAGCGTAATAAGTCCGAGGATGAGCACAGCTAGCCCCGTGGAAGAATTGAGTGAACTCACCGAAGAGCCAACTGTAATTGAGACGGCACGGATGACGCGCATCGTTGATGTGCCCCAGCTTACCTATCCATTGACCAGTAACCGAGACAGCTTCTTTTCGAGGACACTTGCAGACGTGGAACGTGTCGGACGGACCAGCGAAGAACAATCTCGATCGCCCTACAAAGCTTCGATGAACCTTCACGATGCCATACGTGAAGACGAGGAAACGGCTGAGTCCAACACTACTGCCCAGCTGTCGTTACCCGACAACCCGCGCAACACATATATGCCCGCGCCACTCCTTCCACGGAAGATATCGTCCCCGACTAGGGAATCTGCCAAGGATCAGAGCTGGGGCTTATTAGATCAAGAGCCTGTACAACAGGCAGATGACATTTCAAGAGATCGCACCGAGAGCAATGCTTCGGTATCTTGGCTAGACACGATTGATGAGTCTGGTTCGTCCGACACGTCTTCTGTGCATTCGCACTCGTCCAACAATGGCCTACATCGCAAGCACATTCGCAATACTAGTGGCGAGACCAACCCCGACTTCGATGCAGCTTTCGATGCCGCCGTTGAAGCTGCTTACAATGAAGGCCTAGAGCCTGATTTTGATGGAAATGCCAGGCGTGAGACCATTCACGCCGATGCCCAATCAGTGTCTACATTCGAGAACGTTTCCCCCATGGATGTTAGGCATCCAACGAAAGGCCTGGATGAAGATGAAGAAGAAGAGCGAATCCTCAACGAGTTTACTCAAGATTATGGCCATGGCTTCAAATTCGACCTGGATTCAAAGTCAGCTCTGCCCAGGCAATCTGATTCAAGCGGGTACTCCAGAAGCACATGGCAAAGCTCACAGGTGTCCGACCGCAACACGGCTGGATCTTCGCTGTCAACAGTACCGGAAGACTTGCTGAACGCACGCTTCTCTGGTAAGCCCGCGAGCATTGTCTCGTCCGTAAACACCGTGCGGGCCGATGGACCACCACCAGGACCACCTCCTACTAGTGCTCTCCCTCCGCCACCCAGTCCTAACGACAAACGCCTTTCTGCGACAGTGCGAGCCAGACGTTTGTCAGGTCAGAACGCGAAACAGCTTAGGATCGAAACTTCTACAACGCAACCAGGCAACCGCAAGCGCGCATCGACTTTCCATCACTCTCCTGGTGTTTCAATGACGGATGAAGAGCAGCGAAACAGAATCTTTGGCAGTGATGTACTGGTCGGCGCTCCTTTGGAGCCTTCAACATCGGATCCTGAGCACGAGCAAGTCCTCAGGTCACCACCCTCGATTGATCTCGCATTACATGTGCCCAACGATGTCAGTGTCTCGAGAGCAGGTTCAGTTCGAGTCAATAATTCAGTCGACCATGCCGGTGAGCTTCGGCCTATGAAGTCCAACCCTTTCCGCAGAAACAAGTCTTCCATCAGCCTGAAAGACCATCAGGGATCATTGCCATTGCGAGATGATTCTGATCACACGGTCTCGACGCCAATGAGTGCCACATTCGCCAACCTGCGGACTAAGCGCAGTTTGGAGCCTCTGACGTCGCAACATACAAACTTCCCTATGCCGGGTGCGCAGCCCATCGATGCTCACGTGAATGGGGCATACCTCTTTGATACGGCGCTAGCGGTTTCCCACGCTCCTGCATCACCAAGAAGCCAGACGGAGACTTCTCAGCCTGCTGGTCTTGAGCCTTGTCCAGAATCGTCTCTCTTACGTCCGTTCTGGCTCATGCGTGCGATAGGCTCGACGATCACTCACCCCCGTGGTGGCTTTGTCACCTCGCGCTTGTTTGTACCCCGTGATGTCTGGCAGACCCGTGGCGTCAAGCTTAAGTCGCTCGACGAGAAAGTCGCAAACTGTGACCTCCTCACTGCCGCTCTTGGACGCATTGCAGGTGTCGACACTTATGACGCTGATGCGGTAATGGAAGAACTACAAGGTTTTGAGGAAGTCATGGAGCGTGTACAGGCGACCTTGACAAAGAAGCTCGGCTCCGACGTAGGCGTTCACGGCGCCATTTCCATGTTCAGAGATGCTACCACCACAAGCGGCACGGGAACTGCGAGCACTGCCAACTCGGATGCAGCTAGCGGCGTGACAGACAAGGCTGCGAAGTCGAACTCTGGCAAATCATACCTCTCTTCCTGGCGCAAACTCCGTAGCAAGAGCTCAGGCACACCGCTATCAGCACTCAATAACTCGTCCAAGATCAACGTCGGCGCGACCGCCGTGGGCGACAAAGGAGAGCCATACACCATGGCTTCGGTGCCCATGACGAACTTCATTCCGGTCGAGCGTAGAGGCCAGAAGGCCGCGCCAAACCTCAAGGCTATGGCCTTTGAGGGACCGCAGAAGGAGTACATGGGCAGCCTTGCACGTTTGGTGCAAGGCATCAGCATTCTTGGTAAGTCACTACTCCCCATCACACTTCACTTGCAGTTCTTTATCATTGCGAAACTCGCGTACGTCCCTACAGTACAGTCCCACTGGCTCGCGTGCGTGTACCCGGCACCGATTTCCACTTTGGACTTGCCGCCGAGCCCTTCCCCGGCGTCACTTTCTATAAGCAGGCATATCCTGGTCTGGCGTGCTTACGCTCGCTTGCACGTTGGCACCAGCCCTGAAGGGCAGATGCAACGTGTTTGTTCACCGCGTGCGCTCGCAGGCAGACAGCACGAAGCGAACGCAGCGATCACTGATCAGCGCAAAGCTCGCTTAACGCATGCTTTGCCTTCGCAATACACACCCACCCCACATGCCCACAACAAAGTTTGGATCCTTTGTGGGATCTGCGCCGCTTCCTCCGAACCGAGCCGTTGTTCTTCCCTCGTGCCCTAACTTCTCTTGCAATCAAACACACACGCCCAACACAACCTCACTAAACACGAACCAACATGCATTAACCTCTCCGAAATAATCCGCTAACGAGACCTCTTTTTTTGTCTGCAGATCAAATCGCTCGCCAAGTCGAAGATCCAGGCCTCAAGCACTCGTCGCAGACGCACGTCGGCCTCGAGCTCAGCATCCGTCACGCGGCAGAGTTCTTCGCGTTCTTCGTTTGTCGCTTCATCTTGGCCGACTTGGGCCTGCTGATGGACAAGTTTGTCAAGAGGGGTACGGAGTGGGCGCTCGCTTAGGGCATGAAGCTGTCGCAATGATATGTTTGATCTCGGCTCTATGCTATCAGAGCGAGACGAAATGAATTAATCACATGGGGAGGAAAAACTAACGAACTGGGAAGATGACTTTCATTGAAGATGGGGGAACTGCGATTGACATTTTGTGTTTCTTTTCCTTTTTGCTTCTATCTGATGTGGGTTTTCTGCGATGATATCCCCGATGGTGCCGCTCGCTTCCTGTTTTATTCTCTTGGCTTGGATTTTTGGATTCTGGGGAGAAGTATGCGGTGTCCTGGGAAGGAGGAACATGCCACTGAATGTCACTTTCGATTGATGGACGAGGGCATAAGGGAAAACGAAGATTAGGGCAAAGGAACTTCAAGTAGATAAGACGAAACCAACGAGAGCAATATTCTTGGATGACACAAAACAATCCAAGCGATTGGGGTCCTTTTTATTTTCTCGCGGCATGCGATGATTGCTTCAATTTGCTCAACTCGTGACATTAATTGCGCTGAGGTCGAACGAGAGAGTTGTTTGTTTCAGTTTTAGCAAGGAGGATTTTCTGAAGCTGAGGGCATATTATCGATGAAGGATTCAATTAGGGCAATTATCTAGGCAAGTCGTTCGACAGCGACTACTTCCGGCCTCTAGTATGCCCTATGGACTTTTTTTCTCCGAGAGATGATCGAAAGTCGCAAACATGTCGGGCAAGCGGCACGGCGCTAGGCTTTCCATCGCTTGTAGCGCTGCGTACTAGCTAGTATGTATTTCTCCTAGCGACGGCACGGCGTTGGAGGGAGGAATATGTCTGCCGCGGGTCGTTGTACGAGTCCCGAGTGTCCGGGATTGCTCCAGGACCCACAGGAGAGTTTGCGATACAACGCCAGAAATACGGCCAGAAGCGGCTTTGGTGATTGTGTTATCGAGTTGACTGATTGGTAGATGCCAAGAGTTGAGGGTGCAAAGATTTTGGGTATTCGACAGTAGGGCGCCAGCGCCGGTGCTACTGGAAGAGTCGATGGTGAGACGGGTATCGATGGATTACGTCGTGGCGTTCGTTGGAGTCGTGTTCATGAGAGGTGTTGGGTCAGGCGGCGCTGTTTGATGGCAGCGGTGACCTGAGTGGCATGGTATGTGTATGCTCGGATGGAGATTGTATGTCGAATAGGGATGACACATTATGTATGTTGTCGAGTTGATGGATCCGGAGGGAGTCGATTGCTTTTCAACCGGTCCTTGGGCATTGCATGCTTTTCATCAGAGCGTCCTTGCAGGCTGGGTGGCCGCAGACGACTCGTTGGAGAGCCTGGTAGCGTTGGATGTCATTTGATATGCCTTGAAGGAACGATTGGTACACGATTGAGGAAGGTGCGTTGGTGGTGTTTGGTTTTGTGTTGGCACTGGGCCTGTTGCCATTGGCGTAGTAAATGCAGAAGTGGAGATCCGTTGCCATTGTGATGAGTCGTTGGTTGATGTTTATGGTTGTGGATTGAGAGATGTTCAGGCAACGGTGAGGTGTTGTAAGTGATATTAGTAGGCGAGGATGGCAGTAGAGGTACGGAGCTCGGAAGATAGCGAGAGATATCTTTTGCTTCCAACCGAAGGAGCCGACTCAACCTTATATGACTCGCCTGCGATGCAGTGCGCATGTTTGCGTGTGCTGACGCAGCAAATCTCGTCTATAAGGTATTCATCAGTGTCTCGTCCAAGCGCACGTCCAAGCCCACATGGGATACGAAGGGCTGTCACGCGGCCCATACGCACCTCACACCTCCCAGGATTAGTAGGAAGTGTACCCAAGTCGGTTGGTAGCTAGCGATATCCCAGGATCGCATGCGGAGAGGTAGCCCCGTCGAGGGCTCTTTCTCACACTCTGACTACTCTATTTGGCTCATGGTTGAGGGTCTCGGCGCAGCAGCACAACGCAGCCGACTGGTAGCCTGGTGGACATCTCGATGGGTGCATCCTCCGTGTACATTACTATGATTACCAGCAGGCATAGGGCCGGGCGGTGGCAGCCAACCAGCAGTCAGACGTCAGGTGTTAAATCTGGGTCAGGGCTGCGCAGTGTGTGTGAGGTGCGGCATCGCTGCAATTGCTGCTGTCTACGCGATGCGCACGCGAGCGAGCGACAGGGCTGCCGGGCTACCGAGCGAGAGGCAGAGGACCGGTATGGCCCGCCAGCACTCTCATGTCGTCTGCATTTGTGCCCGGCCAAGGCGTAAGCGATGGGCCTCCGACACAGGCGAGGCGAGAAAGATGATGCGCGGCCTGGGTTGCTCGCTCGTTGGGCGACAGGTGAGGCTCGCAAGGTCACGAAACTGGCATACTGCTCCTTCTACCGTGGTGCAGCCGGCGAGGGCGACAAGGGTGCGATGCTGGGATGCCACGCGGTGAGTGTTGGACGGAACTTCACGTCGGAATACTACGCGTCGCCGTCTGATAGCTCGCCTCGCTTGCGGCACAACAGAGGCTGTGAGGTACACCGCACTCGCGCGCGCTGCAAAGGGTGGACCGCCCACCACCCTACTGAGTAGAGGTCATTACCGAAACCTCCAATGAGCGCACATTCGATACGGAGCGCCGTCCACGGTGCATCGCAGCGGCCGAAGCGAACACAGCGCGCGCACGCCGTCCTGGAGCATAACAGTATCTCGGTAGCGAGGTCATGACAAGGCGACTAAGGACGATCACCAAACGGTTTTTGTGGCTGTGGCCTGGAGAAGAAGGCAGGGCCAGCCAGTGCAGCTACCAAGCAATCCTTTCGAGAAGCCTTCCTGCGCCCGGATCGACGAACCCTACTGTGAGCATTGTGCCCTTGGGGCAAGGTGGGATCAAACATTAGATTGAAACCTCGTCAGCATCTGAGACACATGCTGCCCATTCCGCACTATCCTCGCTGCGGTTGCCAAAATCAGGTCTCAATATACACTACGACGCATGATAGAGCGCTTGTGCGATCGCTGAGGTCTACAGTAGATGAGGCGCTGTGCGCGGTGAAACATCGCTTAGCACGTTTGCTGCGATCTGCAGGCGTGCGTCGGTCGCTTCGGTGGGGATTGACGCCTGCAAGTAATAATACGGTGACGAAGAGATGGCTATTTCTGCGCGTGATGTGGGCTTCGTAGCATGTATGGTAGCAGTGGAGAGTGGTATTCTACTTGTATGTAGAGCTGAGAGTCTAGGCTCTAGCAGGCACTATAAAAGTGTTTGAAAGCCAGTGCGGTTTCACTTTGATTGTGTCGACTTCTTTCCGTGACGCTTTAGTGAAGCCATGACCGCGGGAAATGCATGTGGCAGTTATCATATGGCATACGTATCAGGCTGACGGGAACAAGATGGATAACGACAAGATGCATGCACAAACGGTCGGCTGGTGTCTCAGCCGCTTCCCGGACCACACGGTACACAACGGCGACGATCGCTGTGAGTGATAGTTGAGACTGTTAAAGTCAAGCACATGTGCAAACCATATGCACACCAACGATACGCCGATATTGTACACTGTACACTTCAGTCTTCCGCCTGCCTGACGGCTCGCTTGCGTGCCGATGCAAGCGATGCAAATGTGTGGAGCCAGCGAGCAGCGTCACCTCGAATCCGCCTCGTTTAACCGTCGTTAAGTTTTTTACCCGCCGCTCTTGATCCTCTCTCGGCGAATCGTTATCCGGAGTGCATACAGCTCTCGATTCTCCGCGCGCGTCAACAATACTGGCTTTTTGCTTGCGTGCAGGTGACTACAGCCCCATGGTCGGCGTAATATCGACATTGCATCGCCGTGAGTCGTGCAGTGTCAATCTTGCTCAATTATAATATATATCGCCGTGGCATAATCGCCCAGTACGAGTCTCCAAGGTCAGGCCAGCCTCGCTACGTTACTTTCAACGTACGGAACCTTGGGATGGCTTGCTCGCCGAGCACGCGCTTCGGCAATCTAGGGATGCTGATCATCGTTACCCTTTACAGTGGGTCTGCCCGCCATTCGTTCCTCGGCCAGTCGCCTTCGATACCTAATCATCTGTCTGTGAATCTGTTGCTTGGGTGCCCGTTGATGTTCTCCTCGTCCTCGTAGAGACGGCCGTTCTGGGAGTGACGTACTCGTTTTGCGAGCTAAAGGAAGCTTTCTCACCAACGCGTGAGCGTGATATCGCCTTCAATACTCCTTTGAGGCCAGCCATTCTCGCTAACACCACTCACACCCTGTCGCCACGCGCTTCAGCTTGCTCTCTCGACAACATCATTGGCGGTCTGGCAGAAGCGGTCGATCACTCCGACACGGCGATATTTGCAGACGGAGATAACCGCACCTGTCAAGAACCGGAGTCTTCCAGCAATAATCCTCGTGGAGATCTCTTATATACAGCACGACGCATTCGACCAGTCGCCGAAGTTCCTCACAGACCAGACATTAGTCACGTCCAAATCCGTGCTCCACCCCGACGCATACATCGGCCATATCTAAGCGAAAACCACAACGCGCCGACATGGTATCTTACCTAGCTTTGGCTTTTGCAGGCCTTGCTGTGGCGTATGTCGTCAACACCTACCGATGCTTTGCCATTAACCTGGCCGCCGCGAAAAAGTCGGGCTTGCCGTACCTCTGCATGCCCGTGTACACCTTCAATAGGTTCTGGCTGACTACGCACGTGCTCTGGCTACCCATCATTAAAAAGACGTTACCGAGCTCGTGGACCTACTGGACGGAGTATGTGTCGTCACGCATCCGCTTCGCGGACAATGTTATACCGTAATATATAGCTGACACCAGCCCCACAGATTCTCTGTCCCAGACTGGGGATGGACCCACAAACATGGCATCTTCGACAAGTTCGGTAGCGATGCCTTTATCATCGTGTCTCCAGGCAAGAACATTGTATCGGTAGCAGACGCGGAGGCCATCTCTCAGATCACCACTCGTCGGGTCGACTTCCCTAAGCCCATTGACCTATATGGCTCGCTGGACATCTTTGGCAAGAATGTTGTCTCTACCGAGGGCTCGATCTGGAGGCACCACCGCAAGATCTGTAGCCCACCTTTCACGGAGCGCAACAATCGCGTAGTCTGGCAAGAGTCTCTGCACCAGGCGAAGTCGATGATGGCTGGCTGGATGGCACCAGATCAGAAAGTTAGCAAATCGCTCTACGATGTATCTGACCAGGCCATGCGTCTGAGTCTGCACGTAATTTCTCGTGCAGGTTTCGGTGTTCGTCTCACCTGGCCTCACGAAGATGAGGGTATCCAGGAAGCTCCCGAAGGCCACAAGATGACTTTCAAGGATGCTCTGACCGAACTTCTCGAGAATCTCCTTGTGGTACTCATCGTCCCCAAGTGGATGATGAAGTGGGTGCCTAACAAGACCATGAACGAAACCTACGTGGCGTACAACGAGTGGGGCCAATACATGCGTGAAATGTACATCAAGAAGCGAGGCGAAGTCGAGAGTGGCGAGGCCGGCGATGGCATGGACCTGATGGGCGCGCTCGTCAGAGGCGCCGGCTACTCTGCCGATACCAAAACCGATGCACCGCCAGCGTCACCCGGCTTCGCAGAGAAGTCCGCGGGTGGCCCGGCGCCCTCCAAGCCCATTTTCAGCGAAGAAGAGATTCTAGGTAATGCCTTTGTCTTTATCCTGGCTGGGCACGAGACCGCCGCCAACACCATCCACTTTTCGTGCATGCTCCTCGCAATGCGCCCATCCTCCCAGCGTCGCCTGCAACAAGACTTAGACGCCCTTCTCGGCGACCGCCCCAGCGACGAATGGGAGTACGACGAGGACGTCCCCAAGCTCTTCGGCAACATGGCCGGCGCCGTCATGAACGAGGAACTCCGCATCCTACCGCCTGTAGTCGGCATCCCCAAGACCACCGCCCCGGGCCACGCACAGGGCCTCAACGTCGGCGGCCAACCTTACACTATCCCGGAAAACAGCTTCATCAGCCTCAACACCGCCGGCGCCCACCGCAACCCCAAGTACTGGCCGCACACTTCCCTCGAAGATCTCAACGAGTTCCGTCCCGAACGCTGGCTCCTCGACGAGAACACCAGCAAAACCGCCACCGTCGAAGACGAGCCTTCCGAACCTGGCCCCGATGCTGACGGCCCAGACACGCGCTCGGACACCTCCTCCACCCTCTTCCGCCCAGTCAAGGGCTCCTACGTGCCCTTCTCCGACGGCTACCGCAGCTGCATCGGCAGACGCTTCGCGCAGGTCGAGATCCTAGCCGTCCTGGCAGTGATCTTCAAGACGTATTCTGTCGAGCTGGACGTCAGCATGTTCCTGAAAGATGGCGAGACGGAAGAGACTCTGAGCGACGAGCGGAAGAAGGAAGTCTGGCAGCTTGCGGACGAGAGGACGAGGGAGTTGATGAGGACAGGCATGGGCACGATTGTGACCATTCAACTGCGCAAGGGCAAGGTGCCGATGAGATTTGTTAAGAGAGGTAGTGAGAGGTTCTCGCCTGAGCTCGTTGGAAAATGATGAGACGGCTGTGTACAGAAACATGTGTTGTGTATAGTTGCGGTATCTTGGTTTTGTTTGGACGTTTCTCATTTGGACACGGGCGGTTTTCATGTTGGCATAAGTACATAAGATGAGATAAATTCCACGATTCATGAATACTTAGGCCACGAGAGCTATCCATGGCGATGACTGTGATACGTGACATCCGATCTCTGTGGTGCAATGCTCATGTTTCGTTGAAATAAGGGTGCTGTAAGACCTGTAATTTGAATTAGTATAGAGAGTAAGTGCGTAAAGTCAGTATAACATACCTCGTCTGCAGAGAGCCTATCCGCACTCTCATACACGACTAGCTTGCTGACCAGGTCACGCTCGTCGCTCAGCACACCAGGCAGGATCTCTTCCCATGCCTTGCTTGGGTACTTGTTGAATCTCATCTTGCCCCAGTCTGGGAGTGATTTTGCTTCCTAAACAACGTGTTAGTGTTCCTTCAACCGTGAACATAGGATTTTAAGGGCATAACATACCGGCCAAACTTCAAGATTGGGCGTCCCAAGAGTCTCGAATATACTCTTGATGAGCGCCAACTCACTGCCCAAATCTCCAGAATCAAACAGCGTCTGCTTGCCCAGGCCGAGGACTTGTGCCGCTACGCAGCCTGCAGCCCACATATCCAATTTGGTTCCGTAGTCTTGCTTTCCGAACAGCAGCTCTGGAGGCCGGTAGCTCGTGGTGCCGACTTCTAGGTGCTTGGTACTTGCTGACTCGGAAGCAGAATCGGTGGCTGACCATGCGGTGCCAAAGTCGGCTATATATGCTGGTCCACGCAGGGTTGGTAGGAGAATGTTGGAGGGCTTGATGTCGCGGTGGATGATTCCTAGAGAGTGCAAGTGTGCGAGGCCGGTGAAGAGGTCACGCAGGATGGCTTTCTTGGATTGCTCTGGCAGCTGGTCCTTGTGAAGCATAGTACCCAAATCGTAAGGCATGAATGGGAAGATGAGGATGAAGCGGTCGTGCTGCTGGAAGGAGTTGAGGAGAGTGATGATGTTGGAACCTTTTGAGGCATCCAGAATCCGGGCTTCTCGTACGGAGTCGTGAGGAGCGGACATCATGGCTGGTTTGGTGACTTTCAAGGCCACAACGGCGCCATCTTCGGGGTCTTTGGCTTGGTAGATATCAGAGGAAATGCCGTCTTTCCAATGGTTTGCGTTGACGTATCGACCGATCTGGGTGCCATGGTTTGGTGAATCCATTCCAGGCTCGGTGACCTGTTCCTCGACATCGTTCGGTCGGCGTGAGGCTGAGGCCAAGAGGCGACCGATGGCTTTTGCGCAGCTTGTGTGATATTCTGACTGTAGATGCAAGGTCAGGACTGACCACATACTACCCAGTCAAGTCAGATCGTACCAGGTTCGATGAGTTGTTGCGGCATGTTGTCTCCTCGAGCTTGGCCTGTTTAGTAGCATCCGACGACACGCTGTCAGGGTTGGCTTCTTGGTATGCTTTTGCACTGTTGAATATTAGTATAAGGTTTCCTCAAGGCTATCATTCGCGAGGATACTCACTTGCATTTTGGATATGACTGAGAGTCGATCGGAGAAAGTGAGTTGCTTCTGCCAGTCTCCTTGGCTGGCCATCTTGCAAGACAATGACCAGAGACTGATATAACTTTAATTGTAGGTGTGTATAAGTGTGTAGAATGTTGCAACAGCGACCACGAAATCACATGGACGAGAAGTAGTATTGCAGCCTGAGGCATGTGAAAGTGAAGTCGACGTGCTGAATCATACGCAGCAGGCCCAGGCGTGCGGATGACGCTCGCGGTACAGACCAACGACGCGGCAGCACTTCAGCCTGGGAAGCTCCAGCTACCTATCGAGCCAGCAACACCACCAAACGCAGCATCACACTCAACGCCTCCATCTCCTCACGCTCGAATAAACCTCGCGACGCCCTCCAACATCCACACGCACACAACCACACATCACCAGCACGATGGATGCGCTCGTAGCGCAGCACGCTCGTCCTCAGCACGCCGCCGAGGGCTACTCGGAAGATGAGCTCCAACACCAGATGTCCTCCGACCTTGCACAGCCGCTGTCATTACAGTTTGCCCTTCCTCCAACCGCCTCGCCTTCACAATGGTTGCGCGCCATGACCGACGACCACTCCAACCCGCAGTGTCCCATCAAGATCGCCCACGGAACCACCACCCTGGCCTTCCGCCACAAGGGCGGCATCGTCGTCGCTACAGATTCGAGAGCCACAGCAGGAGACTGGATTGCCAGTCAGACGGTGAAGAAGGTCATTGAGATCAACAGCTGCTTGCTGGGTACCATGGCCGGTGGTGCGGCGGTATGTCCATCCTTCGAGGTCTCCCACCTGTGAACAATCACTGACCCCTCTGCTTCAACAGGATTGCCAGTACTGGCTCGCCTACCTCGGCATGCAGTGCCGCCTTCACGAACTCCGTCACAAGCGCCGTATCTCAGTCGCTGCCGCCTCAAAGATCCTCGCCAACCTCGTCTACAGCTACAAGGGCATGGGTCTGTCCATGGGCACCATGTGCGCCGGTGTCACCCCAGAAGAAGGCCCCGCACTCTACTACATTGACTCCGACGGCACTCGCCTCCCCGGTAACCTCTTCTGTGTGGGTTCCGGTCAGACATTTGCCTACGGTGTGCTGGACGCCGAGTACCACTACGACCTGGAGGACGACGAGGCGCTTGAGCTTGGAAAGAGAAGTATCTTGGCTGCGACACACAGAGATGCCTTCTCTGGTGGTTACATCAACCTGTACCACGTCAAGGAGGACGGATGGGTGAAGCACGGCTTCATGGACACCAACCCCATCTTCTGGGAGACGAAGCTCAAGAAGGGCGAGTTCAGCAACGTCACTGCTCAGCTGGATTAAGGCTGTGCGGGAGTTCTAGACATGAGTATGGAGTGTACATGAGCGTGGGTAACGTTCGTGAGTGTAGTACTAGAGGCTTGTTCATCATACTAGCTGATAGGCTGTTAAGCAGCCTGCAATTACATGCATTGAAACGAAGGTCACGATCAAGTCGTGCAAGTCGAAAGGTAGTGCAACCCGCTCTAATGAAAAGAAAAACAAATAATACGCTCTCGAAGACTACACCCCTCGCAGTCCTACTTCGTGATTTCGCTGAAAACGGTTGTCTGGCTGCGTGTGAAGTCTAGCCATGTTCCGTTTTGTTCTGCTGACATATCTTTTGAGGCAGTCTTGGTTCCAACCTCGATCCCAAAATACGCGACCGGGTTGTATCGCTCGTCTTCCCTCGCAATCGATCTTCAATCCGACTAAGCTGGAGCATACCACACGTAAGGAGACGCCATGTTGGTCCAGTAAACATAATCGTTCAGGTATGGCATCGCGCGAGTCGGAGAGTGCCGAACCATGGATTTGCGGAAGATCTCCATGAGTCGACGGGTGGTGTCATCTCCAGTATTGTCGAACACCAGTTTGGTCAAGAAGGCTTGATGGGTGAGGTTCGCGAGAGAGTCGTCGTTGGCCCCGAAACTGTGTAGAGGCCGCATTCTGGAGCTTGATGACAGGTCGCAGATCTCCTGCCACAGATCGACGAGCTCCTTGAACTTGACGGTCAGGGTGAGGCCGGAGCGTGTTGTGGCGACGAACTGCGCGACGTTGCAGAAGTTGATGGTCGAGAAGATGTTTGGTGAGTTGTAGCAGTCTTGGAAGATGTCGATAAGGGACGTGCAGGGCAACATCGTTCCGTCTGTGTACACGGTGATGCTCTGCAGTGCTGGGAAGGTGGCTCCGCAGCGAGTGAAGAGGTTGCGAAGACCGATGGTGTTGAAGCTTCGTGCAAGCTGGTCGTCCCAATCACAAGAGCTGTTGAATGTGACGACAAGTCGTTTGGTAAGCGAGAGATCGCTTGCCGCAGGTGAGTTGACGTTGCGAAGTTTGAACAACTCGATATCGACGCTGATGATGTTCTGGTCGTAGAATACTCTGATTGCTGTGGGGAAATCTTGTCAGTAACTTTACCTTCAGCCAAAAATTGGCACGACTGCGTCTCGGTGGCGGAGATGAACGCTTCAACTTCGAAGGCTGATCTTGCTGGCATGTTAGTTTGCTGTATGTTAGCTTGGCGAGATATGCCTCGCCGGCAAGCATGACTTATCCAGCGTTTGAACCCGAGGGTGTACGCCTTGTTGTGTTTCAACGGTGAGCATATCCGAAAACAATACTACCTCTGCTTCTGCCACTACCTCTGCCACTGCCGCTGCCACTGCCGCTGAAATTCCCAATGCTTCTTCCCATGAACTGTTCGCTCTTCACCTACCTTCGGTGTATGTGGTCTTGCACACGGAAAGAATGCCGGTATTGATTGGCGTATTGCCAAACAGCTCATCGCCGTCGCACACGATCCAGTCCAGCTCTGGATCGCGCTCCTCGGGATCCTCGTACGAGAACGGCAGCTCTCCATCGACTCCGGTGATCTTTTTGACGAAAGGCTGCAGCTGAGTGATGTGTCTCAGCGGCACGTCGTCAAAGTACAGGACGTATTCGTAGATCTTTGCACGGAGCTCCGCCGGTAGCTTGGTGAGGAGTGGGCACGCCATTTTCGGTTTGTAGGCGAGGGTCTATGTGTTGATGGGTAGGGAAGGAAATGTTTATGGAGCAGCCGTAACGTCAAACCGGTGAGAGGAGTCTTTGTTTGCAGTGTAACCGACGTCATGCATGCATAGGTTCACTTTCACTTCACTTTTTCCTCATTGCGCTTCGCGGGTGTGCTTGAAAGTGAGTTACCTCAGGGCAAATGCCATCGCCTGAAAGCAAGGTCTGTCAATCCTAGTACACTGACCATTGAAATATGTAGCCTGAGCCACTGAGATTTCAAGGGCAGGTCGGCCTTGTTCGACACTCGAGGACTGATGACAATGGCTCAGTGAGCCAGTGAGATAGATGGTCGAAACTCGTTCCGTAAGCGGACGCTCCGCGAGCTATTTGTGATCTTGCTCGTGATCCCTCCAAGCAGAACATGAATAAATACAGCGGAAGAATTTAATACCGGTGAGCATTGGAAGCAGATCTTGAGATCATAAAGTCGGCTTGATTGTCTTAGTGGCGAACACATGAGATCGGGTGGAGCGCGGCGTATCAAGCAGTGGTTTCACGTGGAGGTTTGGAAAGAGGTAGTACAACAATACTGCTCCGAACAACTTTTGTAGTATATATGTACGGCACGGACGTGCTATCGTAACATGCGATCATACAGTAAAATAATGGATACAGCTATGGATCTGAAGTCAATCGGTGGCGGCTGTCGATGCGTTGGAAGTCGCGCGAAGTAAGGAAGGAGCGACCGCTGACTGACCTCACCTCATCAACCTCTGGCTTTGACATCCGAATACCTGCTACACGAATGTCACTACACTACTCGCATGGACTATTCATTGACTCCCCAATCCGACAGAAATGTTGAAGATGATTGGTGCGCATGATTATGTCACAATATGCTGCACTATGGTGCTGCCATATGCTAATCCTCCCTTAGTCGATCTCGATCAATTACACAAACTGTAGTCTTCGCACTCCTCTCTCGGACGAATCCTCACTGATGTACGTAAAGCCCTTGCACTGACCTCTTTCGAATCATTGAACACTCGACATCAGGGCAAGAATACTTTGGCGATCGTCAAATATTCCGGTAGAATCACATGTCAACATCGCATTCTTTGAAGCAAAGACTGCCTTTCGAAATCGCTGCACATTTCGAGATGTGCAGTCGAACGTGGCTGTGGCCATGCCATGATCAGAACAGTAGCAGCCGTCGTCAGGCAACAGACGGAGTCAACAGCTCGGCTCGAATTTATCGATCCCAAACAACGCAGTCCCGAGCTGAGTCACGTCGTCACGAGACCGATGTATAGTCGTTCTCCAGAGGCAGACAGTCTGTCGATGGTACGTTTCCAAGAGTTCCTGGATACGCTGTCGTTTCCGCGTTGCCAAGCGTCGATGTTGCGGAGGCCTTTCGGGTGATTGCACCCACGCAACGACGAAGATGGGTTGTACCCATCCTTGTGGTCGTTGCCTGGTGCTTCTCGTCGACCGTACGTCTCAACGGAAGCCTAAAGACGGCTGTTGGATCGTTCAGAAACTGCCTCCGCCGCCTCATTCCAACATCACGTGATGAACTTCACCGTCCTCATTTCCGTTCGCCGCCTCTCATCACCGATCTCCCCGGCGTCCTGATTAGGCACGCTAGCAGTGACGCAGAGCGCCAAGCTTGGGGCCCGTGCTGCCAGCTTCGCTGCTACAAAAGTCGTCCAACATCCTCATCCGCTCAAAAGAACTTTCGAATCTGGTATCTCAGTGCACGGGCTTTACGTACATCAGTGAGGATTCGTCCGAGATTACGTTTTTGCTAGTTGAAAACTATCAACTGACTGCTCTTGTTGGTCTTCGGATCGGCAAGGAATTTTTGGATACCATTCATCACGTTGTGATACCTTTTCATCAGTTTGGCTTCGCTT
>Ga0265797_10000997_pt1 | contig 51036 bp, 50 predicted proteins | sample P2T30metagenome_FD_192433 | JGI IMG/M metagenome (GOLD analysis project Ga0265797, IMG submission 192433) | Plant litter microbial communities from East Loma Ridge, Irvine, California - P2 T30 | ecosystem: Environmental > Terrestrial > Plant litter > Unclassified | place: USA: California...
ACATCGCTGGCAGCCATGCCGCTCGCGCTTCGGCAAAGATGCGCACGCCACAGATGGCGTGATTAATTGCTGAGCACTGTGTATACGCACAGCAATTTGAGGTAAACTGCAGTTCTTCATTCTTCCGGCCTCGTAATGTGCGCATCTGCGCCACCGATAACCGGAACTCGCGATTGCACCCAGCCTTTGGTGCTTTCGCACGTCTGTAGTAGATGGCCCGAACCTCAACTGTTCGGGCCATCTTCGTTTACCGCCCACTTGAGCAGATAGCCCTGGGGCTGGTCGCCTGACTGCCGTAAGCAGTCCCCGAGTCTCCTCGTCCAGCTCTAGCAGTTGGCGTTCGCCGCCCCTCGCCACCAAGCGCCGGGCGGCTTTTCTTTTTCTGAGGTGCGTCATGCACATGAGCGTCGAGAGCGAACTGGAATGGTTGCGCTACACGGTGCAGCGTCAGCGTGAGCGGGCGCAAGCCCAGGCCGCACCATGACCACCGCTACCTGCTACCGCCAACTGATCGTCCGCGCTGTCACTGGCTGTGCGCCGGCTATCACCTGGTCTGTCACCAACAGCGGCGCAATCGATCGCATCTGCGCGCGCCTGGTCGAGGCCGAGCGCGCTGCTGAGATCCTGCAGGCCAAGGGATACGGCAAGCCGGGGCTGCTGCTGCACGAAGTGGCGGCGCTGGTGCCGGCGAAGCTGTGAAGCTGACTGCCCTCAGGTCCCGGGTGCAGACCGCAGCGCCGCGTATCACCACGCTCACTGCACGTCCAGGCGTCGTGGTCGAGCGCAAGCGGGGCTATGCCGGCGTGCTGGACCGCAAGCGCATCCGCGCGCGCGACTGCGACCTGTGCCAGCAGTGCAAGCGCGAAGGCCGCACCACCATCGGCCATCCGGTCGACCACATCATCCCGCTCGTCGATGGCGGCACGGATGACGATGACAACAAAGAAACGCTTTGCGTCCCATGCCATGACATCAAGTCAGCGCGTGAGGCGCGCCAGCGTGCGAGAGGATGAAAATGAATGTCCAGCTGATTCCAGAAGAGACGTACACCCTTCAGTTCGGCGACTACCAGATCGAGGGCATGCGTGTGGTGTCGCGCTGGAATGGCCTCATCGAGCTGCGGAACGCGCGGCGAGAGATGCTGATCGTTTCGGCGCCCGATGTTCGCCCTACCGCAGACGCATTCGATACCATCTTCGGCGGTATCTTCCGCACTGCTGCTGAGACTAAGGCGGCCGGCGCGGTCGTCGTCATGGCATCACCTGACCTGCTTGCACGTCTTCGCGCCGCCGACCAGGCCAGCGCCGCGCCGGGTTAGCCCGCCGGTGGTTGCCGGGTCGTAAGGGGGGGGGCATCGAAAGTCCCCAGCCCCTTCGGCCCGACACCCCCTTGTACCGCACGTAGAGAAAAAAGTCCCCCTGGAGGAAATTGTTAATGGCTTTAACAGGCAAAAAGCGAGCCTTCGCCGATGCCGTTTTGGCCGGGCTCTCCAATAAGGACGCGGCGATTCGCGCTGGATTCAGTGAAAAAACGGCATCAGCTGCAGGGTCGCGAAATGTTAAAGACCCGGATGTTAAAGCCTACCTCGACAAGCGCCGCGAAACTCCGCCGGCCGCTGGCGGCCAGGCGCAGCCAGCACAACCGCCTGGCGACGATGCATTTGATATCCCGCCCACCGCTGACCCAGTCGAGTTTCTGACTAAGGTCATGAACGAGCCGGCGGCCGATCTGCGCCTCCGGATAGATGCGGCAAAGGCAATGCTGCCCTTCAAGCACAAAAAGCTGGGAGAGGGCGGCAAAAAAGACGAGAAAAATGAGTTGGCGAAGAAGGCTGGCGCCGGGCGCTTCGGGCTAAGGGTCGTGTCATGACAAATTGGACGACCGCGCTACCCGATTGGGAGCGCCGAATTGTCGCGCGGGAGTCGCTGGTGCCAGTCCGGCCGCTATTCCCTGAGGAGGCGGACGATGCGATGAGCGTGTTCTCGGCTCTGCGCATGGTTGATGCCGACGGCAGTCCGACTATGGGAGAGGCCTGTCAGCCATGGGTCATAGACCTGGTCGAGGCATTGTTCGGCTCTTTCGATCGCAAGCGAAAACGGAGGCTCATCACGAATTATTTCCTGATGGTCTCGAAGAAGAACGGGAAGTCGATGATCGCAGCGGCAGTGATGCTGACTGCCCTGATCCTTAATACCCGCCAGTCTGGCGAATTCATCATCCTGGCGCCGACGAAGGAAGCGGCAGACAACGCGTATAAGCCAATCCGCGAGATGATTCTTGCTGACGACGAGCTCAACGACCGTTTCCACGAACAGCAGCACATCAAAACGGTCACGTGCCGACTTACTCGCGCCACCCTGAAAGTCGTGGCCGCCGATGCGGCGACAGTAACAGGCAAGAAGGCCATCGGAGTCTTCATCGATGAGCTGCACGAGTTTGGGAAAAACAGCAAGGCGGCCGCCATGCTGACCGAGGCCACAGGCGGGATTACGTCCCGCCCAGAGGGCTTCGTCTTTTACTGCACGACGCAGTCAGCGGAACCTCCGGCCGGCGTATTTCTGGACAAGCTCAGTTACGCGCGGAAGGTCCGGGACGGCAAGGTGAAGGATCCACGATTCCTGCCAATTATTTACGAGTTTCCCGACCATATGCTGGCGAGCAAGGCATATGACGATCTCGACAATGCCTACATCACCAACCCGAACTGGGGCGTTTCTGTCGACGCTGAGGTGATCGAACAGAAGCTGCTCGAAGCAAGCGAGGCGGGCGAGCATGCGGTGCGCGACGTGCGCGCCAAGCACCTCAACGTCGAAATTGGGCTGAATCTGCGGTCTGACCGATGGGCTGGCGCCGATTTCTGGGAGGCGGCGCTCGACAAATCAATCACGCTGGACTCGCTGCTCGAGCGGTCGGAGGTCGCCGTCATCGGTATCGATGGCGGCGGTCTGGATGACTTGCTGGGCCTGTCGGTGCTGGGCCGCGAGCGTGACACCGGAAGGTGGCTCTTGTGGTGCCATGCTTGGGTGCATGAAATCGCCCTCGAGCGACGCAAGGAGATCGCGCCGAGGCTACAGGACTTCGAGAAGCAAGGCGATCTGACGATCGTCAAGCGCCCAGGCGACGACGTCATGGAAGTAGCGGACCTGATCTGTCGCGTGCGCGACTCAGGGCTTTTGCCCGAGGAGAAAGGGATCGGCGTCGATGCCGTCGGCATCGGCGCAATCATTGACGAGTTGGTCACCGATGAGCGCAGCATCGACATGAAGCAGATTGTCGCAATATCCCAAGGCTTCAAGCTGAATGGCGCGATTAAGGACACTGAGCGAAAGGTCGCCGGCCGCGAGCTGCTGCACGCAGGCCGCCCGATGATGGCCTGGTGCGTGGGCAATGCTCGCGTCGAGGACAAGGGCAACGCAATCCTGATCACGAAACAGGCATCTGGCAAAGCCAAGATCGACCCGCTGATGTCCGCGTTCAGCGCGGTATCGCTCATGGCGCTGAACCCCGTCGGGGAGGCGGCGCCGGAAATTCACGTATTGGACTTTTGATGACCGGACAACTGATTAACCTGGAGGCGACGCCGCATAAATCGCGCGTGCTTGACTCCTGGATGGCCGGTCGCGATGGCGCTGCTGAGCGCGCCGGCATCGTGGCGCTGGGCGAGAACTCCAGCGGAAGCATGTCGATGGGCGAGCTGGCGAATCTGCTTGGCGCGGCGCACCGCTCCTCGTCGGGATCGGCGGTCACCGCCGAGACTGGCATGCGCGTGTCGGCCGCCTACGGCTGCATGTCGCTGGTCGCCGGCGCGATCGCGACGTTGCCGATCGGGATCTACGAGCGCAAGGGAAACGAGCGCGACTCTGCCGACCATGACTACTGGTGGATGCTCAACGAGCTGGCCAGCGATGGCTGGACGTCAGCCGCCGCATGGGAGGCGATCATTCTGTCGAAGCTTTCGCACGGCGACGGCTTCGGCGAGTGGATCCGGCCAAGCCCGTACAGCAATCGCGTCATCGGCTGGAAGCCGCTCAAGCGGCAGACGGTCCAGCCATTCAAAGACGGCAAGAGCATCTATTACCGGATCAATCCGGAAGATGGACCATCGTACGTGCTCGATCGGGCGGACATCATTCATCTGCCGAGCCTGGGGTTTGACGGGCTGACCAGCCCCAGCCCGCTGACGTACGCCGCGCTGGAGGCGATCGGCACCGCGCTGGCGGCGCAGGAATACACCGGCCGGTTCCTCGCCGGTGGCGGCAACTTCGACTATGCGCTGAAGACGGCGTCGAAGCTCGACAAGGCGCAGCTGGAGCAGCTCAAGGCGTCTCTGATCGCCCGGGCGCAGAACGGCGGGCGCGGCCCTCTGATCTTGTCGGGCGGCCTGGAGCCGGCGCAGCTGAGCGTCAATTCGAAGGACGCTGAGATCCTGGCTACCCGCCTGTTCACGGTGGAAGAAATCTGCCGCATTTTTGGTGTGCCGCCGACGATGGTCGGGCACGGCGGCGCCGTGTCGAACTGGGGCACTGGTGTCGCGCAGCAGGGCATGGGCTTCGTCCGCTACACGCTGCAACGGCACTTGACGCCGATTGCGCAGGAGTTGAACAGCAAGCTGTGGCCAGTGCGCCAACGGTATTTCGTCGAACACATCACGGCTGCGCTTGAGCGTGGCGACCTGAAGGCCCGCTACGACGCTTACCGCATTGCGCTGGGCCGCGCCGGAGAAATGCCGTTCATGGAGGCCGACGAAGTCCGCCGGCTCGAGAACATGCCGTCCAACCCGAAATTAAAAGTAAATGGAGGCAAGAGTGCCGAACAGCCTGACCAAGCTCCTGGCGAGCAACAAGACGCGGCCTGACCGCGTGCCGCAGTCGAAGATCGTCGCCAAAGAAACCGGCGATACCGAGATTTACATCTACGACTCGATCGTGGCAGATGAAGAGACCGCTCGTTGGTGGGGTGGGGTATCGGCCGAGGCACTCGTTCCGCAGATCCGCGACATCAAAGGCGGAACGATCCACCTGCGCATCAACAGCCCCGGCGGCGACGTCTTTGCGGCCCAGGCTATCTGCCAGGCCATCCGCGACACCGGCGCCAAGGTCGTGGCGCACATCGACGGCTACGCCGCGAGCGCCGCCACGGTGATCGCCACGGCCGCTGACGAGGTCGAGATCTCGGACGGCGGCTTTTTCATGATCCACAACGCCTGGACCTGGGCCATGGGCAATGCTGCCGACCTGACGGCGACGGTAACGCTGCTGTCAAAGGTCGACGGATCGCTGGCGGCACAGTACGCGAAGAAGAGTGGCATGAGCGTCGATGACGTTAAGGCTGCGATGGACGCCGAGACCTGGTACACCGCCGACGAAGCTGTCGCAGCCGGTCTGGTCGACCGCATCGCGGCCGGCAAGAAAGTCGAAGCGTCTTGGGATCTCAGCGCCTACGCGAAGGCGCCGAAGCCGGCGCCAACCAATCAAATCGACCCTGCCGCCAGCGAAGAGCACCGCGCGCGGCAACAGCAGCGCATCGCCACGATGGCGCGCCTCAAAGTTAGCTGACGCTCTCGCGCCACTAGACCAGCCACCTCCGGGTGGCTTTTTTTACGCCCACCGGCCGCGAGAGCGGACCAACCCCTTCGAAAGGTTTTACATGACCAAGCTCGCACAACTGCGCGCGCAACGCGACACCGTGGCCAAGAAGGCCCACGACCTGAACAACAAATACCCGGCTGACCAGCGCATGCCGGCCGCCGAAGCCGAAAAGCTGGACTCGATCCTGGCCGAAATCGCAGGCATCGATGCCGAGATCAGTCGCGAAATGCGTCTGGCTGAGTTGGCGGGGGACAATCCCGAGGCGCAGCATCGCGCGGCCGTCGAGGCGGCGCAACGCCAGGGCGGCGGCGCCACCGACGAGGGTGCGGCGCTGCGCGCCATGCTGGCCGGCGGCCTGTCGAACCTGTCGGCCGAGCAACGCAATGCAATGCGCGCACGTGTCAATCAAGATATCCAAGGCGCGATGTCGACCACGACTGGCGCGGAAGGCGGCTACACCGTCGCCACCGAGTTCAGCCGTTCGCTGATCCAGGCGATGAAGGCCGCGTTTGCCGTTCGCAGCGTTGCCTCCGGCATTCAAACCTCGACCGGCGCCCAGATGCTCTTCCCGACTGCCGACTCCACCCAGGAAGAGGGCGAAATCGTGGGTCAGAACAACGGCGCCACCGTTGGCGAGACCGGCTTCGGGTCGGCATCGATGGACGTCTATAAGTATTCGTCGAAGTCGATCGCGCTGCCGTTCGAGCTGATCCAGGACTCGATGTTCAACATCGAAGCCTACATCGTCGAGCTGCTGCGCCTGCGCCTGGGCCGTATCCAGAACCGCCACCACACGGTCGGTACCGGCACCGCACAGCCCCGCGGCGTCGTCACTGCGTCCACGGCTGGCAAGATCGGTGCTACCGGCTCGACGACCACCGTCACCTACGACGACCTGGTCGATCTCGAGCACTCGGTCGATCCGTTCTACCGCCCGGCGGGCCGCCTGATGATGCACGACGACAGCCTGAAGGTGCTCCGTAAGATCAAGGACGGCCAGCAGCGCCCGATCTTCGTTCCTGGCTATGAGCAGGGCAATCCTGGCGGTGCCCCGGATCGACTGATGGGTCGCGAGATCATCATCAACCAGCACATGGCTCCGATGGGCGCCAACGCGAAGTCGATCCTATTCGGCGACTTCTCCAAGTACCTCATCCGTGACGTGATGGACACCACGCTGTTCCGCATGACCGACTCGAAATACACCGAGAAGGGCCAGGTCGGCTTCCTGGCGTTCTGCCGCTCGGGCGCGAACATGGTTGATGTCGGCGGCGCCATCAAGCACTTCCAAAACAGCGCGACCTGATCGTAAACGGCGGCCGGCCGCGGCTGGCCGCCTCACCTGGAGAAAACCATGGCAGAAGCCAAGAAAGTAAAAGCGCGCGTGCTCACCGCATGCGCCCTCGGTCAACCGAACGATGTTGTCGAGATCGATGCATCGGAAGCGAAATCGCTGGTCGACGTCGTCGACACCGACCCGAAGGCGGTCGCCTACGCTGAATCGCTGGCGTTCGCGCAGTAACCCATGAGCCCCGCGACCACCGCCTGGCTCGCCAACGTGCGCGCCGAGGCGGTGGCCCCGGGCGCCTTCATGGTCGTCATCCAGTCCACAAAGGGCAGGGTGGTGATCTTCCCCGATGAAGTAGTCGGCAAGTCCGACGAGGAGCTGCTGGCGTTTGTGCGCGGGCGCCTTCTGAACCCTGACCGGTAGGCCGCCACATGATTGATTTTGACCGCGCCGCCGGCAACCAGTCCCTCAGCACGCCGGACCACGTACTGCTGGTGTTTCCAAATGGCGACTGGATTCTGCTGTTTATCGTCGGCTTCGACGGCGTCGTTACCGGCAACCTCACGCAATACCTGTTCTCGTCTGGCGCGTTCGGTGCGGCTGGCTCGCTGAATGTTGTGTTCTACGCCGATGGCGTGTCAGGTACCACGCTACGTGGTCGCATTGCCGTCTATGCCGACACGCTGGCCAACGCCAATGCGCCGGCGCTGCTGAGCACGACGCAGTTCAATGGCGGACGCCATTTGATAGCGGTTCAGCGTAGTGGCGGCACCCAGTCTCCACTGGTGAGCCTGTATAGCTGCCCGATCCTGGCCGCTGCACCTATCGACGACAGTGCCGTCATCACGGAAGCGACGACGACCAACGCGGCGATCCTCAAAGAGCTGAATGGCAGTGGCTTCATGTTCGGCTCGCGCGTCGACAACCTGGCCGACCGCAAGAGCGACCAGTCGGTATCGCGCATGCTGCGCGCCAATCTTTCGATCACGAAGTTCGATATTGCACAGATCGCCGCCGGCAAGGAAATTTTCGACCTCGGCTACACGCCGGTGCTGTACGTGCGTGCGAGCGGTATCGACGACATTGCGGACCGTGGTCCGAACGCTTTCCCGTTCACGCTGGCCGGCATGCCGACCACCATCGCGGAGCCGACGTTTGCGTTCAGGGAGGGGGCAAGCGAACCGCCGGCATCTGTCGACGCAATCACCGTCAGCAATGCCGAGCCGCTGCAGGCCGTTCCGTCTACCGGCGCTGGTGCGCTGATGACGTTCACCGGCGCGCTGAGCGGCACGCTGCCGACCTCGGTCGACGTGCGCATGATCGCGCCCGACGGTACGCCTGGGAGCTGGGTCGCGCTGCAGTCTGCCAGCATCGGCGCGACTGTGTACAGCGGCGTGCGTGAGGTTCCAGACGGCGGGCCATGCAGGTTCCAAGCCCGATCGAGGAATGGCAGCGCTGTGCTGGTGGAAAGCCAGTATTCGACCGCGAAGATTCTTGTCGGCGATGCCTGGATCAACTGCGGCTCGTCCAGCTCCGACTACCTGTTCACCGACAAGAGCGGTACCGGCTTCACCGTGGCGCCTGACACCGCGGTCATGAGCGGCACCACGCCAACCTGGGCGCCGATGAGCAGCACCGGCGCCGCGACGCGGATGGCCGACGAGCTGGCGACCGTGGCCGGGAAACCGATCGCTTGGCTGGCCTACGGCGTCGCCGGCACCACGCTGCGCACCTGGCTGGACGCAACCAGCACGCAACGCAAGAACCTGGCGCGCGCGATCGCGGCCGTCAAGGGCAAGATTTTCGGCGCGTATATCACCGTGGGGGCGAACGACGCCTACAACGGCTGGATCACGTCGAGCGCGGCGCACGAAGCCGACATGCAGAAGCTGATCGACGACCTACGCACGGAGACCGGGAACCCGAACCTCAAAATTGTCTGGGTCGGCTCGCCGCCGCGCCAAGGGCTCAACCCTGTGCAGGCCGACCGGCTACGCCAGGCTGAAAGCAGGATCGGGGACTATCCCGGCGTGGTGCAAGTGCAGGCGCTGCAATTCGCGCCGGCGTCGGACAATGTGCACCTCGCGCCGAGCCTCGACGGCTATGCCGCTTGCGGCACGATGGCGATGCACCAAGCTGGCCGTGCTTTCTACAGCGGCGAAGACCCGAAGCTGGTGCGCGGTCCTGCGCTGTCGGCAATTACCTTCGCCGGTACGAAGGTCCGGTGCGTGGTTGCCATGCGCGACGGGACCACTTTCAACCCGGCTGCGCCGGGCGGCTTCAGCGTCCAGAACAAGCAGGCTGATGGCACCTACGTGACGCTGACGGGGATTGTTGCGCAGCGCGTCAATGCTGGCCTGATCGAGATCGAGTGCGGCGTCACGCTCGTCGAGCCAATCGTCAAGTATTTGTCCGGCTCGGCGCCCAGCATCACCAACGCTGTTTTCAGCAATGGCTCGCTGCCGCTGCCGATGACGGTCGAAACCGAAATGGTGGCGACCCAGTCCGCTGCGACGTCTGATACGACGGCGCCAGTCATGGCCGGTGTGATCACCGTCACAAACATCACCACGACTGCGGCCACGCTGGCTTTCCAGGCGGCGACGGACGATGTGGGGGTGACCGGCTACGAATACAGCCTCAACGGCGGGACGAGCTACGTGAATGCCGGGCTTTCCCGCTCGCTTTCTGTATCGACGCTGACGGCTGGCACGACGTACCAGGTCCGCGCGCGTGCCTATGACGCCGCCGGCAACCGATCGGCGCCGCTGTCGGCGACGTTTGCCACCCTGGCCAGTGAGCCGCCAGTAGAAATCGTCATCGACGCCTCGAAGATCCCGGCAAGTCGGAAGGTGGTTTTCCCAGGTGGCACGCGAGTTGTCCCATTCGGGACGAAGCCCGGGTCGATTACCCCGAGCGCGCCGTATTACAGAGACGGCAAATGGTGGGTCGAGAAGAACCCGGAGGATGAACGCTACTTTGTCGCCGACATCCGGATCGATCTCGCTGAGGCTGGCGCCAACGCGACCGCGACGAAGGTGGAAGCCGTGGTCAGCGGCGTCACGGTGCTGGAGCAGCCGGTTATCCAGGGCGTGCTGATCCCGGTGAAGCTGGGCGGCATCAACACCGCGCGCGACGCGCTGAACTTCTGCACGTTCCGGATAACCCTTTCCAACGGAGAGCAGATTGACCGCACGCTGTGGCTCAGCCGCCTTGAAGGGCAGCTGGTGCTGGAGAAGGATCCGGAGGACAAGCGCTACTACGTGGCCGACGTCGGAAGGGACCTGACCGACAGCAACACGACGGTCACCACTGTGACATCGACCTGTGTCGGCGTGGTCGAGCTGGTCAAGCCGCAGATGCAAGGGCGCCTCGCGGTGATCAAGCTGGGCGGCTTGGACACATCGGCCGACCCGCTGAATTACTGCAAGCTGCGCTTCAACTGCGCGAATGGCGAAAGCTTCTTCCGGACCATTCATTTCAAGAGGGTGGACAACTGATGATCGACGCATCGCAACTGCCGCGCGTGCCGAGCGAGCTGCTGCAGGAGCAGGCCGCCGAGTACGTGCGTGCACCGCTCGCAACCGGCGGCGCTCCTGGCGCCGGCCGGCCACCGGCTACACAAGGAACGACCCGATGAGCCTGAAACTGATCACCCCGCCGGCGGCGCTGGCGGTATCGCTCGAGGCCGCGCGCGTGTCGGCGCGGCTGGACGGCGAAGAGGCCGACATCGAGCTGCGCCAGGTCATCGACCAGCACACCGGCGAAGCCGAGCACCTCACCGGGCGCGCCTTCGTGGAGCAGACCTGGCGCCTCACGCTTGACCGCTTCGCCGGCGCCATCCTGCTGGAGCACCCGCCGATCATGTCGGTGGTGCACATCAAGTTCTACGACACCGCCGGCGAGCAGCAGACGCTCGACCCGCAAGACTACATCCTCGACGCCGAGAGCGAGCCGGGGTACGTGGTGCTGGCGCCGGGCCGGGCCTGGCCAGCGACGCAGGCGCGCGTGAATGCAGTCGAGGTGGAATACACCTGCGGCTACGGCGCCGGCGATGCGGCGGTACCGGCAGAGATCAAGGGCTACATCCTGGGCAAGGTATCGGAGCACTTCGCGCCGGCGGGCACGCCGAAAAGCGAGTTCCTCCACTGCCTGCTTGACCGCGCCAAGGTGTACGCGTGATGAACGACCGAATCACGCTGCAGCGGCCAGCGCCTGGCGCGGGCAAGCTGCGCGCGCCAGAAGTCTGGGAGCCCATTGCGACAGTCTGGGCCGACGTGCTGTTCCCATCCGGTATCGAAGTGGTGCGCGGCGGCGCCGAGGTCTCGATCGTCAAGTGCTCGATCCGGATCCGCGCGCGCGCCGACATCGATACCGCGGCGCGCGTGCAGTTCAAGGGCAAGGCCTACGACATCAAGTCGGCGCTGCCCGATGGCCGAGACAGCCGGTTTATGTTCCTGGTGTGCGAGGGGGTGACGTGATCAGTTTCGACGCATCTGCGCTGGCTGAGGCTGCGCGGCAGACCGTGGCGCAGATCACAGCGGCGGTCGATGAAGACTGCCTGCGCGCGGTGGGGTTCTCCGGCGCCGAGCCATTCCGCGAGGAGGCGAAGCGCAATGCGCGTGCGCGCGCCAAGACCTTCACCATCCACAACAACATCATCGTGAAGCGGCTGGAAGAAGAATCCGATGGCGCGCGGCGCCAGGTGTACCTCGTTACGGTCAGGAGTGGCCGGTACGGCGGCACCGATGCGTTTTACTGGCGCTTCGTTGAGCGTGGCCACAAGTTCGTGCCGCGCAATACCAAGACCAGCAAGAAGACGGGCAAGAAAGTCGGCTGGGCCGCGCACCGGCGCGCCGCCGAGCTGGAGTACGGAACTGCCAGCGCGCCGGCGTACCCGTTCATGCGCCCGGCCTACGAGAGCAAAAAGCAGGAGGCGGTCGACGTCATGACGCGCACCCTGGCCGAACAAATCGCAAGGAATGCCGGATGACCGCCGAAGACTATATCGACGCCGCACTGACAGACCTGGCCGGCGGCCGCGTCTTCCCAGACGTCGCCCCGCTCGGAACGGCGAGGCCCTTCATCACCTATCAGGCGGTGGGCGGCGCGCCGACGAATTACCTGAGCGGAGATCGCCCGGACAAGCAGCACGTGCGCATGCAGGTCAACTGCTGGGCCGAGGGTCGCGCCGAGGCATCTGAGCTCGGCGCCCTGGTCGAGGATGCGCTGCGCGCTGCTACGCACCTTCAGATCGAAGTGCTGAGCGGCCGCGTGGCCAACTTCGACGAAGAAACGGACCTCCGCGGAACCATGCAGGACTTCAGCTTGTATTGCTGACCCATACCAGTTTTACACCAGGCCGCCCCGAATATATGGGCGGCTTTTTTTCATGCCCGCGAGGGCGCGCAGTGGCCCGGCTTCCGGGCTTTTTTACATTTGAAAGGCCCTCATCATGGCTGTATCCGTCCCTAACAACAGCACCTTCTCGGTCGCTACCACCTACGGCGCACCGATCTCGGTCACCGGCGCTACCAACGCAACGGAGTCGGTGCTGACCACCGCAACCAACACGTTCGCGATCGGCGACATCCTCGAGTTCTCGAGCGGCGGCTGGGTCAAGGCGAACCTGCGCATGTTCCGCGTGAAGGCGGCCACGACCACCAGCGTCACGCTGGAAGGCTTCGACACCACGTCGGTCAAGGCTTTCCCGGCCGGCAATGGCGCTGGCTCGCTTCGCAAAGTCATGACCTGGACCGTCATGCCGTACATGAAGGAATTCACGGTTTCGGGCGGCGACCCGAAATACAACACCGAGGAATTCCTGGACGTCGAAGACGAAGTCCAAATGTTTAACGGCTTCTCGGCCTCCTCAATCGCGATGAGCATCGCCGACGATCCGTCCCTGCCGCACAACGCTGTGCTGCAGGCCGCGACTGATGCCCAGGCGGTGACCGCTGTTCGCGTGGTGCTGCCATCGGGCGCGCCGCTGCTCTACAACGGCGTTCTGGGCTTCAACCCGAGCCCGAGCCTGGTGAAGGGCCAGGGCATGGTCGTCAAGTGCGGCATCGCCCTGCGCAGCCGCGTGAACCGCTACGCAGCATAAACGTGTTGCCAGCTGGCGCCGGATTGCTGGCGCTGGCCTTTTCCAAGCCCGCGGGGTAGCGCCTCGCGGGTCTTTTTTACCTCCTCAGAAAGAAAATCATCATGGCAAAAGCAAAACTCTCCCTGGCAGTCGTCGCTACCTTCGCTGCAACCGTCGCGATCCCAGTACCGGGCGGCAAGACCGCCGACGTCGAATTCACCTTCAAGTGGATGGACAAGGACGACTTCAAAGAATTCGTCGAGAACCTGGCTGGCGCCGAAGACGTCGACGCACTGATGGACATCCTGGCCGGCTGGGATCTGGACGAGACCTTCAGCAAGGACCAGGTGGGCAAGCTGGTGCAGCGCTACATGGGCGCGGCGCGCGCGATCCTCGACAAGTTCATCGCGGAAGTCACCGGCTCCCGCGCAAAAAACTAAAGGCCGTCGCCTCGGCCCTCTATGCGCAGGATCCCTCTGAAGCCGAGCTGGCGGTGGCGGGCCTGACGCTGGAGGACTTGGCGGCGGATGCAGTAGAAATCTGGCCCGAGAACCTGCGGGCCTACGAGCTGTTCTGCGCCATGGATACCCAGTGGCGCATCGGCATGGCCGGGCCCACTGGCCTGGACTATGCCGCGCTGCCGATGGCGCTGCGCATGATCGGCGCCGCGCGCGCCGACTGGCAGCAGCTCATGGCCGATATCCGCGTCATGGAAAGCGCCGCGCTGCAGGCGATGCGCAGCAAGGAATAAAACAATACCGCCGCCGTTGGGCGGCTTTCATTTGGGCGGACCATGAGCGAAATCACCAACGAAGCGGTAATTAAGGTTACTGCTGACGCTAGCGGGGTTGAGGCCGGGCTGCGCCAGGTTGAAGCAGCGACCGCGCGCACCGGAAAGAACCTCGAAAACCTTTCTGCCACCGCGCAGAAGACCGGCAAGTCGCTCGACAACCTGGGCGGCTCCGCTGGTCTGCGTACGGTCGGCGAGGGCGCCGGCTCGGCTGCCGGCCAAGTCGACCGCGCGACCAAGAGCATGGCCGACTCGATCCAGCGCGCCACCGCCACAATGAACTCGGGCGCGAAGGGTAGTGCTGCGTATTACGAGGCGCTGGCCAACACGCGCGGGCTGAACGTCGCCGCGCTGCGCCCGTACCTGGACCAATTGGACGCGGTCACCAAGAAGACCGCGCAGGCAGCCGCCGCCCAGCGGCAACTCGACGCGGGGAATAGCTTTCTTTCCGGCCTGCGCGCCCAAGCGGACGGCATCGGCAAGACAGCATCACAGCTGGCCGCCCTGCGCGCCGAGCAGCTGGGTGTTGCGGATGACGCGCGCCCGCTGATCGAGCAGTTGCAGGCCGCCGAAGAGGCCGCCGGGAATGCTGGCAATTCGATCAGCGGCTTCGCAGCAGCGCTCGCTGCGGCAGGGGCCAGTGCCGGGATCGCGAGCGTGGTTCAGCTCTCGGACGCCTATAACGGCTACATTGCGCAGCTCAAGCTGGCGACGACCGGGCAGAGCGAATTCGTGAAGGCTCAGGCGTTCGTGCAGCAAATCGCGGCATCAGCGCAATCGGACCTCTCCAGCACGGCATCGCTTTTCGCAAGTATCACGAAGAGCACCCGCGACCTTGGGATAGCGCAATCCCAAGTCGCCAATATCACCGAGGTGGTCAGCTTGGGACTGAAGGTCTCGGGCGCGAGCGCCGCAGCAAGCGGGTCAGCGATTTATCAGCTGAGCCAAGCGTTCAACATGGGTGTACTGCGGGGTGAAGAGTTCAATGCCGTCAACGACGCCTCGCCGCGTTTGATGGAAGCGCTGGCCGACGGGATTGGCGTCCCGGTCGGCGCGCTGCGCGCAATGGCTGAGCAGGGTGCGCTGACCACTGAGGTGCTGGCAAATGCACTTCCGCGCGCGCTGAAAACCCTCCAGGGGGAAGCGAAGTCTGTAGAGACGGTCGGCGGTGCGATCACCGTCCTAAAAGACAAAACGATGCTACTGGTCGGCGCGACTGCTCAGTCGAGCGGTGTGGTCTCCGTGCTTTCGGGCGGTATTAAGCTGCTGAGCGACAACTTGGCACTTGTCGGTGGCGCGATGGCCACTGTAGCTGCCGTCAAACTTGGCTCCACGCTCGCGTCCGCTGCCTCAGCGGCGTATGCGAGCGTCGCGGCAAACAACGCACGCCTCGCATCTAATGTTGCCGCCGCCCGATCGGACGTCGCCGCCACTGCCAGCGCGGCAGCACTGGCCAATGCCCGGCTCGCAGACGCCCGCGCAGCTGTTCTCGCCTCCCAAGGAAGTGCTGCACTGGCACTCACGACGAACGTGCTGATTCCTGCCCAGGCAAAAGCCACGGCGGCGTCCGCCGCCCACTCAGCTGCGCTGGCAGCGCAGGCGGCGGCAACTGGAGCCGCGTCGGTCGCGACCCGGGTCTTGAACGGAGTACTGGCATTGACGGGCGGCCCAGTTGGCGCCGTAATCGCGCTGCTGGGTGTTGCCGCGACGATCTGGGGCGTATGGTCGAGCAAGGCGAAGGAGGCGAACGACAAGGTCGCTCAATCGACCGAAGAATCGACTGCGGAAATGATCACGCGCCTCGACGAGCAGATCGCCAAGCTGCGCGAGCGGAACGCTCTTGCCGCTACCGAGCCGCGCATCAAGGCGCTCGATGGCATCAGCGAGGTCGATAAGGACGGGCTGGCGCGCGCCAAGGCGGCGCTCGACGCAAACAAAGCGGCGCAGGCGGCGGTCGGCACTGACGCGCGTGCGCGCATGATGCTGCAGCTCGACGAGGTTGAGCTGTCAGGCAAGTACGAGGCCGCACTGGGGCGGGTGAAGGCGCTGCAGGGCGAGGTGGCGACGGCAGCGGCGCGCACGCGTGGCGAGCGGTTGGACGACTGGTACTCGAAGAATGGCTCGGCGGCCCAGCGCCTGGCGGCTGAGCTTACTGAGCTGAAGAAGCAGTTTGGCGCCATTCCCCCCGAGATGGAAAAGCTGGTGCGCGCCAAGTACGTCGACAAGTCCGCAACCAAGGTGATCGCGGACCAAGGCAAGGCGGCAAAAGAGTATGCGGATCTGGTCGACCGCATCAACGGAAAGAGCTTGGGCGTCGACGCCGACTATGCGGACAACCTGAAGACGCTGTTCGCCGGCTACAGCGCTGGGAAGCAGTCACTTGAAGCGTACGTCGCAACCGTTGAAGCGTACATCAAGCAGCAGCCCTTCGCAAAACAGGCGGAAGAGGCGCGCCTCAAGGCGCTCGAGCAACTGAGCAAATTTCAGGACGAATACTCGAAGGGCCTGGAAGCAACGAGCGGTGTCTACGCAAAGCGGATTGCCGATGCTGAGGCAGAGGCCACTCGCAATGAGGAACTGGCGAGCACCTACGGCATGACCAAGTCGGCGGTCGAGCAGCTGGAGCTGGCGCGCCTGGAAGAGCAGCTGGCCCAGCGATCCACGCTTGGTCTGACGCTCGACGAGATCGACAGCCTTGAAAAACTGATCGATGCGAAGAAGCGCAACGCCAGCGCGGTGGCCGCCATGGAGCAGGTGGACGCGGCCAAGAAAGCGGCGGAAGAGTGGAAGCGCGCGTCTGACTCAATCGAGCAGTCGCTCACCGATGCGCTGCTGCGCGGGTTCGAAAGCGGGAAAGGATTCGGGGAAAACCTGGTCGAGACGCTGAAGAACATGTTCAACACGCTGGTGCTGCGCCCTGTAATCCAGGCAGCGCTGGCGCCGATCAGCGGCGATGTCGCGAGCATGCTCTCTGGCGGCGGCCAAGTGCCAGGCGCCTCGCGAACCGGCACCACGCCCAGTCTGAGCGAGAGTGTTGCGAACGTATACAACACCTTCAAATCGGGCGGCGGCTTCGAGAAATCGGTTGCAGAGGGTGTTCAAAAAGGCTTCGACAAGGTGGGACTGTCGTCGGGGTCTGGCACGCCTGGCCAGGCCGCTCAATGGGCAGGCCGCGCTGGCGGCACCGTCGCCGGCTACATGGTCGGCTCGTCGATTAATAAGGGGATCTCGAACGGGTACGAAACCGGCAGCGGGTTCATGACTGCGCAAAAGATTGGCACCGCGGTAGCCAGCTATTTTGCTGGCCCGGTTGGCGGAGCTATTGCCGGCGCGATCGGTGGGGTCATCAACCGCGCCTTCGGTATGAAGGAAAAAGAAATCCTCAGCACGACGTTGAGCGGCTCGCTTGGGGCTTCGGGCTTTGCCGGCTCGATCGACACCGCTTGGAAACAAGACGGCGGCTGGTTCCGTAGCGACAAGTCAGGCGTCGAAAAATCGGCGGTCGACGAGATCCTCTCGAAGCAGCTGGCAGGCGGGTACGAGGCTCTCAAAGCTGCTTCGGCGGATTACGCAAAAACGCTCGGCATTAATGCTGATTCCATCGCAGCGCGCACGCAGGCGATGAGCATTGCGTTCGGCAAGGATGACGCGGCAAACCAGAAGGCGATCGAGGACTTCTTTGTTGGAGTCGGCAACACGATTTCCACCGAGCTGCTCCCGAGCGTTGCGCAGTTTGCCAAGCAGGGCGAGTCGGCCAGCACAACGCTTGAACGGGTTTCCACCGGCTACGCGCTGATCGAGGCCGCGCTGGGCTCGATTGGGGTCGAGTTCGGCGCGCTGGGCGTGCAGTCGATCGCTGCGCGCGAGCGCCTGCTCGACCTGGTCGGTGGACTGGATGCCTTCGCCTCCGGTGCTGCCTTCTTCGAGCAGAACTTTCTGTCAGAGTCGGAGCGGCACGCTGCGGCGCTTAAGCAGGTGAGGGCGGAGCTGGATGCGATCGGCCTTTCTTCGGTCGATACGCGCGCGGAACTGGCGGGCGTGGTGCGGGGCCTGGACCTGTCGAGCGAGGCAGGCGCCAAGCAGTATGCGTCAATCATGGGCCTGCAGGAAAAATTCGCGCAGGTGTATCCCCTGATCGACGAAACCGCCGCAGCTACAGAGAGGGCGGCGGAGGCCTTGAAGGAGCGCGCGACCCTTCAGGACGAGCTTGATCAGCTGATCATGTCGTCGGCCCAGCTGTTGGGCAAGCAACGTGCCGCACTTGACGAGAGCAATCGTTCGCTGTTTGACCAGGTGCAGGCGGTCAGGTCGCAGCAGGCAGCCATCGAGGCGATGAAGCAATCTGCGGCGAGTCTGCTGGGCAACGTGGACAGCTCGTTCAGCGTGCTCCAGCGCGTGGTTGATCGCCAGAAGAAGGCGCTGCAGGAAGACATCCAGATGCGCACCGAAGCGGTCAGCAAGCTGAAAAGCATGTCGGACGCCCTGCGCAGCACGCTCGACGGTATGCGCACTCCAGAACAGCAGGAGGCGGATCGCTCGAGCGCGCGTGCTGAGATCGGCGCCGCGCTGGCGATTGCTCGCGCCGGCGGCCCGCTGCCGGATTCGGACAAGCTGCAGCGCGCGCTGGCGGCGATCGGCAATGGCCCATCCACGGATGGCTATGCCACGCTGCAGGACTATCAACGCGATCTGTTCGGCACCCAGGGCGACCTGGGCGAGCTGGCTAGGCTGACAGACGGTGCTCTGACCGTCGAAGAGAAGAGCCTGAAAACGTTGGAGGACCAGGTCAAGCAATACGACCTGCAGCTCGAACGCCAGCAGGAGCTGATCGATATCGCAAAGGGCCAGAGCATCACCGGCCTGTCGATCGAGCAGACGCTCTTCGGCGTGCAAGCTGCGCTCGAGGCGGCCAAAGCTAACCCGATCGTATCGGCCACCTCGGCAATCAGCCAGGCCTACCAATCCTCTCTCGGCCGTGCGCCGGATGCGGATGGCCTGAAGTATTGGCAGGACCGGGCCGCCGGGGGAATCTCGACCGGCGCCATCGTTGATTCGATCAAGGCTTCTCCTGAGGCGCAGATCCAAAAGCTCTACCAGGAAGTGTTCGGCCGCACGGCTGACGCGGCAGGGCTGAGCTACTGGACTGATCGGCTCGGCGGCGGTATCAGCCTGGGCGCCATCCGCGACACGTTTGAAGAGAGCGACGAAGCCAAGAAGAAGCTGCGCGGCTTCGCCGTCGGTACCAACCGCGTGCCGTACGACATGCCGGCCATGATCCACGAGGACGAACGCATCATTCCAGCGGCTGACAACCGCGAGCTGATGCGCCGGCTGGCCAGTCCGGCAGAGGGAGGCGCTTCGCTGGCGGCTGAAATTCGGCTGCTGCGCGAGGAGGTCGCGCTTCTTCGGGGCGCAGCTGATCGCGGTGCCAATGCGGCTGAGAAGACGGCGGATAGCACTGGTCAGCTCGCCGACCAGTTCGAAAACGCCTCGGACGGCGGCAATGCGCTACGGGTCGAGATGATCGATTAATGCAAACCAAGGAAATCGGATGACTGTAAAAGCGAGGGTCATGGTCCCGATCGACGTTACGGCGAGCATGCTCAAGTCCGGCACGTCGATCCCGGAGCCTGATGCGGCGAAGGGTGAGGTCGCGTGGGCTGCCAGCGTGAGCCAGGCAGTCGGCAACCTGCGGACCTTCAACGGGTCCGTGTGGCGGTGCAGTTTGGCTCACACCGGCCGCACCGCGACGCCTGACCTCGACTCTGGATACTGGAGCCGGGAAGGGCCGACGAACCGGATGGCGCCGTTCGACGACTATTCGAACACGAAGGTTGTGGCCACCGGTTCGCTGACCTACGTGGTGCAGCCTGGGTTCCTGAACGGCCTTGCGGTCTACGGCATGGAAGGCTCCGCGTACAGCATCGTCGTGCGCGAGGCCCCAGGTGGTGCAATCGCCCGCTCCTGGAGCGGCGACCTGTACAGCCAGGCAGCAGGCCTATACGAGTTGCTGTTCTCTCCGCTGCTGCAGACCGAGCAGCTTTCGTTCGATGACATCCCGCTCTCACCGGCGGCAGAGGTCGCCATCACGGTGTCTTCGGCGCCAGGTGGGCGCGTGGCGATCGGGACGATCAAGCTCGGCGACTGGCGGCAGTTCGTTGACGGCGGGCAGCCAGGTGGGACGCGGCAAGGTGCAGAGTCGACGCGCAAGACCTACACGCTCCGGAAATACAACTTCGACGGCACCTACACGATCACCCGGCGCGCCAAGAGCCGTGATGTGACCTGCAGCATCGTGGTCCATCCAGATCAAGCGATGCAGGCTGACGCGATCATGGGCGAGGTCGAAGACCGGGCTGTGCCGTTTGAAGCTAGCGGCCTGCCGAAGTATGGCTTTCTCAACACGCTCGGATTCGTCACCGGAAGCATCCGCGCCGACTCGGCGGGTACGGCAACCATCAACTTGAAAATCGAAGGGAACATCTGATGGCCATTACTCCTGTGCCTGCACTGACGGACATTCCGCAGTTTCCAGCGCTGTCGGATCGCGCTGCCGGCACCTATAACTCCAAGGCTTTCGCGTTCGGCACGCACATGTCCGACAAGTTCAACGAAGAGCTGGGCGCAGTGGCCAGCAGCGTGATGCAGAACGCGACCTTGGCTGAAGCGAAAGCCGATAGTGCCGCCACGTCGGCCGGCATGGCCGCATCTGCTCTCGAGGCAGCCGAGTACACAACGGGCGTCGCTGGATGGGTGAGCGGGAAGACGTACCAAAAGTTCGAAGCGGCAATTAGTCAGATTAACGCTCAGGTTTATCGTCGGACGGCGGCTGGATCTGGAGCGATCGATCCAGCGAATGATGCATCTGGCGTGTGGGTGATGCGCGCCGGGAACGGCGCGTTTGTGCCCCTCGCCGCGCCCACGACGACGTTCGATCTGTCGCGAAGCAGTTATTTCAAGCGAGCCATGACGGGCAACGAGACCTGGGTGTTCGATAAATGCCCCGCCGACGGTTACCGCTTCTTTGTGGAGCTCGACCTACAGGCCGGCGTGCTGTCCCTGCCGTCGTCAGTCAAGACCTCTGACGACATCGTGTACCCGATGAGTCTCGGCAAGGTCCAACTGCTGATGTTCGTAACCTCGAATCGCGGCGCTAGGTGGCGCATGGTTGCCGCACCCAACTTCACTGCATGAGAGGCGCGAATGGATGATGCAGCGTTTGACATGATTTTCGGCGCCGCGCTTTTGGTAGGCACCGTCGGTCAGCGGGAGTGGACTACGGAGGGAACTTATTCGTTTGTGGTCCCCAAAGGTATTTACTTTCTCAGCGCCGTCTGCGTTGGCGGAGGTGGCTGTGGATCTCCTGGAACGTCTAACCCTAAGGGTGCCGGCGGGGGTGGCGGTGGGCTTCGTTACCATAAGCGCCTACCGGTGGTGCCGGGCGAAACCCTCACCGTCATAGTCGGTCGCGGCGGCTTTATGCAGGGTGGCATTCAGTCGCAGCCAGGTGGGAATACTTCGATCCTTCGAGGAAGCACCGTGTTGCTGTGGGCCGAAGGCGGTCAAACGCCAGCTCCAGTTTCAAGTACTGCGATCCCTGCAGGTGGCCGCGGTGGCGAGGGCTCTCCAATCGGTGGCGATATTGGTGGCGGTAACGGAGGTTCCGGAGGAAATGGTTTTCCTTCGAACGACACCACCGGCTTCGCGCCAGGTGCAGGCGGAGGGGCAGGCGGGTATGCCGGCGCCGGAGGGAACGGCGGCGCTGCAACCGTAGCGTCTCCGGGCAAATCGGGCACGAAAGGTATCGGTGGCGCAGCAGGTGGTGGAGCGAGTGGCTACAGCAGTGCTAGCACCAGGGGCAGCACCGGCGGGGGAGGTGTCGGCCTTAGGGGGCAGGGCGCAGACGGCGCTGGCGGCCTAGGTGCAGCTGCTGCAGGCAATAACTATGCAACTGGCGGCGCTGGAGGATCTAGCGGAAATTCCGCCGCGAGCTCTTCCGTTAACGGCGATTCTACTGTCGGTGCCGCCTTTGGCGGTGGTGGCCCTGGTAGTGGCCCGAACATCTCGGTGGGCGTCAACGGTGCACCTGGCGGCGCTCGAATGATATGGGGCGGAACCAGTGTCTACCCGTCCACCAATACGCAAAACAGTTAAGGAGCAAATTAATGTTCTACCAGCCCGCTACTAGCACCGTCTATTTGTCCCATAGCGATATTCGCCAGGCCTTGTGGACTCAATCGAGCGTGCTCTTCGGAGATGTTATTGCCGCTGATGACTTGGCTTCGGTCGGCGTGTTCGCACTGGCATCCGCTCAGCCACATGTGGAGGAGGGCCAGATCGCCACTCCCCGGTCGATCGAATTGGTTGACGGCGCATGGACTCAGCTCTGGACCGTACGCGACCAGACGCCGGAAGAGATAGCTGCGCACAGGCCACTTGTGCCGAACGAGGTGACGATGCGCCAGGCCAGGCTAGCGCTGCTCACTATTGGCGTGCTCGACCAGGTCACGCCAGCGATCGAGGCGCTCGAAGGTATGGAGCGCGAGACCGCGCGCATCGAGTGGAACTATTCGAGCGTCGTCCATCGCGACAGCCCGCTGGTCATGATGATGGGCGCCGCGCTGGGCTTGGGTGGCGATGAGCTCGACCACCTGTTCATCACTGCTGCACAACTGTAATCCCAGCAGCTTCCTGCTTCTGGCCCGCATTACCCAGCCCGCTCCGGTGGGCTTTTTTTACGCCCATCGAAAGGCAGCAATGAGCATCAGCAAGACCACCCCGCCGGAAGTCGGCAGCTACGCCGGCGCCGCAGTAACGGTCGCCACATCCCTGACCCTGACCCAATTCGGCGTCATCGTCGGCATCGCCACCGCCCTGCTGACGTTCGCGCTGAACGCCTGGTACACGCATCAGCGCAACACGCGCGAGCACTTGCTGGCCGAGCTGGACCGCCGCGAGCGGGAGGTGCGCTTGGCGCAGCTGCTCGCGCAATTGCAGGCGCCAGAAGCTAAGCCGTAATCCCGCAACCCCATCCAGTGCCGGCGCCGCCGGCGCGCAATCCGAAAGGGTAGAACGTGAAATTCATCGAAGACGCACGCAAGCAGTTCCCGAAACTCTGGTCGGTACGCTTCGCGCTGCTGGCGGCTGTCGCTTCGGCCATCGAAGCCGGCATGAACCTGTACGCCACGGGCACAGCGCCGATCCTGGTGGTGGCCACCGGCATGGCCTCGCTCGGCGCCGCGATCGCGCGCGTGGTGGCGCAACCGGCGCTGACCGGCAATGGTTAAGGGCACACCAACCCAGCGGCGCGGCCTGGTCGCGCTGGTCGGTGCCGTTGCCGCCACTGCGCTGCTCGCGTTCACGCCGAAGTTCGAAGGTACCGAGCTTTCCACCTACCGCGACATGGGCGGCGTGCTCACGTATTGCACCGGCGCCACCGAGAACGCGGCCTGGGGCAAGACGTACACGCCAGCGCAGTGCCGGGCCCAGCTCGACCGCGACCTGGAGCGGCACGCCGCTGGCATCGCCGCATGCATCCCGCTGGCGCGCCTGACCGACGGCCAGAAGGTGGCCTTCGTCGACGTCGCCTACAACATCGGCGTGGCCGGGTTCTGCGGCTCGAGCATGGCGCGCCGCACGAACGCCGGCGACATGGCTGGCGCCTGCAACGCGCTGCTGCTGTGGAACAAGGTCGGCGGCAAGGAAGTGCGAGGGCTCACGCGCCGGCGCCAGGCCGAACGCGAGCTGTGCTTGAAAGGGCTGCCATGATCCCGCTCCAGTACCGCGCGCTGGCGGCCGGCTTGGGCCTGCTGCTGGCCATGGCCCTGGCCGGCGCCGCCGGCTGGCTCACGAACGGCTGGCGCCACGATGCAGAGATTGCCGAGCTGCGCCGCCTGCACGCCGAGTTCCGCGCCACGCTGTCGGAGGACGCGCTCACCACGCTCCAGGCCGACGCGGCCGAGGTGCGCCGCGCCGCGACCGAGTTCGCCACCATCCAATCCACCCTGGCGCCGAAGATGACGGCGCTCACCAAGGAGCTGCGCAATGCGCCCAAGTTACCTACTGGCTGCGTGCCTGACCCTGTGCGGGTGCGCAACCTCGACGCCGCAATCGACGCCGCCAACAAAAGCATCCCTCGATAGCGCGCTGGCGGCGCCGTGCCAGGCGATCGAGCGTCCGACTGCTGCCGATTACGACGTGTGGCAGGCCTGGGCTATCGATCTGCTGCGCCAGTACGCTGAGTGCGCGGCGCGCCACGCGAAGACGGTCCAGGCCTGGCCAAGATAGACGCTCGAGCTAGCCGATCACAGGTTTTCTATGTCATCGAAGAAATCATCGAGGATCCGGAAAAATTTTTCAAAGGCGAACGGCTTGCACAAGTTAATGTCGAAACCCGCATTGGTTATTTCGCTTGCGGCGTACTGGCCGCTCAGACCAGTGATGGCGATCAATAACGCGCTTTTACTGTGGCTACTCTTTCTAAGTTCGACTGCGAGGTCGAGTCCAGATACTTTTGCCATCCTTATGTTTGAACAGATAACGTGAGGATAGAAACGTGCTGCCTCAGCAAGGCCCGTAGACGCATCGAACGTTTTGCGTACCTCATATCCTTGTGTTTGTAATAGCTCAGTGAGGATTTCAGCAGAATCGGGACTGCCGTCCACAATTAGAATTCGGCGAGGCTTGCTGGAGGAAACCATATGACCACTAAGTGTTTGCATTGCCGCTGGAAAAAAATACCCGGCGGTGGGCGCCGGGTAATGTGTTTGCCGGATGCGACTTGGGAGAAGCGGCAGCACCCCTTCAATGTATCGAGATTTTTTTGCCCTCGGAGCACGTTACGATATTTGTTTCCGGCATGCTCGAGTCCGGTCTTTCCAGACCAAGGTGCCATCAATCCATATGCGTTGGGAAATCTAGTAGGACTTTTCGCTTATCAAGATATGTTGAATACGCAGCGTGTCAAGCGAAGACCGAGCACGCTGGCGCGCCAATCTGGTCAAGAATGGATGGTGATAGAGATCGACGCCTACCAGGGTTCATGAGAAGGCGGCCGGCATCGTCAAGAGGAACGCCGAGGTCATACAGTGCACGCGCTGAATGGCTTAGGCCAAATTCCGGCACTCTCAACAACACCCGATCAATTTGAGAAGATTTTTGAGAATCAAGTCGGCGGTCCATATTGCAATTTTAACATGGAGCTAACCGATGAGGTATTAAAGGCAGCTTAGCGCGGTCGCCACGGCGCGGGCCGAGTTCGAGGATGACGCGTCGAACGACATCGAGGTCGACGCAATGCTCGCGCAGGTAGCACACGCCGGCGTACATTCCATAGACCGCCGCGATATTGATGGCAAGGTCGACATGCACCGTAGTAAGGCGGTCAGCTCGCGTATTCATTTGAAAATCATGGCACTGCCTGCCGAGGCCAGTTTGAGCTAGATCAAATAGCAATGCTGATATACTGTATAAACGTACAGTATTTCAGTGAGTCAACTATGACTAGCTCAGCAGTAGCTATCAATCCCGAAGAAGTTCACCCAGCACTTTGGCGCGCCTCGCAGCTCGCGCGCAACCACACGCGGTGCGTCGACAGTGGCCACCCATCGCTCAACCTGCAACTGCCTGGTGGTGGATGGCCGAGCGGCACAATGGTCGACCTGCATGTGCAGCAGCCCGGGATCGGGGAGGTGCGGTTGCTGGCGCCGGCGCTGCGGGCCGCGGCTGATCGCAAGATCGTGATGCTGCAGCCGCCGCACGCGCCGCAAACTCTGGCGCTGGCGGCGATGGGCATCGAGCCGACGCAGCTTCTTTGGCTGCGTGCAGACCGCACGGCGGACATGCTGTGGGCGGCCGAGCAGGTGTTGCGGAGCGGAAGCTGCGGCGCGCTGATGTTCTGGCAGACCCAGATCCGAAACGAGAGCCTGCGCCGCCTAAGCCTCGCCGCCCAGGCCGGCGAAACCTTGTTCTTCATGATGCGACCGCTGGCAGCCGCGCAGGACGCATCGCCGGCACCGCTGCGCCTGGCGCTTCGGCCGCGCGCCGGTGGGCTCGACGTCGAGTTCGTAAAGAGGCGAGGGCCTCTGCGCGCTGAACCGTTGTTCCTTCCGATGGCGGTTGCGGGCGCCGCGATCATCCAACCGCAACATGGCAACCAACCGGCCCTCAATCCCATGGCGCCGGCAGAGCATCGCGCGGCGACTTGGGTGGCGCATTAGCGGACCCTGCGGCACGGCGCTGGCAATTATCGCCGCGCCATTCGCCGTGCACGGGACGCAAAAAAGCCACCGCAAGGGTGGCTGTCTTGTTCCGGACCGTTGGAAAATTCCAAAATGCGTTGGAAATTTCACTATCCGAAAAATCTAGATTAGCATAACTGCTTGAATCTAAATGAATTCTTGGGGTGGCTGATGGGGCTCGAACCCACGACAACAGGAATCACAATCCTGGACTCTACCAACTGAGCTACAGCCACCACTGAACTACGTTACTGCTTTTGTCTCAGCATTGCTGCGACAGGCCACGATTATAGTGCCTTGCCAGAAAAGTGGCAACTTTAAATGCGCGGCAAGATCTGCCAGCCGGCAGGCGCGGGCAGGTCGACTTCGGTCACCTGCGGAGCGATCCCGAGCAGGCCGCGAAACGCCGCGCTCAGCGTGACAGCTGAGGCGCTGGTGTAGCCGTGCAAGCCCGCTGCGCCAGCGTGCATGTCAGCCTCACGCGCCAGCATGGCGCCTGCAAGCAGTCGCGCCAGCTGGCGCGCCACCGCGTCGCCGGTATCGACCAGCGCCACGCCGGGCGTGCCGTGCGCCGCCAGTACCCGTTCGATCGCAGCCTGCACCAGCGGATAGTGGGTGCAGCCCAGCACCAGCGTATCGGCGCCATGGTCGATCAGCGGCCAGATGTAGCGCGCCAGCAGGGTGAGCGTGGCTTGCGAATCGAGCGCGCCCGACTCGATCTGCTCGACCAGGCCGATGCAGGGCTGCAGCAAGAAATCGACGCCGGTGTCGCCGTGGATCTGGTCGCGCAGAGCCAGGAACTTGTCGCTGCGCAGCGTGCGTTCAGTGGCCAGCACGCCCACCTTGCGGCTGCGGGTGACGGCGGCGGCCGGTTTGAGGCCGGGTTCGACGCCGACGATCGGCAGGCCGGGATGGCGTTCGCGCAGTTCGCGCACGGCGGCAACGGTGGCGGTATTGCAGGCCACCACCAGCGCTTTGGCGCCTTGTTCCAGCAAGAACGCGGCGACCCCCAGCACGCGCTCGATAACGACCGCTTCCGGCTTGTCGCCATACGGGGCGAAGCCGGAGTCGGCAAAGTACAGCAGGTGTTCGTGCGGCAGTTGCGCCTGGATGTGGCGCAGGACAGACAGGCCGCCGAGGCCGGAATCGAAGATGCCGACCGGCGCATCCGGTGAAGAGGGGAGAGCGGTCATGCGGGCGACCTGGCAGGGCTGGAACTGGTTGAACCTGCCGGCGGCCAAGCCGCCGACGCTGCGCCGCGCTGCCGCGTAGGGCAGCGCAGCGGTCGTATCGTCAAGCGGCGTTGACGGGAATGCCTTTGAGCGACTCGATCCTGGCCGACCATTCTTTGGGGCCGGTGGTGTGCACCGAGGTGCCGCTCGAGTCGACCGCAACCGTCACCGGCATGTCGGTGACGTCGAACTCGTAGATCGCTTCCATGCCCAGGTCGGCGAAACCAACGACGGTGGCCGACTTGATCGCTTTCGACACCAGGTAGGCCGAGCCGCCGACCGCCATCAGGTAGGCCGACTTGTGCTTCTGGATCGATTCGATGGCCGCCGGGCCGCGCTCGGCCTTGCCGATCATCGAGATCAGGCCGGTCTTCTCGAGCATCATGTCGGTGAACTTGTCCATGCGCGTAGCCGTCGTCGGGCCGGCCGGGCCAACCACTTCGCCGCCGACGGGATCGACCGGGCCGACGTAATAGATGACGCGGTTGGTGAAGTCGACCGGCAGGGATTCGCCTTTGGCCAGCATGTCCTGGATGCGCTTGTGGGCAGCATCGCGGCCGGTCAGCATCTTGCCGTTCAGCAGCAGGGTCTGGCCCGGCTTCCAGGCAGCGACCTGCTCCTTGGTGAGCGTGTTCAGGTCGACACGCTGCGATTTTTCGGTGTCCGGCACCCAGTTCACGTCAGGCCAGCTCGACAGCGCAGGCGGTTCGATGTACGACGGGCCCGAACCATCGAGCACGAAGTGGGCGTGGCGGGTGGCGGCGCAGTTCGGGATCATGGCCACCGGTTTCGAGGCCGCATGGGTCGGGTACATATTGATCTTCACGTCGAGCACCGTGGTCAGGCCGCCCAGGCCCTGGGCGCCGATGCCGAGCGCATTGATCTTGTCGCACAGCTCGATGCGCAGCTCTTCGAGCTTGTTGTTCGGGCCGCGTGCTTTCAGCTCGTACATGTCGATGTCGTCCATCAGCGACTCCTTGGCCATCAGCATCGCTTTTTCGGCGGTGCCGCCGATGCCGATGCCGAGCATGCCCGGCGGGCACCAGCCGGCGCCCATCAGCGGCACGGTCTTCATGACCCAGTCGACCAGCGAATCGGATGGGTTGAGCATCACGAACTTGGTCTTGTTTTCTGAGCCGCCGCCCTTGGCCGCGACCTTGACGTCGACGGTATTGCCTTCGACCAGTTCCATGTGCACCACGGCCGGGGTGTTGTCCTTGGTGTTCTTGCGCTCGAAATGCGGATCGGCCACGATCGAGGCGCGCAGTTTGTTGTCTTCGAAGTTGTACGCGCGGCGCACGCCTTCGTTGACGGCATCGGTGACCGAGCCGGTAAAGCCCTCGAAGCGCACGCCCATGCCGATCTTGAGGAACACGTTGACGATGCCGGTGTCCTGGCAGATCGGACGCTTGCCCTCGGCGCACATGCGCGAGTTGGTCAGGATCTGGGCGATTGCGTCCTTGGCGGCCGGGCTTTGTTCGGCCTCATAGGCGCGCGCCAGGTGCTGGATGTAATCCGCCGGATGGTAGTAGCTGATGTACTGCAGTGCTGCCGCGACCGATTCGATCAGGTCGTCTTGGGTAATCACGGTTGCCATTGTCGCTCTCGTTCAGGGGTACCAGGAAGAAGGTCTAGCTCTAGCGTCTAGTGTTCAGTGTTTGTGCGTGTTCATCACGATGCGGTCGGTAAAGGCGATGGCCATGGCCGACAGCAGGAAAGCAAAGTGAATCAGGGTCTGCCACATCAAGGTCTTTTCATCATAGGCCGCCGCATTGATGAAGGTCTTGAGCAGGTGAATCGACGAGATGCCGATGATCGCCATCGCCAGCTTGGTCTTGAGAACCGATGCATTCACGTGCGACAACCACTCCGGCTGGTCCGGATGGCCGTCCAGGTGCATGCGCGAGACAAAGGTTTCATAACCCCCGATGATCACCATGATGAGCAGGTTGGAAATCATGACCACGTCGATCAGGCCCAGCACGACCAGCATGATGGTGGTTTCGTTCAGGCGGGTGGGGCGCGGCGCGTTCGGGACGCTGACGGCGTCGATGATGTGCTTGAGCGCATCGGCATTGCCCATCGCGGCGCCGATCAGGTCGACCAGCTCGACCCAGAAGTGGAACACATACACGCACTGCGCCAGGATCAGGCCGAGATACAGCGGCAGTTGCAGCCAGCGGCTGGCAAAGATCAGGTTGTTCAGCGGAGTCAGTTTTACAGCAGATTTGATCGGGGGTAGCGCGGACATCGGGACGAAGACTCCAGGGAAATGCGTGAAAATTCAGCTCAGCATTTTACACCGGCAGTTGTCGATGAGGTGGCGCGCCGTTCGCTCTTGCACGCTTTGCAACGGACGGCGGTAGAATCAAATCATGCGCATTCGAGAGGGCGCAACGACAGAAGTCCATTGGCTGCGGGCTGTATGCACAGCGCCATGCAAGGGCTCAGTGTAAGGGCGAAGTAAGCGTGCGCCCCTAAGGTATCCGACAAAACACTACTATGGAGACTAGTATGGCCGAGAACGAGACCACCCAGGACCAGAACCAGGGCCTGCAGGAACACCGCGTGTTCAACCCACCCGCCGGCTTCACCGACAAGGCCGCCATCAGCGGCATGGAAGCCTACGACAAGCTGTGCGCCGAAGCGGCCAGCGACTACGAAGGCTTCTGGGCGCGCCTGGCGCGCGAGAACCTCGACTGGCACAAGCCATTCACCCAGACCCTCGACGAATCGAACGCCCCGTTCTACCAATGGTTTGGCGACGGTCAACTGAATGCTTCCTACAACTGCCTCGACCGCAACCTGCAAAACGGCAACGCCGACAAGACGGCGATCATCTTCGAGGCCGACGACGGCGCCGTGACCAAGGTGACGTATCGCGAACTGCACGCCCGCGTCGGCAAGTTTGCCAATGCGCTGAAATCACGCGGCATCAAGAAGGGCGACCGCGTCGTCATCTATATGTCGATGTCGGTCGAAGGCGTCACCGCGATGCAGGCCTGCGCCCGCATCGGCGCCACCCACTCGGTGGTGTTCGGCGGCTTTTCGGCCAAGTCGCTGCAGGAACGCATCATCGACGCCGGCGCCGTGGCCGTCATCACGGCCGACGAACAGCAGCGCGGCGGCAAGTCGCTGCCCCTCAAAGCCATCGTCGACGAAGCCCTGAACCTGGGCGGCTGCGATACGGTCAAGGACGTCATCGTCTACAAGCGCACCGGCGGCGAGGTCGGCTTTACGGAAGGGCGCGACATCTGGCTGCACGACTTCATCGAGGGCCAGTCCGAAGAATGCGAGCCAGAATGGGTTGACGCCGAACACCCGCTGTTCATCCTCTACACGTCCGGTTCGACCGGCACCCCGAAAGGCGTGCAGCACGCCACCGGCGGCTACCTGCTGTGGGCCGCGCTGACCATGAAGTGGACCTTCGACCTGAAGCCGGACGACGTCTACTGGTGCACCGCCGACATCGGCTGGATCACCGGCCACACCTACATCGCCTACGGCCCGCTGGCCGTCGGCGGCACCCAGGTGGTGTTCGAAGGCGTGCCGACCTTCCCGCACGCAGGCCGCTTCTGGGACACGATCGCCAAGCACAAGGTGTCGATCTTCTACACCGCGCCGACCGCGATCCGTTCGCTGATCAAGGCCTCGGATCTGGACGAAAAAGTGCATCCGAAGAACTTCGACCTGTCCAGCCTGCGCCTGCTCGGCTCGGTCGGCGAACCGATCAACCCGGAAGCCTGGATGTGGTACTACAAGAACGTCGGCCAGGAACGCTGCCCGATCGTCGATACCTTCTGGCAGACCGAGACCGGCGGTCACATGATCACCCCGCTGCCTGGCGCCACGCCGATGGTGCCGGGTTCGTGCACGCTGCCGCTGCCGGGCATCATGACCGCGATCGTGGACGAATCGGGCGCCGACGTGCCGAACGGGCAGGGCGGTATCCTGGTGGTGAAGCGTCCGTGGCCATCGATGATCCGCACCATCTGGAACAACCCGGACCGTTTCCGCACCAGCTACTTCCCGGATGAATTCGGCGGCAAGTACTACCTGGCCGGCGACGGCGCGATCCGCAACAAGGACACCGGCTACTTCACCATCACCGGCCGCATCGACGACGTGCTGAACGTGTCGGGCCACCGCATGGGCACGATGGAAATCGAGTCGGCCCTGGTGGCGCACCCGATCGTGGCCGAAGCGGCCGTTGTGGGCCGGCCGGATGAAACCACCGGCGAATCGATCTGCGCCTTCGTGGTGCTCAAGCAGGCGCGCCCGACCGGCGACGAGGCCAAGAAACTGGCCGCCGAACTGCGCACCTGGGTGGCGAAAGAAATCGGCCCGATCGCCAAGCCGAAAGAGATCCGCTTCGGTGACAACCTGCCGAAAACCCGCTCGGGCAAGATCATGCGCCGCCTGCTGCGTGTGCTGGCCAAGGGCGAGGAGATCACGCAAGACGTGTCGACGCTTGAAAATCCGGCGATTCTGGAGCAGCTCAAGGAAAGCGCATAAGTTTTTAGCGCTGTGCGGCCTTCGGGTCGCAAAAAATGCCCGCTGCCTCGTGAGAGGCGCGGGTATTTTTTTTGGCGGCGATGATTAAGGACTACAGGCGCTGCAACTGCTGTTTGGCGTAATCCGCACCCGATCCGCCTGGCGCCAGTTCGAGATAGGTCTTGAATGCGCCCCTGGCTTTATCGGCCTGACTGGCCCGCGCATAGGCGTCGCCCAGATTGCGATACGCCACCGCCCGCGACGGATCCATCCTGATGGCGTTCTCGAACCAGCGCGCCGCTTCGGCAAAGCGCTCCTGCTTGTAGAACACGAAGCCCAGGTTATTCGCGGCCAGCGCGAAATCAGGCCGCAGCTTGAGCGCTTCGGTAAATTGCGCTTCGGCCTGGGCATACTGCTTCTCGCGATACAGCTGCAGCCCCAGGTCGTTGGCACGCTGCGCCGCCTGCCGGTTCGATACCGGCACCGCCGCCGGCGCCTTGATCCGGGTTTCGCCACCCTGCAAATCCTTCACCACCACGGTGGCCGACGGCGCCGATGCCTGGGCATCGAGTTTGCTGTTGAGCGCAATCGCATCGTTCGACAATTGCGCGGTCGCCGTATTCAGGAATTCGGTTTCTTCCGGCAGCTCGAACACGAAGTCGCCGCCTTCCGAACCCGGCAGGCTGCCGAAGGCCGGCGTCTGGCGCGACACGCTCGACACCGCCGGCGCCACATAGGCAGCCAGCTCGGTTGCGGTAATCAGGCCATCGCCATTCAGGTCGCCCTTGCCGCCGAGACCTTGCAGCAAGGTCCAGGTGAATACCGAGTGCCCGTTCGGCCCGCCATCGGCGACCAGTTGATCGGTGCCGCCGGCGGTCAGCATCTGTCGTCCCAGCCGGCGCGCGTTGTCGCGCAAGAACGACGCGTTGGCGGCGCCGCGCGTCAGCCCCAGGCCGCTGTAGCAGGCGTCCATCACGAATAGCGCGTGCTTGGCCGGCAGGCTTTCCGCGATGTTCTGGATTTCGGTCATCGGAATCGCATCGGTGGCCAGATTATTCGGATCGGCATCGAACGGCACGATGTAGCCGAGATCACGCCCCGAGCTCAGTTTGCGGGTGGCGCCATGGCCGGCGAAGAACACGAACACGCGGTCGTTCGGCTGCAGGCCGCGATGCGCCAGCTGGCCATGGAAGGCGGCCAGGATGCCTTCGCGCGTGGCTTGCTCGTTCTTGAGCGTGATCACGCGCTCCGGCGCAAAGCCGAACTTGCCCGTCAAGGCCTGGCCCACGCCCTCGGCGTCGCGCACCGCGTATTCCAGGCGCGGCCACTTCGGATAATTGTCGATGCCGATCAGGATCGCCCACGAGTTGGCGTAACCGGTCGCGGCCGCGCGTTGCACCGGCGCCGCGGCGGCTTTTGTGGCGGCGTCGACGGTGAACGTCTCGCCATCCCAGCCGGCGAACTGATAGCCCTCGGCGCTCAGGCGCTCGAGCACGGCCGGCAGCGCCTTCACGGTGCGCTCGTGGATGTCGTGAAACAGGATGATGCCGCGACCTTCTTTCTCGACACTACGCAGCACGCGCTCGGCAATGGAGGAGGGCACCGGATCGGCCCAGTCGAGCGAATCGATATTCCACATCATCGATTTGAGTTGCGCGTTGGCCAGCAGCTGCATGCCTTCGCGGTTGCGCGCGCCGTAGGGAAAGCGAAACAGCGACGAGCGCTGCGGATCGACCGCCTTGAGCAACTTGTCGGTATTGAAGATCTCGGCCTTCAAATTGTCGCCGCTTTGTTTGGATAACTGCGCGTGCGAAAAACTGTGGTTGGCCAGCACGTAGCCGGCATCCTTGAGTTTGCGGCTGACCTGGGCGCCGGCGTTCAGCTTGGCCGCGCCCTGCGCGTCGAGCGTGCCCAGGTTGCGCCCGACATTGAAGAACACGGCCGGTGCGTTGTACTGCTTGAGGATGGCGGCGATCTCTTCGCTGTAGCGGCGGTGCGGGCCATCGTCAAAGGTCAGCAGTACGGTTTTCTTGGGCAAGGATTTGCCGAAGATTTCTTCGCCTTCGCGCCCCGCTTGTGGCGCGCCGGCCGGCTCTTCTGGCTCTGGCTTGGCCGGGTAGGGCATGACGACGCCGTAGTCCTTCAGGATGCGTTCGCGCACGTACAAGGTGTTGAGGTAGGCGACGTAGCTGTCCCACTTTTCGCGCTTGAGCTCGATCGAGCGGGTCTCGAAGCGACCGAAGATGGCGCGGATTTCCTTCTCATAATTGCGCTCGATTTCAGCCAGCGCGTCGAGGTCTTCCGAGATGCGCTTGTGCAGCTTGATCGCGGGCAGCGACGAATCGTTGGCGACCTGCGCCTGCAGGCTGTGCATGGTTTCACGGAAGGCCAGGCGGTCGGCATCGTACAGGCCCTCGCCGGATTCGACGTAATCGAGCAGGGTGCCGATGGCGTCGAAACGGCGTGGGTTTTGCGAAGTGACCAGTGCGGCGAGCGCGGCGTCGACCTTGCCGATGCGTTCCTGGTTTTCGTGGAACAGTTGCTGGCCGACCTTATTGGCTTGCGCCCGCTCGGCAGCCGACAGCGTCGCTTCGTCGTGGGTAAGCACGATGATCTTGCGATAGGCGTCGAGCATGGCGCGCAGATCCAGCGCAATGGCGCTGGCTTCGTTGGTGGCTGCTGCTGGTGCTTGCGGCTGGCTTTGCTCTGCTGCGGGAGCCGGCTTGCGGTTGACGATCCAGCTGCCAGCGCCGGCGCCCGCTGCAGCGACGGCGAAGATCATGAGATAGAGTGCTTTGCGCTTCACGTTGGGTCCGGGGTGGAGCGTGGTTAGTGAAATTTTATCCTGGCAACAATACCATTTGTACCGTGATACTTGGTGTTTGGAGAGCAACGCTTGTTGGGTTCGGCAGGCGTGAGCCGGCGCGTTACCGTGATCGGTCTTGTACGGATGGGAATACTTGCTATAATAGGGGGCTTCGTGGGATACCCACGGAGACCATCAGGAGAGGTGGATGAGTGGTTGAAGTCGCACGCCTGGAAAGCGTGTTTAGGGTCAAACCTAACGGGGGTTCGAATCCCCCTCTCTCCGCCAAGTATACACAAGCCTTTGATTCCACTCGGAATCCAGCGTCCATGCGGTTTGAGACCGGTCTTTTGACAACTCTACCGTATACATTTGGCTAAAATAGCCGGATGAAAAAGCTGATGGCCTATCCTCCAGGTATGCTCGTCCGTAAGGACGGAAACATCCAATTCCAATATCGGATCCCTAAAGACCTCCTCCAGCATTACCCACGCCCGATCATGTCCGAGAACCTCGGAACCTCGAACAGGGCGCTGGCAGCCCGGATGATCCATGCACGTAAGGCAGAGCTTGAACGCGAGTTCCAGCGCCTGCGTTCTCAGACTGCTCAGGTGCCGGTACCCCGCCGCGCATCATCACAGACGATGAAGCCGCAACCATCGCCAGAACAATGCTGGCCTCGGCGATTTCGGCAGATGAAGAGTTGCGACATGATGGATTTATTGACGCCCACTCGCTTTCTCCAGAACTAGGCCCAAGCATGCAGTCGCCTGGGCAGGAAGCGGTGCGTCTAGCGGCATCACGGGGAGACTACTCAGCCTTCACGGATGTTGTGGATGACTGGCTGCATGGGTATGGATACGACTTGGAGCCGGGATCTCCAGACTTCCGGAAAGTAGCCCGAGAGTTCGCAAAGGCTACTCAGCAGAAGCTAGAGATCCAGCGCAAGCGGAATGAGGGCGAGTTTGTCGAGACGCCTGCAGCTCCAGAAGTTCGTGACGACTCGTCAGCACGGATGTCCCAAACAGATACCCCAGGTCTACGTCAAGTTGTCGAACATTTCTTGAGCAATTACGACAGCAATGCACCGATGTACAAGAAACATCAGGCAGCTCTTGGTCTACTTCTTGAATTCCTTGGAGATGTTCCAGTGTCCGCCTTGCGGCAGATCGACATTGACAACTACTTCGCGCTGTTGTGCCGCCTTCCCCCACGGTGGTCGGATGAAGTTAGGCGTGCTGGGATCTCGGCAGCGAAGTTAGCAGAGCGGGACCACCCAGTGACGCTGTCTCCAAAAACTTTTGAATATTCCTACATGGCGTCGATTCGCCCGTTCCTAGCTGAAGCAAAGCGTCTCTTTGGGGACTGCGGTTTCCCAGAGCGACTCACGGTCGAAGGGATCAAGTACAAGGGGAATCAGAAGGAGGGCGCACGCAAGCAACGGGCATTCCGCGAGGAGGAACTGAAGCGCCTATTTGAGGGCAGCGAGTATGCGAAGTTGGCCAAGGAGCCGGGCAGGGATGCGGAATACTGGCTCCCGTTGATTGGGCTGTACACGGGTGCTCGGGTCAATGAGATCTGCCAGCTAAATCCCCAGGTCGACATACGAGAAGAGGGCGGAATTTGGTTCTTCGACTTCACGGAGGAGAGCGCGTCCCACGAGAAGGTCACGAAGAGCGTCAAGACAGCCGGGTCCACGAGAAAGACCCCAGTTCACTCCCAACTCGTGGAGCTCGGCTTCTTGTCGTACGTGGAGCGGCTCAAGTACATGGGTGCCACACTCCTGTTCCCTGGATGGGTTCCGATGCGAGGAAGGGCCAGTCCTGCGGCAGAAGAATGGTTCCGCGATTTCCTGCGCCAGACAGGCCTTCGTGATGAAACGCACGGTCAGACCCTCTTGGGAATGCACGCATTCCGACATACGCTGCTCCATCACGGGTTCAATAAGCATGTGGTAAACATTGAGGTGATCACTGGACATGCTGGGGAGGCAAGTAGGGTAGTGCGGGGGTATCGAGGAGAAATGTCCTTGCCGAACAAGCAGGACATCCTCGAACGAGTGCGCTTCGATGTACGCCCTCCAAAGCGGACTGTTTTGTGACCTTCGGGTACTTTTGACGGCAGCAGTGGCTATCGCGTTCCGAAGTTCGCTGAAACGGCTGACAACCTGTTTGGCTGATTGCGCGTGAAGTAGTATGTGCAGTAGGGCTGGAGGGTCGCAGTTCCTTTCCCTACCCTGCGGTCATCCCCGACATAAAACCACAATCTGAAAGAGTACAGGATGCAGCTATTTCGCGTAATGCCATTTAATCGTCTCGAGCAAGTTGCTGCTCAAGAGGCTCTCGCTTTCGTTTCGTATCGTGTGTTTGAAGACGATCCACATGAAGCGTCACTCATTCAGGCACTGACTACAAATGACGGCCTGCGTGACGTGTTCCAAGTCCTGAAGGAGCACGGCGAAATGCCAGCAACAGTTCTGCCGATGATTATGGCAGCGCGTAGCGCAGATGCAAGTGCGTATATGCAATGCTGGACAAGAACACCTGAACATAATCTCATGTGGGAACGCTATGGAGATGGCCAAAATGCGGTCCGGGTACGAATGACCGAGGCCGGCTTCGGCCGTCTCCCAGGCTGGATTTCATCTCACGAAGCGCGATATGAGGATACCTTTGACATCTGGAAAGAACTTCAATTGGTGAAGTCGGCGCTTGGGCCAATGTCGGTCTCTACCATGCTGACATGGAGTTCAGTTCCGAGTAGGCTTCCCCAAAGTGGCGTCATTGACTTCAGGCACAGCTTGACGTTCAAACTCGCGGCATACGCACATGAAAACGAAATACGACTCATGACGCCAATCATGAACGATTTTGGCACGACGAGCGGTAAGCCAAAACCTCCGCCTTGGGTGAATAGCCCAGGCGGCAATTCTAATGTGACTCTAGTACCTATTGGGCCGATTCAAAACGTGATCGCTTCGGTAATGGTGGGGCCGCAGGCGGATGATGAATTCCAGCGCCAAGTAGAGGCCTTCTGTAAGACCAATGGGCTTGAGTACGAGGGAAAGTCGTCGCTTAGAACGCGTCGTTACACAGGCTCAAAGAAAATTTTTACTTCGGATCCTGACGATTCTGTGTAAGCCACGAAAAAAAGGAGAACCCCGACTGCTTGGGGTTCTCCTTTGGGTGCTGCTGATCATCAGGCCGTGACTGCGCCTGCTTCCTACTTGCGACCGTAGTCATTCAGACCAGCCTTTGACTCCAGTTGCGTCCTCGCGGTCTTTACTACTTGGTTGATCACTGGCTGCTCCTCCGCCATCATCTGGTAGAAGGCGGCGTCACGTAACTCCTTCAAGGCATCTTGGAGCGCCTGGGCTTTCAGCCCTTGGTGCTTGAAGGTTCCGTCAGGCAGAGGTGCCATCGCGATTGGATGGAGCACCTTGTCCTGATTCAGGGCCGCGAAGTTCCGCTGCCACCGGTCGTACAGGTCTCCTTCTGGTCAGTCGTGAGGAGAGTTCGGAGGTCGAGACCACCAGTCATCTCATGCTTCAGCGGAGGCAGGTGTCGATCAATGTGAGTCAGGTTCTCCAGGGCTTCTGGGAGTCGCTGGGCAATTGCAGCAGGGCTAATACTATCTATGCGATTAGGGTATGGGATTTTTTCATTGCCTCAGTTAGCACACTCGACTACATTTAGCTGTCCTGCTTCCAATATAAAACCATGTCCCAAGACCTCTACCTAAAAATTCCGCAGATTAGCGACCGTGTCGTTATGAGCAAGATCTCCGAACTAAAATCAAAGTTTGGTGCAGATCATATGTCGACAAGTACGCTCGCAACTGGCGAGATTAGCCAGCCATCGGAAAAAGACACCAACGGGAAATATGCACCTCCGTGGGACAAAATTCACGATTTAAATAGTTCGTTGATTCAGCATAGCTATATTCGCATTGAAGCTATAACTATCGCTTACTATAGACGCGGCAGGGATAAAAGCTCCCCAATTTACGATGAGATCGGCGTCCTCTATAACCCAAATGTTGCGATGGACGTCGGTAAAAAACTTGAGATCGCCGCATATGCTGAGCGGACATTCAAAGCCTTTGACCCGAAGCGAGCAGTTGTATCTGACCCTCACGCCATTGAACTGGCGGCGATTCATGAGAGCACCTTAACACGCTTGGAAAGTGTCGCAGGCAAGGTTATTGAAGACACAGCAGGAGCATATGCACAACTCGAACAACAGTATCTTGATAAGCGAGCGCGTTTAGAAGGCGAATTCGCGGCCCTCCAGGAAGAGCAGGATTCAGAGCACCGCGTGCGCTTGTCTCTATTTGAAACGAAAGAAGCTGAATTGGCTGCGCGTCAGGCTGCAATTGATGACCGCAACAATACGCACGCGAGACGCGCAACGCGCAATGCAATGCTCCAGGATGTTAAGGATAGAATTTTAAACTTCGGTGTCTCGTCAAATACTTCCGACAAGAGGAAAAACGTAGCTCGGGGTTTTGCTGCGCTTGTTTTTGGATTGTTTGCTTTGTTGGCATGGAGTATTTTTGAGGCCACTCAGCTTCACCAACTGCGCTTACAGGCACTTATAGAAACTGTTCCTGCGGCTGTAACGAAAATTGCTCCTTCAGCGGTTTGGGATAAAACAGACTTATATTTTGTTTGGGCAAGAATCTCAGTACTGACTGTCGGGCTTCTATTCTCAATTTTATATTATATAAAGTGGGAAAATCGGTGGGCCGATCAACATGCTGCGGCCGAGTTTCAGCTACAGCAATTTTATATCGACGTCAACAGGGCGAACTGGGTTGTCGAGAGCGGCCTGGAATGGCATAAGGAAACCGGGTCAACCATTCCGGACACGATTATGCAGAGCCTCACGGTTAACCTGTTCAAATTCCAAGATGAGGCTCCACAGCCGCTGCATCCAGCTGACGAATTAGCTTCCGCTTTACTCGGTAGCGCATCGAAGTTGAGATTGAAGACTGGTGATAGCGAGCTTGAGTTTGACAAGCCGGGGAAAATCAAGGACAAAGCCTAATTTCCCAAGATAGAAGGGTAATTCTATCTGCGCAGTTTTGCATTGCCTGCTTGTCGAAGATTGTTGAGTGCTAAATGCTTCATGCTGCCAATTCGCTCGGTGACGGTTTCAGTGAAGAACTCAGCAAAGGAACTTGGAAGTGATGTGTACTTGTACCGCATGTCGATCAGGGTGGGGAGCAGTTCAATGACTGGTGGCATAAAGGGATCGGTGGAATGTGCGCTACGAAGCCAGGAGAGGCTCGCTGCTGCGTTGAAATGGTGTTGGTGTCACTCGGATATGGCTGGGCTGGATCGTCGCTTGTAGGGCCGCAGATTCGCTAGGCTGACCTTTGGTGGCGAGGACATGGCGAACAGTGCTGCACGCTCACCGTTGAGGAATGCTTCATCATCGGTCGTTGCTGCTGCGATCATCTTGTCCAGGTACAGGGAGACTGATCGGCGGATCAGCACGGTGCGGGAGAAAACATTCCGCACAGTCTTCAGCTCCTCCAGGTGCTGTACCTTCATAAGAGCCTCGCTAGGGAAGCGCTGATTTATTCGCCGCCAACCGCTCCGGCGTCGCTACCCGTCTAAGATAATTTCGCTTCACCCAACACCCCCGTCGATCATGCAGAAGAGCTTCTCCGACCTCGAGTACGCCAACAAAAAGAAGCTGACGCGGCGCGACCGATTTCTTGCAGAGATCGACAAGGCCACGCCGTGGGGCAAGCTGCATCAAGAAATCGAACCGTTTTATCCGAAGGTCAAGGGCGCTGGCCGTCCACCAATTGGCCTGGCGCGCATGCTGCGCATGTACGTGGCCCAACAATGCTTTGGTCTGTCGGACGAAGGCATTGAGGACGCGATCTACGACAGCCAGGCGATTCGTGGTTTCGTAGGCATCGACCTCAACCGCGAGTCCGCGCCCGACGCGACGACATTGCTGAAGTTTCGGCATCTGCTCGAGGCCAATGGACTGACCAAGAAGATCTTCGACACCATCAACGGCCATCTCGCCGAGAAGGGTTTGATGATGCGCGAGGGGACTATTGTCGATGCCACACTGATCGCGGCGCCACCGTCCACGAAGAACAAAGACGGAGAGCGCGATCCGGAAATGCACCAGTCGAAGAAGGGTAACGATTGGCACTTTGGGATGAAGGCCCACGTGGGCGTGGATGCAGCGTCTGGTCTCGTGCACACCGTCATCGGCACGGCTGGTAATGTCTCCGACGTTACGCAAGCCGGTGCGCTGTTGCACGGCGACGAGTCTGCTGCGCTCGGCGACGCGGGCTACCAGGGCGTTGAGAAACGCCCGGAGAACCAAGGCAAATCGGTCACCTGGCATGTCGCGATGAAGCGATCCAAACGCAAGACGCTGCCGAAGAACAAGGTCGGCCGGATGCTCGAAAAACTCGAGCATCTCAAAGCCAGTGTGCGAGCGAAAGTCGAGCATCCGTTCCACGTCATCAAGAACCTGTTTCGTCATCGGAAGACGCGCTATCGTGGCCTGGCCAAGAACACGGCTCAGCTGTTCACGCTGTTCGGCTTCGCTAATCTGGTGCTGGCCGGCCGGCGATTTACGATCACTGAATCCCGACGTGCGTCCTGAGCGCCGAAGGCGCAAGGAACTTGGCCAATTCGCTGAAAAACCAGCTGTCCCGACGACAAAAAGAGCATCTCAACATGCCGGAGCGGCTTTGCCGCCAAAAACTGGGGGCGAACTGAAAATCGTCAATTGATCAGCGCTTCCTTAGCAGTCGGTTCAGTTTCGACAACACCGTGAAACACTCAGGGGTCCTAAAATCGGCACGGATACAATTCCGTAGCTCGCTGTAACTCAAACGCTCGATGAAATCGCGGTGGTCGGGGGTAATCGGCTGACCGAGATTTCCATGAAACGGTCCGGACAGGGGGCACGTGCTCGTTGTCGCGTAGCTTTCGGGGGTGGCAGGCATGGGTAGATAAGCTATAAGAAATGCAGAAGCGGAACGATGATAATAGCAATTATCATCTAAGAGCAGGTCTGTAAAAAACGGCCATACGGCCGCTCTATTCCTGCTCAGGTACCGAAGCCCAGCCGTTTCAGTGATGCGTTAACTTCCGCATGCGCTGCACCTGTCGCAGCTTTCACGCGCTTATCGTGGAATTCCTCGGTGGCGATACGTTGAGCATAGCCTTTCGATACTGCCTTCTCCAGAGCCGTATCCATACCGTCGCGGATAATATCGACGGCACGTGGAATCACTGTTGGCAGAGCAACAACGTGCACATTACTCTTGAACATAGCGGCACCCTGGACTTGGCCGACTTGCTTGCGCAACTGCTGCACTGTGTCCATCACTGCCGATTCCTCGGCAAATGGTTTCCTGCTGTGAATGTGGAAATCTAGCTTGGTTGGATCCATGATCAGTCCAGTCTATAACCAATCAGGTTGAGGTGCAAGGAATAGCGGGACTACTGTGTGCAGCGTCAGCTGGCGCGATGAAGAACCATCAGACCGACCGTCTAGCGTGGTCTGATGCTTCCTTTTCGATTGCAAGGACAACAATAGCCCTTGACTACCTTCTGGAAGCCTAAGCTCTTGCGTGCCGTTGCTCTCATCGCGCCACAGGCCAATAGATCGCGCCGGCTTCGTCTCGAGCCAATTGGAACGGTCCACCATCGCGGCGCATGTGAATGACAGTACGGCTGAACCGGGATCGTCGGCCAGAACAGTCGCATACCGCCCTGGCCAGCGTACAGCAAGCTGCGGCCCGTCCATTAGCAAAGCAATCACCAGGTTCGGGCCGATTGCGCGAATCGCTGGCATGGCCGGGTCACTGCGCGCCAAGTCTTCACAGATCAAGGTGACCAGTGACATATCGCGGCGCAGTCCGAAAAATGGAAGTCGACGCGAACTGACGTCGATGTCTTCCCACCACTGGCTGTTATCCGCGCTGGTGTCGAAATCCAGCGCATACCGCCTCGTTTGCCCACGGTCGAGCCGCCAGCGGTGGTGCTTGTTCTGTTCCGCAGTGGCGACTGACCCGTCAGGCTGGAACGCAAAGGTTAACGCACGGTTGAAATGCACGCCATCCGGCGTTTTATCGAGAACTCCCGTGATCAGGAATTCGATGCCAGAGTCAGCCAGTGTTCGGATAAGCTCGCCTGCCAGTTCCGACGACAACGCACACTCCGGGAAAACGATCCCGTTCGGAACATGGCCGGTTTCTTTCTTGGAGGCTTCGATCAGCGGTTGCACGAGGTGCTTTGCTAGAAGCGATCCCGAGACAGGAGCCCCGTTCAGTTCAAGCCAGCGCTGTTCTAAGGAAAAATGAGCCGGAAAGTTACTTTGTCCCAGCCGTTGCTTCGGTACGCTGAGTTTGAAGCAGTCGGCGTGTATCGTGAATGGGAACGGCACAAGCAGAAGACGAACGCATTCGGTCGCTGCAGGCTTAGCAGTGGGCCTGGTACTCGAAAGAATCCATTCCGGCTCAAGCACCGAAACCGGCGGCAGGATGGCCAGATAGTGGCTGAGTGAACGGATTGTGCAACCAACCGATGAGGCGATCGACTTGGGGAGAACGATCACCTGATCGGGAGGCACCATGACACACATCGACGTCCTTGGGTATGGAAGCTGGTTAGTTGCATCGTCGGTGGTGATGCCGACGAATGCCAGAGAGGCAAAGTTTTTTCGAGAAGCATCTGCTGGATCCACGTCCCAGCCAACGCCTGCGCTAGCTTCGTCCGCGATCGCAAATAGCGCCAGCAGCTTGCTAACCAATTGCGCATCTTTTCCTATCTCTCCCATCTTGACATCTTTTGACGGTCCGACGAGATCGGCCCACAATGACTGCACCGGACCAGGCGGATCATTAATGTTGCCGTTCCAAACGTCGGCGCACTTCCGGATCTCTTCAAGCCGCACCTCGTGCATATCTAGGCTTCTCCGGTTGGGAGTGGCCATGGTGTAGCAGCCAGATCGCTCGATAATCGTTCCGACTACTGCAAACAGGTCAACTGGCCAAGTCGGGCAGTTGTTGTAGTTGACGGGCTGCCCTTCCCTTTTCGAGGCGAAGGCTTCGGGACCGTTGGGAAGCAACTGGTGAATGATGTCGATGATCTTCATGGCTGATGTAGGGCGAAGGGATGCCGCATTCTACGTCAGGTGGCCTGATCCCCCCAGCATCGGCGCATGGGTGTCAATTCCATCTAATAACGCGACGGGCAACCGAACATTCGCGTCGTCGCAGCACGCAAAAAATCGACTGGATACACGTGAACGCGCGACTTGATCGCGCTCCACACCAAATTGCTCGACTGGATTTTGCGTGGTTGCTATAACTGGACCTGAAATACCAAGCCGGCGCCAAATCGACCCTTATTCCCAAAAATGCCTCAGCGAGGGGCATACGAGGATTGGCTGAGTTGCTTTGCTTCGCTACGTGAGCTAGTGCCGAAGCACGGATCGCAGGCCAAGCCTGGGCGCGATCGGCCGTCATGTCAATGCCCTGTGCATGCTTGTGATGACGGAGCACATCACCTGCCCTACTTGTCAGAGACGCTACCTACTCACCCGCGAGCTACTTTGTTACCCATTTGATGCGACCTGCTCAGGACCCGTTATCCACACCTCCTCAAATCAATTCAAGCTAAGCCTTGTAGTTTGCTGGCCATGTGTCGAGTTCTCGGCTCTATGTTTGATATTTATCAATGTTGCTGGCTGCACCACGTTGCATGCTTGTCTTGCGTCAACAGAGAAAGACTGAAGTCACAAGCACCCTGTTGATGCGAATAATCTAGTGATCAACCAGAAATATTCCAAGGAGAAACAATGAGTCACGGGTCAAGTGGTGGCAGCAATCCAGTAATTCAAGGCGCAATGACATTCCTTGTGGGGGGACTCAATGCGCTGTTGAATGGCCCATCGGCGGGAGAAAAAATCAAGTCTGCCGTACTTAAGGATGCGCAGGGAAACAATGATTTCGGTTATATAACTTCGACCACAGAAGTCTACGCGCAGACTGCCTTTTCTAACTTTTTTAATTACATGTATCAAGGCAATGAGTCTGCGCCTCCTAACGCAACGCCGGGAGGGAAAATAGTTGGTTTTGACGATATTTTAGTATGGAATGAAGCCGCATATTCGGACTCAGCTGACATCCAAGCTTGGATAAATCAACAGCTTGGTTCATCGCTTCCTAGTGCAGTGATACCGGCTCTCGGTGAGAACTTGGCCCAGTTGATTTCTACAACGTTTCAGCTTACCAACAATAGTTGGCAAGATGTTACCAAAACCTACGTCATCCCTTTTACTCTCAACGGTAATAGTCTCAACATGGGGTTCGACGTGCTTATGGTCAGCTCATGTGCTGTTGACTCAAAGGGAAACAATCCGACAGGGATTTGCCGGCTTGTCGCGGTAGCATATCTTACGAATGCCTGGGAAAAAAAGTGATGGGACGCTGACATTGAACGATGAACATTTTTTCGACTCCTGACAGCGAGCCAAGGGCGATTACATGCAGAATCAGACAGCCCTGAGCGAGCGCCAAATCTCCTAATGCTCGCTGCTCGACAGAAGCGACAGTTTAAACAACTGTCGCTTTTTGCAGTTTCGGGTGATCGGTGCGCTCAACTTAGCGTCTGGAGTAGCGTCAACCTCGTTGTAATGTGGCTCCTGGTAGCGGCGCGTGGTTTCTGGGAAGGTGGAATCGAAGTCGTCGACGTCGATGCCCATCAGGGATTGTTGTCCTAGTGCTTGTCGTTGCATGCGTGGCTCCTGAGGAGAAGCCGACGGTTCGCCCTACAGGGCGTGCCCTGTCGGCAGAAATTGTCGTGCCGCGAGAGGCTGCGGTTATGTGCCGATTGTCCGGCGATTGAAAACGTTGAGCTGGGCTCATCCCTGCGAAACAGGGAAAAGCGGGTGAATTGATCTGGCCAGCCGGGCGGCGCCGGCGGCGAAGTCCGGTGTCGAGCGCCAGCCACTGGGCTGGGCTCGATCCGGTCAGGATTGCGTAGGAAGGTCAGGCAGCGTGCGATTCGGCCACGACATAGATGTGCTGTTGCCAGAAGTCGGCAGATGGCAGTTGTCGAACGAGCTCGACGATGCGTGTATCGGATGGCGCCTCGACCTCGATGTAGGTCTTCTTGTGGATTGCGCTGTGCAGGTAGAGCACGTCGGCGAGCGTCAGGTCGTTGTACTTGTCGACGATGCTAGCGACGGAATCGTGTGCGTTGAGCACTTCATCCATGAACCGGGCGGCTGGGCCGTGCACGGCGTCGCGCAGGATTTCGTCGTTGAGCACTTTCGTGATCTTCTCGCGCAAGCCTGGCTCGATGGAGCCGAGCATTGCATTGCCAAGGGGCAGAGCCTCTTGCGCGTCGTTGGCTGGCAGACTGTCCACCAGCGACTCGAGCAGGCTAGCCAGCAAAGCTACTTTGTCGGAAAGCCCGGCGATCGCTTCCAGCGCCATGTTGGACTGGGTTTCCAGATCGTCGTCTTCCACAGTGGCGTCATTGACGAGGTTCAGTGCCACCATTTGATTCCAGATGGCACCGGTGAAGTCGCTGCAGGAGAAAGTCATTTTCGTGTTCCGTTTTCTATGCGCGGAACCACCCCCGCGGGCGGTGCCGCAAGGGTTGTAGTTGATGCGTTGCTGTGAATTGAAGTGGCTATCGTCAGAGTTAGGCGCTTGCCTGCGCCCAGTAATTTCAATGACTTATGACGTGTGAGCTCAACTGAGATCAAAGTCGTATCTTCACAGTTAGGCTCACAAATGCTGAATGGGGAATTAACGACTGGTAAAGCTGAGGGAGAGACATCCATGTCTACGTGTGGGGGGGCGGCGACCGCTATCGACCCAGAACAGACGTGTTCGGATCAAATACTTGGCATCTTTGTGACGGTTAGGTAGCCAAGCGCATAGGTTTCAATTGCATCGGCACCAGCAACATTGGCATACATTTCCGAGTGGCCTTACCCGCCTTGCCTGCAGCAGATCCAAATGGATGTGACTCCCTTGGTGCTCGCCTATGGGTTCCAGTTACTCCAGCGGAACTTGGTACGTTGAGCTTCGCATGCCTTTCGTTTCTTACATGAGCTCATAATTTGATCAAATTTCCCTTTCCAAATAGGTAAAGCGAGGTTCGACCGAGCGATGCGAGCCACGTGGTTCGCAAGAAAATGCTATTTAGTGAACTCGTGGCGATTCAAAAGGCTTGACTCTGTACCCACTACAGGCTTTATAAAGTGTACATTTTTATACCATTTGAAAGCTCGCATGCTCCCGCGACTCCTACCTTTACTACGGCTTTGCTCTGCTATCACTGTACTCACTGTACTAGTAGCGGGATCCGGGGTGCATGCGCAGTCTACAGTCCCCTCATCCGATACGCTCACCCTCAGCGAAGCGGTTCGAAAAGGCCTGACGCACGCGCCTGCCATCCGCGGCGCCGAGGCTGCTGTCATGGGCGCGGAAGCAAGTGTGCAGGGAGCGAAGCAGCTCCCCAATCCGACCTTGTCAGTCGAGGCGGAAAACGTCATGGGCAGCGGCCCCTATTCCCGGTTTGGCGCGAGCGAAACCACCTATTCATTGTCAATGCCGCTAGAGTTGGGGGGCAAGCGTGCCGCGCGCACCCGAACCGCGCTTGCTGAACAGGCGTACGTACGCATTGGTTCCGATGTTGCCAGAGCCGAGGCCGCCCTGAAGGTCACGCAGGCGTTCATCGCGCTGGCTGCCGGTGAACGTCGACTGAGAGCGGCCAAGAGCCGTCAGGCGTTGGCCGAACAGGCGGAGCATGCCGCCCGCGTCAGGGTGCGTGCCGGAAAGGTATCGCCTATTGATGAACAGAGGGCTGCAGCGCAACGGATCAGCGCAACGATCGCAGCCGAGCGTGCAGGGCGCGCCGTCGGCCTGGTGCAGGCCCGCCTCGCGCGACTGACAGGTGTGCAGCAACCGTTCGCGATTGCCGCCCCATGGTTCGACAATCCTGCCATCACCTCCGAGCTGGAGGCACAGGGCACGCCGCTCGCCATCGCCGGGGCGCAGGCCCAGCTCGACGTCGCAAGCGCAAGAGTCGACGCTGCGCGTCGTGCGCGCATCCCCGACGTCAGCGTCAGTGCCGGCACTCGACGATTCAAGGGCAGCGGCGAATCGGCAGCCGTCTTCGCGGTCGCGGTGCCGCTCCCCATATTCAACCGCGGCAATGCCGAACTTTCCCGTGCACGCGCAGAGTTGACTCAAGCCGAGGCCGAACGCAGTGCAGCCGCACTGGAATTCGACGAGGCATTGGCCGCCGCACGGGTCGACCTGGTCGACGCTCAGGCTGCCGCAGCATCCGCGAACGGGCCGGAACTCGCTGCGGCGGAAGAAGCGGCGCGCATCGCACGCATCGGCTATGCCGAGGGTAAGTTCTCGCAACTGGATCTGATCGAGGCCGAACGCCAGCTCTCCCAAACCAAGGATGCCGCAATCGACGCGCTGGCTGCCCTGCACAACGCTCACGCTCGCCTGGCGCATATGCTCGGCAGTATTGCCCCTATCTACAAGGACTGACAGATGCAAATTTCTAACCGCCTGGCATTCGCCGCCGCCCTGGTTTTACTCGCCGGGTGCGGCAAGACGCCGGAAACTGCCAAGGCGTCGGGAGCCGGCGCCGCGCAGGCGCACGACAGCAAAACAAAAGACGAGCATGCGCAAGACGGCTACGCCAGGAACGCAAAAGAAGTACACGCTGACCATGACGAGCACGAAGGGGCTGAAAAGGGCGGAAAGGCCGGAGCGGACGAGGTCCATTTAAGCAAGGAACAGATTGCCGCCGCCCGCATCGAGGTAAGCCCGGTCCGCACTTCTGTTGTAGGCGCGGTCGAGGCGCCAGCCACGATCGAGGCCGATCCGGCACGATCGCAAACGGTCGCCGCCGCCATTGGTGGACGGGTCGTGGCACTGCAACGCAACCTTGGGGAGATGGTGCGGCGCGGGGACACGTTGGCCGTTATTGAAAGTGCCGAGGCCGCCGAGATGAAGGCCGAGTACGAGGCGGCGCGCAGGCAGCTTGATGTGACACGGGTTGCGCTGGAGCGCGAAGAACGCCTGTACAAAGAAAAAGTCTCCGCCGAACAGGACGTCCTCGCCGCGCGAGCAGCCGCAGGAGACGCACAAACCCGCTCGCGTCTGGCGCAGCAGCGTCTTGCCGCTATCGGCGCTGCGAGCGGCGGACCGCTGAACCGCGTGCTTTTGCGCGCTCCAATCACGGGCCACGTGGTGGCGCGCTCGGCCACGGTCGGCAGCGTAATTACAGCCGATACCGAACTGTACCGCATCGCCGACCTGTCGCAAGTCGCGGTCAAGATGGCATTGAACACGGAAGATGCCAGCCGCGTCACCGTGGGCCAGACAGTCCAGGTATCCACGGCCTCGCGCAACGGCAGTGGGAAGATCGCTTATGTCTCGCCCATAATCGATCCTGAGACGCGCCAGGTGCAGGCGCTGGCCACGCTGCCCAACCCCGGCGCCAAGTGGCGCGTGGGAGAAACCGTCAGGGCGAGTGTGGCGGCAGCCAGCTCCGGTACGCAAGCCTCGCTCGCCGTGCCGCGCAATGCGATCCAGACGGTGGAAGACAAGCCGACTGTATTTGTACGCACCAACGAGGGCTTCGCGGCCAGGCACGTGGTGCTAGGCCCGGCCAACGGCAGCGAGGCCGTCGTCCTGTCCGGCCTGGCCGCCGGCGATAGCGTCGCCGTCGCCAACAGTTACGTCCTGAAGGCCGAGCTGGCCAAAGGTGAAGGCGGAGGAGAGCATCATCACTAAGCTGCCTTGCCTTCCCGACATCATCTTTGGAATATCATGATCGATCGCATCGTTACCTTCGCCGTCGCCCGGCGCTGGATGGTCTTGTTCGCCACGCTGTTCGCTGCCATCGTCGGCGCGTTCGGGCTGACCCGCCTTCCGATTGACGCTGTCCCCGACATTACCAATGTCCAGGTTCAGGTCAATGCCACTGCGCCCGCCCTGTCACCTGCAGACGTCGAGCGGCAGGTTACCTTCCCCATGGAGACGGCGCTGGCCGGCATTCCGGGACTGGAATCGACCCGCTCTCTGACCCGCCATGGTTTCGCCCAGATCACCGCAGTATTCGCCGATGGCACGGACATTTATTTCGCCCGCCAGCAGGTGGCAGAACGGCTTCGTTCGGCGGAACGCGGCTTACCGGCCGGCGTATCGGCTGACCTTGGTCCGGTGGCGACCGGCTTGGGCGACGTCTACATGTGGACTGTGGAATTCGCGGGCAAGCCCGAAGTCGGCGCACGGGCTGGCTTGCAGCCTGATGGCAGCTACCTGACGCCCGAGGGCGAGCGGTTGCGCACCGAACTGGAAAAAGCAACTTATCTGCGCACGGTGCAGGACTGGATCGTCGCACCCCAACTGAAGACCACCCCTGGCGTGGCCGGTATTGACGTCATCGGGGGCTACGTGAAGCAGTACGTCGTCGCGCCCGATCCGCAGAAGCTGGCCGCGGCGGGGCTGGACATGCCACGCCTGGCCGAGGCGCTCGAACGCAACAACACGAGCGCGGGCGCCGGCGCCATCGAGCAAGGCGGCGAAGCATTGACGGTACGCGCCGACGCCAGAGTCAAGAGCGCGGAAGAACTCGGCAAGACCGTGGTCGCCACCCGCAACGGCAGCCCGATCCTGGTGTCGCAGGTGGCCGAGGTAAGGGTCGGCCAGGCGGTGCGCTTCGGATCCGCCTCGGAGAACGGCCGCGAAGTCGTGGTCGGCACCGCCGTCATGCGCATCGGCGAGAACAGCCGCATCGTGGCTGCGGCGGTCGACGCACGCCTTACCGAGATCGGTCGTTCGCTGCCGCCGGACCTGGTCGTCAAGCCGGTGCTGGACCGTACCCGCCTGGTCGACGCCACCATCCGCACCGTGGCGACCAACCTGACCGAGGGTGCGCTATTGGTGATCGCTGTCCTGTTCGCCATGCTCGGCAACTTCCGCGCCGCACTGATCGCGGCCGCCGTTATTCCCGTCACGATGCTCATGACCTCGGCCGGCATGCTACAGGCCGGCGTCACCGCCAACCTGATGAGTTTGGGTGCGCTTGACTTCGGCCTGATCGTCGACGGCGCCGTGATCATCGTCGAGAACGCGCTGCGCCGGATGGGGGAACGCCAGCAATTGCTCGGCCGCGTCCTGACGAAGGAAGAACGCCTGGAAACCGTCACCATAGCGGCCCGCGAAATGATCCGCCCGAGCGTGTATGGTCAAGCGATCATCATGCTGGTCTATGTGCCGCTACTCACTTTCCAGGGCGTCGAAGGACGCATGTTCACGCCGATGGCGGTCACCGTGATCCTGGCGCTCGCGTTCGCCTTTGTGCTGTCGCTGACCTTCGTGCCGGCCGCGATTGCCCTGTGGTTGTCCGGGCACGTGGCGGAGCACGAGAACCGCGTCGTGGCCGCAACGACGAAGCGGTATGCCGGCTGGCTCGACCG